>WNEZ01005646.1_pt1 | contig 33577 bp, 27 predicted proteins | sample 5400521 | NCBI WGS metagenome assembly WNEZ01 (sample SAMN13153339, study PRJNA577476) | soil metagenome | isolation source: 120 cm saprolite under Douglas fir tree site 2 hole 1 replicate 1 | place: USA:California | collected 2015-04-18 | reverse complement strand
CCGGCGAACGGTGAGTCGTTCACCTTGAAGTCCACCGAGATCGTGGGCTCCTCTACCGCGATGCCGATGAGCCGCTCCAGGTAGTCGGGCGCCGTCACCGTCTTGCCGATCTCGACCCCAACAAGCCCCGCCAACGCCACGATGTCGCCGGCCGACGCTTGCTGGACCTCGACCCGCTCCAGCCCGTCGAACGAAAACAGCTTCACCACCTTCGCCTGCTCGTACGACCCGTCCCCCAGAGGACCAGGCTCGCCCAGGGGAAGTAACGCGACCGTCTCGCCGACCCGTACCTGCCCCCGCTCGATCCGGCCGATGGCGATCCGGCCTAGATAAGAGGAATAGTCGAGCGTCGAGACGAGCATCTGGAACGGCCCGTTGGGGTCGGCCTTGGGCGCCGGGATCGTGTCCAGAATGGTCTGGAACAACGGGTTGAGATCGGTCCCCGGGGCCTTGAGGTCGAGCGTGGCGGTCCCCGCGCGGCTCGACGTATAAAGGAAGGGGCAATTGAACTGCTCCGGCGTCGCCTCCAGGTCCAGAAACAGCTCCAGCACCTCGTCATGCACCCGCAGCGGCTCGGCATCCTGGCGGTCGATCTTGTTGACCAGCACGATCGGCTTCAGACCGAGCGCCAGCGCCTTCCCCGCCACGAAGCGCGTCTGCGGCATCGGGCCCTCGGCGGCATCCACCAGCAGGAGGAAGCCGTCGACCATCCGGAGAATCCGCTCCACCTCACCGCCGAAGTCGGCGTGCCCTGGCGTATCCACGATGTTGATCTTGGTGTCGCCCCACCGCACCGCGGTGTTCTTCGAGAGGATGGTGATCCCGCGCTCACGCTCCAGCGGGTTCGAGTCCATAACCCGCTCGTTTACCTGCTGGTTGGCGCGGAACACTCCCGCCTGGCGGAGCATTTGGTCCACCAGCGTGGTCTTCCCATGGTCCACGTGCGCGATGATGGCGATGTTGCGGATCTGCAAGGGCCTAGGTCCTGACGATAGCTATGTGAGAGGCGCAGTCTGTGAGGGGCGCAGTATAGGAGGGGGGTCTCGAAAAGACAAGCTCAGAAATCACCAAGTGGGGGGCCAGTTTATGCGCAGGTTGGATCCCGCTCCATCTGCACGGTCACGTGGCGGATGCCCATGTCCCCGAGGCACGCCTGCACAGCTTCGAGCACCCGCTGGTTGTCCGCCGGGTTCTGGACCACCAGGTGGCCGCTCATCGCGATCACCCCGCTGGTAACGGTCCAGACGTGGAGGTCGTGCACCGACGCCACGCCGGGGATGGACGCGATCCGATCGTGGACGTCCGACAGGGCGATGTGCGCGGGCGCCGCCTCGAGCAGCACGTCCGTGCTCTCCTTTACCAGCCGCCAGGCGCTGCCCAGGATCAGGAGCGAGATCAGCACCGAGATCACGGGATCCGCCTGGACCCACCCGGTGGCGATGATGATCACACCCGCGAGCAGGGCGCCGACGGAGCCGAGCAGGTCGCTCACGATGTGGAGGTACGCGCCGCGTTGGTTGAGCGAGTGGTCGTGGCCGCGATGCAGGATCGCGGTGCCGAGGGCGTTGGCCGCCAGTCCTACACCTGCGATGATCAGGAGCAGCGTCCCCTGCACCTCGGCGGGCGATTGGAACCGACGGTAGGCCTCGACGCCGACGCCGAACGCGATCACGATCAAGGCCGCCCCGTTCACGAGCGCCGCCAGGATCTCGAGGCGCAATAATCCGAACGTCCGCTCCGCCGTCACGGGCCGCTGTGCGAGTGCCGTCACGACGAGCGACAGACCCAGCGCGGCTACGTCGGCCAGCATGTGGCCCGCGTCGGCGACCAGGGCCAGGGAGTGCGCGAGCCACCCGCCCACGGCTTCGGCCACCATCACGGCGGCCGTGATCGCCAGCACGATCTTCATGCGCCGCCGGCTCTCCTCGCGCAGCGGAGCGCGATGCGTGCATTGGACTTCCAGCGGTACCGTGGCGCTCACCAGTCCCCCTTCTCTCGTCCCCCTTCCCCAAAATACCGGGCCGTTCCGCCCCTGGGCAACACGCTCTATGTTCCCGCCTCTATGCCCGGCCCCGTTTCAGAATCGCTCGGCCTCCGCCTGCTGGCGGTACTGGCGCTCGTCTCGGCGAACGCCTTCTTCGTGGCCGCCGAGTTCGCCCTGGTCGCGGCCCGCCGCACGCGCATCGAGGCACTCGTCCGGCGCGGCGACCGGAAGGCGCGGACGGTGCAGGCCGCGTTGCAGGACCTGTACCGCCAGCTGTCCGCGGCGCAGCTGGGCATCACCGTCGCCTCGATTCTGTTGGGCTACGTCGCCGAGGATACCGTGGCCCAGTTGTTCCGTGACTGGTTCGCTGCGCTGCCGCCCGCGCTCGAGTTCCTGACGCGCGGCGGTATCGCGTCCACGGTCGCGGTCGCGCTAGTCTCCTTCCTCCACGTCGTCTTCGGCGAGCAAGCGCCCAAGGCGTGGGCCATCACCCACCCGGAGCGAACCAGTCGGTGGATCGCCGCGCCGCTCATCTTCTTCTCGTGGATCACGCGACCGTTTACCGACCTCCTCAACTGGAGCGCCGGCCGGGTGGTCCGGCTGCTGGGCCTGAAGGGCACCACAGCGGAGCTCGAGCGGATCCACTCCCCCGAGGAGATCCGCATGCTGGTCGAGCAGAGCCGCCAGCGTGGCAAGCTCGATGCCGGCGACGCCCGCCTGTTGCAGGGCGTGTTCGAGTTCAGTGAGAAGTCCGCCCGGGAGGTCATGACGCCACGCACCGAGATGGTGGCCCTGCCGGCCGACCTGACCCTAGAGGAAGCCGCCGATCAGGTGGCGGTCGCGGGCCGGTCGCGCTACCCGGTGTACGGAGAGTCGCTCGACGACATCCTCGGCATCGTGCACGCGAAGGACATCCTCGCCGGCCTCCGCTCGGCCAAGGGTGGCAGCCTCCGCGCGGTGCTCCGCCCCGCCGTCTTCGTTCCCGGGACGCGCGAGGTCGAGGACGTGCTCGCCGACATGAAGCGGCAGAAGATCCACCTCGCTATCGTGCTCGACGAGTTCGGCGGAACGGCCGGCCTCGTCACCATGGAAGACCTGCTGGAGGAGATCGTCGGCCAGATCTACGACGAATACGATCGGCCCTCGGGCGAGCTGCGCTCCGTCCCGGCCGGCGTGGCACCCACCATCGCCGGCTCGGTCCCGATCCGCGAGGTCAACAGCGCGTTCGGACTCGAGCTCGGCGAGCAGGACTATACGACCATCGGAGGCTTCCTGTTCGGCGCGATCGGCCGGCTCCCGAGACCGGGGGACCAAGTGGCGGTGAAAGGCGCCGTATTCGAGATCGTCGAGGTGGAAGGGCGCCGCGTCGGGACGGTGCGAGTGCTGCGTCGCGGCTCGGGCGCGGAGGCCTAGCGCACCCGTCTCGCCAGCTCGATCCCGAGCTGCAGCGCCGCCCGCATGGAGCCGGGGTCGGCCACACCCTTACCCGCGATGTCGAGCGCGGTCCCGTGGTCCGGCGCGACGCGGGGGAATGGCAACCCGAGCGTCACGTTTACGCCGGTGCCGAATCCCGCGACCTTCACGGCCGTCATCCCGACGTCGTGATACGGCGTGAGCACCGCGTCGAACTCGCCCTTGAGCGCCCGCACGAACACGGTGTCCGCCGGCAGCGGCCCGGCGGCGCCGAGCGTTCGGGCGGCGGGCGCGAGCACGCGTTCGTCCTCGTCGCCGAACAGGCCGGACTCGCCCGCATGGGGATTGAGGGCGCACACGGCCAGCCGCGGCACCGCGATCCCCCACCAGTCGCGTAGCGCGCGCTCGGTGATCCGCCCGCACCGCACCACCCGATCGGTGGTCACCTGCGCGGCTACGTCCTTGAGGGGGATGTGCGTCGTGACGAGCACTACGCGCAGCGCGCCGGTGGCGAGCATCATCGCGACGTCCACGTCGCCCGCGAGATGGGACAGGAGCTCGGTGAGGCCGGGATAGCGGAATCCGGCGAGGTGCAGGGCGTGCTTGTGCACCGGACCGGTGACGATGGCGTCCACGTCGCCGGCGAGCGCCAGGCGAACCGCTTCGGTCACCGCCTCCCCAGCGATCTTCCCGGCCTGCTCGGGGAGCAGGGAGCGGGGAGCAGGGAGCGGGAACTGCACGTGTTTCCTGCTCCCTGCTCCCTGCTCCCCGCTCCCTATGAAGGTGAGATCCGCGTCGAGCGGACCGAGCGCCAACGCCTTTTCGATCACCTCCGGCCCGATCCCCCGCGGATCGCCGAGCGTGACCGCGAGTCGGGGGCGGCGGCTAGAACCGGACGTCGACGTACGTGGTGCGACGCAGCAAGTCGAGATGGTGCTTGATGGCAAGCTGCTGGCCGAGCGCCTCGCGGATGCGATCCTTTACTTCGTCGAACCCGAGCTCACCTTCGGGCAGGCGCCTCATCAGCTCGAACACCACGAACCGCGGCCGCGGTGATCCGATGCCGACCTCGAACACCGGCTTCAACCCGGGGACGGTGTCCGGCCCGATGGCCTTGTCGTAATCGGGCGGGAGCTGGGAAACGGGGAGGGCATCGGCGAGCTTCGGCTCGCTGGGGTCGGCGTAGCGACGGGCCAGGGAGTCGAACGACGCGCCATGGGCCAGCGCGTCGTGGACGGAATCGGCCTGCCGCTGGGCGATGGCGATCTGCCCGGCGGAGATGGTGGGTTGGATCAGGATGTGGCGCGCCATGATCTCTGCCGGCTGCGCGCGCTCCACCTGAATGATGTGGAAGCCGAACTCGGTGCGCACGACGTCGGAGATTGCCCCCGGGCGCAGACGAAACGCGACGTCCTCGAACTCCTTGACCATCACGCCGCGGCGGAACCAGCCGAGTACACCGCCCTGCTCCCGTGACACGCTGTCGGCGGAGTACTTCTTCGCGACGTCGGCAAAGGTGGCACCGCCACTCCTCCGCAGCGCCACCACGAGCGATTCCGCCAGCTGCAGCGCCCGGACGCTCGCCGCCGAGTCCGGCTTCGGCACGATCACGACCTGGCGGAAGGAGATGGCCGCCGGCCGCTTGGCCTGCTGCTCCCGGTTCGACTCCCAGAAGGCCCGCATCTCGGCGTCCGACGGCGCAATCGGCCGCAGTTTCCCCTTTTGCTTGAGTCCCTCGATCAACCGCTGCTGCAGGATCGCGCGACGCTGCTGGTCGGCGAGCCAGCGGCGCCATTCCTCTTCGGACACGAACCCGGCCGCGCGAAGCTGCGACTGGAACTCGGGGATCGAGGTGAACTGCTTGCGCACGTTTTGGACGGTTTGCTCCACCGCGTCCTGCACTTCCTGGTCCGTCACCTTGATCGTGGTGTCCCGCTCCGCCTGCTGCACCAGCAGCTCCTCGTCCACCATCTGCGAGAGGACCTGGCGCCGCGCGGCGTCCCGCGCCGCCGAGTCCTCCGGGACCTTCTGGCCCTGTGACTGCGCCAGGACGAGCTGCTCTTCCACTTGCGACGCGAGGATCGGCCTCGTGCCCACGACCGCCACGATGCGATCCACGGGACGGCCGGTCGCTGCTCGACCCTGCGCCGCGGCTGGCGTCCCCCAGGGGGAGACGGCGGCAAGCACCGCCACGCCGATGGTCAGAACGAGGGCGTGCATGTCAGCGCGGCGCCTGCCGGCCGCCGCTCTCCGCCGCGACGGGCGGCGGGCCAGGTGCCCGCTTCAGACCCGTGGGCGGGGCCGCGCGCGCCGTCGTGTCCGCCGCCCGGATCGCCTGTGCGCTCGCCAGCGCCCGGGCGATTCCCGCCTCGTTGAGCGACCACGGCTGGTCCTGGCGGAGCGCGCCGGCCAGGAAGGGCGGGACCGGGTAGAACGGCGCGGTGCCTCGGGTCACCGCCAGGTCCACGTACCGGTCGACGTGCGCCATGGCCAGCTGCACGCGCGCGGCGGGGGTCGCGGCCGAGTCCTTGAGGAGCTGGGGCGAGACGTCCAGCAGGCCCTCGAGCCGCGCGACAGCCGAGTCATGCTCGGAGCGCAGGCGCCGCCAGTCGTCCGGGCTGAGCCGCACGCCGGCCTTGTCCACCTCGACGAGCAGCATTTCACGCTGCGCCAGCACCTTGATGAACTGGTTCAGCTGGGCGTCGCTCGCCGCGGAGATCCCGCGCACGTCGTTCGGGTCGAGCGCCAGGAGCCACCGCGCCAGATCCTTCACCTGGAACGTGCCTCCCTTGTATCTGGCCAGCGTCCGGCTGTCGCTCCGGGCGGAGACGATCTGCGGTACCGCCTGGCGCACCAGGGCGGGCGCGCCGGACTCGATCTTGAGGTGTCGCTGGTTCGCGAGGCTGTCCAGGTACAGGGAGTCGAGCTGGACGGTGCGCGAGTTCTCGAGATCGACGCGGAACGAATCGCGCACCTCGGCCAGCGGCGGCCGGCGAATGATGTGGAACCCGAACGGTGTCCGGACCACGGCGGTCATCGCGCCGGGCGGGAGCGTCCACGCAGCACTGTCGAACGCCGGGACGAACTGCCCCCGCGGCGTGGCTGGCAGATACCCCCCCTTCGACTTCGATCCTGGGTCCTCCGAGTAGCGCCGGGCGAGCTGCGCGAAGTTGAACCCACGACGCGCCGCGGCTTGCATCAGAACCGCGGTGGCTTCCTTCTCCTTCTGCTGCTCCACCATCGGCACGGCGCTCTGCGGGATTCGGATCAGGATGTGCTGGAACAGGCGCACCGTGCCTGCCTGGAACGCTGAATCCGCCTGGGCGGGCGTGAGCTTGCCGCGCGTCGCGATCAACTGGTCGTGATAGTGCTCCCATTTGAGTTGCGCCGCCACCGGCCACTGCGTGGCGAGCACCAGGGCCGAGTCGTGCAGATCGCGCCCGCGACCCAGCTCGGTCGCGAACACCGCATAGTCCAGGTAGACGTTCGCGACGCCGGTGAGCACGTCGGGTCGGATGGGGATGCGCTGCGCGCGTCCGACCATGTTCGCCAGGCGGTCGACCGTCAGGGTCTGGCCGGCGGCCGTGCCGGCCACCTGTGGGTTGCCCGAGAACACGTCCCGCAGGGCGCCACACCCTGCTAACACGAGGACCATGACGATCAGACCCAGCCGTACCATGCCAACTCCTTAAGGGTGAGCGTCCGCGAGAACCGCGGTGAGAGCTCGGACGAGCCCCGACCCGATAGGCTCTCCGCCGAGCCGGCGGAGTCGCAGGGAGAGCGGCGCCGCCCGGCGGACCTCGGCCTCGAACTGCACCGCATCGAGCGCCGCCGTCAGGCCGGCCAGCCGCGGGCTTGCGTCGCGCGCGAACGTGAGCCGCGCCTCGTCGCCCTTCACCAGGACCATTTCCAGTCCCACACGGGCGCCGAGTGCGCGGAGCTCAGAGACGAGGAGCAAGCGTTGCGCGTCATCGGGAAGCGGTCCGAACCGATCCCGCAATTCCTCGCGCACCGCTTGAATCTCGCTCGGCGCCTCGGCCCGCGCCAGCCGCCGGTACAGCTCGAGCTTCACCGCTTCATCCGGCACGTACGCGTCGGAGAGGTGCGCCGGCAGATCCAGGATCACCTCGGGGGGCACCCGTGCCCCCTTTCCATCATCTCCCTTCCCGGACTTGAGCGCGTCAACGGTCTCCTGGAGCCAGCGCAGATAGGTATCGAACCCAACCGCCTGCGCGTGGCCCGACTGCGCGGCGCCGAGCAGGTTGCCGGCGCCGCGCAGCTCGAGATCGCGCAACGCGATCCGGTAGCCGGAGCCGAGATCGGTGTGATGCTCCAGCACGCGGAGCCGCTCTTCCGCCTCGACGTCAACGAGGTCCGGCACGAGCAGATAGCAGTAGGCGCGGCGGTGACTCCGCCCCACGCGCCCGCGCAGCTGGTACAGCTGCGCTAGCCCGAGCTGGTCGGCGCGGTTCACGATCATCGTGTTCGCGTTCGGCACGTCGAGTCCGGACTCGACGATCATCGTGGACACGAGAATGTCCACCTCGCCCCGGACGAATCGGGCCATCACGGCATCAAGCTCGGCTTCCTTGAGTTTCCCGTGCGCGACCGCGATCCGCGCCCGCGACGGGGCGAGGGCTCGCACCCGCTCCGCGATCGTGTCGATCGTCTCGATCCGATTGTGCACGAAGTACACCTGCCCGGCGCGATCCAGCTCCCGTGCCAGCGCCTCCTCGATCAATCCGTCATCCCACGGTTCGATGAACGTGAGGACCGGGGAGCGGTCCTTGGGCGGCGTCTCGAGCAGCGTGAGGTCCCGCAACCCGGCCAACGACAGGTGCAGGGTCCGCGGAATGGGTGTCGCGGTGAGTGTCAGCACGTCCACCGCGAGCTTCAGCGCCTTGAGCCGCTCCTTGTGCCGGACGCCGAAGCGGTGCTCTTCATCGACGATGAGGAGCCCGAGATCGTGGAACCCGACGTCGCGCGACAGCAGGCGATGCGTGCCGATCACGACGTCCACTTCACCGGCTTCGAGCTGCCGCGTCACCTGCTTCGTGTCCTTCGGGCCGCGGAACCGCGACAACACCTCGATCCGCACGGGATAGTCGGCGAGCCGCTCGCGGAACGTGCGCCCGTGTTGCTCGGCGAGAATGGTTGTGGGAACGAGGACCGCCACCTGCTTGCCTGCCTGCACCGATTTGAAGGCGGCCCGCAGTGCGACCTCGGTCTTACCATACCCCACATCGCCCACCAGCAGTCGGTCCATCGGTCGAGCGCGCTCCATGTCCCGCTTGACTTCCTCGGAGGCGCGTCGCTGGTCCGGTGTGTCCTCGTACAGGAAGGCCGACTCGAGTTCGCGCTGCCACGGGGTGTCCGGCGGAAACGCGAATCCTTTCGCGAGCTGTCGCCGGGCATACAGGTCGAGCAGCTCGATCGCCATCTGCCGGATCGCCGCCCGCGTCTTGTCGCGCTGCCGCTGCCACGTCGTAGTGCCCAGGCGGTGGAGCCGGGGCGGCGGCGCGTCGCCGTCGGCCGCGGCCCGGTACGCCTCGAGCTGATCCAGGCGATACAGCGGTACGTTCAACCGGGACCCGCCCTCGTACTCTACCACGGCCACCTCGAGGGTCCCGCCCTCCGCTCCCACCGGGATGGTCTGGATCCCGCGGTAGATCCCGATGCCGTGCTCGAGATGGACCACGTAATCGCCGGCCTTCAGCGCCCGAGTCGCGGCAGTGGCCGTGGCTTCGCGATACCGGCGCGGCCGCCGCAGCCGGCGGGCCCGCCGGAAGATCTCGTGGTCGGTGAGCACGCGCAGCCCGGGCAGCACGAATCCGCCGTCCAATGCCCCGACCGCAAGCGTCGCCCGGTCGCCGGCCAGGAGCTCTTCCAGTCGCTCGAGCTGGCCTTCGTTGTCGCATAAGATCACGGTCGGCGGCTCGGTCGCGACGATCTGACGCAGCCGCTTGATGTCGCGGTCCACCGGCTCGGGGAACGCAATCGGGAACCGAACCCCGGTTTCGGTGGGGTCGAGCGCGATCCGCGGGAACCGGGCAAGCTGCGCCCGCCACGCCGCCGGATCGACGAACAGCGCCTCCCGCGCCGGCGGCTCCTCGCCCAGCCGCCGCGCCACGTCGAGATGGTGGGCCGCCTCGCTCCACGCGCGCTCCACTTCCTGTCCCAGCGCCGACTCTTGCTCCAATACGATCACCGCGTCGCTGGGGAGCAGATCCAGGAGCGACTGACGTGGTAGAGGCGCAGCTTGCTGCGCCCCTACGTCGCCTGCCTGCCCTCCCTCAGTCTTCACCGGCAGGACCGTCACCCGCTCGATCGCTTCGCCAGAACGCTGCGAGTCGAGATCGAACGCGCGCAGCGACTCGATCTCGTCTCCCCACCATTCGAGTCGCGCCGGTGCCGCCATCCCAAACCCATACACGTCGAGGATCCCGCCCCGTACGCTGAACTGCGCCACTTCCGTGACGGTCGCGACGCGAGCGTAACCCATCTCCTCGAGTCGCTGGATGACGGTTGCGAATTGGAGGGGCGCAGCATGCTGCGCCCCTACTCCCTTTTCCAACACCAATCGCATTTCTCGCAGCGTCCCAGGCACCCCCGTGCGCTCGGCGGCGGCGCGCGCCGTCGTGACCAGCACCCGAACCTGCCCCGACAACAGCAGCTCCAGCGTCTCCACGCGCTCGCCGGCGATCTCGAAGTGCGGCTCTTCGGCGCCCAGCGCCTCACGCTGCGGGTACAGCGCCCCCCCCCCGGACCCCGACAGCGTCCGCAGGTCTGCAAGCCACCGCTCCGCATCGGTCGGCGTGGGCGTGATCACGACAAAGACGCGCTGCGCCAGTCGCCGCGCGAGCGCGGCCACCAGCACGGCGGGACTCGAGCCGGGGAGGCCGGAGATGCCCAGACGGGTACCCGGCGCGGGCAACCCGTCCGCCAACGCCCGCGTCGCCGGCAGCGCGTCCAACCGGTCGATGACGAAGTCGAGCGGCATCAGCGGGTCCGCGTCGCGACCCCCAGCTCCACCAGCGCGAAGACCAGGGCCAGCACCAGCAGCAGCCCGCTGGCATCGCGGCGCCCCGCTCCGGCGAACCGGGCGGCCGCGAACGCCGTGCCGTCGAGCACTTCCGCACCCAGCACGTCGCGCACCAGTGCCGGCGGCGCCGGCGTGAGATCCGATTCTCGTGGGTCGAGTCCGTAGACCATCGCGCCGATCGTATCGGCGCCGCGGGTCCGGAACTCGACGCGCGGGTCGCCTTCGGCGTCGGAGACGGGTACCTCACCCCGTGCCAGGCGGTTCACCAGCGCGTCCACAAACGGGACGAACGCCGGTGTCGCAGGCAGCGCCGTCCACGCAGTGTCGAGCCGGCTGCCAAGGAGCAGGACGCTGCCGTCCCGCACCAGCCACGGCTCGCCGTTTAGCGTCGCGAGCACGGTCGAGTCGTTACCGGGCCCCCGTCCCGCGTCCCCCGTCAAGGTGCCCGCCTCCGCGAAGCGCCAGCGCCCGCCCCGGGCCGCGAGCGCGCGATTCACCTGGCCGATCAACGCCGGCTCGGCGGGTGGGACCACGACGCTCACCCTCGTCCCCGCCTGCGGCCTGTCCCCAATGGCGACGTCAATACCCCCCTCTCCTCCTCCCCGGACCCGCTTCCCTTCTTCCAGCACGGCGAGCGCTGCGGCCACGAACGGGCCTGCCCCGGCGCTCGGAGGCGCCGCGACTCGGGCGGGCGGAGCCACGCGCCACACGAGCAATCGTCGATCGTCGGCCCGCAGCTCGTCGGCGTCGAGTACGACTTCGCCCACCCACCAGCCCGGACCGAGCAGTGGCAACGTGATCGATACCGTCGATCCTGGTGTCGCCAGCGCGCGACCGACCTCACGGCCGCGTATCCGCAGCGTCACCGGCGCGGCGCCTCCCTCCCGTCCCGCGCCGGGCGTCCCGACGATGCCCACGGCCGCCGCGCCGTCCGTCACGCGCACGGCGCCCACGCCCCGGTTCGCGGCTCCTTGGCTCGGGGGTGCGAGGGCGAGCACTCGGACCCCCCGCGGCACGGCCGCCCGGCCTGAGCCGAGGGCCGTGCGCTGCAGGTCGCTCACGACGTGTACCTCGCGCGCCGGGAGCGGCTCCGCGTCGACCAGGCGCGTAGCCGCCCCCACGGCGGCCGTGAGGTCCAGCCGCCGAGCCGAGAGGCCGACGCTATCCACGGTCGCCAGCAACCCTTCCCTTGTTCCCGCGCGCGCCACGCCGTCGGCGAGCACGAGCCAGAGGCGATCGGACGCCGTCGCCAGCGCCAGCGAGCCTCGCGCCATCGCTTTCAGACGCTCGAGCACCGGACGCCCGTCCACCACCAGCCCGGACGACGGGGAGTTGTCGAGGATCACGGCGAGGGCCGTCGGCTCGTGCAACGACCCGCCGCTCGCCTGCGTGGGGAAGAGCGGCCGAGCCGCAGCCAGCACGATGAGCGCGATCAACGCCGTCCGCAAAAGCAGGAGCAGCAGGTGTCGCAGCTTCAAGCGTCGCGCGTTCTGGCGCTCCGCCTCGCTCAGATACCGGAGCGGCGGAAACTCCGCCTCTGGCGGCACCCGGCGCTCGAGCAAGTGGAGCAAGGCGGGGATCGCCGCGGCCGCGAGCCCCACGAGCGCCAACGGATGCAGGAACGTCACGCCAGCAGCCGCAGCGCCATGCCGAACGGCATGTCGGTCAGGATGTGGTGGTACGCGATGCCGTGCCGCCGGCACGCCGTACGCCATGCGTCGACCTCCCGACGCACGGTGGCCTGGTAGGCCCGGGCCAGCTCGCGCGGTCGAACCACCACGCTCGCCGCGGATTCAGGATCCCGGTACCGCACCTCAGGCGGGCCGGAGAGCTCGGCCTCCGCGGGATCCATGAGGTGCAGCACGATCACCTGATGCCCACGATGGCGCAGGTAGCGCAACGCCGTGAGCGCCAGCTCACGGTCGAACAGCAGGTCGGAGACGAGCACCACGAGCCCCCGCCGGGCGAGCAGCGAGGTGAGACGCACCAAGGCCGCCTGCGCCGCCGTCCCCAGGCCGTCCGGCGTGTCGACCAACCCTCGCACCAGTCGCGCCCACTGTCCCGCCTTCACTCGCGCCGGCACGACCTCGCGCACGACGTCGTCGAAGGTGATCAGTCCCGTGGCGTCCCGCTGCCGCAGCAGGATCAGCGCGAGCGCCGCCGCCAGCCGGTCCGCATAGGCCCGCTTGGTGAGCCGGTTGGGCGAGCCGCGCCACGCCATCGAGCGGCTCGCGTCGACCAGAATCATCGCGCGCAGGTTGGTCTCTTGCTCGAACTGCTTCACGAACAGGCGGTCGGCCCGGGCGAGGATCTTCCAATCGAGGTAGCGGAGCTCGTCACCGGGTTGATAGGCGCGGTGCTCCGTGAACTCGACGGAGAAGCCGCGAAATGGCGAGCGGTGGATTCCGCTGAGAAACCCCTCGACGACCCCCTGCGCCACGATCTCGATCCCGCCGAAGCGAGCTACCTCGGCGGGATCCAGGAGATCGAAGCGCTGCACGTCGGCCATGGCCTCGCGGAAGCTAATGAACAGCCGAATGTCCCGGGTAGAGGACAGCCGGGATCTGGTGATCAGCATCAATAAGCGGTCGAACCTTAAGCTTCACCGTGACTTACCGGCTTTGCGACCGAGGCTCGGGTTGGCATGCAACCTGCCCCCTCACGGCGCGAACGGAGGCCCCATGTTGAACACGATTTGGCTGCTCAGCCTCGTCACCACACCGATCGGCAGCCCTTCGATCCGGCCGGTGTCGGTGGACTATCGCCCCCGCGTCGAGGTCTGGACCGACCGGGGCGACAGCCCCTACACCAGCGGCCAGGGCGTCCGCGCTCACTTCCGCGCCGATCGGGATGCCTTCGTGACGATCCTGCGCGTCGACACCGACGGCCGGGTGCGCGTGCTGTTTCCGCGCGAGCCGTGGGAGGACAACTTCGCCCGCGGTGGTCGCGACTACGAGGTGCAGGGCGGAGACGACCGCGACGCCTTCTACATCGATGACTATCCGGGTGTCGGCTACCTGTTCGCCGTGGCCTCGGCCGACCCGTTCGTGTACGACGGCATCCAGAGCAGGGACCACTGGGATTATCGGCTGATCGCCGACGGACGGGTCCGGGGCGATCCGTACGTCGCTCTCACCGACCTGGCGCAGCGCATCGTGCCCGATGGTTACAGTGATTGGGATTACGATATTTCGCCGTACTACGTGCAACAGCATTACGACTATCCCCGGTTCCTGTGCTACGACTGCCACAGCTACGTGAGCTACCCGTACTGGAGCCCCTACGATTACACCTGCGTGCGCTTTCGGATCGTGGTGTTCGATGATCCGTACTATTACCCGTATCGGTACTACGGCGGCACGAGGGTAGTCTTCACGCGCCCGTACAGACCCGAGCCCCGGTTCATCTTCAAGGACCGCCAGGCGTCCGACGTATTCATCACGCGGGTGCGCGAGCGGCCCGTGAACGACGATCGGCGGCGCGACGTGGGCGTGCGTGGTCGTGACCTCGGTGGCACAGGCGTCATCCCGCCACCCAACATTCAGCCACCCCGGCGTCGGCCGGGCTCCGAAGATCAGGGAGACGACCGCAGCCGCGGCCGTCGGCCCGACCAGCCCGATCAACGCGATCGGCCTGGCCAACGCGATCATCGCGACCGGCCCGACCGGCCCGACCAGCCCGATCATCGCGACCGGCCTGACCAACCCGATCACCGGGACGAGCCCGGTCGTCTGGACCGGCCCGCGCGGCCCCCTGTGCAACCGGAGCGCCGAGCGGCCCCGGAAGAGAGCCGGCGCGCTGACGCGCCGCCCCCGCGCAATGAGCCGCGGGCCGAGCCGAAGCGTGAGCCCCCGAAGGACAAGCCCCGGGCCGAACCCGAGCTCAAGCGGCGCAAGCCGTGACCGACACAGCAGCGCGAGCGCGCCCGACCGTAGTCCCCCGCGGTCGGGCGCGTTAGCTTTCGGTGCCCCCCACCTAAGGCGTTAGCGATGCGATACCGCCTGGCGCTGCTGCTCGCGGTGCTCTCCGGAACAGCGGCCGCGCAGCGGAAGGGACCGGCCGCACGTGGTGCGGCTTCGATCGTTGCCACGGACGTCCAGCGCCGCATTGGCATCATCGCCGACGACTCAATGCTCGGTCGCGCCACCCCGAGCCCACAGCTCGACGCCGTGGCGGCTTATGTCGCGGGCGAGTTCCAGCGCTTCGGTCTCAAGCCGGGCGGCGATAGCGGCACCTACTTCCAGCACTATCCTCTCGAGGTGCTGCGGTTCGACCCCGAAAGCTCGACCATCCGGATCACGGGGCGTACGCCCGGGATTTGGCGCGCAGGCCAGGACGTGCTGCTCGTGGAGGGACAGCCGCCGGCAGAGGCGACGGCCGGGCCGGCCGCGGTGATCAGCGGTTCTGCCGATGCCGGGGGCACGCTCGATTCCGCCGGCGTCACCGGAAAGGTCGTCTTCTTGGGCTACGGGCCGGGGCTGAACGCGATCGCGCCGAAGGTCCTGGCGCTCCGGCCCCTCGCCGTCATGCTGGTGGCCGGGTTCCCCGACTCGATCTGGACAAAGCTTCCCGGTCGCGAGGCGAGCGTCAGCGTGCGCAATCCGAGCGCCGAGAGCGGGCCCGCGGTCCCCGCCGTGTTCGCGGTGCGGACGGCAACCGCCAGAGCGCTGTTCGCGCAGGGAGGCGTGAGCATGGACTCGCTCCGGGCCTGGGGCGACAAGCCCCTCGCGGCTCGACCCCTGACCGACGTCACCCTGCAGCTGGATGTGCGCGAGCGGGTGCTCCAGCACGCGTCGGCTCCCAACTCAATCGGGATTCTCGAAGGCAGTGACCCCACGCTAAAAAAGGAATACGTCCTCTTCACGGCGCACATGGATCACATCGGAACGCCGAGCGCCGGTGAGGGCTGCACGCCCCGCGGCGCCGACTCGATCTGCAACGGAGCGGACGACGACGGCTCGGGCACGGTGGCCGTGATCGAGTTGGCGGAAGCGTTCGCCTCGACGCGAGAGCGACCCAAGCGCTCTCTGGTGTTCATGACCGTGAGCGGTGAGGAGCGGGGCCTGTGGGGAAGTGCGTATTTCGCCGACCATCCCACGGTGCCGCTCGCGGACGTGATCGCCGACCTGAACATCGACATGGTCGGCCGCAACTCGAAGGACACGGTCGCCGTGATCGGCCGCGAGCACTCCAATCTCGGCGCGACCCTCGACAGCGTCGCTGGGGTACACCGCGAGCTGAACATCAAGCCGATGGGCGACCTGTGGCCGCAGGAGGGGCTCTTCTTCCGCTCGGACCACTACAACTTCGCGAAGAAGGGGGTGCCCATCCTCTTCTTCACGACCGGGTTGCATCCGGATTACCACCAGGTGACCGATTCCCCGGAGAAGATCGACGCCGAGAAAGAGGCGCGGTTCGCGCGGCTCGTGTTCTATCTGGGCCAGGCGGTCGCCAACACGTCCCAACGGCCCCGGTGGAACCCGGACAGTTACAAGCGGATCGTGGGTGGAAACTGACGGTTAGCTGACGGCAGCGAGCAGCTCGGCGTTCGTCTTGGCGCGCCGCAGCTGCGCCAGCAGGACATCGATCGCCTTCTCCGGCGGGAGCCCGACCAGGCCTCGCCGGAGCTGTTGTTTAGCGGCCACGGTCGGCGGGTCGCCGAGCAGCTCTTCGCGCCGAGTGCCGCTCGCGGCCACATCGACGGCAGGGTAGAGGCGTCGGTCCGCCAGGGTGCGAGACAGTCGCAGCTCCGAATTGCCGGTCCCCTTGAACTCCTCGAAGATCACGTCGTCCATCCGGCTCTCCGTTTCGATGAGCGCCGTGGCGATCACCGTGAGGGAGCCGCCCTCGGGCACCGCGCGCGCCGCCCCGAACAGCCCCTTGGGCTTGGCCAGCGCGTTGGCGTCCAGCCCACCCGACATGGTGCGCCCGCTCCCCCGCCCCGTGGTGTTGTGAGAGCGGGCCAGCCGCGTGAGCGAGTCGAGGACGATCACGACGTCCTTGCCGAGCTCCACCTGCCGGCGCGCGTGCTCGAAGACCATGTCGGCCACCGCGACGTGCCGCTCATGTGAGAGGTCGAAGCTCGACGCGATGACCTCGCCCCGACCCCAGTCCACCATTTCGCTCACCTCTTCCGGTCGCTCGTCCACGAGCAGGATGAGGAGGATCGCAGAGGGATGGTTGAGCGCGACTCCCTCCGCCACGGCCTGCAGCATCACGGTCTTTCCCGCCTTGGGCGGCGAGACGATCAGCGCGCGCTGGCCGAAGCCCAGCGGGCAGATCAAATCCACGACCCGTTGGATCTCGGCCGTGCGCGGGCTCGAGGCCTGGGGCGTCTCGAGTCGCAGCGGGCGCGATGGGTGCACCGCCCCGAGCTTCGCGAAATCGGGCCGCTGGTCCAGGTGGGTGGGCGGCAGACCGTTGACGCTCGTCACGCGCCCGTTCTCCATGGTGACGAGATCGCCGCGCCGCAGGCCGGGGAGGCGCACGCCGGCATCGCCCTTGGCGGGCAGATAGCTGTTGGCGGCGAGCCGTACGGCGCCGCCGTTGGACGTAGGGTCGAACCAGCCGGTGATGGGGGGCAGAGACAAGGCCTCAATCCGCTAAAGATAGCGCCTATATTTCTCCCGCACATGCGCCAAGATCACATTCGCAACTTCTGTATCGTGGCCCACATCGACCATGGGAAGTCGACCCTGGCCGACCGCCTGATCGAGCTCACGGGCACGCTGGACAAGCGCCTGATGCGAGAGCAGGTGCTCGACACCATGGACCTGGAGCGTGAGCGCGGCATCACGATCAAGCTGAACGCGGTGCGCATGAACTACCATGCGCGCGACGGGGGCGTGTACGAGCTCAATCTGATCGACACCCCCGGGCACGTGGACTTCACCTACGAGGTGTCGCGCTCCCTCCAGGCATGCGAGGGCGCGATCCTCGTGGTGGACGCCTCGCAGGGAATCCAGGCACAGACCCTTTCAAACCTATTCCTCGCCATGGATGCCGGGCTGGAGATCATCCCGGTGCTCAACAAGATCGATCTCCCCGGAGCCGAACCGGAGCGCCGGGCGCGGGAGCTGCATGAGCTCATCGGGACGAAGCCGGAGGAAATCCTCCGCATTTCCGCCAAGGAAGGCACCAACGTGCCCGAGCTGCTCGAGGCGGTGGTGCACCGCATCCCCCCGCCGCGTGGGGTGGCGGACGCGCCGCTCCGCGCCCTCATTTTCGACTCGTACTACGATCGCTACCGCGGCGCGATCCCCAGCATCCGCGTCGTGGACGGCACCGTCCGGCCCGGCATGAAGATCGCCTTCGGCGCGCACAAGGACGACGTCTACGAGGTGGATGAGGTCGGGTACCTGCAGCTCGGGCACAAGCCGACCGAGCAGCTCGAGGCCGGTGAAGTCGGGTACTTCGTCGCCAACGTGCGCGGCGTGCGCGACACCCGCTCCGGCGATACGGTGCTCGACGCGGACCACCGTGACGTGCCCCTCCTGCCCGGGTACCGCGACATCATGTCGATGGTGTTCGCCGGCCTGTACCCGACGAATGCCGAGCAGTTCGAAGAGCTGCGCGACGCGTTGGCCAAGCTGCAGCTGAACGACGGATCGCTGCATTACGAGCCGGAGTCATCGGTGGCGCTCGGGTTCGGGTTTCGCTGCGGGTTCCTCGGCCTGCTCCACATGGAGATCGTGCGCGAGCGGCTCGAGCGGGAGTTCAACCTCGACCTGATCAGCACCGTGCCGAACGTGGAGTACCACGTCCACAAGACGGACGGCACCATGGAGCTGGTGGAGAACCCGAGCCTCATGCCGCACGGCTCGGCCGTCGACCACATCGAGGAGCCGTACGTCAAGGGGCGGATCGTGGCGCCTGCCGAGTATATCGGCGGCATCATGAAGCTCGGCCAGGAGCGGCGCGGCGTGTACCAAGGCATGCATTACGTGGACCCGACGCGCGTCGAGTTCAGTTGGGAATTCCCGCTCGCCGAGATCATCCTCGACTTCTACGACAAGCTGAAGACCATCTCTCGTGGCTATGCCTCGCTCGACTACGAGTTCCTCGAGTACCGCCTGGCCGATCTCGTCAAGCTCGACATGCTGCTCAACGGCGAGGCGGTAGACGCGTTCTCGGTCATCATCCATCGCGACAAGGCGTACGAGTGGGGCAAGAAGATCGCCGAGAAGCTGAAAGAGTTGATCCCGCGCCAGCTGTTCGAGGTCGTGATCCAAGCCGCGATCGGGACCAAGGTGATCGCCCGCGAGACGGTCCGCCCGCTGCGCAAGAACGTCACCGCCAAGTGCTATGGGGGCGACGTGACGCGCAAGCGCAAGCTGCTCGAGAAGCAGAAAGAAGGAAAGAAGCGCATGAAGCAGGTGGGAACGGTCGAGATCCCGCAGGAAGCGTTCTTGGCGGTCTTGCAGGTTGACTAGCCTCGTCATCCAAACCGCCTTCCTGGGAGACGTCGTGCTCACGACGCCGCTGCTCGAGGTGCTCGCCGCCCGCCACGGACCGGTGGACGTCGTGACCACTCCGACTGCGGCACCGCTGATCGAGACCCATCCCGCCGTCCGGCGGGTCATCCCGTACGACAAGAAGGGCCGCGACCGAGGCCTGGGCGGATTGTTGAGACTGGCCAGCGCCCTGCGCGCGGAGCAGTATGAATGCGCGTATCTTCCGCATCGTTCCTTGCGGACGGCGCTGGCGGCGTGGCTCGCCCGCATCCCGCAGCGGGTCGGTTTCGACGACGGCTGGCCGTCGCTCTATACCGAGGTCCGGCAGCGGCCGCAGCAGAGTCACGAGATCGACCGGGTCCTGGCACTCGGAGGCGTCGCGGTGCCTCGCGCGCGCCCTGCGCTGCACGTCACGCTCGCCGATCGGGCGGCGACGGAGGGGTTCCTGCGGGAGCACGGGATGCGGGAGCGGTTCGTCGCGCTCGCGCCGGGATCGATCTGGGGCTCGAAGCGCTGGCCGTACTATAAAGAGCTGGCCGAGCGGCTGGCGGGGAGCGTGGGGATTCTGGTCGTCGGCGGACCCGAGGATGCGGGTCTGGCGGCGGAGATCACCGAGGCGGTCGCGCGGTCAGGTGGTCACGCGGTGAGTGGGTGCGGCCGGTTGAGCGTCCGGCAGTCGGCGGAGGCGATCCGGCGGGCGGCGGTGCTCGTGACCAACGACAGTGCCCCGCTCCACTTCGCGCAGGCGGTCGACACGCCGACGGTGGCGATCTTCGGGTCCACGGTGCCGGGCTTCGGGTTCGGGCCGCGGGGACCGCGGGACCGCATAGTCCAAGTCGGCGGCCTGGCCTGCCGCCCGTGCTCGGCGCACGGGCCGCCAAGCTGCCCGTTGGGGCATCACCAGTGCATGAAATCGCTGTCGGTGCAGGACGTACTTCGAGGAGACCGGTGCGCTACGTCGTCGGGATTGACCTCGGCGGAACGAACATCGTCGTGGGAACGGTGGCGGAGGACGGCTCGGAGCTGGTGGGGCTCGTGTCCGAGCCGACCATCTCCGAGCAGGGCGCGGACGCGGTGCTCGGACGGATCGTGAAGCTGGCGCGCGCATCGATAGCGGCGGCGCGCGGCAAGGACATCGCGGGCGTCGGCATCGGATCGCCCGGCCCGCTCAACACGAAGACCGGCATCGTGCTGCTGACCCCCAACCTCGGGTGGACGAACTTCCCGCTGCGCGACCGGCTGGCGCGCGCGCTGGATCTGCCCGCCACGCTCGACAACGACGCCAACTGCGCCATTTTCGGCGAATGGTGGCGCGGAGCCGCGCGCGGCTCGGACCACGTCGTCGGGTTCACGATCGGTACGGGCATCGGCGGCGGGATCGTGCTCGGGGGAAAGATCTATCGCGGAGCCTCGGACGTCGCGGGCGAGATCGGCCACATGTCCATCGATTCCAACGGCCGGCGCTGCAAGTGCGGCAACGACGGCTGCCTCGAAGCCTACGCGTCGGGCCCCGCCATCGCCGCGCGGGCGGTCGAGGGAATCGAAGCCGGCGCCGACACCTCGCTCCCGCACTATGTAAAAGGCGACTTGACCAAGATCACCGCCCAGATCGTGTACGAAGCCGCGCACGACGGCGACGAATACGCGTTGGACGTGGTGCACGAAACGGCCAAGTTCCTGGGCACCGGCGTCGCCAACATCGTCAACATCTTCAACCCCGAAGTGGTGGTGATCTGCGGCGGCGTGACGCTGGCCGGGGAGAAGTTGTTCGCGCCGCTCCGCAGCGAAGTAAAGCGCCGGGCCTTCAAACCCGCCGTCGACGCATGCCGCATCGTGCCCGGGGAGCTCACGGGAACGGCGGGCGTGTATGGTGCCGCCGCCGTGTTCGTCCAGCACAGCCTGGAGGCGGCGTGAAGCGACTCGGGGTCATCGGCTCCATGGTGTGGGACACCATCTATGGCCGCGACCCCGCGCAGCCCGCCGTCGAGGAATGGGGTGGGATCTCCTACTCCCTGGCCGCGCTGGATGCCACGCTGCGCGACGACTGGCAGATCGTTCCCCTGATCAAGGTGGGTCGCGACCTGGCCCCCCGGGCCGCGGAGTTTCTCGGCACGCTGCACCATGTGGCGCCCGGGGCGCGGTTCGTCGAGGTGCCGGCGGCCAACAACCGCGTCACGCTCCGCTACTACCAGCGCGAGCGCCGCTGCGAGCAGATGTCGGGCGGCGTGCCGCCGTGGACCTGGCCCGAGCTCGGCCCCCAAGTGACGGACCTCGACGCGCTGTACGTCAACTTCATTTCGGGTTACGAGACGGACCTGGAGACGGCGCAGCTGTTGCGCCGCGGCTTCCCGCGCTTTCTCTATGCCGATCTGCACAGCCTGTTCCTCGGAAAGGAGCCGGACGGCACCCGCGTCCCACGGCCCCTCCCCGATGCGCCCGCCTGGTTCGGCTGCTTCGACACCGTCCAGCTGAACTCCGACGAGATGGAGCAACTAGGCCCAGACCCGCTCGCCGTCGCGGCGGGCGCCCTGGCGCGTGGGTGCCACTCGCTGGTCGTCACACTCGGCCCCCGGGGCGCGGCGTACTTCACCGGCGACCCCGTCCGCACCGCGTTGATCCCCGCGGAAGGAACGCCTCTTCCCGACGGCGACCCGACCGGTTGCGGCGACGTGCTCGGTGCCACAGTGGTGGCGTCGCTCATCGCGGGTGCGGGCCTCGAGGCCGCGCTGCGGCTCGGCACGCGCATGGGCGCGCGCAACGTCAGCCACCGCGGCGCCAGCGGTCTGCGCGACCACCTGTTGGGCCGGCTCTCGGCGGTGTGACCCGGCTCGTCGAAGTCCCGGCCCAGTTCGACGATCGCTCGTTCGACCAGTTCGCCGGTGCGTTCGCGGAAGCGGCGAAAGACGGCGAACGGCTCCTATTCGATGCGCACGCGACCGAATGGGCGTCGCCGTACGGGCTGGTCGGCCTGCTGGCCGCGGGGCAGGCGGCGCGTGGTCCGGGTGGCGGGGGCGGCGGAACCGGGGAGCGACCGCTGCTGACGGCGCCCACCCACGCCGAGGTCCTGACCTATTGGACGCGCGCCGGATTCTTCCGCGAAGCAGCCGAGCTGTTCGAAATCCATGGGAAGGTGCCGCGCGTGAAGGCGGCGGACGAGAGCGACGTGTTGCTCCCCGTGACGCCGGTGCGCGCGGCGGAGGACGTGCACGCCGTGGTCTCGAACATCCAACAGCGCGCGTCCGCCATCCTGGCGTCCGAGCTGGCGCTCGATCCGAAGGCGACGATGGGCTTCGCTATGGCGCTTTCGGAGGCGTGTCAGAATATTGTAGAGCACGCGGGCACGGGCGGCTGGGTGGCGGTGCAGGCGTACCACTGGCGCCGCAAGCTCGCGAAGCGGGTAGTCGTGATCGCGGTGGCGGACGCGGGGGTAGGGTTCCGCCACTCCCTCGAGCCGACGCAGAGCAAGCGCTTCGGGACGCGCTGGGGGGATGCGGCCGCTCTCGAGGCCGCGCTAATCCAGGGCGTGAGCAGGTTCCGCGATCCAGGCCGCGGTCAGGGCCTCGCCGGGATCCGCCGCTATCTCGCCCGTTGGGACGGCAAGATCGCGATCCGCAGCGGGACGGCTCGCATCGCGATCGTGCCCAAGTGGGACGACGACGTGCCCTTGAAGGATGGCCTCCCGGCGTTTCCGGGTGCCCAGGTGCTCATCATCATACCCGAGCAGGGGTCCACGAAGCCGTGATACAGCACATCGACGTGCACGCGGTGCTCCAGGAATCGGTGTCGGGCGTCTATACGGACCTGGTCACCCGTCCGACGGGCCGCGTCGTGCGCGAGCGCATCGAGCGGGCGATGGCGACCGCCGCAGGGGACGTCGCCGTCGCCCGCATCGATTTCACGCGGGTGCGGTGCATCGACTACTCGTGCGCCGACGAGATCGTGGCCAAGCTGTTACGCGGCCGCCCCGGGGCGCTGGTCCTCACGGGCATCTCGGACGGACACCGCGAAGCCATCGAGCCGGTGCTCGCGGGGCATGGGCTCGCGGTACTGATCGAGGGGCCCGACGGCACGCTCGAGGCGGTTGGAGCCCCGGACGTGGCGGCGGCGCTGCTCGAGGAGCTGGTGGCCCGGCGGGTCGCCGCGCGCTCAGCCGGAGGGACCCTCACGCTGACGTGAAGCGTCGCCTCGGCTTTTCGACCCGCGCGGTTCATGGTGACCCGGAGGCGCGCCCCGACTGGGCGCCGGTGGTGACACCCCTGTACCAGAGCGCCACTTTCACGAATCCGATCGGGTCGTCCCAGGAAGTCATCTACGCCCGCTACGGCAACAACCCCAACCACGTGGCGATCGCGAAGCGTCTCGCGCTGCTCGAGGGCGCGGAGGCGGCGCTGTTCGTGGGCAGCGGCATGGGCGCGATCGCCCTGTCGCACCTGGCGGTGCTGCGGCCCGGCGACCACCTGCTCTCGAGCGAGTGGGTCTACGGCGGCGTGTACCGGTTGTTCGCACAGGAGTTCGGTCGCTTCGGCATCGAGGTGTCGTTCGTCAACCCGCTGGAGCCACGCACCTGGAAGCGCGGGCTCAAAAAGAACACGCGGGCGATCTTCGTCGAGACCCCCACCAACCCCCTGCTCCGCGTCCTCGATGTCGAGCCGATCGCCACGCTGTGTAAGACCGAGGGACTGGCGTTGCTGGTCGATGCGACCTTCGCCACGCCCCTCAACTACCGACCGCTGGAGCACGGGGCGGACGTCGTGATCCACAGCGCGACGAAATACCTGAACGGTCACGCCGACGTGCTCGCGGGAGCGGTCGCGGGCAGCGAGTCGGTGATCGAAGAGGTGCGCAAGCTGCTGCACGTCTGGGGCCAGGCGCTCGACCCGATGGCCGCGTGGCTGATCGATCGCGGGATGAAGACCCTCGCGGTGCGCGTGGCGCGGCACAACCAGACCGGGCTCGCCGTGGCCGAGTGGTGCGCCAAACAGCCGCAGTTCGCGGCGGTGCACTACCCCGGGCTGCCGTCCCACCCCGACCATGCCGTGGCGAAGCGGATCCTTAACGGCTTCGGAGGGATGCTGGGGGTCGAGCTCAAGGGGGGCGCGCGGGCGGCGGAGCGGTTTCTGCGCGCGCTCACGATCCCGACCCACGCGCCCAGTCTCGGAGGGGTCGAGACGCTCGTGTCCGAACCGCGGCTCACGTCGCACGCGATGCTCACGCCCGACGCCCGGGCACAGGCTGGCATTCCCGATGGCTTCTTGAGATTTTCCATCGGACTGGAGGACGCCGACGACCTCATCGCGGACTTCGCACAAGCCCTGGCGCAGCAGTAAGTGATCAAGTTCACCAATGTCTTCAAAGCCTTCCCCAAGGGGGGGCTCGCCCTGAAGGACGTGTCGTTCCACATCGCGAAGGGCGAGTTTGTGTTCCTCACCGGCCATTCGGGCGCCGGCAAATCCACCGTCCTGAAGCTGGTCTACGCCGATGAGCCCGTGACGAGCGGCGAAGTGCGCGTCTCGGGGTTCAACGTGGCAGAGCTGCGTCCGCGGGACGTCCCGATGCTGCGCCGCCGCCTCGGGATCGTGTTCCAGGACTTCCGCTTGCTCGAGGACCGTACCGCCGAGGAGAACGTTGCCTTCGCACTCGAGGTGACCGGCGCGCGGCGCTCGTCGATCGCGGCGCGGGTCATGCGCGTCCTCACGCAGGTCGGGCTGGCCGCCAAGGCGCAGGCCTACCCGCGCGAGCTGTCGGGCGGCGAGCAGCAGCGGGTCGCCATCGCGCGTGCACTCGTGAACGAGCCGAGCGTACTGCTCGCCGACGAGCCGACGGGCAACCTGGACGAGCGGGCCACGCGCGGCGTGTTCCAGCTGCTACGAGACATCAACGCCAGCGGCACCGCCGTCGTCATGGCCACGCACGATCTGGACCTCGTGCGCCAGGCGCCGTACCGCGTGATCGAGCTCCAGGAGGGGGCGCTGGTGTACGACTCAGCCGTGGACGAGCCCCGCGACCAGGCGGCGACGCCGTGAACCTGACGATTCGCGAAGCCTTGCTCGCCTTCCGACGCGCCCCGTTGCTCTCGGCGCTCTCGGTCACGACCATCGCGTTCTCGCTGTTCGTGGTCGGCCTGTTCGGGCTCGTGGCCGTGAACCTCCAGGATGCGCTGCAGGGCGTGGCCGAGCGGGTGGAGATCGTGGCCTACCTCCTGCCCGGCACGCCGATCGAATCCATCACGCTCGCCGAAAAGGACATCGAGGCGTTCCCCGAAGTGCACTCGGCCGTCTACGTGAGCGAGGACTCGGCGCTGGCGCGGGCGCGGGCCGAGCTCGTCGAGTTCCGCGATGTGTTGCAGGAGCTCGAGCGCAATCCGCTCCCCGCCTCCATCGAGGTGAAGCTCAAGCCCAAGTTCCGCGACGCCGAGCACGTGAACGACGTCGCCGACCGGCTCCGCGGGTTCGGGTTCGTGGACGACGTGCGGTTCGGGCGCGATTGGGTGGAGAAGCTCGACCGGCTGCGGCAGATCGCGGCGGCGGTAGGGCTCGTGGTCGGGGCGGCGTTCGCAGTGGTCGCCATCATTATCATCGGCACCACGATCCGCATGGCGGTGCTGCAACGCGGCCGCGAGATCGCCATCATGCGGCTCGTGGGCGCCACCAACGGCTTCATCCGCCGCCCGTTCCTGCTGCAAGGGGCGATCAAGGGGATGCTGGGCGGGCTCGTCGCGGTCGGGCTCTCCTACGGCGCGTACACCCTCATCAACCGCTGGCTCATCCAGGCGGCGTTCTTCTCGAACGTCCAGGCGCTCGCGATTGTCGGCTTCGGTACTCTCATTGGCCTGTTTGGAAGTGCAGCGTCCGTTGGGCGACATCTGCGACGGGTCTGAGGCGTCAAGCATGAGGCGTCGCGCGAATACGTCACGCGAAGACGTCACGCAACGGCGTACGAGCGCCCACGGTCTTGCGCGACGCCTCTGCTTGACGTCTTTGTGCTACGTCGTTTGTGCAACGCCTCTTTTCTCTCAGCGTCCCCAACCCTTCGATCAACAGCTGAGGGATAACCAACAGCGGTTAGAAAGCATCCGCCGCGAGCGGTCCGATGTCGAGCAGGAGCTCGAGCGGCTACGCACGCAGGTCCACTCGCTCTCCGACGAGCTCGCGAACATCGAGCGACAGAAGGAGACGACCAATCGGATCGTGAACGAGCTGGACCGCCAGATCTATGCGCTATCGGACCAGATCGACCGGACCACGGTCGACCTGCTGCTCGCCCAGAACGCCCTCGCCGAGAAGCGCGCCGTCCTGGAGCGCCGCCTGGTCGACATCTCCAAGCGGGGGCCGCTGTACGGGTACCAGGTGCTGCTCGCGGCGGAGAGCTTCGGCGACCTGCTGTCGCGCTACAAATACCTCTACCTCGTGAGCCGGCAGGATCGCCTGCTGGCGAACGACATGTCGAAGCTGCAGCGGCGCATCGGCCGGGAGCGGCAGACGCTGGTCGACGCGCGCGACGCGCTGGGACGGCGCAAGAACGAGCGCACCGAAGAGCTGGACCGCTACCTGGCGCTCGAGCGCGAGCGGCAGACGTCGCTGCGGGAGACGCGGCGCAGTGCGCGCGAGGCGCTGCAGCGCCTGTCCGAGCTCGAGCGCGACGAGAAGAGCCTGAACGACCGCATCGTGGCGCTCGAGCGCGCGCGGCGCGAGGCCGAGGCCCGCGGCGCCGCCACCGCCGCCGCCGCCATCACCACCGCGGACCTGGGCCAGCTCGACTGGCCCGTGCAAGGGCGGATCGTGTACCAGTTCGGTACCGCGACGGGCCCGAACAAGACGCGCATCCCGTGGCACGGGGTCGGAATCGCGGCCCCGGCCGGCACGCCCGTCCGCGCCATCGCGGGCGGCACCGTGAGCCTCGCGGGGCCGCTCGGCACCTATCTCAGATCGGTACTGATCGATCACGGGGGTGGCTACTACAGCTTTTACGGCTACCTGAGCGATGCCACCGTGACCCAAGGGGAGCGTGTGATCAAGGGACAGATCGTGGGCCACGTGGGCGGCGGGTCGAGCGACCAGGGACCCCACCTGCACTTCGAGATTCGGGGCCAGGGCGGCATCGCCCTGGACCCCGTCAACTGGCTGAAGACGCGCCGCTGACGCCGATCCGGTCCGGCTCGCTCTTCTTGCCCCGCTCCAGCGCCGCCTCGACCTGCGCGAACAGATCTTCGGGCCGCAGCACCTCGGTGTGCGGGAACGCGACGACGCCGGCGGTGAGACTCGGCACCTGCCCGCGAGGGAGGTCGGGGAAGGTGTGCCGGGCCAGCACCTGCCGCAGCCGCTCCACGAAGTGCCGGCCGCCCTGCGTGTCGGTCTCCGGGAGCACCAGCGCGAACTCGTCGCCTCCATAGCGGGCCACGAAGTCCGGTGCCCGGATCTCGCGTTGCATCATGGCCCCGAGCTCCGCGAGCACGCGGTCGCCCGCCTGCTGCCCCAGCCGCTCGTTGATGTCCCGCAGCCGATCCACATCGATCACCACGAGCGCGAACCGCAGGGAATAGCGCCGAGCGCGCTCGAACTCGTCGCGCAGGCGGCGGTCCAGCGCGTCGAGGCTGGCGCAGCCCGTGAGCACGTCGGTGACGCCGGCGTTGATCTGCCGCCGATAGATCGCCGCCCGGCGCTCCTCGTTCTCGAGCACCCGCGCCGCGGCCTGAGCGATGGTATTGGCGAAGGCGACGTCCTGAGGGCGGAGCTGGGGGTCCCCCTGAACGGTGCGCAGAAAGAACACTCCGGCGGCGCGGCCCTGCACGAACACCGGCAGCGCCACCGCCGACTGCACGTTCACGGCGATCCGCTGCTGCGTCCAGCGCCGGCGAATGGTCTCGAAGAGGGGATGCTCGTGCACGTCCGGAATGAGAACGGGCCGCTCGGTGCGGATCGCTTCCTGAATCTCCGGGTAGCGGTCGAGCTCGACCCGCAGGTCGCGGATCGCCGGGTTCTCGTACACCGCGACCACGCGTCCCTTGTCTTCTCCCGGGGCCGTGAGCACGAACGAGCAGTGGGTGAGGCCGAACGCATGCCCCACCCGACGGACCAGGGTCTGGAAGATCTCATCGGCGCGCAGGGTGGCCGACACTTCCTGGAAGATGTCGAACAGCAGGTCACGCGTCCGCAGCGCCTCTTGGGCCTCGCTCAAATCATGGCGCAGCCGCAGATCGGCGTCGATGCGGGCGCGCAGCTCCCCGAAGTGCACCGGGCCCGCCATGGCGTCGTGCGCGCCCGCCTGGAGCGCATCAGCGACGGCGTCGGCCCCGCCGTCCGCCAGGAGGACGATCACCGGGGCACCGGCGAAGCGCGCGGCGGTTGCGAGGTCGCGCACCGCCTCCGCCAGCCCGGCCTCCTTCGCGGCGATGGAGAGGATGAGAAGATCGGGAGGCTGCGGCTCCGGCCGATCGGGACCGGGCGGCGGATAGGCGGCTTCGGTGACCTGGAAGCCGCCCCGGACCAGGAATCGCTCGAGCCCATCCGGCCGGGCCCCGGCGTCGCCGACGAGGAGGATGCGGTGCTTGGGGTGTTCCGGCAACAGTCCTTACCGCGCGATGACGGGTGTCAAGCTATAGTTCACCCTATGGGACGGCAACCGCGGAGCGCGGCGGGTGCGTCCGGCGCCTGAGACGCGCCGCCAGCGGCGCCGCATGGTCGCGAGAGCCAGCAGCGCCGCATGGTCGCGAGACACCTCGCGGGCCGCGGCATCCGCGACTGCCGCGTGCTCGCCGCTATGGCGTGGGTGCCGCGTGAATGGTTCCTGCCACCGCACCTCGCGAGCGAAGCCTACGAAGACGCCCCGCTGCCGATCGGGAGCGGACAGACCATTTCCCAGCCTCTCATTGTCGCATTGATGACCGAAGCGCTCGCGCCGCGGCGCCGCGACCGTGTGCTCGAGATCGGCACCGGCTCCGGTTACCAGACGGCGATCCTGGCGCGCCTCGCGGGACGCGTCTACACGATCGAGCGGCTGCCCGACCTGCTGGTCGAAGCGGAGGAGCGATTTCGGCGCCTGGGCCTCACGAACGTCGAGACCCGGCTGGGCGACGGCGCGGCCGGCTGGCCGGAGTGCGCGCCGTTCCAGGGCATCATTGTGACGGCGGCCGCGCCCAGCGTGCCGACGCCGCTCACGGAGCAGCTCGCGCCCGGCGGCCGTCTCGTGATCCCGATCGGTGACCTCGCGTCCCAAGAGCTGGTCATTCTACAGCGCGGCCCGGCCGGGCTGGTGGAGCGGCGCGCCGGCGGCGTGCGGTTCGTGCCCCTCATCTCCCGGCTCGCGTTCACGGAGGAGCCCTGGACATGAAACGCGCACCCGACGACCTGCTCGGCGCCCACGTGTCGACGCAGGGCGGCGTAGCCCTGGGCCCCGCGCGAGGGAACGCAATCGGGGCGACCGCGATTCAGGTCTTCACCAAGACGCCCAACCAGTGGCGCGAGCCAGTGGTGCGGGACACCGACATCGCGGCGTTTCGCTCGTCGTTCGCCGCGAGCGGGATCCGCGCAGTGGTCTCGCATGACAGCTATCTGATCAATCTGGCGTCGCCGGACGAAGCGTTGCGCGCCAAGAGCGTCCGGGCATTTACGGGCGAGCTGGAGCGTTGCCGGGCGCTCGGAATCCCCTGGGTCGTGTCGCACCCCGGCAACTACATGGACGACCGGGCCGACGGGCTCGCACGCAACGCCCGCGGCTACGCCGAGTGCCTGGCGGCGGTCCCGGGGGAGGTCAGCCTGCTGATCGAGGGGACGGCGGGCGCGGGCACGGCGCTCGGGAGCACGTTCGAGGAGCTGCGGGCGCTCCGGGACGGGCTGCCCGGGGGGGTGCGGGCTCGGGTGGGGTTCTGCCTCGATACGGCACATCTACATGCCGCCGGGTACGATGTAACCACTGCCCTGGACGAGGTGTGGGAGCGGTTCGACCGGGAGGTCGGGCTCACGCATCTCAAGTGCTTGCACCTCAACGACTCCAAGGGTGGGCTCGGGTCGCGGCTCGACCGCCACCAGTGGATCGGCGAAGGCACGATCGGGCCGGAGCCGTTCCGGCGCATCATGCGGGACCCGCGGCTCGCGCCCGTGATTAAGATTATCGAGACGCCGAAGGGCGACGATCCCATCCGTCACGACCGGCGGATGCTCCGGCGGCTGCGCGCCTACGCGCGCGGCGGTCGCCCCAACGGTCGCACCGCGCAAACCGTAGGCAGGGCGTGATTGCACTGACGACGACCCCCAACCGCTGGACCCGGCGACTCGCCGCGCTACTCCTGGTGCTGCAGGGGTTGGCCGGGGGCGCCGTGCCGCTGGCGCACGCGTCGGAGCGGCTCAGCGCGCCGGCGCACGTCGAGGCGCAACATGGGGCGGGGTGCGTCGCGCTGCACGACGGCTTACGCTGCGCGCTGTGCCAATTCGCCGGCTCGCAGGGGTCGTCCCAGCAAGTGCGGACGCAGGCCCAGGTGGCTGCTACCGTGGAGCTGCGCCCGATCGAGTGCAACGCCGCGCCGCTAGTCCGTCAGGACCACCCCACCGCCCCACCCCGAGCTCCCCCCGCTTCTCGTTCCTAGCCTAATGGCGGCCGGCAATGCCGGCACGCCGCCCGCGCGTGCCCGCCCACCGGGCGGGACGCCTGCTTGGAACAACGGAACGGGGGATTTCCAGCATGACTCGACATCATGAGGCCGTCGTGGCCGCGCTTGCCGTCGTGCTCGCGTTGGCCGCTCCGGCGTCCGCCCAGCAACCGGCGGACCAGCGTCGGGTGGACTCGCTCGCGGTGGAGGTTCGGGCGCTCAAGGCGCGACTCGACAGCGTGCGGGCGCAGCTCGCTCATCGCCCGGTCGCCGCCGAGCCGGCGGCCGACACGTCGCTCGCCGCGCTGCGCGCCGCCGCCGCGGTTGCGGCGGGGACCGACACCAGCAGAATCCGGGGCGACACCTCCAGCCGCACGAAGTTCGTCGGACGCGAGCGCAGTCAGCCGCAACTCAACCCCGAAATCAGCGCGACGGGCGACGTTCGGGTCTATGGCTACACGCCGGGGGTGCAGCGGGACAACTTCGATGCGCGCGAGTTCGAGGTGGGGTTCCAGTCGCCACTCGATCCCTACTCGAGCACGAAGATTTTCGTGAGCTTCGAGAACGGCAATGTCAGCATCGAGGAGGGGTACGCGTACTGGACCGGCCTGCCGGGGCGCATCCGCTTCGATATCGGCAAATTCCGCCAGCAGTTCGGCGAGTTGAACCGCTGGCACCTGCACGCGCTCCCGGAGACCGAATACCCGCTTGCCTTGCGGGCCTATCTGGGCGAAGACGGGCTCGCGGGAACGGGGATCTCGCTGTACCGCGCCTTCGGAGGGCTCGGCGTGCACGAGCTGACGGCCCAGCTAACCCGCAGCGAGAGCGACGGCGAGCTGTTCGGCAGCAGCGGCCGGCCGACGTATCTCGTTCACCTGCTCAATTTCTGGCAACTGACGCGCTCGACCTACGCCCAGCTCGGCGGCACGGCGCTGTACGGTACAAACCCAGACTCGAGCCTTCGTACCAAGGTGGGCGGCATCGACTTCCGCCTCACGTGGCGGCCGCCGGCCGAGGCGTTGTATCGGGAGTGGACGCTGCGCGCCGAGCTGTACGCGCTTCGCAAAGAGTACGCCGGCGCCGGCACGACACGGCTCGGGTGGTACGCCGGGACCACCTACAAACTCGGCCAGCGTTGGATCGCCGGGGCGCGATACGATTACGTCGAAGACCCGCTCTTCGGAGTTATCACGCGGCAAGTGATCCCCTCGCTCACGCTGTGGCAGAGCGAGTGGGTGGAGCTGCGGGGGCAGTACACCTGGGCCAAGACCGCGGGCTTGAACGCCACGAACCAGTTCGCCCTGCAGGCTGTTTGGGCGATTGGACCACACAAACACGAGACCTACTGACATGCGCCGACTCACTGCACTGCTGGTCACGCTCCCCGTCCTGGTGACACCGCCGCCCGTCCGGGCGCCGGTCGCGGACAAGGTCAAAGTCGTCACCTCGCTCACGACGTACGGCGCTATCGCGCGCGAGATCGTGGCATCGTCAACTCAATCGCCACCGGCGACGAGAACCCACACTACGTCCAGCCCAAGCCGAGCTTCGTACCGCTGCTGGGTCAAGCCGACGTGTTCGTCACGACGGGTCTCGACCTCGAGCTGTGGGTACCGGCGCTGCTCGACAAGGCGAACAATCCCAAAGTCACTGAGGGCGGACCGGGCTATGTCGCGGCCTACGCCGGGATCGACCTGCTCGATGTGCCGACGAGCTACTCTCGCGCCCAGGGTGATATCCACGTGTACGGCAACCCGCACATCTGGACCAGCCCGCTCAATGCAGTCCAGATCGCCCGCAACATCCTGACCGGCCTGAAGCGTGTCTCGCCCCAGAACGACGACTACTTCACGCAGCGGGAGAAGGATTTCGAGGAGCGCATCTACCAGGCGTTGTTCGGCGACGAGCTCGTGAAGCTCCTCAGCGGTCCGACGCTCGCCGACCTGGACCGGCAGGGCAAGTTGTTCGACTTCCTGAAAACGAAGCAATACCAGGGTTCACCGCTACTCACCCGGCTGGGTGGGTGGCTCAAAGAGGCGATGCCGTTTCGCGGAAAGCCGGTCGCCTGCTATCACAAGGAGTGGGACTACTTCTCCCGAGAGTACGACGTCCCGTGCGTGGATTACATCGAGCCGAAGCCTGGGATCCCACCCACTCCGGGGCACGTGCTGGAGGTGATCAACGAAATGCGGACGCAACACATCCAAGTCCTCCTCTCAACGAACTACTACGACCGCAACCAGGTCATGGAAGTGGCGCAGAAGACGGGTGCGAAGGCCGTGATCGTGCCGTCGAACACCGGCGGCCAGGCGGGGATCAACACCTACTTCGACCTCATGAATCTGTGGATTTCGGAGCTCGCACGCGCGTTCGGCACGGGCACCGCCACGGCCAACTGACTGACAACGGGGAGGCGAGATGAGTGGTCTCCAGCTGATGATTCCGCCGTTCGTGGCCTGCATGGTGCTCGTTGCGATGCTGTCCTACCTGGGGCTCCATGTGATCGCACGAGAGGTGATCTTCGTCGACCTCTCGCTGGCGCAGATGGCGGCCCTGGGCGGACTCTCGGCGTTGCTGATCCACGTAGAGGCCGATTCGACGTGGGCGTACGTCTTTGCCCTGTTCGCGACGGCCGTTGGCGCCCTGCTGTTCGCCTTGACGCGCTCATCTCCCCGCGAGGAGCGGCGCGTGCCGCAGGAGGCGTTTATCGGCATCGTGTATGTGGTCGCCTCCGCGGCCGCCGTCCTGGTCGCGAACAAAGTCCCGGGGGGCGGCGAAGCGATCGAAAAGACCCTCACCGGCAGTATCCTCTGGGTGACGTTCAAGCCCACGATCATCAAGCTCGCGGCCGCCTACGCCGCTCTCGGCGTGTTCCACTACTTCTTACGCCATCGGTTTCTCACCATCTCCTTTCACCCGGAGGAAGCCGAGCGCCTGGGCTGGAAGATCAAATGGTGGGACTTCCTGTTCTATCTGTCCTTCGGCGTCGTGATCACGCTCGCCGTGCCCGTCGCCGGAGTGTTGATGGTCTTCAGCTTTCTGGTCGTTCCGGCCGTGATCGCCTTCCTCTTTACCCGCGACATGCGGCGCCTGACCTACATCTC
>WNEZ01000710.1_pt1 | contig 33601 bp, 34 predicted proteins | sample 5400521 | NCBI WGS metagenome assembly WNEZ01 (sample SAMN13153339, study PRJNA577476) | soil metagenome | isolation source: 120 cm saprolite under Douglas fir tree site 2 hole 1 replicate 1 | place: USA:California | collected 2015-04-18 | reverse complement strand
TCGCCGGCATCCCATTCGACATCCGCGGCGCCGAACTGAGCCACAGGGACGGCAGGTGCACGTTCGAGAGCCTTCTCGACAAGTACGAGCTCCGCGACCCGGCCCTCCGCCGAATGGCCGCGATCATCCGCGGCGCCGACCTCCCCCTCGAAGAAGATCGGCCGCCGGAGTCGCCCGGCGTGCTGGCGATTTTCGACGGCATCCGCGACGGTTCGGCCACCGACCAAGAACGACTCGAGCGCGGATGCGTCGTCTGCGACGCGCTGTATATCTACTGCCGAGCAGACGTTAGAGGGGCGACGTGATCTCCAGCTGGATATTGTCGGGGTCGCGGAACGGCAGCACGCAGATCCCAAAGGACGTCAGCTCTCTGACCTCTCCGTGCGGCACTCCGCGCTCGTCGAGCGTCCGGATTGCTTCGTTGAGAGCGGCCCGGCTCTCAACGCCGAAGCTCAGGTGATCCAGTCCGACGCGGTCCTCGTCGAAACGGTCGCCCTTGGCGGCCACGGGTCGAAGCCCGAGGAGGTAGTTACCTTTTGCCATCACGCACCCGCCCCACAGGACCGGGTAGCTTGGATCGGATTTGGGATCGTCGGATTCGGGCGCCGCGACCGCCACGTCGAATCCCAAGAGTCGGGCGCCGCGACCGCCACGTCGAATCCCAAGAGCCCGGTGTAAAACGCGCGACTACGATCGATGTCGGTAACGGTCAGCCGAATGTGGTGGATGATGCCCAGCTCGATAGGCGCAGCCATCGCTTTCCCCCTTGACCTAGGTCAATGGCGCGGACCTCACATGGGTGCCGCGAAGCATTCGCTCGCGCTCATTATCGGGCGCGTAACCAGTCGGTGATTGTCGGCACGAGCGCCGGCGCCAGCCCGGGTGAACGCTGATCGTCGGCAACGAGGCCGGTCGGGTTGACCAGGACGCCATGCCCGGTTGGGAGCATCTGGACTGTGAGGTTGGGCTTGTGGAAACCGGCCAGGATCTCGGCGCAGAGTAGGGTCGGCACCGTCCGATCATTACTGCCCAGCAGCCACAGCGTCGGGGCCTGCAGAGCCGCGAGCGCGGGTGCGGGGTCGTAGCCGGAGTGTCGCGGGAACCCCGGTGGGGAAGCGGCGCCGTCACAGCCGTGATATAGGTGACGCATGAATCGATTCTTCGATGACCTGGGTGAGCGTTGGGTGGCGGCGGCGCAGCGTCGATCGACTCGTATCGAGGCGCCTTCTCTCGACGCCAAGGTGGCGCTCGAGCTGCTGGACCTGGCGCGCGTGGCCGCCCACACCCAAGAACGGCGATTCGCGCCCTTGTCCTGCTTCATGGCGGGGGTCGCGTCCGAGCGCCTCCGCGCGGCCAAGGGCGGCCTCGATGATGCGGCGGTGGCCGAGTTCATCCTCGAGGTGAGGCAGGAGCTCGAGAAGGAATACCCCGCCGGCTTCAGCGAACGTTGATGACGGGCAGCTGACGGAAGCTTTGCACCGAAACACGCGCGGCCACGGCTGACGCGACGTCGCGGAAAGCTTTGGCGCCCGCAGTGTCGGGCCGCGAAACTACCACCGGGGCGCCCGCGGGAACATCTGCAGCGCCTTGACCGCGATGCCGAGCGCGGCGGCCTGCGGGGTGCAGACGATCGCGACGCCGGCGAGGGGCACCGCCTGAGCCAGGGTCAGCGACGCGTCGCCAGTGCCCGGCGGCAGGTCGATGACGAGGTAGTCGAGCTCGCCCCAGTGAACGTCGGTCACCATCTGCTCGATCGCGCGCGAGACCATCGGCCCCCGCCAGACCATCGCCTTGTCGGCGCCCGCGAGGAAGCCGATCGACATCAGCCTGACGCCGAAGGCTTCGAGCGGCACGAGCTTCTGGTCGACCACCTTCGGCTCGTCCTGGATGCCCATCATGCCGGGTATCGAGGGGCCGTAGATGTCGGCGTCGAGCAGCCCCACCCTGGCGCCGCTGATGCCGAGGGCGCACGCGAGGTTGATCGCCACCGTGGACTTCCCCACGCCACCTTTTCCGGACGCGATCGCGATCGCCTGCTTGACGCCCGGAATGACCTGATTCGGCTGGCGCCGGTTGAAGGCCGACCGCACGTTGGCGGTCATCTTCAGATCCACCGCCGTGACGCCTGGCAGGTCGCCGACCAGCTTGGTGGCCATGGTCTGGAAGCGATCCCGGACCGGGCAGGCTGGCGTCGTGAGCTCGAACGTGAAGCTCACCCGGCCGTCGGCGCCGATGGCGAGGTCTTTGATCATTCCGAGGCTGACCACATCGCGACCGAGGTCGGGATCCTGGATCGCCGACAGCACCGCGAGCACCTGCTCAGAGCTCGGGGGTGCGGCGCTGCTACTGAGCACTGAAGATCACCGCTGCGCGCAACGCCAGCACCCCGAGAAGGACGAGGACGGACACGACCAGGGTGTCGGTGCCGACGCGCGCGATGACGGCCGATTCGCCGCCTGTGGGACGGATGCGCATGTGACCCCTGGCCGCCACGAGCGACGCACCGATCCCGACCAGCGCGAGCAGCCACAACGGGAGGTAGGGCAGGGTCATGCCCACGGTCCCGGCGGCGCCGATCGTGATGAAGAACGCCACCAGCAGGACGAGCTCAAGAATCGAGAAGTAACCATCCGCCTCGTGCAGGCGGCCGAGGCTGAACACCGCGTCAGCGCGATATCGGGTGAGGAGCGCGATCAGCGCGGCCGAGCCGCTCAGGCCGGAGGCCAGGAACAGGCCGCCCAGCATCCACGTGTCGCTCCAGATCGGCTGGTTGCTGACGCTGAGCAGAACGCCTGTGTAGGAGGCGATGAACAGGGCGAGGACGCCGCCGACGATGTTGAAGGCGCCGCCCAGGACGCCGCCGATCGGCCGGCTGGGATCGCCGGCAACGCTGCGGTCGCGGCGGTCGAGCACAATGGCCTCGAACGCGGACACCGCCGCAAACGCGCCGAATACCAAGAGTGCCCAGACTCCCACGGACATGGGCGACCAATACTTGAAGTTGAGGCCCTGGTCGCCGGGCGTGATGTCGATGAGCATGTGCCAGAACTTCGACCAGCTCGCTCCCAGGTCGATAGTCAAAAGCAGTGGACAGAAAAGCAAAGACACGAAGCTTGCGTAGAAGCCGGCGCGAGCCGCCGCCTCATCGCGCGCATCGCCCACCAAACGCAGAAGCGTCGCCAACGCATAGCTGCCCCCGGTGAGGCCGGCGAAAAAGAAGTAGCCGAGGATGTACCAGGTCCACTGCGGCGCTCGTACGAAGTGCTCCGCGGCGAGGTAGATCACGCTGCTCCTCGCCGCCTGAAGGCGACGATGCCCGCGATCACGCCGAGAACACCCGTGACCAGGGCGGCGAGGTACCCACCCACGTCGTTGCGCGATGGCAGCTTGGCGTTGTCGGCGTTCGGGAGCCCATAGGTCTCGGGTTTGTCCATGAGTAGGAAGAAGGCGTTCAGCCCGCCGTAAACCGTGTCGTCGCGGCCATACAGCTGCGCCTGGGTGACCCCCTGCGAGTGCAGGGTGGCCAGCCGAAAGTCGGCCGCGGTGTGGAGGTCGCCCAGCAGGCCGAACTGGATCGACTGCGTGGGGCAGGCTTTGGCGCAGGCAGGTTGGAGGCCGCCCTGGAGCCGGTCGTAGCAGAGCGTACATTTGTGCGCTGTGCCGGTCTTCGGATTCAGGGCGATGACGCTGTAAGGACAGGCGGCGATGCAGTTCCTGCAGCCGTTGCACACGTCCTGCTGGATGAAAACCGTGTCGAACTCGGTGCGGATGATCGCGCCCGTCGGACAGACGTCCATGCAGCTCGCGTGTTTGCAGTGCTTGCAGACGTCCGACATCATCAGCCAGGCCTTGCCGTTGCCGGCATCGACCGTCTGGGCGGGCACGTCGTCGATGAACTTCACATGACGCCAGTTCTGGTCGTCGAGCTGGCCGGTGTTGTCGTAGCTGTCGGCGAGGAACTTCGGTTCGTTGCCCTGGAGCTGGTTCCACTCCTTGCAGGCCACCTCGCACGCCTTGCAGCCGATGCAAATGCTGGTGTCGGTGAAAAAGCCGTATGACTTGCCGGGCTCGATCTTTGTGGCCATCAGAACCCCATCAGGTTGGGAATGATCTTGGAGAAGCCCCGCTCTCTCGCGTACAGGTCGAGCGGGAGCGCGCACAGCTCGTCGACGACTGGGATGGCGGTCGGATCCGCCGCGAGGTCGATGTTGAGCAGATAGCGCCGGCACGAGTCGCAGGCTTCGATGCGAAGGTGGGGAAAGACGGGCTGGTGCTCGACGGTGCCTTGGTCGCCAATCCTGCCCTGGAGCCCACGCACGACGCTGCCGCGTTCGCCGGACGCGGTCCCCTCTTCGCTGAAGATCGGGAGGCGTGAGCCCGAGTCTTCGCCGCAGCCGGCGCACGTCATGCGGGCATACCCCCAACTGCGGTGACAGCGCGCGCAGAGGAGAAAACGGCCGCCGGCGGCGAGGTCTTCGGGCGCGAGGGCGAAGTAGCTGAGCTGCGGAGGCCCTCCGCAGGTGGGGCAGTGTCGCTCATCGCGCACCCCGACACACGAGGCCGCGGCTTCGGGCCCCAACGCTTCGAGCACGGGGCCCACAGAAGCGCGCGCCAGAAACCGGTCGACCGAAGCCTGGTCTTCGCCTTCGATCCAGGCTGCGACGAATTCGCGTGGATCGATGGTCTCCATTCGCAGCGCGACGGCGTCGCGCAGCTTGAGGGGGCCGGCGGCGATGCTTGCATTCACCACGGCCGGCACCACCATCTCCGCGACGAAGGGAACCAGGTCGCGGGCCGGGGGTCTCGCCGAGATCGCCTCCTCATGCGCCTGCTCCTGAACTGCCAGCAGGGCACCGTAGAAGTCCAGCAGCTCGCCGGCGAATGGGTTTCGGCGCCGCAGCTCGGCAGTTCGTTCGCGCCGATCCGCAAACGGCCCGGCGGCGACGGCGGCTCTCGCCATCACATCTTCTCCAGGTTGACCAGGAAGGCTTTGAACTCGGGCGTGCGCGCGTTGGCATCGCCGACAAACGGCGTCAGGGCGTTGGCCAGCCAGTACCGGCCGTGATTCGGATCATTGTCGGCGGCGATACCCACATAGCCCCAGTGGATGGGGATGCCGATCTGGAACACCTTCTGCCCGGCGACCGTCATCGAGCCGAGGCGCTTGGTCACCACCGCGAGCACCTCGACCTTGCCGCGCTTGGACGAGACGCGGACCTTGTCGCCGGTCTTGATGCCCTTGGTCTGGCCCAGCTCCCACGGGATCTCGACGAAGGGCTTGGGCTGCAGCTGCACCAGGTGGGGAACGTGCTGGGTCACGTAGTGCTCATGCTCGGTCAGGCGGTAGCTGGTGGCGATGTAAGGAAAATCGGTCGCAGTGCCGAACCGGCTCGGCCGTCCAGCGGCCTGGTCGTAAAGGAAGGCGACAGGCGACGCCGAGTTGTTCGCATGCAGCGGGTTGCTCACCGGTGACTCGACCGGCTCGTAGTGCTCTGGGAACGGGCCGTCGATCATGCCGCTGCTGAAAAGCCGGCCGACGCCTTCGCCATTCATGATGAAAGGCAACCAGGCCTTCGGATCGTGGGGGTCCATGGTGGCCGGATAGTCGGGCACGTCGCCGACCCACTTCGTCCCATTCCAGGTGATGCCAGGACGAGTCGGGTCCCAGGGCTTGCCGTCGAGGTCGGCCGACGCGCGGTTGTACATCACGCGCCGGTTCAGGGGCCAGCTCCACGCCCAGTTTGGGTAGAAGCCCATCCCGGTGGGATCGTTCGTCGAGCTCTGGATGCCATCACGGCGCTTCATCAGGTTGCCCGTGTCCGGGTAAGAGCCGGTGTAGATCCAGTCTCCCGTCGTGGTCGTGCCGTCGTCCTTGAGGTTGGCGAAGGAGGTCATCTGCTTGCCGGTGGACAAGTCCTTGCCGTTGATCTCTTTGGCGATCTCGTCCAGCTCCGGCTTCCGCGGGTCCTTGTAGTCGAGCGTCAGGTGCATGATGGGGTCCGGGAACTTGCCGCCCTGCTGCTGGTAAAGGGTCTTCACTCGGTTGAAGATGTCGGCCAGGATCCAGTGGTCGTGCCGGGCCTGGCCCTGCGGCGGAAGCACCTGGTCTTTCCACTGCGACCAACGCCCGCTGTTGACGAACGAGCCGTCCTTCTCGATCCAGTGCGTGGCCGGCAGCATGAAAACCTCGGTCTTGACCTGGGTGCGGTCGGTGCCAGGCGCGTGCCAGAACTCGGAGCTGGTCGTCGGCAGCGCATCCATCACGACGAGCCATTTGAGGTTGGACAGCGCCTGCTGCACCTGGTTGGAGTCCGGACCGATGCTGGCGGCGGTCATGCCGGAGAGCATCAGGCCCTCCATTTTTCCCTTCAGCGCCTGGTCGAAGATCGACATCCATGACGAGTTCTGACCCGGCTTGGGCACGTAATCGAAGGCGAACTCGTTGGACTTGGTCGCGGCGTCGCCGTACCAGCCCTTGAGCGTGCTGACCATGAACTTGCGGTAGTTCGTGCCGAAGAAGTTCCACGAGTTGGGGTCCGATTTCTTGGGCGCGCTCTGCGCAACATAGTCGTCGAGGTTCTTCTGGCCGGGCGCGGGGATCCTCAGATATCCCGGAAGGATCTCCCACGAGATGGCGTGGTCGGTGTTGCCCTGGATGTTGGCGTGGCCCCGCTCGGCATTCATGCCGCCACCGGGCCGGCCCATGTTGCCCAGGAGCAGCTGCAGGACCGCGCCCGACCGGATGAGCTGTCCACCCGTCGTGTGGTGCGTCAGGCCCACCGCGTACACGATCGTCATGACCTTGTCCGGCTTGCCCATCTGGCCGACCAGGTCCGCTACCTTGTTGAACTCGTCGACCGGAATCCCCGTGATGCTCGAGACCATGTCAGGCGTGTAGCGCGAGTAGTGGGTCTTCATCAGCTGGAAGACCGACCGCGGGTGCTGGAGGGTCATGTCGCGATTGGCGAACCCGTTGCTGCCGACCTCATAGCTCCAGCTGCTGATGTCGTACGTGCGCTTGGGGGCGCTGTATCCAGAGAAGAGCCCGTCCGAAAAACCGAAACCATCCTTGACGATGAAGGAGGCATTCGTGTAGTTGCGCACGTACTCGTCATGGAAGAGGTTGTTCTGCAGGACGTGGTTGATCAGGCCGCCGAAGTACGCCACGTCGCTGCCGGTACGTATGCGTAGGTACATGTCGGCCACTGCCGACGTGCGCGTGAAGCGGGGATCGGCATGGATGATCTTGGCCCCCCGGTCGAGCTTGGCCCGCATGAACCACTGAAAGCCGACCGGGTGCGCCTCGGCGGGGTTGGCCCCGTTGATCAGGATGAGGTCAGCGTTCTTGATGTCGCGCCAGTGGTTTGTCATCGCTCCCCTTCCGAATGTGGCGGCCAAACTGACCACCGTGGGGCCGTGTCAAACCCTGGCCTGTTGTTCTAGGTGTACCAGTCCCAGGCTCCGCATCAGCTTGGTGGCGAAGTAGCCCTCCTCCGAGCTGAATGCGGCGCCACCCGCGAAGGCGATGCCTTCGGTGCGGTTGACTGTGTTGCCGTTGCCGTCTGTGGTGACAAACGAGGCATCGCGCGAGGCCTTGATGTTCTGGGCGATCTTGTCCAGGACGAAGTCCCAGGAGACGCTCTTCCAGCCGGCCGCCCCGGGAGCACGGTACTGAGGTGATTCGACCCGGCGCGGCGAGATCGCCAGCTGCATCGCCGTCGCGCCCTTGGGGCACAGCCGGCCCTCGTTGACTGGGCTGTCGGGGTCACCCTCGATCTGAAGCAGCTGCACGCTGCCATCGGCGTTCTGGCGGGTGTAGGCGACCAGTGAGCACCCGACCGCGCAGTAAGGGCAGATCGAGTGGGACTCCTTGGCACCTGTTATCCGCAGGTTTTGCTTGACCTTGGTGGCGTCTGCCAATGCAATTTCGAAACCAAGACCCGACGCGACCAGCGCGCCTGCCCCGGCGACGCCAAACTTCAGGACGTCACGACGAGTGACTGTCTGCAGTCGCTAAGCCTCCGATACAGCTAGCGGGAGTGGCTCGAACCTATCTCACGGCCGACGAAGTGTCAAGTTCCGCGGGCAGTTGGCTCAGCCGGTGGCGATCAGGAGGTCGGAGCGATCGTCTGGCTCGCCTGCGCTCCGCAGGAGGTCGATGAGACGCGGGTCCCAGGGCACGATGATGCCGGTGGCGCCGGCTGCCTGGAGCGTTGCGATCATCTGCGCCCAGCCCGCCCGATCCGAAGGCACGGACACATCGACCCATACCTCGAACTCACCATCCTGAGCGCGCTCAGCCCGGAGCGCTCGCACCTCTTCATCGCCCCCGGGCACGATGACGCCGTCAGCCAGCGCTGCAGATCTCTCAGCTTCGCCTGGTGTTTCGCAGATGATGAGGATCCTTGGCGAAGGCGAAGGGGAGGGCCGCGTCTTCGTCTTGCGGCCGGGCTTCATGCCGACCACGACCCGACCGCTGCTCAGCCGTCCGAGTATGTCCAATGCAGCCGGCCAGCCGTCCGTGTCGCCAAGCCTGATTCCCAGCCGGACTCGATGCGTGACCGCGGCGATCGCTCCCAGATGGATCCAGGCCTCGGTCGATGCCTCGATCGATGTCTGGGTCCAGGCGTCGAGCCAGATCGAGTCCGCGCCGGCCGCCTCGAGGGCGGTCACGTCAGCCAGGTAGTCGCCTATCCGGCCGGCGGACGCCGGCAGCTTGACCGCAACCCGGAGCACGCGCTCACTGTAGCCCGGCTCGCCCCGATGAGTCGGAGACAGCGCTTATCCTTGCCAGGTGGCAGCCAAGGGAGTCTCTGCCGAGGCAACGAGCCGGCTCTACGAGCTCGACCGGACCCACTGGCTGCATCCGCAGGGCGACCTCGGCGCTCCTCCGGGCACGATCCCCCAGCTGATGATGGCCGGCGGCAGCGGCGCCACCCTCACCGATGCCGAGGGCCGCGAGTACATCGATGGCATGGCCTCGCTCTGGAACGTGAACGTGGGTTATGGCCGGACGGAGCTCGCCGACGCGGCTGCGGAGCAGATGAAGACGCTCGCCTTCAGCTCGGCCTACGGGGGCTTCAGCACCGCGCCCGGGATCGAGCTCGCTGCGAAGCTCGCGGAGCTGGCGCCGGGGGACCTCGGGGTGACCTATTTCGCGTCCGGCGGGGCCGAGGCCAACGACACCGCATATAAGATCGCGCGTCTTTATTGGCACCTTCGCGGCGAGCCGAAGCGGGTGAACATCGTCTCCAGGCTTCGCGACTACCACGGCCTCACGTACGGCGCGACCAGCGCCACGGGCCTGGCCAACTTCTGGAAGGGGTTCGACCCGCTCGCGCCGGGTTTCCTGCACGCCCCCGCACCCGACCCTTACCGGTTCTCCGGCGAGGGCTCTGCCGGCGCCGCGTACGCCAAAGCATTGGAAGAGGTCGTGTTGAAGGCCGGTCCGGCGACGGTCGCGGCGGTCGTCGCGGAGCCCGTGCAGGGCGCAGGAGGCGCGATCGTACCGCCCGCGGACTACTTCCCGTTGGTGCGCCAGATCTGTAACAAGTACGAGCTCTTGCTGATCGCCGACGAGGTGATCACGGGCTTTGGGCGGACCGGGCGATGGTTCGGCCTCCAGCACTGGAACGTCCAGGCGGACGTGATGGTCTTCGCCAAAGGCGTGACCAGCGGCTATTTGCCGCTGTCAGGGGTGATGATGACCCACTCAGTTCACGACACGCTGAAGTTGGTGAAGGGGCCGCTGGCCCACGCTTTCACCTACAGCGGTCATCCGACCGCATGCGCGGTCGCGCTGCGAAATTTGCAGATCCTCGAAGACGAGCACCTGGTGGAGCGAGCCGCCGAGAAGGGGGCATACCTCCAGAAGCGGCTGCAGGAGTTGCGCTCCCATGAAATCGTGGGCGATGTGCGCGGCCTGGGCCTGATCGGCGGTGTGGAGCTGGTGCGCGACCGAACCACGAAGGAGTCGTTCGACCCTTCGCTGGGGGCGGCCCGCCGCGTGTGCCTGAATGCGCTCGGGCAGGGCGTGATCTTCCGGCCGCTGGCGGGCGACGTGGTCGCCATATCACCCCCGTTCGTGATCAGCGACCAGCAGATCGACCAATTAGTCATGGTCCTCGGCAGGGCGATCGCCCGGGTCGAGAAGGAGCTCAAGGCCGGCGTATAGCCGGCTCCGCTACGCCACGAATCCGGCGCGCCAGGTGGGGTGACGGGGCTCCCAGCCCAGTTCGCGTTTCGCCTTGGCGTTAGATGCCCCGCGGCCTCGCTGCATGGTCGCGGCGGCGAACTTTCCCGCGAGGAGCTCGACCAGCCATCCGGGCACTTGCATGGGTGCGGGTGCGCCCACATCACGGCAGAACGCGGGGATCCAATCGCGCGCCGCAGCGGGATCGTCGTCCACGATGTTGTACACGCCGTCGCCGCGCTCCAGCGCAACCACCGCCGCGCCGGCCGCGTCGTCCACGTGGACAAACGAGAAGATCCCGCCACCGCTGCCGACGATCGGGAGCATCCGTCGCCGAGCCTGGTGCGCGAAATCGCCTTCGTGGTCGAAATAGGTTCCCGGCCCGTAAAGCTGGCCGTAACGCAGCGCCACGCCTGCGATCCCGTCGTCCGAAAGCGCGAGCCGCTCCCCATCGACCGTCGCGCGCACGGCACCGCCGAAAGGCTCAGGCGCATTCAGGGCGAGCTTCGCATCCTCTGCCAGCGCCGAAGGCCCTGCAGGCACATACATGAAGGCGAGCGATTGGTACACGAAGCGTCGCGCGCCCGCCTCCTTTGCCGCAGCCAGCAGCGTGCGCGTCGCCTCGACACGCAATCGAGATGTTCGCTCGTAGTACGGACCCAGCTTGCGAGGGTTGTATCGCTGCGGCAGGTCGGTCAACTGGTTCATGACCGCCTCGGGTCGGAAGTCGATAAGAGCCTTGCTCAGTGCCGGCGCATCGAGGGCATCGACCACTACAGGAATGGCACCGAGCGACTGGATCATGGAGCCCTTCGCCGTCGACCGAGTCGTCGCCGCGACCTGGTGGCCGGCCGCAACCAATTGTGGGATGAGGCGCCGCCCGATCACGCCGCTCCCGCCGGCGAGGAAGACCTTCACGCCTTGCCCGCCCTCAGATCGACGATGAGCGCGGCCGCCAGCGCGACGCAGATCAGCGCGAGCACTGGCAGATCCGTGGTCGGGTGGCCCCCCAGCCGGATGTCCTCGACGTGGGCTAGCAAATGGAGAACCGACGCGCCCAGCACTGCGATGAGCGGCGCGCGCAATGGCGCCCGCAACGCGACCGGCACCGTCAGTGCCAAACCAAGCCCGAGCTGGAATGCGCCCGCATCGTGGAGCAGATGAATGTTGAGCGGTGCGAAGGTCGCCACCGCGCTGAAGAAGCTCAGCGGCGCCAGGTAGGCCCAGGCGCCGGTCACCAGGTAAAAGACGCCGATGACCGCCCCAACCACACCCGACAACCGCGGATCGCGCATCGACCCATTCTGTCAGCGCCAGGGCCGAGCAGACGCATAAGGTTGAGCGCGTGGGTGGGATCCCCGCTGAAGAGACGTTCGACGGCACATTCCCGTTTAGGGCTCACTTCACGACCAGGCCCGGCTTCCGAATGCACTACGTCGATGAGGGAGCCGGCGAGCCCATCATCCTGATCCACGGGGAGCCGACCTGGGCCTACCTCTATCGGAATTTCATACCAGCCCTGTCGCGTCATTTCCGGGTCATCGCGCCCGACCACATGGGATTTGGGAAGTCGGAAACGCCGGCCTCTGCCGAATACACCCTGGACCGCCATGCCCGCAACCTTGGCAGCCTGATCGAAGAGCTCGACCTCCGCGACATCACGCTCGTGATGCAGGACTGGGGCGGCCCGATGGGCGCCGTCGTCGCCTCGAGGTATCCCGAGCGGATGAAGCGGTTCGTGGCCATGAACACCATCTTCGGCACCGATCGCAGCGTGCGCGAAGAGCGGCTGACGCCATGGTTCGCGGCGATCAAAGCGATGGAGGAAGCGGGTCAGCTCGAGGCTGTGCTCGGCAACCTCCGGTTCTTGGTCGGCGGCATCATGATGACGCTGGGCTTACAGCGCCAAGAGGTCGTGACCGACACGTGGCTGCAGGCGTACGCGGCGGCATTCCCCACCCTCGAGGAATGCCGCGCGGCGATTGCATTCCCACTGGAGGGCTTGCACCTCGAGCGGATTCGCGAGACGTTGGTCGCCGCACTTCCGGGTCTGTTCAAACTCGGACAGGCCGGGGTGCCGGCGATGATGATCGAAGGCATGCGCGACCGGGCGATCTGGCCGCACGTGGCGATTGCCGGGTTCCGCGCCTTCTTCCCCAACGGGACCGTTCACGAGCTACCGAATGCCGGCCATTTCATCCAGGAGGACGCGCCAGAGACGGTCGTTCCGCTGATCGAAGAGTTCTGCCTGCGGACCCCCGCGAACTAGCGGCCGCCCGGCTCGCCGCTGGCCGGCGCGAGGATGACCAGGGGAATCAAGCGCTTAGTCTGCGACTGGTAGCGGTCGTACTGAGGCCACAGCCTGGTCATCTCGGGCCAAAGCCGTTCTCGTTCGTCCGCGGACGCAATTCGGGCCTTGGCCGGAAAACGCTTGGTGCCCACCTGTACCCCTACGTCTGGAGTGGCTTCCAGGTTGCGCAGCCAGGCGGGCTCGACGTCGCTGCCGCCCTTGGACCCGACCACGACATAGTTGCGTCCGTCGCGGTGATAGAGCAGGGCCGCAGTGCGTGGTTGACCGGTCTTGCGTCCGGTCGTGCGCAGCAGGAGCATCGGCGACCTACCGATACGTTTGCCGATTCGTCCGCCAGAGCTCTCGTAGATGAACTGGTGCAGCGCGAGCACCCTCAAGCCAACGGCTCGGTCGAAGGGAGTCATCGGCACTGTGCTGAGTCTAAGACTGCCTCGAGCGCCCCGCCGAAAACGCCTGAACCCGACTCCCCGTCAGCTCCAGGTCAACTGGCGACCTCGAATCGGATCGCAGGCAGCTCGGACAGCAGAAGAGAGACCAGCTCCCGGTCCCACTGCTGACCCGCGCCGCGCATCAAGGTCTCGATCGCTTCCTCCGAATTGCGCTTGGCCCGATATGGCCGGTCGCTCGCCAGCGCGTCATACCCGTCGCAAACCGAAACTATCCGCGCCATGAGAGGGATTCGGTAGCCAGACAGGCCGTCAGGGTAGCCGCCGCCATCGAATCGCTCGTGGTGATGGCGAATGATGGGCAAGATGTCCGCCGCCGAAGAGAGCGGCCTGACGATGCTCTCGCCGATGATCGGGTGCGCGCGCATCTGCCTTTCTTCTTCGGCGTTCAGCGGTCCCGGCTTGCGAAGGATGGCGTCGGGCACAGCGATCTTGCCGATGTCGTGGATGAGGCCGCCACGATACAAAGCAATCAGATCCGATTCCTGAAATCCGAGCCGGGTGCCGAGGTGAAGGGCGGTGTTTGCCACCCGCTGGGGATGGCTTTCCGTGTAGGCGTCCTTCGCTTCAGCGGCCGCTGCCAGGGCGATGATGACCTGTTCGGAGCTAAGGCTGACCGGCAGTCGCATGGTTGATCAAATTGTTTATGGACTGCTCTCGCAAGTCGCCATGCTCGGACACGGCCCGCAGGCCCTGAATTCAAATGGTTTTCCAAGCCCTGAATTCAGACTGGCGTCGAGCCCCTCAATTCACAGGGGTCAACAGCCAAGCTGGCCGGCGAGGTCCATGAAGTCGGTGGCCTGCACATCGGCGCGCGGATCAGGCAAGAGGTCGGCTCCTCCTCCAGGTCCTTTCTCCAACGGCCGCTCGACGAATGCGGCTTTCATGCCCGCCGCCTGAGCGGCACGCAGATCTGACTTGTGCGCCGCCACCATCATCACCTGGCCGGGGTCGAGCCCAAGCACAGAGGCGGCGCCCAGGTATACCTCGGGGTCAGGCTTGTAGTGGTGGAAATCCTCCGCGGAGAGCAGACGCTGGAAGGGCAAGCCGGCAAATCTGATCAGGGCGGTCTGCTGGGATCGATTCCCGTTGGACAGGGTCGAAACGGTGAAGCGACGAGTGAGCCGCTCCAGACCACGCGCCGCGTCTGGCCACGGTGGCAGTCGCTCCCAGGCCATGGTCAGCTCGTCGCGGGCGGCCGAATCGAAGTCCTCGACTCCAACTTCGCCCAGGACTTGATCCAGCGACATGCGGTGGAGCCGATCAAAGGTGGTCCACGGCAGATCGCCGCGCCGCACCCGGTCCATGGAAGGCACGTACAACGCGCGCCAGGCATCAGCCAGGCGCTCCCAGTCGCCGTCCACACCACGTAGAGCGCCGAGGCGTCGAGCCTCCGCAGCGACTCCGGTGCGCCAATCCACGCAGGTGCCAAAGACATCGAAAGTCAGAGCCCGCACGCCACTCAAATCCGCCAACCGACCCTCGACCCTATCGGCGCCTGAACGTGCGGTCGTATTCCGCGAAATAACGCTGAATCACCGACAGCTCGAAGGTGGTGAGGATTGCGCTGGGCGGCTCTCGCTCGAGAAGGAAGTCGAAGCTGCGCGCGATGAGGCTTTCCACGTCCTCACGTTCCGTGCCACCGGCCCAACGCTCGAGATCGGCTCGTCGAACGGTAACCGCGTGCCGCGTGCGCCGGCCGGATTGGTCAACCGTGACGTCGCACAGCCAATCCTCGCCGCGGGCTTCGGCGCGCACCGTAACCATCGTCCAGAAAGCCTAGTCGGAGACCGGTCGACGAGGACTCAATGGAATAGTGCCACGCGTAGGCGCGTTGCGTAGTTGCGGAGTCAACTATGGCCAGGGGAGGCTGTCTATGAGCAACTGGAAGTTTGATCCCATGCACACTCAGGTCGAGTTCTCGGCCAAGCATCTCGGCATGATGACTGTACGAGGGCACTTTGCAGAGGTGACGGCGACGGGCGACATTCATCCGGAGCATCCGGAACGCACGACCGTCCAGGCCACCATCAATACGGCGAGCATTCGCACCCACAACGAGCAGCGTGACAAGGATCTGCGGTCGTCCAACTTCCTGGAGATCGACAAGTATCCGACGATGACCTTCAAGAGCATCAAGCTCGAGATGACGGGGCCCGACAGCGCGACCTTGATGGGCGACCTCACGATCAAGGGCAACACGCATCCTGTAACCCTGAAGGTCGTCAAGTACGGCGAATTCAACGATCCCAACATGGGTCACCGAATCGGCTATGCGGCCGAGACAGTGATCGACCGCAAGGACTTCGGCATGAGATTCGACTTGATGCTGGACGGCAAATTCATCGTGAGCAACGAGATCCAGATCAACATCGAGGGCGAGCTCATCGAGGTGCCAGAGAGCCCGACCGCCTGACCTTCCGGCACCCAGATCTCAACGCCACGTACATATAAGAGGACGCGAAGGCAAGCGGCTCCTCGCGTCCTCAGGGGAGAGATGTCTCAGGCCGTCACGGGTAGCTCACCACGATGACCGGCGTATCCGGGTTGGCGATCGTGGACGAACCCCCGATTCCGTTGATCACATTCAGGATGCCGCCCTTCCCGTTCATGGGATCGAGAAAGATCGTGAGCAGATCGTGCAGGCTCCCCGGCGGAAGCGTGGCCGGCGCCTCAAATGCGTTGGCAGCGTAGATGTTCAATCCACGGTTGAAGAAGCTGTAAGAACCCAGGCCGTAGCCCTTGAACCTGGTGACGCTATCGGCGACCTTGAAGGCAGCCCAGCCGTCGACCCCGGGAGCCTCCGTCCAGGCAGCCTGGCTCGGCACGTCGTAGGGCATCTCGTTCTGGAAGAAGACGTCGGTGCCGGCGTCGCCGTTCCAGATCACTTCGTACTTCTGGAAGTGCTCGACGAAGAGGCCGTAGGCGGTCGCGTTATCGCCGTTGACTATGACTCCGGTATCGGCCGTGTTTGCGGTCCAGCCGACGCCGTTACCGTGATCCGCTCGCCAGGCCCAGATGTCGTCGAGGATCACGTTGTTGCTGTTGACGACCAGAGCGGTCGACGCCTTCCCGAGTGCGGCGCCGCCGATGCGGAAGAAGACGTCATACAGCCCTGAGGGATCCGACGCTTCGTTGTCGCTGCGAGCGTGGCCGCTCCCGACCTGCAGCAGGACCGGTGAGCTCGTAGTCCCGGCGTCGAACATGACGCCCGAGATCAGCATTCCCTTCGCCCGGGCCACGTCCATGGAGACGATTCCGTTTTCGGGGATGAGGGTTGGAAAGCCGAGACCAAGAACGACAGTATCCGGTCGAGTGACCTCGATCGTCTGGTTGAGCTCGTAGACGCCTGGTGTCAGGATCAGGTTCTTGCCCCGGTGGAGAGCGGTGTTGATGGTGGCGACCGAGTCAGCCGGAGTGGCGACGAAGAATTGGTCGATCGGAATCGAAGACCCGGGCGTCTGGCCGGACGCCCACGTGATGCCGGCGGTGTCGTGCTGCACCGAGGGCACAAAAACGTTGTAGCTGCCCGTCGAGTCGAGGTACAGATAAGGCGCCTCGCGCGTCACTGGGCTGGTCGCCAATGTCGTGTAGTGATTTCCGCATGTAAAGCACTCCGCGGGCGCGCCCGAGACACCGGAGAAGACCTGGTTCCACACCCCATTGATCCAGAAATCGATCTTGCTGTTTCTGGTCAACCACTGCTGCTGCGATCCATTGAGGACGACCCCCAACTTGGAGTCCGCAACGAAACCGCCGCTCGCGAAAGCCTTCGGACCGCAGTAGTCCATGAAGGTGGTGAAGCCGTTGATCGCAACCCGCCTGATCGGCGAAGCCTGAGACACGGCCCAGATCTCATTCGACTGCTCGCAGAACGGACCACCCGGGTCCGGCGGGACCGGCACATAGCTCGGACTCTTCGCCCGGGTGACGTTGATAGTCAGGTTCGAAAGCGAACGCCAGAAGTTGTTCAGCGCGAAGCATCCGAAATTAGCGCCCGTGCCTGAGCAAACGCTGTTGAAGACCTCGATCTCGCCATTGATCACGACGTCATTCGGGGACTGGCCGAGGCCCGCCACTGTCGTGTAGTAGCCGACCTGGAAGATGAGCGGATTGTCCGCGGAACCATATGTCCCAGGCTCGAACAGGATGGCGTCCCGCCGGGAGCCAAACTCGTTGTGAACCTGCGCTTCGGAGATGGAGTTCACCTCCGCCTGGATCGCGCTCAGGTCCATGCCTGGATTGAAGATGTGAACGCTGGAGCCGAAGGTCGGGGCCGCCGGTGCATCCGCCACCGCCGGCGTCGCCGCCGCGCAGGCAGCCGCGACGATCGCGCCCGCTACAAGGACACCACGAAATCTACGCATGCCCATCTCCTCATCTCCTCAGCCAATAAATCCACCCCTCCGCGCGCAACCGCCACCCCGCTCCCTACCTCATCGCAGCACCACCTCTGCCTTCAACCTGAGATCCCGCGACGAGCGGCCGGCGCGCACCGTGTAGGTCCCGGGAACCCAGACCCACTCGCGCCGATCCTCCTCGAAGCGTGCAAACAGGCGCGCCGGCACCTTCAACCTCACCTCTGACCTCTCACCGGGGCCGGCCGCAACGGTGGCGAACGCTGAAAGGACGCGAAGCGGCCGCCTTGGATCGTCGTCTGGTCCTTCGAGGTAGACCTGCACCACTTCCCGACCTGCGCGCGCGCCGGTATTGCGCACTGTGACCACCAACACAAGATCCGCGCCAGCTGCGATCGACTCTGCACCAGGGTTCAGTGATTCGTATTTCCAATCCGTGTAGCCGAGGCCGTGACCGAAGCAAAACAGCGGCTCGATCTCGCTGCGGTCGAACCCGCGGTAACCAACCAGCAGACCTTCGGCGTAAACGAGATCGCCTGCCTGCGGTTCCGCGCGCAGAACGGGCGAATCGGCCTCGGCGCGTGGCACCGTCACAGGGAGGCGGCCGGCCGGCTCGGCGACACCGGCCAGCACGTCAGCGAGAGCATCCGCAAACGCCTGTCCGGGAAACCACACCTGGATGATTGCCGCCACCTCATCGGCCCACGGCATGAGCACCGGCATCCCGGAGTTCACCACCACCACCGTGTGGGGGTTGGCGGCGGCGACGCGCCGCACCAGCTCATCCTGCCGGCCGGGCAGGAGCATGTTCTCCCGGTCGTAGCCCTCGCTCTCGGTGCCGTCGGCCGAGCCGACAACGACCACCGCGACGTCCGCCGCGGCAGCGGCAACGACAGCGTCCGCCATGAGCTTGTCCTCTTCTTGTTGAGGGGCGATGCCGATCCGGAGGGTCGCGAAACCTGCGTGCGGCCCTCTTGCATTGGGGTGGTGCTCAACCCGCAGGTCGACGTCGCGGCCGGCCTGCAGCTGCAATGGCACGCGAAGCTCGGGTGGCTGCGACAGCGCCTGCACCGAGTCGCGGCGAAGGTCGGTCTTGCCCTCGGCGATCGGGGTACCGTCGACCAGGACTCGCAACCGCCCGACGCCGGCGACTCCCAGCACGTGTGGACCATCGACACGAGCGCGGTACCGAGCCCGCATCACCATCTCCGAGTCCGGCAGGTGCACAGCCGCGGGCAGGTCGTCCCACCAGGTGATGACACTGGTTGGGAAGCGGGCATCGCTCACGACCGCGCCGTCGGCGGTGCGAACCTCCACGCGAACGCCGGTCTCGCCGCTCACGGGGTCATGAAGGCTTCCGTGAGGCGGAACCGCGATGGTCGCGCTGGTGATGCAGCCCTGATGAACGCTGACGTAGGTGTCCAGCGCTTCGCCCAGTGCGACCGCAAGCTCTGTGCCGGCGATCGGAAGAACTCGGACGCTGCCGCCTCCCTGTGTCTGTGGCTCGACTGCATTGGGGCCGATGAGCGCGAGCCGCTCGACGCTGCCGCTGCGCATCGGCAGCAGCCCGCGTCGGTTGGTCAGCAGGACGAAGGATCGACTGGTGACCTGACGCATCAGAGCGGGGTCGACAAGAGCCCGCGAACCCGCGTGGTGGGGCGGATTCCCATCGATCGACCCGTTCAGGGCGCCGACCCGATGTGCAAGCCCGATCAGTCGCTCGACTTTGTCGTCGATGTCGGACTCGGCCACCGCACCGGCCTTCACCTCGGCCACCAGCTGATCGCCCCAAGGTCCGTGCGGTCCGGGCATGACGAGGTCGAGACCGGCCTGCGCGCTGGGCACGGTGGTGTACGTCGCCGACCAGTCGGAGACCACCACGCCGCGGAATCCCCACTCCGTCTTCAGCAGGTCGTGGAGCAGGGCTCGATTGGCGGTCATGAACGCGCCGTTGACCGAGTTGTAGGCCGCCATCACCAGGGCGACATCCGCCTCGGCGACGCACGCTTCAAATGGAGGCAGGTAAAGCTCCCTCAGGACACCCTCGGCGACGAGCGCGTCGTAGCCCCGGCGTTCGGTCTCCGAATCGTTGGCGACAAAATGCTTGACGGTTGCGGCGACCCCGGCCTGTTGCACGCCGCGCACGTACGCGACGGCCATGCGCGCGCTGAGCACCGGGTCTTCAGAAAAGCACTCGAAGCCACGACCGCTGAGCGGCGTGCGGACGATGTTGACGGTTGGAGCGAGCAGCACGTCGACGCCCCTGGCACGGGCCTCATGACCGAGGGCAAGGGCCAGGTCGTGGACCAGCTGCTCATCCCAGGTCGCGGCGAGGGCGACAGGACAAGGCAGCGAGGAAGATGGCCTAGCCGGATCGAAACGCGTTCCGCGCACGCCGGCCGGCCCGTCGGAAAGAACGATCGGCCGGAGGCCGAGCGCGCCTTCCCCGTAGAGCCGCCAGCCGTCGGCGCCGGTCAGGAGGCGCACCTTCTGCTCAAGGGTGAGTCGACCGACCAGCTCGGAATCGTCGCCGCGGTTGACTGATTTGGGGCTGCTCATGGCTCCTTTGCGATTGCGGGTGATGGGTGTGGTCCGGCCGGCGAGGCGCCGGCCGGACAGTTGCCTCTCGTGATGAGTGCGAGAGCCAGGCCGATCAGGACACAGGCTTGAGCTGCATGAGGATGTACGGCATCTGCGGATCACTTGGCGACGGATTCATGTACGGGTGCGATTGGTTGGGCCAGCCCGTGTACTTGGCGCTGCTGAAAACGTTCCAGTCGGCACCGTAGAGCAAGGGCGCGTCAGGAACTTCGGTCGACATGATCTTCTCGAGCTTCTGCACGATCGGGTAAAGGGACGCGGTGTCGCTGGGGTCGGTGCTCTCGTACTGGCGAAGAGCGGCGTCAGCGTCGGCGCTTGACCAACCCTGGTAGTGCGCGACCGAGTTCTGGTCCTTGCTGTCGAACCAGTTCTGGTACTGGATGTAGGGGATGCTGCCGCCGCTTCCCCAGTGGATGGCCGTCTGCCACTGAGAGGGCTGTGATGTGATGTTGGTGTTCCAGTCGGAGTAGCCCTGTGCCGGCTTCGTGGTCACGTCCATGCCCAGTGGCTGGAGCTCCTGCGACATGAGCGCGGCGTTTTCCCAGTAGTCGGAGAAGGGAACCGGGTCGTAGACCGAGAACTTGATGATCTGGCCGCCCTTGGTCCAGCAGTTGGCCATGTTGGTGCCGTCGCAGTTCCCGCCTGACTTGAAGACTCCCTTGGCGCTGTCGTAAGTGGAGGTGGCGGGAGAAGTCCAGCCGCCGTTCTTGAGGATGTCGTAGACATCCGCCCCGGCGGGCAGGTTGTTGGCCTTGGCCGTGGCCGGGTCCGGCACGCTGCCGCCGATGGCCAGGTCGTTCTTCATGCTGCCGTCGGCCGGAAGGAAGGCGTTCTGGTTGGGCAGGATGAGCCCGCTCGACGACGTCGCGGGGTTCTCGTAGCCCGACTCGCCCAGGAGGGCAAGCGCGTTGCGGTCGACTCCATAGCTGACGGCCTTGCGAACCGCCGCTTCATTGATGCCTGTGGCGCCGCCGTTGCCGGGGTTCAGGTTGAACCAGAGCGTGACGGTGCTGCCGGCTGCAAACCAGGCGTGGTTGGTGAGGGGATTGAGGTTGACGTAGTTCGCATAGACGTTGGGGATGTCATTTCCGGCCCAGTCCAGCTGGCCGCTGATCAGCGCGTCGCTGGCCGCGGCGTTGGTGGCGATGGATGGGGTCCAGATCGCGGATTCCGGTGGAGTCCCGCCCCAGTAGTTCGGGTTCGGCTTCCACTTGATCACAGAGCTGGAGTAGCTGTCGAGCATGAATGGCCCCGTGCCTAGCGGAACCTTGATCGTCACCGTGGGGTCCTGAGCGATCTGGTTCGCGACGGACGCCTTCATCATGAAGGTGTTGCTGAGGATGTTGAACAGCCCGGTGTACTGCGCCGATTGGAAGTGGAGGGTCACGTTGTTGCCGGACACCGTCGGGTCCGTCGCCTGTGACGGCACGCCACGGGTGTTCGCCTTCGGGTTCTCCAACATCTTGAAGGTGGCCACGACGTCGGCCGGACCGAAGGCCGAGCCGTCACTGAACTTCACGCCCTGACGGATCGTGACCTGAAGGTCTTTGCCGCCGTTCTGGAATGCATACGCGGTCGCCAGCCAGGGGTGGGTACCCGCCGCGGTGGCATCGAGCTGGTCGAACTCGATCAGTGGCTCGTTGACGATGCTCCGCGTGCCCATGCTGGATGCGACCGAGTTGTTGTCGTAGGGGTTGAAGTCTTCCGAGAACGTGACCCCGGTGGTCGGCTCGGCGATCAGGGGTTTCCCTCCCGACGTCGTCGATGTCGAGGTCGCGTTGCAGCCGACCGCAACGAGCAGTGCGGCCACGCCGACCAGGCTTGTCAAGACTCTCCGATTCATCTACCTGTCACCTCCGTGACGCTTTGAATTTGCTGACGGAAACACTCCCGACGGGTGAACCAAAACGGGGGGGACCGAAACGCCAGACGCACATCCATCCTTCCTCACCTCTTTTGTTTCTCTATGTCGAGTTGGCCGGCAGGAGTTGAAAACACGCCGTTTTCGCTTGCGCCTGGCTCTCCGGGCTTGGCATGAAGCCAGCACGCGGCGATATGGCCCGACGAGACGGCGAAGCTCGGCGGTACCTGGCGTTTGCATATGTCCATGGCGTACGGGCAGCGGGGGTGGAACCGGCAGCCACTCGGCGGTGCGAGCAGGCTGGGCGGCGCTCCACGCCCCGCGAGTTTTGGCGGCTCGACGCGATCGGGGTCGGGGGCGGCCGACAGCAACAGCTGCGTGTAGGGGTGCGCCGGGTGGTCGGTCAACCTGTCGCTCGGGGCTGCCTCGACAAGCTGCCCGGCGTACATCACGACGATGGTGTCGGCCAGATAACGAGCCGAGGCGATGTCGTGGGTGACGTAGAGGATGGCCAGGTGCTCGCGGTCGCGTAGGTCGGCGAGCAGATTGAGCACACCCAGACGGATCGAGACGTCGAGCATCGACACCGGTTCGTCGGCCAGCAGCACACGCGGGCGCACAGCCAGGGCCCGGGCGATGGCTACCCGCTGGCGCTGCCCGCCCGAGAGCTCATACGGGAACTTGTTGGTGAAATTCTCGGCGGGTTTCAACGCGACGCGATTGAGCAGCTCCGCAACCGCCACATCCACGTCGCCGTTGGCAATGTGGTGGATCCGCAGGGGCCGCACCAGGTGGTGGCGAATGCGATGCACCGGGTTCAACGAGGCAAACGGGTCCTGGAAGATCATCTGCACCTGCGCGGCGTATGAGCGAGGCCGTCCAGAAGGCGCCGGCCGGCCGTCGAGGAGCACCTCCCCGGCGTCCGGCTTGGTGATCTTGGCCAGCATCCGGGCGACCGTCGTCTTGCCGGCTCCGCTCTCGCCGACCAGGGCGGTGACGCTGCCGGCGTCGAGGCTGACGCTCACGGCCTCGACCGCGCGCACCCGAGCCTTGCGCGCCAGCGGGCCGCGCCCCTGCTTCACCAAGAAGGACTTGGTGAGGTTGCGACCCTCGAGCACAGGAGTCAGCGTGTTCATTGCGCGTGAACCTTCGTGAAGCCCGGATCCGGCAGGGCCAGCTCAGCAGGGACCTTCGCGTCGCCTCTGTGGAGCCAGCAGGCGACCTCTCGGCCCGACCCGTTCAGTGGCGCCAGCCTCGGAGCGTCATGCCGGCACTGCTCCATCGCGAACTGGCAACGTGGATGGAATGGGCAGCCCCGGGGCAGGTCTCTGAGGTCGGGCGGCGACCCGGTTATGCCTTCCATCCGAGCACGCTTGCCGTGCAGCGGAGGGAAGCAGTGGAGCAGGCCATGCGTGTAAGGCAATCGGGGAGCGTGAAACAGTGAGGCGGCGGGCGCGCGCTCCATCAACCGGCCCGCATACATCACGACGATCTCGTCCGCCAGCTCCACCAGCAACGAGAGGTCGTGAGTGATGAAGAGAGTGGCGAACCCGATGCGATCGCGCAGGCCGATCAGCTCCTCGATGATTTCGCGCTGGGTGACCACGTCGAGGGCCGTCGTCGGCTCGTCCAGGATCATCACCTGGGGCTCGAGGGCGATGGCCATGGCGATCATGGCGCGCTGACGCATGCCACCGGACAGCTCGTGCGGATAGCTGCGCAGCCGCTCGGCGTTGATGCCGACCATGTCGAGCAGCTCCCCTGCCCTGGCCCAGCGAGCCGGTGCGGAGAGGTGCGGACGGTGCACTCGGAGCAGGTCGTCGAATTGGGCACCGATGGTGATGACGGGATTCAGTGCGTTGAGCGAGCTCTGCAGGACAACTGCGATCTCGGACCAGCGCACAGCGCGCAGCTCATCCTCGTCAGCGGCCAGCAGGTCAATCGTCCCCACGGGTCCGTCTTCGCTGATCGGCTTGGAGTGGAACAGCACTTCGCCGGCGGTGATCAGCGCCGGAGCGCGAAGGAGGCGGATGGCGGCGAGCGCGAGTGTGGTCTTGCCGCTGCCACTCTCGCCAGCGAGGCCGAGCACCTCGCCCCGGCGCAGGACCAGGTCGCAGTCGACGACTGCGTGGATAGCCTCATCGCCGTAGCCGTAGTCCACGCTGAGGCCGCGGATCTCGAGCACCGAGGCGGGGACCCCAGAGGACGGCGCAGCCGGGTGGGGGCGCTCACGAACAACTGGCGTCATGCCGAGCTTCGGGCGGCGGTTGATGCCGGCCTTCTCGGCGGCCTTGCGTGAGAGGCCGGACGCACGGAGCCTGGGGTTGATGAACTCGTCGATGCCGAAGTTGAGCAGCGCAAGCCCCGTCCCGAGCAGAGCGACGAAAAGGCCCGGGGGCGCCCACCACCACCACCAGCCACCGCGGATGGCGTTATTGGCGAAGCCCTCGCGCAGCATCTCGCCCCAGTTCCAGAGCCCCGGGGGAGACGAGGTGGGCGAACCGCCGAGTCCGAGGAACGCGATCGCCACATAGGCGTAGATGGCGTACAGGCTGGTAAACAGGAAGGACGCGGCGAGAATCGGGATGAGGTTCGGGAGGACCTCGACGAGGATGATCCGGAAGGGTCTTTCGCCCGAGACCCTGGCCGCCTCGACGAAATCGCGATTGCGCAGCGACAGGGTCTGGGCGCGCAGCACGCGCGCGCTGTAGGCCCAGGCAGTGACCGCGATGATGATCGCGACGAGGAGGATGCTCGAGCCCGCCGTCGGCGCGTAGTCGGCGAGCACGATCAGCAGTGGCAGCCCGGGAATGGCAAGGAAGACGTTGGCGAGCAGCGAAAGCCCTTCGTCGGCGCTCCCGCCGAGGTAGCCGGCGGTCACGCCGATGAGCACCGAAAGGACAGTTGCGATTGCGGCCGCGAGCAGGCCGACGAACAACGTGGCCTGGGTGGAGGCGAGGAGCTGGGACAAGACATCCTGCGCGAACACGGTCGTGCCGAGCCAGTGGGCCGCTGATGGGGGCAGCGGGAGCGGATAGAAGTTGGCTGGGAAGTCGGTGCCAGGGCCGGTGCCGGGCACGAGGACGTGCTGCACCCAGTTCTTCTCGTCGGTCGTGTTGGGGTTGTATGGGGCCATCCACCGGCCGAGGACCGCCAACACGGCAAAGACGGCCAGGATCACAAGCCCGGCGATTACCTTCGGTGAGCGCGGCCGGCGCAGGATGCGGGTCCGATGGAAGATCGCCACGGGAGTCGGGCCGGCAACTGGCGCCTGTGCGAGGGCCGTGCTGTCGATCGTCATCGTTCAGGCCGCCTGCCTGGCGCGGGGATCGATCATCACGTAGACCACATCTGCCAGGAGGTTGGCGGCCAGCACCACCAGGGTGATGACCACGAAGATCCCCTGCACCAGCGAGTAGTCCAGCTTCCCGAGGGCGTCGAAGAGATGGAAGCCGATCCCGGGATAGTTGAAGACGATCTCAACCAGGATCTGGCCGGCGACCACAAGGCTGATCGCGATCGTGAAGTTGGAGACGACGGGCAAGAGCGCGTTGCGGGCCGCGTACCACACCACCCTCCGGGTCGGCAGACCCTTGGCCGCGGCGACCAGGACGAAGTCTTCATCCATGGTCGTGACCATCTGGTTGCGCATCGCGAGAATGAAGCCGGCGATCGAGGCGAGGATCACCGTCGCCGCGGGCAGGATTGCGTGGCTGAAGACGCTGACGATGTAGGGCAGGTTCAGTCCTGGGGTGACCGCGTAGATGTCGTATCCGAACAGGCTCGGAAACCACTTGAGCATCGTCCCGGTCTGACCGAAGATCAGGACCAGCACCAGGGCGAGGAAGAAGTAAGGAAGCGCCTGGAAGAACGTGGCGACCGGCATCACCCACTCGATCAACGAGCCGCGGCGCCAAGCCATCAAAATTCCGATCGTCGTGCCCGCCACGAAGCTGATGGTCGTGGCGACCACGAGCAACCCCAGAGTCCACGGCAGGTACGAGAGGATGAGGCTGCCCACAGAGGCGTTTTCGGACCACGAATGGCCGAGGTTGCCATGCAGAAGGTTGCCCCAGTACCCGACGTACTGGTCCCACATGCTCGTGTGGACGTTGTAGCCAAGCTGCTCTTCGATGGCCACGACGCACTGGGAGTTGCAGTTCCCTGATTGCGATGCCCTGGCAACTGCGCCGGCGACCGGGTTCCCCGGCACTACCCGTGGCAGCAGGAAGCTGACGGTGAGCGCGACCCACGCAGCCAGGAGGTAGACACCCAGCCTGCGAATCAGTGCGCCCATCGATTACTTCACGCCGGCGGCCGATGCCGCTTGCGTGGGCCGCGCCGGATCGGGGGCGCAGCCGCAGCTCTCGCGCACGACGAGCTCGACCGGGAGGACGGTGTCGGCCTTTCCGCCGCCGGCGCTGATGCGCGAGTAAAGGATGTCGAACGCCTTCGCGCCCAGCTCTTGCATGGGCTGGCGGATCGTGGTCAGGGGCGGATGCAGGTGGCGGGCCACGGGCACGTCGTCAAACCCGGTGATCGCAACGTCCTGAGGCACCCGGATACCGCGCTGTGCGAGCGCATGGATCACGCCCAAGGCGGTCTGGTCGTTGGCGCACAGGATGGCGCGCGGCAATCTGCGGCCGGCGTCCAGCAGCGACGCGACCACGCTGGCGCCTCCTGCCGCGCTGTAATTGCCTTGCCAGGCGGGCCCGGTGTCGATGGTGGCGCCGGTCGCGGCCGCCTCGGTTTCGAATGCGCGCGAACGCGTCTGGTTGTCCGGACTATCGGCGCGTCCGGAGACGTAGCCGAGGCTGCGATACCCGTGGTCGATCACGAGGTGACGGACCAGAGCTCGGATGCCGGATTCGTTGTCGCACCTGACGTTCAAGGAAGCAGGGGTGGGACTCCCGGCCAGGGTCACGACCGGGACCATGTCAGCCAGCCGTGCGATTCCGACCGCCGAGAGCATGCGGTCGTGGAGGATGAGACCGTCCGCTTTGCCCGCGAGCGCGGCGATCCGTGCCGCGATGTTGTCGTCGTTGAATCCGACCGAGCTGATCAACAGGTCGAATCCGCGACGCTGCGCCCCCACCTCGATGCCACGGTTGATGACGTCGATGAAGAGGAAGCTCTCGTCCTCGCCCTCGAAGAGCGCCTCACCGCCGCGCCGGAAGACGACGCCGATGACCTCTTTGAGCCCGTTGGAGAGGGCGCGCGCCGCGCCGTCGCGTACGAAGCCGAGCTCGCGAACCGCGCGCATCACCCGGTCGCGGGTGTCGGCACGGGGGCTGCCCTGGCCGTTGAGGACGCGGGAAACCGAAGCGATGGAGACGCCGGCGCGGTTGGCGACGTCATAGATCGTCAGGGTTCCCTTGGCTTTCTTCGGCTCGGGCACCACGTCCGATCGCTACCCCCTCGGCTGATTCGTGCCGCTGTAAGCGCTTACCGGTAAGCGCTTACCGGATTATATGCACCCGCGGCAGACTGTCAAGGGTGAATCTGTGCGCCGCACACGAGAGGTCTCGCGGTCGCTCGGTGCGGACGCGCCGATGCCGTGCCCTGCGTTCAGCGTCCGGCCGAGGACCGGGCGCCGGCGGCCTCCATCGTGCCCACGCCGACGAGAAGCAGCCAGGCGCCCGTCACCATGAAGATGAAGGACGACATCATCCCCAGACCGACGACGTAGAGCCCCCAGGCATGGCCAAAGAACAGGACGATTGCGCCCGCCTCCTCCAGCAGGAGGCAGGCAAAGCTGCCCAGGGTCCGGAGCAGCACCCCCCGATCGGCGCTGCTCATTGCCTGCCGGATGCTCGAGTAGAGCAGGAATTCGACGACCGTCAGCACGACGATGATCTCGAGCGCCACGGCCTGGAAGTTTTGACCGCCCATCAGGACCAGCCCACAGCGAATGAAGACGGCGGTCAAGCCCATCAAGATGGTGCGCGCTCGATGCCGGTGGACCGGGTTGGTGGTGATCTCATCGAGGTGCAGCGTCATCGCCACGAAGATCAGCCCGGTGAGCGCCGCCGAGCCGCCGCCAACCATCACGAAGTAGTCGTGCCATGAGCTGATGTCCTGCATCTACGTTTTGATCTGGGGGGCGGGATCGGCCATTGGCAGTGCGGCGGCCACCCTCATCCAGGTTCTCCATTGGTGAACGAGAAAAGCAATCGCCAGGACAAGGGCGCCGGCCGCGCCCGTTCCGATCGAAACTAGCGCCGGCGGTGCCGCGAAGAAAGCGACCATGAGCGCCAAGAAGACGCCGCCCACGACTGAGTTCACGATGGCCACAGTCGCCGCGGCTGACAGAAATTGCTGCCAGCGGAGTCGCCACAAGCCGAGGTTTCGCAGACCGACCTGGTCGACCGCGGAGGCGCGAAAGAAGCCGGCGCGGGCCGGATCGATCTCGCCGAAGAAGTCGCGGATCCTGCTGATGGCTCGCGCGTAGATGACGTCCTCGACACCCGTCTGGAGGAGGCGGTAGTAGGTGGCCACGCCCAGAAAGAACACGACGGGCATGATCGCCAGAGCGAAGATGAAGAAGCTCAGGCCGAACCTGGAAGCCTGGGCGACCAGGGCAAGCGCGACCACGGCCCCGGACAGAGTCGTCATGTAAAGGCTGGACCGTGACGAACTCTCTGAGATGGTGGCTCCCCGCGCACCCTGGAGCATCGAGAACTCAGCGCCCAGCGCCTGCATGAAGGCACTGTTTTCCTACACGGGAGCGGCCAGGCGCTCGTGCACGAGCCTGACGACCATCGCGCCTTCGCCGACCGCGGTCGCAACCCTCTTGATGGACCCATGCCGCACGTCGCCGACGGCGAAGATGCCCGGTTGGCTTGTTTCCAGCAGCAGAGGAGTCCAGCCGTCCGTCGCGGTCAGGTCCAATCCCGTGACGATGAATCCGTCCTCATCGAGCTGAAGACAATCTTTCAGCCAGTCGGTATTCGGCTCGGCGCCGATGAACGAGAACAGGGCGCAAGCCGGCAGCTGCGATCGTCCGCGATCCGCCGTCTCGATGACCACGGCTTCGAGCACGGTGGCGCCGATCAGGGCTTTGACCTGGGTCCGGGTGTGAAGCGTGATGCGAGGATTCCGTTGGATCTGGTCGATCAGGTAACGCGACATCGTGGCGTCGAGCGAATCGCCTCGGATCAGGTGATGCACATCGAGGCGCTTGCTGAGAAAAACGGATGCCTGGCCGGCAGAGTTCCCCCCTCCCACCACGACCACAGCTCCGGTGCACTTCTGCGCCTCGACCTCTGTCGCCGCGTAGAACACGCCCGAGCCTTCCAGCTCAGCCAGCCTCTCGACGGGCAGGCGCCGGTACCTGGCGCCGGTCGCGACGACGACTGCCCGAGCCCTCAGCGTTCGGCCGTCCGTCAGCTCGACGCTGTGAATTCCACCGACGGAGTTCAGGGTCTTGGCGTTCGAGCCGACCAGGATGGCGGCGGAGAACTTCTCAGCCTGGAGCGCGGCGCGAGCGGCCAGCTCCGCGCCCGAGAGGCCCGCCGGGAAGCCGAGATAGTTCTCGATCCGTGACGAGGTACCCGCCTGCCCTCCCACCGCAACGGCTTCGACCACCGTCGTCGACAGGCCCTCAGATCCGCCGTAGACAGAGGCGGCGAGACCGGCCGGCCCGGCGCCGACGACCAGCAGGTCGTACACCTCTTCGAGACGAGTCGAGTCAGCCTGGATGCCGAACACCGCGGCCACCTCTTCCAGCGAGGGATTGCGCAGAATGGGTCGGCCCGCCACCAGGACCAGCGGGATGTCAGCGACCGTGAATCCGAAATTCCGCAGCAGGGCTTCCGCGCGACGAGCGGACTCGACATCGATGAAGGTGATCGCGCATCGATTGCGCGCCAGCATGTCGAGGATCTCTCGAGTGGCATCGTTGAATCGAGACCCGATCAACTTCGGCCCCGTGCCCAAGCGCAGCAGCAGCGAATGCCGCAGCAGGAACGCGCGGACCACTATCTCGCTGAGGGCGATGTCCTCGCCGATGACGGCCCGGAGCTGAGCCAGCGGCACCTTCAGGACTCGACTGGCTTCCGTCGCTGTCGCCGTGACATAGGCGCCTTCGTTGCTGAGGATGTTCATGACACCGACGAACTGGCCGGGATTGAAGATGGTGCTGGTGGTTTCTCCGGAGTCTCCGAAGTGCGCGACCGCCTCCACGACACCCGTCAGCACCAGCACGAAGTCGGACCCTCGCTCCCCCTCTCGGAAAAACACATAACCCGCCGGCACGCTTTCCTCGACCCCGTAACGACCGAGCTTGGCGATCTGAGCCTCGTCGAGAATCGGAAACGCGCCGGCGAAGTCCTGTTCCTCCGCTTGCGCGCCCACGCGCCCAAGCGCCACGGTGATCGGCACCGGGGGCGCCTCAGCGGCCGTTTGGGATCGCGAGCGGTTGGGGTCGTCGGTGGAAGCCATTCGTCCAGCCTACGAAGGTTTCAGGGCAAAAAGAGCGGCGCGCCCACTCGGGCGCGCCGCGCGTTACGAAGTCGGGTTCGTTGCGCTCAGGCCAGGTCGCCGGTCGAAGGATCGATCATGGTGGCCAGCCGGGTCACCTTGTTGGCCGGGAAGCCGCCGCAGCGAGCGTGCTCCAGGATGATGTCCTCGTCCGGCGCGACATAGACGCAGTAGAGCTTGTCGTCCGTGACGTAGCTGTGGAGCCAGTGGATTTCGGGGCCCAGGTCGGCGATCACCTTGTTGGACTTCTGTGAGATCGTCCGCAGCTGCTCGGGGGAAAGGTTGCCGGCGCCTGGCAGGTCGCGCTCGATCACAAACTTGGGCATCTCCGATCTCCTTTCTTGCTAACATACTCAGGGTATGGAGCCCTCCATACCGTTGGTACGGAAGTATGCATACCCTTAGTATGGATGTCAAGACCTTGATTGGAAGAGACAAACGCGAGGCCCAGGGCGACGCCACGCGGCTCGCGCTGGTCGCGGCGGCCCGCGAGCTGTTCGGGGAGCGCGGGTACGCCGCCACCTCGATCGAGGAGGTCGCCGCCCGCGCAGGCGTCACCAAGGGCGCCGTCTACCACCACTTCGGCGGCAAGGCCACCCTGTTCCAGGAGGTCTACGAAGAGGTGATGCGCGAGGTATCGGACCAGGTCGTGAGCAAGTTCAACGAGCCAGACCACTGGGTCGCGCTCACCAGCGGGTGCCAGCTGATGATCGACGCCCAGCTCGACCCGGCCGTGCGCCGGATTGCGCTGCACGACGCGCGATCGGTCCTCAGCTGGGACGTCCTGCACATGATCGAGTCGCGTTACGGCGCCGTCGGCATCCGCGGGGCGTTGCGCAAGGCGATGCATGGCGGGGTCATCGAGCCGCAGCCGTTGCGCCCGCTTGCGCTTCTACTTGCCGGCGCGCTCAGCGAGGCCTGCTTCTATGTGGCCGATGCCGAGAACCCCGCGCAAGCACGCGAGGAGGTCGGTCGCCTGGTGGTGCGAATCCTGGAAGGGCTGAAGACCCGCCCGGAAAGTCGAGTCGTCACGTCTCCCGCGGTTTCTGAACCAGAGTCCAGCCTGAACCGCTAGCCTTCACGGCCAGTGAACGCCCGCGTCGCCTGCCTCAGCCCATACGACGAACCCACCGTACGGGCCATGTTCCAGGGGCGGCACCAGGTCGATGTCGTGCTGGTCCCGCCTCCACCCGCCCAGTCCGCGGTGCTGGCCGCATGCAAGGGCGCCGACCTGGTGATCGGCGATCAGCGTCACAAGCATCGCGTCGACCGCCAGGTGCTCGAGCGCATGCGCGGCTGCAAGCTGGTGCAGATGCCGTCCGTCGGCTTCGATACCGTCGACCATCGCGCCGCCGCCGAGCTCGGGATCCCGGTGGCCAACGCGGCTGGCTACAACAAGGAGTCGGTGGCCGACTGGACCGTGATGGCGATGATCGCGCTGCTGCGCCACTCCTTCTGGGGCGACCGAGCGATGCGGGCTGGGCGGTGGCGGCCGGATGACCCGGTGCGCAAAGAGATGCTCGGCCGGGAGCTGGCCGCCGCGACCGTCGGCATCATCGGCCTCGGCAACGTCGGCTCTTCGGTGGCGCGGAGGCTCACCGCCTTCGGCTCCAGGATCCTGTTCACTGATGTGGTGGCCAGGGACTTCGCGGGCGCGGAGGGCGTCGACCTCGACAAGCTGCTGAGACAAAGCGACATCGTTTGCGTCCACACTCCGCTCGATGTCGACACCGGCGCCCTCATCGGCGCCGCGGCACTCGCGAAGATGAAGCGCGGAGCCTTCCTCATCAACGCCGCCCGCGGCCCGATCGTGGACGAGAAAGCGCTCATCGAGGCACTCGGATCCGGCCACGTGGCGGGGGCTGCGCTCGACGTTTATGAAGTCGAGCCGCTCGCTGTCGACTCGCCGCTGCGCACCATCGACAACGTGATCCTCGCACCGCATGCCGGCGGCGCCACTATCGAGGCCGACGTCAGGTTGATGGAGGTGGTCGGCGAAAACCTGAGGCTGGTCCTCGATGGCCATACGCCACTCAACGTCGTCAACGCCGTCAAAGTGAAAGACCCCACGAACTCGGAGGCTTCGCCGTGAGTTCGCGGGGACACCTGGGAGGCGCGCAATGACTTCGCTGCGCGAGCGCTGGCGGGCGGGAGAGGCAACCGTCGGGGCCTGGTGCACCATCCCGAGCACCTGGACCGCAGAGCTGGCCGCGCGCTCGGGCCATGACTGGGTGGTGGTCGACACACAGCACGGCCTCATCGGCTACGACGTGATGCTTCCGATGTTGCAGGCGATCAGCACCACCGGCGTGCCGTCGCTTGTACGCGTCCCCTGGAACGAGCCCGGAACCATCATGAAAGCGCTCGATGCGGGCGCGGGCGGAGTGATCGTGCCGATGATCAACTCGGTTGCGGAGGCAGAGGCTGTCGTCGGGGCGTGCCGCTATCCGCCCATGGGGTTTCGGAGCATGGGGCCGACCAGGGCTCGAGTCGCCGACAGTGACTGGCGACAGCCGCTTTGCATCGTGATGGTGGAGACGGTGCAGGCGGTGGAGATTGTCGACGACATCCTCTCCGTGGCCGGCATCGACGCGGTGTTCGTGGGCCCCAACGACCTCGCGGTCTCCGCCGGCCTCGATTCAGGCTACGAGGGCAGGGATCCCGGCCACCGGCGCATGATCGAGCGGATCGCAGAGTCCGCCCGAGAGCACCACGTGACGGCCGGCATCATGTGCGGAACGCCAGAGGTCGCCAAGCAGTGGCATGACGTGGGCTACCAGATGCTCGCCCTCGATTCCGACACGAGGCTCCTCGCGACCGCGAGCGAGCACATCGCCGAGCGCGCCAAAAAGCTGATTTCGGCTCGCGACTAAGCCGTGGGGCCGTGCGCCCCGAACAGCGGCCGCAGCGCTGGGTAGAGCGCTCGGAAGCGCTGGTAGCCATCGGCATAGGCCTCATGCCATTTGCGCTGCGGCTCGACGACATCGCGCACGCGCACGCAGGCTTTCACAGCCTCATGCGCATCGCCGAACACGCCGCCCGCCACGCCCCCCAACAGCGCCGCACCGAACGCTGATCCCTCCTCCACGGAAGTTATCTCCACAGGCAGGCCGAGGGTCGACGCCACGATCGACAGCCACAGCCGGCTGCGGGCGCCGCCGCCCGAAGCCCGGCCGGCTTTAGCGCGGACGCCCAGCGCGATCAGCAGCTCCAGCGAATCGCGCAGCCCATACGCCACGCCCTCCATGACCGCGCGGACCATTGCCGCTCGATCGTGTCGTAGCGAAAGGCCGATGAAGGCGCCCCTCGCGTCTGGGTCTGCGTGCGGCGTGCGTTCGCCCGCCAGGTAGG
>WNEZ01000442.1_pt1 | contig 33627 bp, 31 predicted proteins | sample 5400521 | NCBI WGS metagenome assembly WNEZ01 (sample SAMN13153339, study PRJNA577476) | soil metagenome | isolation source: 120 cm saprolite under Douglas fir tree site 2 hole 1 replicate 1 | place: USA:California | collected 2015-04-18 | reverse complement strand
GCCTGATTGGTTCGCGCGCTGGCTCCAGTCAGGACTCGGTCCGTGCGCGTACTACGCGGCGTACGGTACTCCGAGTCGATCGGTTCGGAGTTGGCTCGCGGCCCGCAATTGGGACGTGGCACTTTATCTCGGCACCCACGGCATCGCGGGTGAGCGGTTCTTGTCGGTGAATCTCGTGGGCGACCCCCGGTACTCGTGGTACTGGGACGGCGTCTACTCGCTCTCTCCATCAACGGTAGCATGCCTCGCTGGCCGCCTCGACGGGTGCCGGAGCGCGGTTCTCTACGGCGCTGACGACGATGCGAGGATTGCGGTCCCTGAAATCGTGCGACTCGAGCAAGGCTGGTGGCACAAACAACACCTGTTGCCGGGCGAACGCTTCCTCGGAGATGTCGCCCGGGATGTGGGACGAGATCGCTTCCAGAGCTTCTGGACGTCGTCATTGCCGGTCGATTCCGCACTGGCTGCGGCACTCCGGCAACCGGTTGGGGAATGGACGAAGCAGTGGGAACGGCGGTTCATTCAACCGATCCGTCTCGGTGCTGCCGCTCCTCTCGGCGCAACGCTGCTGGCGCTGCTGCTCGCGGCGGTTGCGCTTAGCGCCGTCGCGCTGGCTGCGTCGCGGCGTCAGGTTCGATGATCTCTGCCGCGAAATGTGCTGCAGGCGGATTGCTGCTGATCACAATCGGCCTTCCAGCGGCAAGCTCAGCTCAAAACAGATGGGCGAGACACGTACACGACGAATTGCAACGGGCGCTCAATGTGGTTCGCCCCCATGCTGGCGATCCGCCGCTCTTAAATAAGGAAGGAACCCTCAACCAGGAGGAGTCCGCATCATTTACGATCACCCTCCGAGAAGGAGTGTCCTACTCCATTTTCGGCGTCTGTGACGAGGATTGCTCGCGCCTTCGCTTAGTGCTCGCGACACTGGCGAACAGCGAGCTTGCGTTAGATCGAACCAGCGAGGGCTTTCCGGTGCTGCAATTCACGCCGAGGGTGACCGCTCAGTATCGAATCCGGGTCGCGATGGAGGAATGCCGCGTGAATCCTTGCTGGTATGCGGCCGGTGTGATCCCCTCAAGTGGTGCCAAACCCTAGCACAACAACCGCGCTGTCCGTCTGCGAACCTCAGTGTAGCTTTGATACCAGCCTTGCCACCGGAGCATCGCAATTCTGCGCACCTGTGTTCCGATCATCATCCTCGCCCTCATTGCCATAGGCGCCCTGACCTGGGCCATCATGGCCCTGCGCCGCTCGCTCGCCCGGGAGCGCTGGCTGGCCCGGGTCGACGATCTCACCGGCGTTCGGAATGCCCGGGCATTTCATGAAGCCGCCGGCGCCGAGATCGAGCGGGCACGCCGGTATCAGCATCCCTTCAGCGTCGCGGTCGTCGACCTCGGCAACCGCGTCGGCGATGAGCCGGTGCGCGCGGCGGCGGCGGCTTTGCGGGGGGCGCTACGGGCGACCGACGTGGTGGCGCGCCTTGGCCGCGACGAGTTCATCGCGTTGCTCCCCGAGACCACGGCCGCCTCCGCTCGCATCGTCCTCGAGAAGCTGCGCGCCGGTCTCCTAGACCTGCGGATGACCGATGGCTCGCCGGCCACTCCCAGCATCGGCGGTGTGACCTTTCTCAGCCCGCCGCGCGCGGTCGAAGAGATCATCCGCGCGACCGACGAGCGCGTTCTCGAGGCAAAGGCCAGTGGAACGACTTCCCACGTGACATGGAACGCCGCCCCAATCGAAGGACGATGACCCGGCAGAACTTCGCCAGTGGCGCCCTATGGGAGCCGCTGGTTGGCTACTCGCGGGCGGTCCGGGTTGGCAAGCTGATCCACATCTCGGGGACGACCGCGACTGACGCGCAGGGCCGGATCGTCGGCGTCGGAGATCCATACGCCCAGGCCGTCCAGGCTTTGCGGAACATCACACGCGCGCTCGAGCAGGCCGGAGCCGGTGTCGCCGATGTGGTGCGGACGAGGATGTACGTAACCGACATCGCGCATTGGCAGGAGGTCGGGCGCGCCCACGGTGAGGTCTTTCGCGATGTGCGGCCTGCGTCGACGCTGATTGCAGTAGCGGGTCTGGTCGATCCAACCATGCTCGTAGAGATCGAGGCCGAAGCGATTCTTCCCGAATGAAAATCGGTGTCAGTGGCTCCACGGGCTTGATCGGCTCAGCCCTCACGCCGCGGCTACGCGCCCTGGGCCACGACGTCGTGCCGCTGGTGCGGCGCCGGCCTGCTCCGGAGGAACGGGCCATCGGCTGGGATCCCGAGCATGCGACCATCGATCGTTCCGCGCTCGAAGGCGCGGACGTCCTGGTACACCTCGCCGGCGAGAACATCTTCGGACGCTGGACGCCGGCCAAGAAGCAACGCATCCGGGACAGCCGGGTGCTGGGGACGCGACTCGTGAGCGATGCGGCTGCCGGTCTGAGCCGACGACCGCAGCTGCTGCTCGCCGCATCGGCGATCGGATACTACGGCGACCGTGGTGACGAACCGCTCAGCGAGCAAAGCGCGCCGGGGCAAGACTTCCTGGCGGTGGTCGTGCGAGCGTGGGAGGCGGCGACCGCGGGTGCGACGCGGGCCGGCATCCGCGTGGTGAATCTGCGGTTTGGCGTTGTGCTTACGCCCAAGACTGGAGCGCTCGCGAAGATGCTGCCTGCATTCAAACTGGGACTCGGCGGCCCGGTGGGTAGCGGCAACCAGTACCTGAGCTGGATAGCGTTAGACGATGCCCTCAATGCAATCCTGCACGTCCTCGAGACGACCACTCTCAGTGGTCCGGTGAACATCACGGCTCCCAGTCCCGTGACGAACCGCGAATTCGCGAAAACACTCGGCAAGACATTGGGCCGTCCCGCCGTGGTCGCGGTTCCCGCGTTTGCGCTGCGAATCGCATTCGGGGCGGAAGGTGCTGCGATGGTGCAAAGCGGCCAACGCGTACTGCCGGCGCGCCTGCTCGAGTCCGGTTTCCGCTTTTGTTATGGCACGCTGGAGCCCGCGCTGCGTCACTTGCTTGCCGCACCCGAGGGCGGCCGATAGTATCGGGCATGCCGCTTCCCGACGCCTACCACGACGAACCTGAAGCCCACGACGACGAACCGGAGCTGTCCCGGCGCTCCCGGGGCGTCGCGCTTGGGCTCTGCTTTTTCGGCGGCATGTTCGGCCTGCATCGCTTCTACGTCGAGAAGCCGAAGACGGCGATCGCCATGATCTGCACGGCGGGCGGCGGCCTCATCTGGTGGCTGTACGATCTGGTGTTGATCGCCGCAGGGGAGTTCCGAGACTCGGACGAGTTGCCGGTGCGCCGCTGGAGTGTTGAAGAGACGCCCTCGCTCGCGCGCGAACTTACCGGCCGTGCCGAGCAGCGTGTGATCACGCTCGAGGAGCAGTTCGACGGTTTGCGCCAGCAATTCAACGATCTCGCCGAGCGCGTCGACTTTGCCGAGCGGATGCTGGCGCAACAGCGTGATTCGGGTCGTCCGCAGTTACCGCGTCCTTCCGGATCATAGACGGCATGCGCATCGGGGTGCCGAAGGAGGCAGCCGCGAACGAACGGCGTGTCGCACTCACGCCAGACGCCGCGGGTCGCCTGAAGAAGAGCGGGTTCGAGGTGATGATCGAGCGTGGCGCGGGAACGGCGGCATTCTTTCCCGACGAGGCCTACAGCGCCGCGGGCGCCGCCGTCAGCGATCGCGATTCCGTTCTGCAATCCGACATCGTGGTGCAAGTGCAAGCGCCGGTCGCCGCGGAGGTCCCGCGCTATCGCGAAGGCGGCGGGGTCGTCGCGTCCTTCCAGCCCGGCGCCGATCCCGCGTTGGTTCAGCAGCTCGCACAACGCAAACTCACCGCATTCAGTCTCGTGTTACTCCCGCGGATCACGCGCGCGCAGCCGATGGACGTGCTGTCATCGCAAGCGACGGTGGCGGGCTACAAAGCGGTCTTGCTCGGCGCTTCGGCCATCGGAAAGCTGTTGCCGATGCTCGTCACCGCGGCGGGCACGCTGTCGGCCGCTCGCGTTCTGGTCTTGGGCGCTGGCGTCGCCGGCCTCCAGGCCATCGCGACGGCGCGCCGGTTGGGCGCAATCGTGTTCGCGTTCGACGTACGGCCCGCGGTGAAAGAACAGGTGCAGAGCCTCGGCGCGTCGTTTCTCGAGATGGCGATCGAAGAACACGCGGAGACTGCGGGCGGGTACGCGAAAGAATTGTCCGAAGAGACGCACCGCAAGGAACTGGCGTTTCTCGCGGGCGCCGTGAAGGACGCAGACATCGTCATTGCGACGGCCGCGATTCCGGGCAAGAAGGCGCCGGTGCTCATCACCGCCGCCGCAGTACAGGGGATGAAGCCGGGTTCGGTCATCGTGGATCTCGCCGCAGAGACGGGCGGCAATTGCGAGCTCACGCAGGCGGGCGCCGAGATCGTGCTCAACGGGGTCGCGATTCTCGGTCCGCTGAATCTGGCGAGCACGGTGCCGCTCCACGCGAGTCAGATGTACGCGAAGAACGTCTCGGCCTTTCTCGGGCACATCGTCCAGGACGGGCGACTGCGCCTCGACTTCGAGGATCCAATCATTCGGGAGACGTGCGTGACGCATGCGGGCGAGGTGCGCAAATCATGAGCGATTTCGGATCGATGCTGTTCGTCTTCGTGCTCTCGACGTTCATCGGCCTGGGCGTGATTCGCCGGGTATCGCGACTCCTCTACACGCCGCTGATGTCGCTCACCAACGCGATCTCCGCCATCGCGGTCGTCGGCTCGATCGTCGTGACAGGCGCGGATCACCCGCTCACCATCCGCATCCTCGGGGCGGTCGCGCTGTTCGCTTCGATGACCAACATCGTCAGCGGGTTCATGATTACCGACCGCATGCTCAAGATGTTCAAAAAGCAGTGACGCACCTCATCGGAGAGCTTTCGGCTGTCGTGGCGACGGCGCTCTTCATCTTCGCGCTGTATTGGATGAACGACCCCAAGACGGCGCGCCACGGCGTCGTCGCCGGCGTCATCGGTATGTTGGTCGCGGTGCTGGCGACGTGGATCCAGCCGGAGATCATCCATCACACGTGGATCATGGGGGCGATCGCCGCGGGATTCCTCGTGGGCGTTCCACTGTCTCGTGTCCCGCTCACCGCGGTCCCGCAGCGGACGGCGTTGTCGCACGCGTTCGGTGGTCTCGCAGCCGGCCTCGTGGGAGCGGCCGAGTATTTCCTGTGGCTCGGCCAGCGGAGCGGTGGAACGGTGGCAGTGCAAATGACGCATTTCCGCATGAGTGCGTTGGCAGCGGAAGTGATTCTCGGATTCCTGACGTTCACCGGGAGCCTGATGGCGGCGGGCAAACTGCAGGAAGTCCGTTGGATTCCGCAGCGGCCCGTCACCTACCCGGGACAGAATGTCGTCAACATCGGCGTGCTCGCGATCGCGGTCGCCCTCGGCGTTGCCGTCGCGTTGCACCCGGACGCGCCGTGGGCCCGGCAGGCGTTTCTCGCGATCGCCGCGCTCGCTCTCATTTTCGGCGTGCTGCTCATCATTCCAATCGGCGGCGCCGACATGCCGACCGTCATTTCTATCTTGAACGCCTACGCGGGCCTCTCGGCCGTCGCGATGGGCTTCGTGCTCGATAGCAAGTTGCTCGTGACGGCCGGCGCCCTCGACGGCTCGAGCGGCCTGATCCTGTCGATCATCATGTGTCGAGCGATGAACCGCTCGTTCACCAACGTGCTGTTCGGGGCGTTCGGGAAAGCGCAGCCGGCGATCGCGGCAGGTGAGCAGAAAGACTGGAAGCAGGAGACGGTCGAGGGCGCGGCGCAATTGCTCGAGCAGGCCCGCAACGTCGTCATCATTCCCGGCTATGGGATGGCGGTCGCGCAGGCCCAGCACAAGGTGCGCGAGCTCTACGACGCCCTGACGAAGCGGGGCATCGACGTCAAATTCGCGATTCATCCCGTCGCCGGCCGGATGCCGGGCCACATGAACGTGCTGCTCGCCGAGGCCAACATTCCGTATTCGGCGCTCGTCGAAATGGACGAGATCAACCCCGAGATGCCGCAGACCGATGTCGCGCTCGTGGTGGGCGCGAACGACGTCGTCAATCCGGCGGCGCGCTACGCGAAAAACACGCCGATCTACGGCATGCCCATCATCGACGCCGACAAGGCGAAGACCGTGCTCGCGGTGAAGCGGAGCAAGAAGCCGGGCTTCGCGGGAATCGACAACGAGCTGTACGTGCAGGACAACACGTGGATGCTGTTCGGCGACGCGAAAGCAGTGCTGGGCGACCTCGTGAAACAGTTCGCGGGCACGGGGATCCACGGATGAGCGTCACGACCCTGGCCCTGATTGGCGTGGTCATCCTCGTTGCCGCGCTGCTCTCCGGCCTAGTCGAGCGCACGCGGTTTCCTCAAGTCGCGTTGTTTCTCCTGCTCGGTCTCGTTATCGGACCGCTCGGTCTTGGGCTCGTTCATTTCGACCTGCACTCACAAATCCTGCAAACCATCGCGACGCTCGGTCTCGTGTTGGTGCTGTTCACCGATGCCGTGAGCGTGAACTTCTCGGAGGTGCGGCGCAACCGCAAACTGATTCGTCTCGTCCTCGGCCCCGGCACCCTGCTGACCGCCGCCATCATCGCGCTAGCGGCTTGGGTCCTGCTGCGCTTGCCGCCCGCATTCGCGGCGATGCTCGGCGCTTCGCTCGCGTCGACCGATCCCGTCATGATGCGTGGGCTCCTGCGAGGCGCGCCCGATGTGCCCACCGAAGCGCGCCACGTGCTCGCGCTCGAGGGCGGGCTCAACGATCTCGTGCTGCTGCCGATCGTGCTCGTCGCCATGGAAGTGATTACGCGAACCGCGACCATGACCGACTGGGCGCCCGCCGCCATCAGGCTCTTCTTGCTTGGTCCCGCGGCAGGCGTCGTCATTGGATTCGCCGGAGTGGCGGTGCTGGAGCGCGTGCGCCGCTGGATGGGTGTACGACGGGACTACGAGTCGCTGTATGCGCTGGGGCTAGCGTTCACCGCGTACGGCGCGGCGGAGGCGCTGCGCGGGAGCGGATTTCTGGCCGCGTTCGCCGCGGGGCTCACGATCGCTGCGTCGGATGCGGAGCTGTGCGACTGCTTCCTCGACCTGGGACAGGCCGGCGCCGAGATGTTCCTGCTGTTCACCTTCGTGGCGTTCGGCAGCTCCCTGATCTGGACCGGGCTCGTGGGGTTGGGAGTGCTCAGTCTCGCCTTCGCGTTGGTCGCGTTGGGTGCCCGGTCCGCCGTTCTCGCCGTGCTGCTGCCACGGCGGCTCGAGGCTCGCAGCCGCCGGCTGATCGTGTGGTTTGGACCGCGGGCGCTCTCCACGCTGTTGCTCGTACTCCTCCCCGTCTTTGCCGGTCTCCCGAATGCCGAGTCTCTGTTCGCACCGGCGGCGCTCGTCGTGCTGCTCTCGATCGTGGTGCATGGCGGCGCGCTGATGGTGTTCGAACAGAAGCATTCGGTGCCGAAGGGAACGGCACCGCCGCTCGAGGCATCGCAGATCGGCCGCAGGTCCGAGCGGATCACGCTCGAGGAGCTGAAGGCGCTCGAGGCGCGCGGTGAGCGCGTGATCCTACTGGATGTACGCAAGGACAACAGCTGGAACGAGAGTGACCAAAAGGCGCGCGGGGCCATCAGGCTGCCACCGGACAATGCCGCGCCGCTCGCCGCCGAGTTGGCGCTGCCCCGCAACGACTGGCTGGTCGCCTACTGCACCTGAAACAACGAAGCGACAAGCGCCCGGGTGGCGCGAACCCTGCAACAGGCCGGCTGGCCGAAGGCGCGCGCGTTGGTGGGTGGATGGAAGGCGTGGCTCGACGCGGGGATGCCGGTCGAGCCGAAGTAATCAGCGACGCCAGGTGTTGTTGTCGCGATCGATGTCCGGATAAGTCCGTTTCGGATCGATGACGGCACTCGTCAGCCGCTTCGCCGTCGCCAGCCGATAGGTAAACCGCGTGCCCAGGTTCCACGTCTCGACCGGGAGGTTGCGCGTTTCGGTCGACCCATCCGCATAACGCAGCTCCAGCATGACCGGCAGCACCATCTGCCCGCGATTCGACAGATAAAGGAAAGTGGTGTCGGCTCGGGCACGGACGGAGTCCACCGCCTGATCGAGCCGCGCCGTCGTGTAAATCCAATTGCGCCAGAACCAATCGAGGTCCCTGCCGGTGACGTTGGCCATCGTGCGGAAGAAATCCGCGGGCTGCGGATGTTTGTGATTCCAGCGGCGCGCGTATTCACGGAATGCGCGATCGAACTCCTCGCGCCCTACAATGGCCTCGCGCAGGATCGTGAGCATCAGCGCCGGTTTCTGGTACGCGGTCCAATAGAGCTGGCGGACCTCGTCCGGCTTGGTGATCATCGGCTGTTCGCCGCCGGGAATCGCGGTCGCCGCGTACGCCGCCAGCAAGTCGCGTCGCACGGTGTCGCCGTAGGCAGTACCCTTGAAGAAGGCTTCCGCCGCGTCGTAATCGGCGAACGTGTTGAATCCTTCGTCCATCCACGGATAGCGGCGCTCGTCGGAGCCCACCTGCATCGGGAACCACTGGTGGCCGAGCTCGTGCATCAGCACCCAGTACTGATCCTCCCGCTTCTGCAGCGAGGGGCAGTAAATGACCATCGGGTACTCCATGCCTTCGACCAGCCCTTCCACCGCCGAGATCTGCGGCCAGGGATAGTGCCCGAGCGCGTTCGAGAAATGCTTGAGCGCGAACCGCACCATCGCGTTCGCTTCCTCCCACGGCTGGGCGTCCGCATGATAGAACGTCTGAATGAGAATCCCATCCCAGCTGCTCGCATCCCAGCGCAAATCGGGCCCCGCAGCCCACGCGAAGTCGCGCACCTCGCTCGCGGTGAATCGCCACGTCCGTGTGCCCGGCACTCGGCGCGTGCCGTTCGCGATCGCCTCCGCCCGCGTGATGATCGGCACGATTTCACCCGAGCTCAGGGCGCGCGCGAGCCGGGCGCGCTGCTGTGGCGTCCGGATAGCCGTGGGATTGGCCAACGCGCCCGTCGCCGTAACAAGGAACCCGGCTGGCACCGTGAGGCTCACGTCGAAGTCACCGTACTCGAGGTAGAACTCTCCCGCTCCGAGGAACGGCAAGGTATTCCAACCGTGCACGTCGTCGTAGACGGCCATGCGCGGATACCATTGGCCCAGCTCGTAGAACCTCGAGCCGACGCGCCCCATACGACCGCCTCCGTAGGGCGGGATCGGAAAATGCCAGGCGATGTCGAAGGTGATGCCGCGTTCGGGAGCGAGTGGGCGCGGTAACTCGACGCGCATCATCGTGCCGAAGACTTTGCTGGTGAGCGGCCGCCCTGCTGTGTTGAAGCGATCGATCGTAATGCCGCCTGTGAATCCCTTGCCGCCAAAGTCGAACACGACGCCACCTGCGAACACGAGCGGCGGTTGGTTCAGAATCGCGGTGATGGATCCCGGCGCAAACAGGTTTTGGTCGAGCTGTACCCACACAAAGGAAAGCGGATCGGGAGAGCGATTGACGTAGTAAATGCGTCCTTTGCCGCGCAGCACGTTGGTGGACGTGTCGAGCGTCGCTTCCAGCGTGTAATCCGCACGCTGCTGCCAGTAGCGCGGTCCCGGGGCGCCGGACGCACTGCGCACCGGCGTCGGAGTGGGCAGCGCCAGTGCTCGAAACGGAGATGTATCGGCAACGGAGGAGACTTGTTGCGTCATCAGCACGATGACAGCGATCAGCGCGACCATTCGTTCGTCCTCATGACAAGTGTCCTGCGATCACACCGGCAGCGCGGTGTGCGATCCCCATCACCGTGAGCATCGGATTGACGCCGGACGACGTCGGAAAGACGCTGGCGTCCGCGACATACAGGCCTCGTATACCCCAAACCCGATGTTCGGCATCCACAACAGAAGTGCGTGCAGAGGCGCCCATACGGCAGGATGCCATCTGATGAAAGGTGACGAGCAGCAGCTGGTTCGGCCCCCAGCCCGCCGCGTCCACGCGTCGCAGCCAGTCTTTCCGGGCGTTCGCCGCTCCAGGGCGGTAACTGATGGCGCGCGCCAATGGCACCCAGATCTCGCGAGCGCCCGCCGCCTCGAGCAGCTCGGCCGCGGCGGCGATCGCGCGGCGCAGGTGCGCCGCGTCGTAACGCGAGACGCGATAATCGACGACCGCGGCGCCATCCCGATCCACGGTCACGCGTCCGCCGAAGCGGTCGCGGAGCAGAATGCCAACCAGGGCGGTGCGCGGCAGCCTGGCCATTCGCTCGCGGTACTGCGCGGCGGATTCCCACGGCGCCGCGAGCGCCTGGAACGAGGGGTGCATAGGCACCGTCTCGAACTTGAATCCGTAGCCATCGTCCAGATCGGCGAATTGATCGGAGTAGTGCGCTTGCACGGTCCCCGTCCACGGTCGCACATCCTCGTCCATGTCGGCCAGCACCGCCGTGGCGGGATGCAGCGCGAGATGCCGGCCGAGGGCGGGCAGCGCGATGCCAGAGCGCAGCAGCAGCGCCGGCGAGTGGATCGCGCCGCCTGCGACAACAACCGCCTTCGCACGGACCGTCACGCAATGCTGTGCCACGCGCGCTTCCACTCCCGTCGCCACGCCCCGCTCGATGACCACGCGGCTCACGTCGCAATCGACGACGATGCGAGCGCCGCGCGCAACCGCGTCCTGGAGATACGTAATCAGCGTCGATTGCTTGGCGCCGCGGCGACATCCAAAGCCGCAGTAACCGCAGGCATCATCCTGCGTGCAGCCGCGCACGTCGCGCGGTAAGAGGCCGTGATGCCAACGCAGCCGCTCGAGCCCGCGGATCAGCACGCGGTCACGTCCTGAAGGGTTGGCATGCGCCGTATTGACGCCGAGGCGTTCCGCCACGGCGTCGAGTGAGCGAGTGAACTCTGCAGTTGTGAAGTGCGGTAATCCATGCTCGCGCGCCCACTCCTCGCGCACCGCATCCGGCGTCGGGAAGCTCGTCGTGTAGTTGATCACGGTGCCGCCGCCGAGCGTCGAGCCTTGCAGGACGACGAGTCCCAGATCGCGCGTCGCGAGCAGGCCGCCCGCGTCGTACATCGTTTGCAGCGCCTCGCCTTCCTGATGCGTGAAGTCGGCCTCGTTGCGGTAGCCGCCTTTCTCCAGGACGACGACGTCCTTGCCGCTCGCTGCCAGCTCGGCGGCGACGACAGCGCCACCGGCACCCGATCCCACGACAACGACGTCGCACGTGAGTGTCGTGTCGCCGTCTATCGTGAGCGGGCGGATTGGCTTCGGCGTGTTGGGCGGAACCCCTAGCGGCCCTGGATAGCCGATCGCGCGACCGACTCCCGGCGTTGTGTAGTGGGTAACGGTCGTGAGTCGCTTGAGTGCCTGGAAGGCTTTGCGTCGTTGCGGGATCCGACTTGTCGCCCAACTGCGGAGGTACCACTCGCGCTCGGACGCCGGCATGGATGTGAACGGGCGAGGCATGCCGCTCAGCAGAAAATTCACCACGCGGCTGTCAAACAGCCGCAGCAGCAGATCGAGCTCGGCGCGGTCGGCGCGGCGCGGCAATGCAGCAATTTTTCGGCCGACGCGCTCGCCCAAATCGGGTGGCGCGTCTTTGACGAGAGCAGCTGCGACGGCCTGCAGGACACGCTGCGCGGCCGGCGACAGGCCCGCCGTCAACGCTCCTGGACGAAAGTCAGGTGGAAGCCGTCGGGGTCGGTGATCATGAACACCCGGTCGCCCCACGACATATCCTGCGGCTCCTGATCGAGGATTCCGCCGCGCGCTGTGATTTCTGCGGCCAGGCGATCGAGGTCCTGGGCGGTGTGGCACCACACCCGCGTGCCGAGGCCCTTCTGGCGATCGCGACCTTTGGCGAAATCGTCTTGACCCAGCATGAACGTCACCGAACCGGCATGGATCTCACAGCCGGCGAGCGCTCCATCCTGCCGCCACTCTTCCCCAATCACGAACCCGAGCACATCGCGGTAGAAGGCGATGCTGCGCTGCAGATCCGTTGCCGTGAACGAGGGAGCGATCTTCCGTAAGCGAAGCGTCTCCGGCTGGCGCCGGGCGCCGGGTCGTGCAGAGGAACTCTTCTTGGAAGCAGTTTTCTTGGCGCGTGCACGCTTCACCTTTGTAGCCATCAGTCCGCTCCAAACGGGGGGACCGAAGCGTAGCGAACCGGCGGGCGTCTCGCCAGATTCCCCCATCCCTGCAATCACCTGGAGACTTTGATCATGGCCACCAGCAATGCCGTCGCGACGTGGGAAGGCAAACTCAGAGACGGGAAGGGCAGCTTCAAGGGCCAGAGCGGAGCCTTCAGTGGTTCGTTCAGTTTCGGGACCCGTTTCGAGGGGAAGAAGGGCTCCAACCCTGAAGAATTGATCGCGGCGGCGCACGCGGGCTGCTTCAGCATGGCACTGTCGGCCGCACTCGAGAAAGCCGGACACCCGGCGACGCGCATCGAAACGCGCGCCGCGGTGACGCTTGAAACGGTTGACGGCGCGCCCAAAATCACGCGCAGCGTGTTGGAAGTGCGCGGCAAAGTCTCGGGGATCGATCAAGCGGCGTTCGAGCAGGCCGCCGAAGGGGCAAAAAAGAACTGCCCGGTGTCGAAGGCGCTGCAGGGCAACGTCGACATTACGATGGACGCGAAACTGGTCTGAGTGCCGTCGCCAGCGTGGACCTGTGGCCACCTCCTGGATGGTCTACCTCCTGCGGTGTCGCGATGGTTCGCTGTACACCGGGATCACGAATGACTTGTCGCGCCGGCTCGCGTTGCACGCGAGCGGCAAGGCCAGCGCCTACACGCGGTCCCGGCGGCCACTCGTTCTCGCATATCAGGAAGTCCTTCCCGACCGCGGGGCGGCGTTAAAGCGTGAAGCAGCCATCCGGCGGCTGACACGCTCGGAGAAGCTGGTGTTGTGCCGCGCCGCGACCTAGTCGCCGCGACGATCGCGGTACTGCTGGCGGCGGGCTGTGTGCGCCTCGGCGTATGGCAACTCCATCGGCTGAAGCAGCGCCGAGCTCGCAATGCGGTGCTCGCGGCGCGCCTGGCGCTACCGCCGCTCGTATTGCGAGGGAACATCGCCTTGGACTCAGCCCGTGAACGGCGGGTCGTCGCGCATGGAAGGTTCGACTACTCAGCTGAGCGGACTTGGCCGGGACGCAGTTTCGAAGGCACCCCCGGCGTAGCATTGATCACGCCGCTCCGACTTGCCGACGGAGGGGGCTCGGCGGTGCTGGTGGATCGCGGCTGGGTGCCGTCACCCGATGCATTTCACGTCGACCACACAGCCTATCGCGAATCGGATAGCGTCACGGTCGAAGGCATCGTATTCTCGCCACCGCGGGGGCGGGGCGACGTGAACACCGCGGGATTCCTGCCCTATGTCGTGCAGATGGAAACCCCGCTTCCGAGCCCCCGCGGATTGCCGCGGCGCTGGCCGGCTCCGGTTCTCGACGACGGGCCGCACCTTTCGTATGCGATTCAGTGGTTCAGCTTTGCGGTGATTACCCTAGTTGGAACTGCGGCTCTTCTCAGACGCAGACCATGATTCGTATAGGTCGTCGAGCAGCTCGGCGCCGCGGGCGATTCGAACCGGATCGCTTGCGTGGCGTTTGACGATTCCGCCGATCATCCGCTCGAAGCCCGCCGTTTCCTCGCGACCAAACTTGCCGTCCTTACAGTCGACGTCGTGAACCATCTCGCCGATCACGCGCAGTGCGGGGTCTTGCTCCAACCCGAATTTGTGTAGCAGCGTCTCGAACGAGCAGCGCTCGCCCTCGTGGGTGTAGTCGCCCCCGTACATGTCGAAGCTGACGGCGTCTTTGTGCCCCCCGAAGACAAAGCGAGCGTTCGGGTCGATGAAGCGACGGATCAGCCACGCGCTGGCGATGCGGTCGACGTGCACGTCTTTTCGCGTCATCCAGGTACGCCCGCGCTTTATGCTTTTCGTTCGCTGCGTCTTGAGCTTCGTCACGGCGGCCTCCGCTGCCTTGCGTCCACTGCTGCCGAAATGGTCGAGTGCGGTGATATCGCGAAGCCGACGTTCGAGCCTTGCGCCGTCGGAGGGTGAGTCGATCTTCTCCGCGGCGCGGGTCAGCTCGGCGTAGTCCGCGTCCCGCGCCGTACGAAAGAGCGCTTCGACCTGCCGATCGGAGAGACCATCGACGAAGGCGGCGCGACAGACGGAAGCTTCGCCGCCGCCCGCCGCGATTTCCTGTCGCAACCATTGAAAGTCTTCACTCGCCTGGTCGCTGTAGGGCAGGGCATAGACCGAGTTCTTGATGGCGATCGCGCCGATTCCCTGCAGGCGTCGCCAGATCTTGACGCGGAAGTAGTCGGGTTTGGGCGGCAGTTGATGAATCAACAGGAGCCACCGGCCTCCCGCGGCGGAGTTCGGCTTCGGCGCCCGGCGCTTCACAGCCAAAAGCTCCGAATGGCGGAACCGACCGGCGCGCCCCACGAGGTGCGAGCCGCCCCCTCATCCTGCGGTTCGGCGTCGGCGCCCAGCTCGCCGGTGATGGGATTGAAGAAGTGCATCGCGGCGACGGCGGCCGTGAGAGCCGCGATTTCCGGCTCGCTGAAATGGCGCCGCGCGCGCGTCAGAGCCTCGAGCGGTCTTCCATCATCTGCATCGGTGTATTGCGCGACGGCGTCCGTAAACCGCAGCGCGGCACGCTCGCGGTCCGAAAAAGACGTGCTTGTCACGTACTGCCGAAGCGTGCGCAGTGATGCCATTGGAAGATGAGCTTCGCGCCAGGCATGCCGCCCTTGCTCGATGCACCACCTGCAGCGGCTGCGTTCAGCGGCCAGTTGCGTCACCAGCATGCGGAGCCGCGGCTCGAGCTGCGTCGCGCCTACCTGATAACGAGCGAGCGCGGCGTACGCCGGCAAGACGCGCGAACCCGCGGGGGGCGGGGGGGGCGCGGCACGGTGATCGCGGTGCGCGACGACGCCTCGCCAGAGGGCCGCCACACGCCGCCACATCGTGGTAGTAAGCGTATCCATTTGGTGATACAACTGTATCACTCGTCATGTTAGCCTGCAAGAGCGGTAGGCCGGCCGTCATGCAGGACAGGACGGCGTACGTCTGCGGAGCTACCGTTTTGAGACTGATTTGGCGATATTGCTCGTCCATCAGCCCCCGCTTGGCGCATGCTGATGCGCCGGCGGGCGTTTCATTCCGCGACTAAAGGAGCATACATGGCGGCTGCCCTCCCCCTGAAGCGCCCCGTCAAAGTTGGTGAGCTGGTCCGACGCCGGTTGCGCGAGTTGAAGCGCACCCCACGTGAATTGGCAGACGCGGTTCAGGTGTCCGAGATCTATATCGCTGACCTCGTCGCCGGACGGCGGCGTCCCCCGGCCCCGGGCCGCATGGACGTCTACGCCCCGATGACCAAGTTCCTCAAACTCCATCGCAACGACCTCCCCACGTGTGCGAAGGCGGAGCGGGATGGCGAGACGAAGAGTCGCCGGCGGCCGCATCCCGAGATTCGCCGGCAGTTTCTCGCACTCTGTGCCGATCCTGCCCGCGCGCGCGTCCTGGCGCGGCGTTTGGGCCGCAAGGATGGCGTCGGTCTCGAGCGCGTGATCGTGGGTCGGCTGCTCGAGGTGGCCCAAGGCTTTGTCCGTCGCCAGCTCGACGACGATGTGGGCATCCGCATTGCCGCGAGCCGGGATGGCTGCACCTATCTCGAGATGCGCATGAAGCTCATGGAATTCCTCGACGCCACCCCCGAGGGGCTCACACCCGATGACGCCGAGGAGTTCGTTCGTCCGCGCATTGCAGCCTGGGAGATCGATCTCGATACCCACGCGATGCGGATCGTGCTCCGGTCGCAGGATCCGGCGCCGCGTCAGGTGAGGGCGCTGAGCATCTAAGTCGGCGCAGGGGGCGGCCCGGGACATCCCGGGCCGTCTTCTGGAGGCTTCTTTTTCCCGCCCTAAGTCGTTATCTTTCTGTCGCGTAAGAACCGCGAGCTGGCATCCCTTCCTTTGGATAGTCCCGCTCAGGGACTCCGTCGCTGAACACACGCACGGTTTTCAATCCCTCAGGTTCAAAACTGAAGCAGCGCTGAATGTTGGGGTGACATTGGGTCATCTCACGGCGCGCGTGTGTAACGACTAGACGCCGAGACGCGAAGACGCCGAGGCGCCTGGGAAGGATTAGTATGCCATTTGCAGCACTGGGCCTAGCGCCCGAACTCGTTCGCGCGGTCGCCGATGAGGGCTACGCGCATCCCACCCCAATTCAGGCGGAGGCGATTCCGCTCGCCCTCGCCGGCCGCGACCTGATCGGCTCGGCGCAGACGGGCACCGGCAAGACCGCCGCGTTCGTGCTTCCGATTCTCCAGCGGCTGACCCCCGGACCGCGCGGGACGTTGCGCGCCCTGGTCCTCGTGCCGACGCGCGAGCTGGCCGAGCAGGTCGCGACCAGCATCCGCGCCTATGGCCGACACACGCATCTCAAGGGCGCGGCGGTCTATGGCGGCGTCGGGATGGAGCCGCAGACTCGCGCGCTGAAGCACGGCGCAGACATTGTGGTCGCCACGCCGGGCCGTCTGCTCGATCACATGGAGCGCGGTCACGTCGACTTCTCGAAGGTCGAAGTGCTGGTGCTCGATGAAGCCGACCGGATGCTCGACATGGGATTCGCTCCCGATGTGCGGCGCATCCTCGCCGCGCTCCCCGACGAGCGCCAGACGATGCTCTTCTCGGCGACGATTTCGGCCGAGGTGGACGCGCTGGCGCGGCGCGCCATGAACGGCCATGCCTCGGTCGAGATCGGCAGGCGGGCGCAGGCCGCGGAGGGGATCGAGCACGTGATCGTCGCGGTCGACAAGCTGCAGAAGCGCGGCGCGCTGGGCGCGATTCTCAAGGCCAAGCCTGCCGGTCAGACGCTGATCTTCACCCGCACGAAGTACGGCGCGGACAAGCTGGTCACGTTCCTGCGGCGCGAAGGGATCACGGCCAACGCCCTGCACGGCGATAAGGCGCAGAGCACTCGCACGCGCACGCTCGATCAATTCCGGTCGGGTACGGCCGAGAATCTGGTCGCGACCGACATCGCCGCCCGTGGCATCGACGTGGACGGGATTCGGATGGTGGTGAATTACGACGTGCCGACGGATCCTGAGGTGTATGTGCATCGCGTCGGCCGGACCGCACGCGCCGGCGCGCGGGGCCTCGCATTGACACTCATCTCACCGGATGAGTGGTTGCTCATGGCCGACATCGAGCGGTTGATCGGGCAGACGTTCCCACGCGAAGTGATTCCCGGCTTCGAGCCTTCGGTCCCGCCGCTCCAGCCGCGGATCGCGCTCGTCGAAACGGCGAAGCCGGAGCGGTCGCTCCGGCCTCGGCGTGGCGGCACCCGGCGGCGCTAGGGTTTCAGGCTCCGCACGAAGTTCGCCACCGGTGTCGCTGCCAGAGTCATCAGCCGAATCGAGCCCCGCGACGCCAGCTCCACTGAAACCCGTGCGATCGTCTCGTTGTCGGGGCAATCCACGATGCTGACGAAGTCATAGGGGCCGAGCACGGCGTACTGCGCCGTGACTTTGGCGCCGTACTTCTCGATCTCCTTGTTCACTTCCTGTACCCGCTTGGGATTCGTCTTCAGCGACTTGGCACCTTCGTCCGTCAGATTCGAGAGCAGGATGTAGGTCGGCATGTCGCCTCCGGAGGGGTCAGTTGCGCTTCTCGATCGCCACGTAGTCCCGCTGATCGGGACCGGTGTACACCTGCCGCGGGCGCGCGATCTTCTGCTCCTTGTCGAGCAGCATCTCCTGCCATTGCGCCAGCCAACCAGGCGTCCGGCCGATCGCGAACAGGACCGGGAAGATATCCATCGGAAACTTCATGGCTTCGTAGATGATCCCCGAGTAAAAATCGACGTTGGGATAGAGCTTGCGCGACACGAAGTAGTCTTCCTGCAGCGCGATCCGCTCGAGCTCCAGCGCGATGTCGATCAAGGGGTTCTTGCCGGTGACGTCGAACACCTGATCCGCGATTTGCTTGATGATCTTGGCGCGCGGATCAAAGTTCTTGTACACCCGGTGCCCAAAGCCCATCAAGCGCACTTCGCCCTTCTTGACGCGGAGGAGGTAGGCGGGAATCGCGTCAATCGAGCCGATCTCGCGCAGCATCTTCAGCACTTCTTCGTTGGCGCCGCCGTGCAACGGCCCGTACAGCGCGGCCGCCGCCGCGGCCATGCAGGAGTAGGGATCGGGGTGCGAGGATCCCACGCTGCGCATCGCGCTCGTCGAGCAGTTCTGCTCGTGATCGGCATGAAGAATGAAGAGCACGTCCAGGGCGCGCTCGAGCACCGGGTGGGGGCTGTATCTCACCTCGGTCGTCTTGAACATCATGTTCAAGAAGTTGCCCGTGTAGCTGAGGTCGTTGTCGGGATAGGCGTACGGCATGCCGATGGAATGGCGGTGCACGAATGCCGCCAGCGTCGGGGTTTTGGCGATCAGCCGGAAGATCTGATCGGTGCGCGACTGCTCGTCGAAAATTCTCTTGGCTTCGGGATAAAACGTCGAGAGCGCCGCGACGGCGCTCACGAACATTCCCATCGGATGCGCGTCGTGGTGGAAGCCGTCGATGAACTTCTTGATGTTCTCGTGAATGATCGTGTGATGCGTGACCTGATACACCCACGAGTCGAGCTCGGGCGCCGACGGCAGCTCGCCGTGCAGCAGCAGGTAGGCCGTCTCCAGGAACGTGCTCTTCTCGGCAAGCTGTTCGATCGGGTATCCGCGGTAGCGCAGAATCCCTTTGTCGCCGTCGATGAAGCTGATCGCGCTGCGACACGCCGCCGTATTCATGAACGCGGGGTCGTAGCTCATCAGTCCGAAGTCGTCGGGAGACGTCTTGATCTGCCGCAGATCGGCCGCGCGGATCGTCCCGTCCTGAATCGGGAGCTCGAAGCTCGAGCCCGTACGGTTATCCACGACGGTGAGTGTGTCCTTCGGCACTACAAAGTCCTGGATGCGGGAGGCGAAAAGATAACTTATCTTGCCGAACTGTGAGCCCATCCAATCCGTCACGGCCGAGTCTCTATCCAACTCGCTCGAGCGCCGGCGCGCTGCTCGGGCAACAGCTCGCGGGCCGCGGTTACCAGTCCTGCATTCTGCTCGGAATAACCCCCGAGGGCGTTGAAATCGCCGCGCATGCGGCGAAAGCGATGGGGGCGCAATTCGACGTGCTCGTCGCATCGTTCATCAAACTCGGGACGAACCTCGCACCGATCGGCGCGATGGCCGAATCGGCGCCCGCCGAGATGGACCCCGACTTTCAGCCCGGGATGAATCTGCTGGAGAAGCTCCAGGCGGCGATCGATGAGTCACGAGCTCGCGTCAAGCAGGACCTGGTGCTCTACCGCACCCAGCGGCCCGTCAAGAGTCTCCAGGGCCGCACGGCGATCATCGTGGATGGCCAGATCGTGTATCCCTGGAAGGTGCTCGCCGCCGCGAAGGCCGCGGAGCAGCTCGGAGCCAGGGAAGTCGTGATCGCGACGCCGGTCGCGGCGCAGCCTGCCGCGGATCGTATCCGCGCCCGTCAATTTGCGTTGGTGTGTCCGAGCGTGATGATGGAGCCGGAAGGGCATCCGTCGCCATATGGTGACGCCGGAGCGGATGCTCCTGAACGACTAAAGAGTATTATGATCGCCCACCAAGCGGCGTAGCGGTCAGTCCGACAGTTCTACGATGTCCCGCTCCAACCACCGGTGCTCGCCCGCAAGAATCTCCTGCGCGAGCTTGTAGGTCGGTACGTCTTCGTTCCGACGTAAACCGCTGAACTTCGCCCGCACGCGTCGGCGCGCCTGGCGGCAAAACACGTCAGCAAGGCGGACGGCGCGCGCCCCGGCGGCGGGATCGCGGGCTCGCAACCCCTCTGCGCGAGCACAGGTCGCCGCCATCGCAAACAGCTCCCCCCCGATGTCCACCAGCCGGAACAACACCGACTGCCGCTGCTCGAGTTTCGGACCGAAGCGAACCATCGCGTGAAATACGCCGCGCGCGAGCCGGCGGGCGCTGCGCTCGACGAAGCGAACGTGGCGGGCCAGGCGTCCGAATTCGGAATACCGCGGCCAGAATCCCCAGCCGATCCAGCGCGAGGGATACCACCAGCCGTAGAACGCGGCGGAGCGCGCCAGCCCCGCGAGGCGCTCCTTGATCGTCTTGCCGGGCAGCACGACGTCACCCGCGACCTGGAGATGCTTGTCCACGGCTTCGCGCGCGATGAAGAGGTGCATGATCTCCGATGAGCCCTCGAAGATCAGATTGATGCGGAAGTCGCGCATGATGCGCTCGACCGGCACCGGTGCCTCGCCGCGCGCGCGCAGCGAGTCCGCGGTCTCGTAACCGCGGCCGCCACGGATCTGCACCGTGTCGTCGATGATCCGCCAGCCGGCCTCGGAGTTGTAGAGCTTGGCGATCGCCGCCTCGAGCCGGATGTCGTAGCCGCCACGCTCGGCCATCGCGCCGCACAGCTCGGCCACCGCCTCCATCGCGAGCGTGTTCGCCGCCATGCGACCGAGCTTTTGGGCGATCGCATCGTGCTGGCCGATCGGCCGGCCCCACTGCACGCGCTCCGCCGCCCAGCGGCGCGCGATCTCCAAACAGCGCTTGCCCGCGGCGACCGACGAAATCGGCAGCGTGAGGCGACCCGTGTTGAGCGTGACGAGGGCGAGCTTCAGGCCTTTGCCTTCGCCCCAGAGCACGTTCTCCTTCGGCACGCGGACGTTCGAGAAGCGGATCACGCCGTTGTACAGCGCCTTCAGTCCCATGAAGTGGCAGCGGTGAATCACCTCAACGCCGGGCCACTCCGTTTCGACGATGAAAGCGGTGATCTGCTTCTTCTCTTTCCCGCCCACCATCTTCGACGGCGTCCGCGCCATCACCACGAGCAACTCGGCCTTCGTGCCGTTCGTGCACCAGAGTTTCTCGCCGTTCAGGACCCAGTCCTCGCCGTCCTCGCTGGGGATCGCCGTCGTCTCCATCGCCGCGGGATCGGACCCGACGGCATGCTCCGTCAGCGCGAACGCTGAAATCGCGCCCTTTGCGAGACGCGGGAAGTATTTCTTTTTTTGCGCTTCGCTGCCGAACATCTTGAGCGGTTGTGGCACGCCGATCGACTGATGGGCGGAGAGGAGGGCGGTGAGTGATCCGTCGATCGAGGAGACCAGCTCGATCGCCTTCATGTAGGAGAGCTGCGAGAGGCCGAGCCCGCCGTATTCGCGCGGAATCTTGATCCCGAAGGCGCCGAGCTGCCTCAGTTCGTCGATCACCTCTTCCGGAATCTCGCCCTCGCGATCGATGCGGTCGGAATCGACCTTTTCGCGCAGAAAGCGCTCGAGGCTATCCAGGAATGGTCTGGCGCGGGCGATTTCGGCGGGATCCTGCTCGGGATAGGGATGGATGAGATCCATCCGCAGCGTGCCCAGGAAGAGCTCGCGGACGAAACTCGGCGCCGCCCATTCCTGTTCGCGCGCGGCTTCGGCGACGTCGCGCGCCTCTTCTGCAGTCACTTTTCGTCGCGGTGCCTCTACCGTGGTCATGGTCCTAATGTAATACCGCTTGACACGGCTGACGGGAGAGGGAAATTCGCCACGCCTTCACTGGAGAACTCCATGCGACACGTTGCGTTACCGATCGTCATCGCTCTCTCGTCCGCCGCCGGGGTCGCCGGCCAAGCGCCGCCAGCGCCGGCACCTCCGCCACCGCCACCGGCCGTCGTCTTCATCAAAGCCGGACGGCTGGTCGACGGTCGCGCGAATGCGGTGCAAACGAACGTCGGCATCCTCATCGAAGGTGAACGCATCAAGGCGGTCGGCCCCGTCGCGCAAATCCAATCGCAGGCGGGTACCGCGCGGGTCATCGACCTCGCACAAATGACCGTGCTGCCCGGGCTCATCGATGCCCACACGCACTTGCTGTTACAGGGCGACGTGACCTCGCAAGAGTACGAGGACCAGCTTCTTAAAGAATCGATTCCGTACCGCGCGATTCTCGCGGCCCGCAACGCGCGGCTGTCGCTCGAGCACGGCTTCACGGCGCTGCGCGACGTCGAGACCGAGGGCGCGATGTACGCCGACGTCGACGTGAAGCTCGCGGTGAACCGGGGCGAGGTGCCGGGACCGCGGATCTTCGTGTCGACGCGCGCGATGGCCCCGACGGGGATGTATCCGATCGGCACGCCGAATTGGGAGATCGAGCTGCCGCACGGGGTGCAGACGGTGGACGGCGTCGACAACGCGCGACTCGCGGTGCGCCAGCAGGTGCAGCACGGCGCCGATTGGATCAAGTACTACAGCGACCGCCGCTACTTCTTTGGTCCCCCCCCCGATAGTGTGCTGCACAGTTGGGTGAACTTCACCGACGCCGAAGCGAAGGCGATCGTGGACGAGGCGCACCGGTTGGGTCGCGGGGTTGCGGCGCACGCGATTGGTTCGGACGGCATCGCGGCCGCGCTACGCGCCGGCGTCAACTCGATCGAGCACGGCGACGGACTCACCGACTCGCTCATCGACGTGATGGTCAAGAACAACGTGTACTGGGTTCCGACCGTCACGGTCGGCGTGCATGTCTTACCCCGCGGTGGCGTGTGGCCGGCGCTGGTCGCGCTCGAGCGGCGCGCGTTCGCCAAGGCGCTACGGAAAGGCGTCAAGATCGCGATGGGCACGGACGTCGGCGGATTTCCGTGGACCGAGATCAATCAGGCGAAGGAATTCGAGTACTACGTGCAGTACGGCATGACGCCGATGCAGGCGATTCAGTCCGGTACATCCGTCGCCGCAGCGCTCCTCGGACAAGAACAGAACATCGGCGCGATTGTGCCCGGACTCTACGCGGACATCATTGCCGTCGCGGGCGATCCGACGCGCGACATCACGGAACTGCAACGGGTCAAGTTCGTTATGAAGGGCGGCGCCGTGTACCTTTCCCAATAGTGAGACGATTCGTCGTCGGGCTCCTGCTGAGCTTCGGCGCCGCCGGTGTCGCGCGCGGGCAGCTGTCTCCTCCCGGCACCGGCGGCGTCGTTGCATTGGCGAGTCTGCTGCGGCAGCTCGGCAGCAACAAACGCGTGCTCATGATCGGCGCGCATCCCGACGACGAGGACACACAACTCCTGGTCCTGCTCGCGCGCGGCATGGGCGCGCAAGCGGCGTACCTGTCGTTGAGCCGGGGAGAAGGCGGGCAGAATCTGATCGGACCGGAGCTCGGGCCGGAGCTCGGCGTCATCCGCACCGAAGAGCTGCTCTCGGCGCGTGAGCTGGACGGCGCGCGGCAGTTTTTCACACGCGCCTACGACTTTGGATACTCCAAGACGGCGGACGAAACGTTCCGCTTCTGGCCGCGCGATTCCATCCTCAAAGACGTCGTCGACATCATCCGTCGCTTCCGGCCGCAAGTCGTCATCTCGGTCTTCTCGGGAACGCCGGCGGACGGCCATGGCCAACATCAGGTCGCCGGAATCGTGGCGCGGCAGGCGTTCGACCTGATGCGCGACTCGGCGGGAGGTCCGCTCAAGTTTTATCGCTCCACACGGGGCGACACGTCGGCGACTACACTCGCACTGCCGGTGGGCGTCCTCGATCCGATCCTCGGGCAATCGTACTTCCAGATCGCGATGGCGAGTCGCAGCCGTCATCGCTCACAGGACATGGGGCAGCTGCAACGCGCGGGACCCGCTACGGCGCGCGTCGCGCTGGTCGCGACCAAGCCCGGGATACCTGCCACGAGTGAGCCCTCGGTGTTCGCCGGTGTGGACACGGCGGTCCGCGTACCTGGATACGCGGCGCTGATCGACTCCGCGCGTGCGGTGCTGACGCCTTGGCGGCCGGCCGCCACGCTGCCGTTTCTCGAGCGCGCGTTGCGTGTGCTCGGCTCGGCGGACCCGGAGCGGCGGAGCTTACTTGAGCGCGCGATCGCGACCGCCGCCGGCATCAGCATCGATGGCACGGCCGATGATGGCATCGTGACGCAGGGCGAGCGTTTGCAGGTCGAGGTCGGCATCTGGAACGCGGGTGACAGCACGGTGCGTGTCGATAGCATCAGCGTCGGCGCACCCGCGGGGTGGTCGCTGGAACGGCTCGAATCCGGGATGCCCGCGGTGTCGCCTGGCGCCGTCGTCACCCGCCGCTTTGTCCTCACGGTCGCGCGGGACGCGGAGCGGACGCAGCCCTATTTCCTGCGCCGCCCACTGACCAATCGCGGCGGCCTGTACGACTGGTCGATGGTCCCGGCTGCGGTGCGTGGATTGCCGTTCGAACCGCCGCCGGTGACCGCGACCGTGCGCCTGTTCATCGGGGGCGAGCCGGTGACGCTGACGCGCGAAGTGGTCTATCGCTATCGCGACCAGGCGATCGGGGAAATCCGCCGGCCTATTTTCGTCACGCGCGATCTCGACGTTGCAATCACGCCCGATGAGCTGCTGTGGCCGATCGATGGTGGATCGCGCGAGCCGCGGCGCCTCACAGTCACCACCACGAACCGGACTCGCGGCCCGATCGCGGCTCGCGCAGCGGTAACTCCCCCCGCCGGCTGGCCCATCCCCGCCGCCGAGAGTCTCGCGTTGGCGCGCGAAGACGAATCGAAGAGTGTCACCGTGGCGGTCGCACCTCCGGCTGCGGACAGTCTCAAGCCGGGGACGTACGATGTTCGCGCGTCAGCGATGACCAGCGACGGAGGAGGCCGCAAGATTGATGGCTGGCTCGAGATCATCGACTATCCACACATCCGGCCGCGGGCGTTGTCCCACACCTCGGTGTCGCAAGTTCGGGTCGCGCGTCTTGTGCTGCCCGGACTCTCGCGCGTCGGCTACGTGCGCGGAGCGGCCGACCGCGTTCCCGAAGCACTGCTCGCGGTCGGTGTGCCGCTCGAGTTGATCGGTCCCGATTCTCTCGCTCGCGGCGACCTGTCGCGCTACGACGCGATCGTCATCGGCAGTCGCGCATACGAAACCGACCCGGCGCTCGTCGCCAACAACGGCCGACTGCTCGAGTACGTGAAGAACGGCGGCCTGTTGATCGTGCAGTACCAGCAGTACCCGTTCGTGGACGGCGGCTTTGCGCCGTACCCCCTGCACATCGCTCGGCCGCACGATCGGGTCACGGACGAAAACGCCGCGGTGACCGCGCTCGATCCCGCCCATCCGGTATTTCATTGTCCCAACGAGATCGGTCCGGACGACTGGCGCGGTTGGGTCCAGGAGCGTGGCCTCTACTTCGCGCACGACTGGGACACGACCTACGTGCCGCTGCTCGAGACACACGATCCGCCGCCGAATCCCCCGCAGGAGCTGAAGGGCGGGCTGCTCGTCGCCGCGGTTGGCCGCGGCACCTACGTGTACACGGGCTTGAGCTTCTTCCGGCAACTGCCGGCGGGTGTGCCCGGCGCATATCGGTTATTTGTGAACTTGCTGGGGCTGAAGCGGCGGAATGTTCCGTAAGCTGCTGGTGATGGGAGCGATCCTGCTCGGCGGCTGCTCGCGCGACCACCGCACTCCCCTCGTCATCTACAGCCCCCACGGCCGTGATCTGCTGTCGCTCTTCGAGCACCGCTTCGAGGCGCTGCATCCCGATGTCGACGTGCGTTGGCTCGACATGGGCTCACAGGATGTCTACGACCGCGTTCGCTCGGAGCGCGCTAATCCGCAGGCGGACGTCTGGTTCGGCGGTCCATCGCTGATTCTCGCGCCCGCCGCGCGCGATTCGTTGCTCGACTGCTTTCGTCCCGCGTGGGCCGGCGCGATTCCGGCGCGCGCGCGGGGGACCGGCGATTGCTACTTCGCCGCATACGAAACGCCGGTCGTCTTTCTCTATCCTGAGAAAGTCGTGCGTGCCGAAGATGCGCCGCAGGACTGGGACGATCTGCTCGATCCCAAGTGGACAGGGAAGATCATCATCCGCGACCCGCTCGCCAGCGGGACGATGCGGGCCGTGTTCGGATTCATCATCGAGCGCGGTCTCAAGCAAACGGGCGACACCGTCGCCGGTTTCGCCTGGCTGCGGCGACTCGATGGCCAGACGAAAGCGTACGAGCAAAACCCCGCGCTCGTGAGCGAGAGAATCGCCCGCCAGGAGGGGCTGGTGACGGTTTGGGATCTGCCCGACGTGTTGATCAGTCGCCGGCGCGGCATGCCCATCGGTTACGTCTTCCCGAAGAGCGGGACGGTCGCGATCGAGGATGAGATCGCCATCGTCCGTGGCGCGAAGCACCTGGCGGCCGCTAGGGGCTTCGTCGATTTCGTCGGCAGTCCCGAGATGCAGCTCGCCGCGGCGCGCGAGGTGTATCGACTGCCCGCCCGGCTCGATTTGCCCGCGGACTCGCTGCCCGACTGGGTGCGCGACGTTCGCCGCCGCATGGTGGTCGCGGACGTGGATTGGAATCTCCTCGCCGAGCACGGACCGGAATGGATGCGCTGGTGGGACCAGCACGTGCGCGGGACCGGACACCGGGAAGGAAGCCGGGGGAGCCGTCGTTGAGCGGCTTTCTCGAAATCCAGGCGATCGAAAAGCGATGGGGACACGGCGTCACGGTCGGTCCGATCACGCTCGACATCGCCCGCGGCGAAATCCTCGCCCTCCTCGGTCCTTCGGGCAGCGGCAAGACGACGATGTTGCGGTTGCTCGCCGGCTTCGAAACGGCGGACGGCGGAAGGATCGCCGTCGCGAGCGAAGATGTGACCGACGTTGCTGCTGCCCGCCGTCGCTTCGGGATGGTCTTCCAGCACTACGCACTGTTTCCGCACCTCGACGTGGGGCAGAACGTAGGCTTCGGGCTCCCGGGATCGAATGCGCGTGATGCGAAGGTCACCGCTGCGTTGAACCTCGTGGATCTCTCCGGCTTCGAACGGCGAAAGGTTCACGAGCTCTCCGGGGGACAACAGCAACGGGTGGCGCTCGCGCGCGCCCTCGCGCCGGAGCCGCGCGTGTTGCTGCTCGATGAGCCGCTGTCGAACCTCGATCCGACGCTGCGCGAGCGCACGCGCCGCGAGCTGCGGCAGCTTATCAAGCGCGTAGGGATCACCACCGTGTTTGTCACGCACGAGCAGGAGGAGGCATTCGACTTGGGCGATCGCGTCGCGGTGCTCAACGCCGGCCATCTCGAGCAGACGGGCTCACCGGAAGAGCTGTACGAGCACCCGTCCAGTCTCTTTGTCGCGACGTTCGTCGGACGCGCGAACGTGTTTCGCGGGGCAGCCGCGCGCGCACTCGGGTTGACGCGCCCTGATCACGTGCTCGTCGTCCGGCCGGAGCGCCTGCGATTCGGCGATGCCGGTCTCCCGGGCGTGGTGCGCGAGCGTCGCTACACCGGGTCCGCTGCGTTTTTCCAAGTCGAGGGCGACGACGGTCAGCGATTCGAGGTACTGGCCGAGCCGGAGGGCGCCCAGGTGGGGGCGCGCGTCTATGTGGAAGCGACTCGCGTGATCGCACTTCCAGACGGCGCGGGTGGTCGATGAATCGCGTTCGCAACGGCAATGCGGCAGCGCTGGCGATGACGCTGTTGCTCGCCTGGCTGGTCGTGTACCCGATTCTGATCGTCGTACTCGAAGCCGCGAACGGGCACGGCGCCTGGAGCGAGTTCTTCACACGGCCCGGCGAATGGGCCGCGTTGTGGGCAAGCGTCTGGATCTCCCTGGCGAGCGTCGCACTCGCGGCAGCAATTGGAATTCCGCTGGCCTTTCTCTTCGAGTGGTTCGATTTCCCCGGCCGCAAGACGCTCGGCGCCTTGATTGCGCTGCCGGTCGTGTTGCCACCATTCGTCGGCGTGATCGCCTTCCTCTTCTTGTATGGAGAGTCGGGATTCGTCACGCGTGCGTTGCAAACGGTGCTCGGACTCGAGCAGGCGCCGTGGCGGCTGCAGGGGCCGCTCGCCATTCTCCTCGTGCACGCGTACTCGATGTACGTCTACTTCTATCTGTTCACGCGCGCCGGATTGGCCAAGCTCGACGTGTCGATGCTGGAAGCCGCGCAGGCGCTCGGCGCCAATCGCCGCGCGACGTTGTGGCGCGTGATCGTGCCGCTGCTCCGTCCGTCGCTGGTGGGCGCCGCCATCCTGACGTTCATGACCGCGCTCGGCTCGTTCAGCGCGCCGTACATCTTCGGTGGCGGCTTTCGCGTGATGACGACGCAGATCGTGGCGACGAAACTGAACGGCGACCTGCCGCTCGCCATGGTCGAGACCGTGGCGCTCGCCGTCGTCGCGGTGGTTGGCCTGGCGATTCTGCGACGCACGGAAGGCGACGACGTGCTCGTGGCGCTGGGGAAGGGTGTCGCACCGCAGCGCCGGCCGATCCGTCGCAGGAGCGCGCGGATGCTCGCGACGGGCGCGGGGTGGGGGTTTGCGGTCTTGCTGTTGCTTCCGCACCTGACGCTGGGCCTGGTATCGCTCGTGCCGTACGGCGCGTGGACGACGCAGATCCTCCCGCCGGTGATCAATTTCGCCAACTACCGGCGCCTGTTTTCCGAGGCCGAGCGTCTCCGGCCGCTGCTCAATTCCTTGTGGATGGCGGCGGCGAGTACCGCGCTCGCCGTCGTGCTGGCGCTCGCCGCCGGGTGGCTCGTGGTCCGGCGTCGGGTCGTGCTGCGTCGCGTGATCGAGGGACTGCTCGCACTGCCGTGGGCGCTTCCGGGGACGGTCTTCGCGATTGCGCTGGCGATCACGTTCAGCGTGCATGCGCCGCTCGAGCTGCGATTCGTGCTGGTCGGCACGGCGCTGATTCTGCCGCTCGCCTACCTCGTGCGCGCGTTGCCCCTCACCGGCCGCGCGCTGCTCGCGTCGTATCGCCAGCTCGACCCGTCGCTCGAGGAAGCGGCCGCGAGTCTCGGCGCGGGCCGCTGGCGCACATTGGCCCGGGTCACGCTGCCACAGCTCTCGCCCGGCCTCATGGCCGGCGCCAGTCTCGCATTCGTCGCGGCGCTCGGAGACCTCGTCGCGTCAATCGTGCTCTACACGTATGAAACCCGTCCCATCTCGATAGAAATTCTCTCGAGTCTCCGGCTCGACGAGATCGGCGTCGCCGCGGCGTTCGGCGTCGTGGTGATGGTTGCCAGCGCGCTCGTGCTGGGCATTGGAGCGAGGCGATGAAGCGACTCTCGGTGCTGATGGCGGTCTGTTTCGTGGACATGCTCGGTCTCATGCTGGTCGCGCCGCTCATGCCGTTCTACGCGACGCGCATGCATGCGCCCGAATGGATGGTGGGATGGCTGATTTCCTCGTTCGCCGTGGCGCAGCTCATCTCGTCACCGGTTTGGGGCAAGTTCTCTGACCGATATGGCCGGCGACCCGCGATGCTCATCGGGCTTTCGGCATCGGCTCTCGCCTACGTGGTTTTCGGGTTCGCGAGCAGTCTCTGGATGTTGTTCGCGTCACGGATCGTCCAGGGTCTCGGTGGAGGCACTACCGGTGTGGCGCAGGCGTACGTCGCCGACACGATGGCTCCCGCCGAGCGAGCGAAGGCGCTGGGATGGATTTCCGCCGCGACCAGCGCCGGCGTGCTGATCGGGCCCGTCATCGGCTCGGTCGCCCGCAGCTTCGGGACCGAAGTGCCCGGGCTGGTGGCTGCTGGGCTCATGCTGCTCTGCGTCGTCTTCGCGTGGCGCTGGCTGCCCGAATCGCGCATCCACCACACGCACACGCCGAGCGGGCAGCAGCTCCCGCCGGGGCGGACGATCAAGCAGGCCCTGTGGGAGATTGTCGAGCATCCGTCGGCGCCGGCGAATCGCGTGATCTGGATCTATGTCGTCGGCATGCTGGCGCTCAATGTCGTCATCGGGGTGATGGCACTGTATTTCAAGGACGTCTATGGCGTGACCGAAGAGACCATCGGCTACTTCTTCACGATCTTCGGGGTCGTCGGAGTCCTCATGCGCTTTGGATTGGTGGGCTGGTTTAACCAGCGCTTCGGCGAGATCCGAACGATGCAGATGGGCACGATCTCGCTCTTTCTGGGGTTGGCGCTGATGCCGCTTCCCGCGACGATCCTGCCGCCGGGGCCGGCGATCGTCGTGTTCATTCTGTTTCTGACCCTGGTTCCGGTGGGCACGGCGCTGCTCTTTCCCGCCTCGACGTCGCTCGTCAGTCAGCGGGTGCCTCGCCACGAATTGGGCTTGGTGATGGGCGCGCAGCAGACGCTGCGGGGAATCGCGAGCATCGTGGGTCCCGTCGGTGCCACGCTTGTATTCGACCAACTGGGACACGGCGTGCCGTTCCTCATTGCCGCGGTCGTCGTCGCGATCGCCGGGCGGATGGCATTCCGGGAACGACCCGACGAGCCGGTGGCGGCAACGGCCTGAGAGCGGCTACTTTCTGGCCATGATCCTCGCCGCCGGTGTCGCGCTCGCCGCAGTCACTGGTTCCATGACTCCCGCACCATCCCGGCCCAAGTTGGTTGTCGTCATCACAGTCGATCAGCTGCGTCCGGACTATCTGAATCGCTGGAAAACACAGCTCACGGGCGGGCTGGGGCAGCTCCTGACCGAAGGCGCGGTGTTCACCGACGGATACCAGGATCACGCCATTACGGAAACGGCGCCTGGGCACTCGACGATTCTTTCGGGGCTGTGGCCGGCGCACACGGGCATCATGCGGAACTCACAGGGTGTGCAGGATTCGCTTGCGCCGCTGATCGGCACGAGTGGGCCGGGCGCCTCGCCCCGGAGGTTTCGTGGCACCACGCTCGTTGATTGGCTGAAGGCATCGGATCCGAATGCCCGCGCCCTGTCGGTCAGTCGCAAGGACCGCGGCGCGATTCTCCCGATCGGCCAGGCGAAGGAGCAGGTCTACTGGTATCAGTCGGGCATCTTCACGACGAGCAGGTACTACTCCGACACGCTCCCGGCGTGGGTGCAGACCTTCAATGCTCGGCATCTGCCGTTCCAGGCGGCGAACACGACCTGGACGCTGCTGCTGCCGGACAGCGCCTATAAAGAGGAAGACAACGAGCCGTGGGAGAATGGTGGGCACGACGTCGTGTTTCCGCACCGTCTCCCCGCCGATAGCGTGCGCGCGGCCGCGGCGATCATCGGCGTCCCGGCGATGGACTCGCTCACGCTGCTGTTTGTCCTCGAAGGGTTCGAGGCATTGCGACTCGGCCGGAAAGGCACCGACATCCTCGCGGTCAGTCTTTCGACCACTGACGCGATCGGCCATGCGTTCGGTCCGGACTCGCGAGAAATCCACGATCAGGTGTTACGGCTCGACCGCTATCTCGCGTGGTTCCTGAAGCGCGTAACCGACCGGGTCGGGCGTGACAACCTCGTCGTCGTCCTGACGGCCGATCACGGCGTCACATCGCTGCCCGAGCGGACGCGCGCCAAGACGGGCGCGCCGGCGTATCGCGTGCAGCTCGATACGCTCATCAGCGCGGTGAACCACGATCTCGATCGGCTGGCGGGTGCGGCGGGCGGGGCGGGGACATCGCGGGAGTGGCTCGGGTTCGATACCGGCATGCTGTTTCTTCAAGACAACGGGCGTTTCGCGGCGGTGGGCGTGAAGACGGACAGCGTGCTCGATGCGCTCACGTCGCGCATCCTGCGCGTTCAGGGCGTGGCGCGCATCATCAAGCCGGCGGACCTGGCACGAGCGGATACCGCGTCCGACCCGATTGCGCGGCGCTGGCTGCATCAGCTTTCGCCGGACGCGGGCGTTGTGCTCACCGTGACGCTACAGCCGGGCTCGATCTGGGATCCGGGCAGCTCGCTCATTGCGATGCACGGCCAGCCCTCCGATGACGACGCGCATGTGCCGATTATTTTCTGGGGCCGCGGCATCAATCGCGGGACCTACGCGGGACGCATGAACACGGTCGACATCGCGCCGACGCTGGGCGTGCTGCTCGGCGTGACACCGCTGTCGCTCATCGACGGCCGCGCCCGCACTGACGCGCTTGCGCCCAGAGATTAGGCGTGGCCGAGAAGCAATCCCCGAACCAGATCCGCCGCATCGAAGAGCTTCAGGGCTACGTCCGTACGTTGGATCACCTGAAGAAGCTGATCGCGGAGCTCGAATCCAATCGCGCGGCTAAACCGAAGATCGTCGATGGCATCTGCGGAAACATCGCGCGCGACTTATCGCACATGCGGCAGCGCGCGCTCACCAGCAACCTGGGGACGCTGCCCGACGTAGCCGGCCAGCTGGCCATCGTCGCCGGCCGTGCCGGGACCGGCCTCAACATGAAGATTCGCGCGCTCGGCGACGGGATGAACAATCTGACGATGCAGCTCGATCAGGCGCTCAAGATGGCGCACGAGGCCAAGCCCGAAAAACCCGCAGAGAAAAAGCCATCCTAGCCATCAGCTGTCGCGCGCTTTCCAAGCGCTTCGGCGACGTCGTGGCGGTCGCCGGCGTCGACTTGACCGTGGCGAGCGGCGAGTGCTTCGGCCTGCTCGGTCCCAACGGGGCGGGCAAGACCACGACCATCGAAATCCTCGAGGGGTTGACGCCGCAGGACACCGGCGACGTCGAGATCCTCGGCACGCCGTGGCGTGAAGGAGCCGCAGGACGCGCGCTGCGCGAGCGGCTGGGCATTCAGCTGCAGGAAACGCAGCTCGCCGACAAGCTCACCGTCGCAGAGACACTCGCGGTGTTCCGCTCATTCTATCGTCAATCGCACACGGTGGACGAAGTGCTGGCGCTCGTCGAGCTGGAAGAAAAGCGGCGAGCGCGCGTCGCGACCTTGTCGGGAGGGCAAAAGCAGCGCCTGGCGGTCGCCTGCGCGCTCGTGAGCAAGCCCGAGCTGTTGTTTCTCGATGAGCCGACCACCGGCCTCGATCCGCACTCGCGGCGCCAGCTCTGGGAGATCATTCGGGGCTTCCGCGCCGCCGGCGGCACGGTGCTGCTCACGACCCATTACATGGAAGAGGCGGAGCGTCTGTGCGACCGCGTTGCGATCATGGATCACGGAAAAGTGATCGCGCTGGGCACGCCGCGCGCGCTCATCGCATCGCTCGGCGCCGAGCATGTGGTCGAGTTCGCGCTCATCAATGGAACGCCCGATGATTTGATGGATGCATTGCGAGGCCTGAGTGGCGTTACTGCGGTGCGACCGGGCACCGGCGTTCTCGCGCTGACCGTGACCGAGCTGCATCGGACGCTCCCGGCATTGTTGACGTTGCTCCAGCGGCGCGGTCTGGAGCTCTCGTCGCTCACCACGCACCACGCGACGCTCGATGATGTCTTCGTCGCGCTCACGGGACGGCAGCTCCGTGATACGTGAGCATCCGATGTTCCAGCTGGCGCTCGCGCGCATGCGCGAGTTCTACCGCGAACCCGAGGCGGTGTTCTGGGTCTTCGGGTTTCCGATCGTACTGGCGTTTGCGCTCGGCCTCGCCTTTCGAAACACCGGCCCCGGCAAGTTGCAGGTCGGCGTCACTGCCGGACCGGGGGACGGCGCGCTCGTGGCCGTGCTCGATTCGTCGCCGCGACTCATCGCGACCGTGCTCGACAGCGCGACCGCACGCACTCGTCTGCGGACCGGCCGTATCGCGTTGCTGGTGGTGCCGGGCGATCCGCTGGTCTATCGATACGATACGACCCGCACGGAGAGCGGGCTCGCGCGCCTGCAAGTAGATGAAGTCGTGCAGCGAGCGCGGGGGCGAAAGGATGTCGCGGCGGTTCGGGACG
>WNEZ01003054.1_pt1 | contig 33633 bp, 32 predicted proteins | sample 5400521 | NCBI WGS metagenome assembly WNEZ01 (sample SAMN13153339, study PRJNA577476) | soil metagenome | isolation source: 120 cm saprolite under Douglas fir tree site 2 hole 1 replicate 1 | place: USA:California | collected 2015-04-18 | reverse complement strand
AGTCCGCTTCCGTCCGCTCGACCGGCGGCGCCACGCCCTGATACTTCCTCCGCAATTCCCACCACGCTTTGTTGTATTCCCCGGGCTTCACCTGCCCCGAGAAGACTTCCCAGCGCCACTTGTCCACCAGCAACCCAAATGGCAAGAAGGCTACTTTCTCCAGCGCCTGCCGCAACAAATAATCAATATCTCCCGACGCGGGCGGCGCTGCTTCAATCAGCCCGATCTGCTTCAGGTACTCCGGCGTAACCGACAGCGCAATCGTGTCCCCCACCGCTTCATGAAAACCGTCGTTCGCGCTTCCTTGGAATAGCGGCGGCTGCGGGTTGTACGCGCGCTGGTAAAAGTTGTGCCCCAGTTCGTGGTGAATCGTACGGAAATCCTCTTCCGTGATCTGGATGCACATCTTCACCCGCAAATCGTCTTTCGAATCCACGTCCCACGCGCTCGCATGACACACCACGTCCCGGTCTGCCGGCTTCGTAAACAGCGAAAAACGCCTCCCCGTACCGCACCATTCCCTTCGCATCCGTCTTGCGGTCCTGCAAGATCTTCGTCAGGTCGTAACTCTGCGGCGGCTTCGGCGAATCCATCAGCGCATAGACGTTGTTCCACTCCTGGCTCCAGATATTCCCCAACAGGTGCGCCGGAATCGGTCCGTTCGCCAGCACATTTTCCTTACCGTATTTCTTGGCCAACTGACCCCGCACGTACGCGTGCAACGATAGGTGCAGCGGCCTCAGCTGCTCCCACAACCGGTCCACTTCTTTCGCAAACGCATCCGGCGACATGTCGTAATTCGAGCGCCACAGCGCCCCCGCGTCGGCAAAGCCAAGCTCGCGCGAGCCTTTGTCCCCCAGCTCCACCATTCGCGCGTATCGTTGCCGCATCGGCGCGCCAATCGCATGCCAACCGATCCACGCTCGTTTCAGTTCTCCCGGATCGCGGCTCGTTGCCATCATCCGCGTCACCGCCGTCACGTCCAGGCATTTTCCATCCGCCCCGTCCGGGCACCACTTCCCTTTCCCGTAATCACCATCCAGCGAGGCCAGTACCTGCGCCAGCTCCTTTTGTTCTTTTGGATCGTTCGGCGCCGGAAAGCTGGTAGATAGTTTTAGCAGCAGCATCTTCCGCGCCATCTCTGGCGGCAGCTTCACGCCATCGAAGCGGTGCGCCTTCTTGGCCAGATCTGCGCTCAGCGTGTTCAATTCTTCATTCGCGTCCGCCGCAATCTGCTCCGTATCATCCGTGATGAAATTCTCCTGCACCCACGACGCCCGCGACGCCTTCACCGACAAATCGAAATAGCGCTTCTCCCCATCTTCTAGAAACGCCTGAGCCTCCGCTGCTGTCGGCGCCGCTTTGCTCGCCGCCGCTCCAGCCGTCCGCGTTTCCTGCCCTCGCGTCACAACGCCGCACAAAATCGCCACGCTCGCACACGCACCAAGAACCGCCAGCACCCGCCTCCGCACTTTCATGCTCCCGCCTTCTGTGGCCGTGCCACAATTTCTTGCAGTGCTTTCAATGCCCGTTCCACCGCCGCTCGGTCCACGTCGCAATGCGTCACAAACCGCACCGAGTACAACGCCGTGTCCAGCGCCCAGATGTCGTATTTCTGCAACGCGTCGCAAAGTTCCACCGCCGTCTTCCCCGTTTTCTCACAATCGAAAATCACGATGTTGCTTTGCACCGTCGCCGGATCAATCTTCAGTGCAGGTATCAGCTTGATTCCCTCCGCGAGCCTCTTCGCATTCTCATGATCGACGTGCAGCCGCGCTGGTGATTTTTCCAGCGCAATCAATCCCGCCGCTGCCACTATCCCCGCCTGCCTCATTCCCCCGCCAAACATCTTGCGGTAAATCCGCGCCTTCTCGATGAACGCCTTCGACCCGGCAATCAGCGAGCCCACCGGCGCGCCCAACCCCTTCGACAAACAAAACATCACCGAATCCACTTTGCGCGCCATTTTTCCGACGCTTTCGCCCAGCGTCGTCGCCGCGTTGAAAATCCGCGCCCCGTCCAGGTGCACCTTCAACCCCGCTTCATGCGCGCGGTCGCAAATTTCATCCACGCCCGCCGTCGGATGCACCGTTCCCCCCGCTATGTTATGCGTATTTTCCAGGCACACCAGCGCCGTTTGCGAGTCGTAATAAATCTTCGGCCGGATCGCCGCCTCAATCTCTTTCCACGTGAGAATGCCGTCCTTCCCTCGCGCAATCCGCGGCATGCACCCCGCAATCGCCGACATCGACGCCAGTTCGTACAAATTCACGTGGCTGCGCTCGTCGCAGATCACTTCATCCCCAGGGTTTGTCCACACCTTGATCGAAATCAGATTCCCCATGCACCCCGAAGGAACAAACAGCGCCGCCTCTTTCCCGAACATCTCCGCCGCGCGCTTTTCCAGCCGGTTGACCGTCGGATCCTCTCCGTAGACGTCATCGCCGACCTCGGCTTCCGCCATCGCCCGCCGCATTTCCGCCGTCGGCTTCGTCACCGTATCGCTTCGCAGGTCCACAATGCCGTCTACTCGCGTCACGTCATCCGGATCCCTTCGCATTCCGCTTTTTGCTATCGTTCCGCTCACGTCTCCACCGCTTCCTTCCTTATCTCCTTGCTTCCTTGTCTCCTTACTTCATTAATTCCACGAAAACCTCATTCGAGACGCTCAGCTTTCTCTCCGCCAGGCGGACCACGTTTCCGTTTCTCTCCACCAGCCCCGCCTCTGCCAGCGGTTCGAATCGGCCCGCCAGCGCCACGCCGTATTCCCGTTCGATCCGCGACACATCAATCCCATCCAATTGCCGCAACCCCAAAAACAACTCTTCTTCCAGGGCCCGCTCCGCTGTCACCACCTCATGCTGCTCCGCAGGCAGCCGACCGCTCTCGATCGCATCCACGTACTCTGCCGCATCATGTGCATTTGCCCACCGTTCCGTCCCAGAAAACGAGTGCGCCCCCGCGCCAAATCCCAAATACGGCTCCCGCCGCCAATACTTCAGGTTGTGCCGGGACTCGAATCCCGGTTTCGCCCAATTTGAAATCTCGTAGTGGTGATACCCCGCCGCGCTGAGCTTCTCGCACGCCGTTTCATAAAACTCCGCCATCTCGTCGTCGCTCGGCACCGCTCCCGCGCTGTACCGCAGCCCTCCTTGCAGCAACTCCTTCCCCAGCCGGCTTCCCTCATCCACTTCCAGCAAATACACCGAAACATGTTCCGGCGCCAGCTCCAGCAATTCCTCCAGTGATTGTCCCCAGCTCTCTCTCGTCTGGTGCGGCAATCCCGCAATCAAGTCCATGCTGATATTTCGAATCCCCGCATCCCGCAAAATCGGCACCGCCCGGTAGACATCCGCCCGCCGGTGCATCCTTCCCGCAGCGCTCAACTCCTTGTCGACAAACGATTGCACCCCAAAACTTACCCGGTTGATCCCCGTTTCGAACCAGGCCGCCGCCTTCCCCGCCTCAACTGTTTCCGGATCCGCTTCCAGCGTCACTTCTGCAATCTGTGTTTTGGAGTGCGGCAGCTCGATGCCGCTTTCTTTCATGCTCAGACTGTGGCTCTCTCTGTCCAATCGGAAAGTCTCGCGAATCGCTTCCAATATGTTCTGCAGCTGAGCAGGCTCCAGCAGGCTCGGCGTCCCGCCCCCAATGTAAACCGTATCCACCACCAAGCTGCTCTCACCATCCAACTCGCCTGGCGCCTGCCCTGCGCCTCGCGGGGAGTCAGGCCGCCTTCCTACTTCGCGTGGCGTCTCGCTCTTTCTTTGTAGGGGCGCAGCATCGCTGCGCCCCAAACGCCCAGGCCACTCCACTCCGGCTGCCCGCCCCATACGGCGAAAACCTCGCGGACGACACCACCCCCGTATGAAAATTACAGTACGTGCACTTCGTCTGGCAAAACGGAACTTGCACGTAAATGCCGAGTCGTTTCATGGAAACGAAAACTGTAGCACAGCCCCCATCATTACTGCAGGCGACAACTTCCTGCTATCACGTTGTAGCAGCCCTCTTCAGGACGGTCCGTCCCGCGCAGGAGAGTAGCTTTATCCCCAGCGCATGCGAGGGCATGCTGCGCCCAGTTCTGCTTCCCGTCGACACCGTTTGCCCTCCCAATGGACACCCAGGCTAAAACCACCGCGCGGCCTGCCGCGCGCTAACCCGAACATGCCCCAAAAGCAGACTGGCGTGCACTTATTTCTTTGGAGCACGGCGGTTCGGAATACGGAGAATGGTCGGCAGTCAGGCGGGAATCTTAATGGACGCCCTTGAATAGGTCGCGCGGCTTTACTCTCAATGCCTGAGCAATTCTGCCGATGTTGGTGAAGCTGATATTCTAATGACCTCGTTCAATGCGCCCGATGTTGTAGCATGAAGAACTGGCAGATCGCAGCACACATTCATTCAATGGTTACGGATCTCTGCTTGATACTTCTGTCCTTGACGCGTACGAGCGGGGGTAGTACAAGCAGCTTTAGTCATTGCTTCCCCAGAGGTTCCCATGCGGTTTCGCTGGCGAGTAATCTGTTCCTCCTTGGGACTTCTTCTGGTCGGCATGATTGTCGTGGCAGCGGTTCCTTACTTGAACCATTTGGTTTACCCGGACTCCCTGCCAAGGAGCGCACTGACGCGTTCCATTGGTTACGCGGCGACCCCGGACCTCAGACAAATTGACGAACTCGGTGTTCCCGATCACATTCGGACGGAGGCCGACGCAAGAGCATACATAGAAGCCCTGGTGAAAAGGTGGGGGCCGGGCGAAACAAAGTATCCCGATTTAACTGAATTCAAAGAGCGACTGGCGCAGGCCGAGTATGCAGCCGTCCGCGACCCGGAAAGATGGATTCCTGAATCGCAAGTCGCCAAAACTTTTAATCGGCTCATGGACGAGTGGGGAATGCCCGCGTGGACACGCGTTTCCGTGCCCGAGCTGCACGCCTTTAGAACCAGCTATGCTTTGACCGTCTATCCCCGGTCCGTTGCTCGACTTCCTGACGAATCCATTGCCCCAAGCTGCCGACCCACGGAGGCATTATTCCTCCTTCACATGCTCGATTCGAGAGAAGGCATTCCCCCGGAAATTAAAGAGGAGGTCCGAGAAAGTCGCTTCCCCTGGAGCATTCTGAAGCGGCTCAGATGGTCACGGCCAGCCGAGCGCCCGGTCGAGTACGGTCTGCACCCTGCGCACACCCCGGAGAGCCTGCAGAGAAATGAGTACATCGACCTGCGGCGCAAGTACATCGCCAGCCATCCCGCGATCAATTTCGAGAGCGAAGTCAGCGATATCTTTTCCCAACTCGGAATTCATTAACTAGGGACGAAAGCCGAGGTAAACGCGGTAACAAGCACAAACAATAGGTGATCTCCCCTCATAGGTTACCGGGGCCGATGGAGATTGCAGCTCGCAGGTCGGCTGAGAGATTGCAGTTCCCTGCCGGATCGCGTGAGCCTGGTTCGCACAGCGTCGCGCTGCCCGCTAGAGTATTCCATCCTGCCCGCCTTGCTGCGTTCATTTATCGGTCTATTCCCGAATATCAGACCCATGCTCCGCAACCACGTTCACATGCAGCCGCCTCTCCCTGGGCCCGTCGAATTCGCAAAAAAATACCCCTTGCCACCGCCCGAGAGCTAACCTTCCTTCCTTGACGAACACGACTTGGCTCGCCCCCACCAGCACCGCCTTCGCGTGTGAATCCGTATTCCCTTCCCCGTGCCGGTAAGGCCCCACCCGCGGCACTAGCCGGTCAAACACTCCCTCCAGGTCCGTCGCCACGTCCGGGTCCGCGTGCTCGTTGATCATCACCGCCGCCGTCGTGTGCGGCACATACAGGTAGCACACTCCATCCATCACTCCCGAACGTTCCACAGCCCGCTGCACATCTTGCGTCACATCAACAAGTTGCGTCCTCCGCTCTGTCCTAACCCCCAGTGTTTCCATGAATATCCTTCCCTTCGCGCACAATTTCCTCCTCACGACGCTATTTTTTTCTTGACAAAAATTCGCTCCTCGCGTATAGTTTTTCTCAGGTAATATTTCGCGTTGTGCCGGTTGCGCCAGCATGTTGCTGGCGTTTTTGTTTTGGTGGCACAGGCTTCAGCCTGTGCGCTTTCCCAGCCAGTGCAATGTCGGCCGCGCACAATTGTGGTCGCTTTCACCGGCAAACAGGCTGACTCGCAGCTCCCAAAGCCCCACAGAATGCACAATTTTGGTGCAATCCTAAGCCATTTAGAATCAACACTTGCAAAAGTGTATCAAAACAAACAGCTTTAACCTCCTTTAGAATCAACACTTATGAAAAACATGGGGGGAGGGGGGAGGGATCTAGCCTCGCAGAACTCAAACCGCTGCTGCTACGGGATCCGCAAGATCCGATGCTCTTTCAGGTTGGCGCTCCCGCACAGCTCCTGCAGCTCCTTCAGGCCTTCCATCCCCCACCGCGCCAGGAATGGCAGGAAACAGAGTTGCCGGGACTGTAGCGTCTTGTTCGGGTACAAGAGGTTTTCGAGAAACTCCACATAGCCGGAGATAAGTCCGTTCCTTTCATCTAACGCTCTTCCGGTCTTGCGCAGCAGGTTTTCCAGTTGAAAGCTGATCTTGCTTCTCGCCGTTTCTACCGATCCGGATAGCGTGGGATCCAGTTTTTCAATCTCCTTGCCGAGTTTCTCGAGATCCTTCTCAATCTGCGCCTTCTTGAGCTCGAATTTTCGCGAGAGCGCCGGCGGAACCGAAACCGCCTCCATCCGCCGCCGAAGCTCCTGCGGGCCCGACCAGATGTTTTCGATGCACAGGTTGTAGCGCTGCAACAGCTTTTCCGCCTTCGCATCCAGCAGCGTGAAGTCCGCGCGTTGCAGGACCACCGGCATTCGTCCGAGCAGTCGCCGGTAGACCACTTCCGACTGCGCAAAATAAGAGATCTCGGCCGGTCCCCCAAGGTACGCCGCCGTAGGCAAAAAATAATCCTGCACCACAGACCGCAGCAGCGCATTGGGGCTGAACGTTTCCGGTTCCGCGTCCACGCGCCGCAGCGTTTCCTCTCGAGCCCAGGAAACTTCGCCGGCTTTGAATTTGCCGTTGCTCGCGGTAATCGCCTGCCGCACCCCATCCCGCAAGCTGAACAGCAGCGTGCTCCGCGTGGTCACCTTCACCTGCGCGTCAAAGCCCGCGCGCTTTAGGTCTTCCCCACGCTGCAACAACTCTTCATTGAGCGCGTCGCGTTCTTCGAGCGCCCGCCGGTACAGTGGCGCGGCGATCCGATGCAGCCTCGCATCCAGCGGATCGAGCAATATGAGTCCCTGCTCGGCGAATAACCGCGCGAATAATTTCCCAAACGCGCTGCCATACGTTTCCTCCGGCCGGTAGCTTTCCAACAGAATCTGCGCAATGGCTTCACTTCCTGGCCCGGTCAGGAGTGCGGCTGCTTCAGCGGCGTGCTTCTCGATGCCCGCTCCCAGTTGCACCTCACCTACTGGCCGCCCTGACGCTCCTTTCGCAGGGAGCTCGAACCGCAAGAGCTTCCCGCTATCGAACCAGGACACGTGGCGCACTTCTTCCAGGTCATGGTCTTCCGTGGCCATCCAGAACACCGGCACGGCGGGAATCCCGGCTTGCCTCAATTCGGCTGCAAGTTGGATCGCGGTCAGCGCCTTGTAGAACGCGTATGCCGGCCCCCCGAACAGCCCCACCTGCTGCCCGCTTACGACGGCGACGGCGCCTTTTTCCAGACCATCAAGGTTGCTTTGGGTTGCCGGACTTCCACCGAAGGCGGCATTTTGCTCGCGCAAAATGGCCGTCACGCCTTTTCTGCGCTCGACGGGAAAATCAAGGGTCTTCGATACTTCCTCCACCACCTCCATACTCGGCGGATGAGCGTAGAATTTCGCGACGCTGGAAAAGTCATCGACAAATCGAACGAAGAGTCTTGGAGAGTGAGGCAGGCGGCGGAAGGGTATCGAGTGACAGCCCATTGGCAGTTAGATGATACTCATGGCCTTTCGTCACGGCAAATCGCTGCGCCGTATGATGCAGTTTTTCCTTTGATTTAGACGGAGACAGTCCCGGAAAGGCGTGCGGGCTCACAAACACTTAGTTCCGAAAGAACCTCCCGGATCGCGCTTTTCTGTTCTTCGCCGAGGGGCTGCAAAGGCAGCCGGGGCAGGCCGCCGCGGTAGCCCAGCTGGTCCATCGCAAACTTGAGGCCCGCGGTTCCCGATTGCGAAACGATGAGCTTCGACGCCGGCACCATCAGACGTTGCATTTCGCGTGCTTTGGCCAGGTCGCCTCCTCGGACTACGTCGAACAGCTCCACGCATTTTTCCGGCAACGCGGAAGCCAATGCCAGGATTGCTCCGCGCGCCCCAACCATGAGCGACGGGAATACGGTGCTCGCCGAGCCCACCAGGATTTGGAAACTGTTCGGAACCGCTGCAACCATTTCCACGATGCGCTGCACATGGCCAGAGCTGTCTTTGATCCCGATGATGTTCGGATGCTCCGCGAGCGCCGCCACTTCGGACGCTTCCAAAGCAATCCCCGTATATTGCGGAATGGAATAGAGCAGCACAGGGACGGGCGAAGCGTCCGCAACGCGCCGGAAATGTGCAATCAGCACGTCCGGCTTGTAGAGCGGTTTGTAGTACGAAGGAGTCTTCACCAGGACAGCGTGGTATCCGGCTGCGCCGGCGAGTTTCGATCTCTCAATCGTTTCTGCGGTCGATTCCGCGCCCGCGCCCGCAATCAGCAATTTCTCCTTTGCGGCGGATTCCTTTGCCACTGCGAGGATTCTTTCCATCTCGGCTCGCGACAGGAGCACGGCCTCGCCCGTTGAGCCCAACACGACATAGCCCTTCAGTCCGGTGCGGTTGTACTTTTCAATGTTGTGTTTCAGATGCGCGAGAGAAACAGACCCGTCGGAAGCGTACGGTGTCGTAAGAGCTGCGAAAACGCCTGCAAAATCCATAGCCTAATCTCCTGCTACTGTGCCGCTGGAAGCCGCCAACTTCCCACGATGTAGATCCTGCAGTGCTGCGACCTCGATACCCTGGTCGAGCAGCGCATGAATCCCGCGCGCCGCGGCGTGCGCCGCCGCCAACGTGGTGATGCAAGGGATATTGTAGCGAATCGCCGCGCGCCGGATGGACTTCTCGTCGTAAAACGACTCGCGGCCAAGCGGCGTGTTGATGATGAGATCGATTTTCGCGGTCTTCACGAGGTCCACAATGTTCGGCCGCCCCTCGTTCACTTTGAACACGGATTCCGATGCAATCCCCGCGGATTCGAGCGCCGCGGCCGTGCCTCGCGTGGCCAGCAGCTGGAAACCAAGATCCGCTAGCTCTTTTCCAAGAGGGCCGACGTGCTTTTTGTCCCGGTCATTCACGCTAAGAAACACCGTGCCCTTGCGCGGCAACCCCTGCCCGGCGGCAAGCTGGGCTTTCGCGAACGCTTGCCCGTACGAAGTTGAGATGCCCATCACTTCGCCCGTCGAGCGCATTTCCGGTCCTAGAATTGTGTCCACGCCGCGGAATTTGTTGAACGGAAACACCGGCGACTTCACGGAGTAAAATTCGTGCACCGCGATTTCCGCGACTCCATTGTGCCGCGTCAGTGGCAAATCCATTTCGGCAAGTTTTTTTCCGGCCATAATCCGCGCCGCTACTTTCGCCAGCGGCACACCCGTCGCCTTGCTCACGTAGGGAACCGTGCGCGAGGCCCGCGGGTTCACTTCCAGAACGTACACGGCATCGCGCTGAATGGCGTACTGGACGTTCATCAGCCCCACGACTTTCAGGGCCTGCGCCAGCCGCTTCGTGTACTCGCGGATATGTTCCAGAACTGCCGGCGACAAACTGACGGGCGGCAGCACGCATGAAGAATCGCCGGAATGCACCCCAGCCTCCTCGATGTGCTCCATGATTCCGCCGATCACCACGTCGGTGCCGTCGGCCAGTGCGTCCACATCCACTTCGGTGGCTTCTTCCAGGAACTGATCGATCAGCACGGGCCGCGCCGGGCCCATCAATGCCGCTTGTGCGACGTATTCCTGAACGGTGTTCACATCGTAAGCGATCACCATGGCGCGCCCGCCGAGCACGTAGCTCGGCCGCACCAGAACCGGCAAACCAATCTCGCCGGCCAAGCGCGCGGCCTCTTCCGGTACTAGCGCGGTGCCGTTGCGAGGTTGAGGTATTTTCAGTTTATCGAGCAAGCCGCCGAAGCGCCGGCGGTCTTCCGCGAGGTCGATCGATTCCGGCGCCGTCCCGATAATGGGCACGCCGTTGCGCTTGAGCTCCTGCGCCAGATTCAACGGCGTCTGACCGCCGAACTGAACGATCACGCCCTGGGGTTTTTCGCGCTCGACAATCGCCAGCACATCTTCGAGTGTCAACGGCTCGAAATACAGCCGATCCGAAGTGTCGTAATCCGTCGAAACCGTCTCCGGGTTGCAATTCACCATGATGGTCTCGAAGCCGTCTTCGCGCAGCGCGAAGGAGGCGTGGCAACAACAATAATCGAACTCGATACCCTGCCCGATGCGGTTGGGCCCGCTGCCGAGGATCATGATTTTCGGCCGCGACTGCACGTCCGATTCGTCTTCTTCCTCATACGTGGAATAGAGGTAGGGAGTAAACGATTCAAACTCTGCCGCGCAGGTATCCACGCGCTTGAATACGGGTGAGACTCCATAGCGCGCGCGCTGGAGCCGCACGACTGCGGGCGTGGTTTTCCAGATTTGCGCGAGTTGCTCGTCGCTTGCGCCGTGGCGTTTCACTTCGCGCAACAAATCTTTCGACGCCGTCTCCACCGTCACGCCGGCCGCGCGACGATTCATGGCCGCCAGCTCAACGAGCTGATGGATGAACCACGGATCAATCTTGGTCAGTTCGCAGACTTCTTCGGCGTGCAGGCCCTTCTCGATCGCCGTCAAGAGCCAATGAATCCGGTCTGGCCGCGACGTCGCCAGCTTTTCTCGCAGGAGCGAGTGGGGTGCGTCGGTGGGCGCCCGCCAGGGCGTGCTGGGTTCGAGCGAGCGAATCCCTTTTTGCAACGCCTCTTTGAAGGTCCGGCCAATGGACATGACCTCGCCGACCGATTTCATCTGCGTGCCGAGCGTGCTGTCCGCGCCAGGAAACTTCTCGAATTGCCATTTCGGAATTTTCACCACCACGTAGTCAATCGTCGGCTCAAAACAGGCCGGCGTTTTCTTCGTGATGTCGTTTGGAATTTCATCCAGCGACATCCCCACGGCCAGCCGCGCCGCAATTTTCGCAATCGGGAAGCCGGTGGCTTTGCTCGCCAGCGCCGAGCTCCGCGAAACGCGCGGATTCATTTCGATAACGACCATGCGGCCGTTTTCCGGGTTGATGGCGAACTGCACGTTCGAGCCGCCCGTTTCGACCCCCACTTCGCGGATGATCGCGGCTGCGGCGTCCCGCATGCGCTGATATTCCTTGTCCGTGAGGGTCTGCGCCGGGGCGACGGTGATCGAATCGCCGGTGTGAATCCCCATCGGGTCGAAATTCTCGATAGAGCAAATCACCACGAAGTTGTCGCGGAAATCGCGCATCACTTCGAGTTCGTACTCTTTCCACCCGAGGACGGACTCTTCCACGAGGGCTTCGTGCACCGGGCTCATATCCAGCGCGTGAGCGATGGCCTCGCCGAACTCTTCCTTGTTGTAGGCAATCGAGCCGCCGGTTCCGCCCAGGGTAAACGACGGCCGGATCACCAGCGGAAACCCAAGCTGGTCGCACAGGCGCATGGCGTCCTTGGCGTTGTTCACCAGCGCCGAGGCCGGCACCTCAAGGCCGATCTTGCGGCATGCGTCCTTGAACCATAGGCGGTCTTCCGCCACTTTGATGGCTCGCAGCGATGCTCCGATCATTTCCACCTTGTATTTTTCCAAAATACCGCCCTCGGCCAATTCGACGGCCAGATTCAGGGCCGTTTGCCCCCCAACGGTGGGCAGGAGCGCATCGGGTTTCTCCTTCGCGATGATTTCCGCGAGATATTCCTTTGTCAGCGGCTCGATGTAGGTCCGGTCAGCCAGCTCGGGATCGGTCATGATCGTCGCCGGGTTGGAATTCACCAGCACGACCTTGTACCCTTCGGCGTGCAGCGCCTTGCACGCCTGGGCCCCCGAATAATCGAACTCGCAGGCCTGGCCGATAATGATCGGCCCGGAGCCGATGATCAGAATCTTCTTGATGTCTTTGCGCTTTGGCATCTTTCCTCAGTATCGCTCTCGTGGCGGGCGAGTTGTCACCACTTCACGCCGTGGCGGCTCAGGACGCTCTCGACCTGCTCGCGCTGATTCAACAAGATTGAGTAAATCGCTTTGTAGTGGTCCCTCTGCTTCCATTCGATGACTTTGCGCGCGCGCTCGGGGCCGACCAGGTTTTCCATTGCCTGCCACTCGAGCATGCAGACTGCGATGTGCAAGTAGCTGCTACGCAACTCGCCGTCGCCCTCCGGAATCCGAATTTCCAGGGATTCTCGGAGCGCGTCCGGTCCGTCAGAACCCAGTGGCCTTGCTCGTGTAAGTAAGCGGAAAGCGCCAAGTCGTCGTTGTCGAGGAAGCGCAGGTTTAGGGTCAGCGTGGGATGGGAATGATTCATTGCGCCGCGCTCGATCAGGATGTCACGCGTGATCGTGTATTTCTTCAGGTCGTATTCCTTTGCCAGGCGTTCCATCTGATCCTTACGCTGCTCTTCCGCGGGGAGGTTGTGCTTGGTCTTGATGTTCAGCTTGGGAGTTTCGGCGTTTGCCGATAGCAGCGTGGCCGCGAGCACAAGAGGGATTACTATCAGGCACAAGGATTTCTGCTTGTTGTTCATCCGCACGTTGATCTCAACTGCAATTTCACGAGCAATTCTTCGGCGCTTCCCTCAGGCGAAATCGTGAAATTGAAGAACTTAGTCCTAAAACCACTCGACTGGAAGACCGCGGTGTAGGTTGCCGGCCCAAGCGGCGCTGAAAATCGTCCCTTCTCATCCGCCGTTAACTTCACAGGCTGAATCTTGCCGGTTGATTCATGCTGGTAGACGGCTATCTGGGCATGAGAAATGACGCCGCCGACCGGATCTAAAACGACACCCGCAAAGGCTTGCGCGTCCCTATCTACAGGACCTTTTTCGGCTGCTGCCAACAGGTCCTCAAGCGTGGGAGGTGGAGGCGGCTTGACGGCAAGATTCATTGAAAACGAACTCGTTTTGTGTCCGCTACGTTTGGAGACATCAAGTATCAAGTCGGCAACCAAGCCGCCCACAGCCGTAGCAGCAATGTGGTAGCGTCCTGGAGACAGTGGCGGCAAAACGGCGACGCCGTGATCGTTGGTCGAAATCGAAAGACTCAGTTGCTCGTCCATCGTGAAGACAGCAATCTTCGCATCTCTGAACGGTTCTCCGTTCTGCAATGCAGGGATTCGAACATGTTGAGAAGACGGCTGAACGTTGAGGACTACAATCACGGAGCACGCGCTGGCCGGGCAACTGGCGAAAAACAGACACCCAGCAACAGCCGCCAAGGCTCTCATCGCCGTGAACTTCCCGGCTGGTTGAATTCGTCCATCATTTTCACGAAATCGTTGAAGAGGTAATGCGAGTCGTGCGGCCCCGGCGACGCTTCCGGATGATACTGCACGCTGAAGAGCGGCAGCTTCTTGTGGCGCATGCCCTCATTGGTCTGGTCGTTCAAATTGACGTGGGTGATTTTGACGTCGCTGGAAGGGAGCGAATCGGGGTCGACGCAAAAGCCGTGATTCTGAGCGGTGATTTCCACTTGATTCGTCAGCAAGTTCATCACCGGGTGATTCGTGCCGTGATGTCCAAACTTCAGCTTAAACGTTTTGCCGCCCAGCGCGAGGCCGCAGAGTTGATGCCCGAGGCAAATCCCAAAAATCGGCACTTTGCCCGCCAGCTTTCGAATGTTTTCCACCGCGTAGCCGATGGGCTCCGGATCACCGGGGCCATTGGAGAGGAATACGCCATCCGCGCCCATGCCGAGAACATCCTCGGCGGAGGTCTGCGCGGGGACAACGGCGACTTCGCAATGATGATCCACGAGCAGCCTCAGAATGTTTTGCTTGATCCCGAAGTCGTAGGCCACCACGCGGTACTTTCGCCTCCCGCTGTTGGCTCCGGACTCGCCCATCGCTTCCGACCAGGGAGAGGTGGCCAAGTCGATGGAGCTCTTTTCCCAGAGATACGACTTTCCGCAAGTTACACTGCTAGCCAATTCCTGTCCGGACATGGGCGGCAACTGCTTGGCTTCATGAATCAATTGGTCGGCGGGTGTGCCGTCGGTCGCAACGACGCCGCGCAGAGCGCCGACCCTGCGAATGTGCCGGACCAGCGCCCGCGTATCAATGTCCCAGATCACCGGAATCTTGTGGCGATTCAAATAAAGCTGCGCGGTTTCCGCCGAGCGCCAGTTCGAAGAAACCTCGGAGAATTCGCGCACCACGAGCGATTGGATGTAAGGCTTCGAGGACTCCTCGTCGTCGAGGTTTGCACCCACGTTTCCGATATGCGGATAAGTCAAACAGACGATCTGGCCGGCGTAGCTGGGGTCGGTGAAAACTTCCTGATATCCGGTGAGGCTGGTGTTGAAAACGACTTCGCCACCGTGGCGCGTGATGGCGCCAGCGGCGCGGCCATTAAAGACGCGGCCGTCTTCCAGCGCAAGGGTTGCAGGTCGGTGCGGAACTTCCGTCAGCGTGTCCTCCCATGAGTCTCATCAGGGTCTGCCGCTCATTTAGTTTTCGCTTCCGTGGTCGAGAGCGAGCCGAAATGGTCCACGGGCCAGTAGGCGAAGACCGCGCGGCCGTAAATGTAGCGGTTGGAAACCGGGCCGAACACGCGCGAGTCGTTGGAGCTGATGCGGTGGTCGCCCATAACAAAATAGCTGTCGCTCGGGACGCGCACCGGGCCGTAGTCGCCCATATCCTCATACTGAGGAGGGACGTAGGGCTCGGCGATGGACTGGGCGTTGACGTAGACCACGCCGTGGCGAATCTCCACGGTTTCGCCGGGCAAACCAATCACGCGCTTAATGAAGGATTTCGAACGGTCCAGCGGATACCAAAATACAACCACATCGCCGCGCTCGATGGGTTCGAAGCGATAGACAAATTTATTGATGAAAATGCGCTCCTGGTCGGAAAGGAGTGGCGCCATGCTCGTGCCCTCGACTTTCACCGGCTGGTAGAGGAAAACGATGATGACCAGGGCAAGGCCTATGGCGATGAGAAGGTCGCGCGTCCAGACACGAATTTCGTTGCGCAAGGAATGCACCGGGGACGATGCCGGAGCGGGGGTTTCCGGCGCCCGCATGATGGAGATTTTGTTTTCGTCCGGGTTTTGCATTTTTTGCTGCCTTCTATTTATAACACGGGCGTCACGGGCGGCGCCAGATTGGAATTGCGCTGCGAGTCAACCCCACTCGGCATTTTCGCGGGTTGTTCAAACTCTTTCGGTGCGCAGGATGAGCCGACCCAGCGAAGCCTCCCGAAATCCGGCTGTGCGCGCGGCCTCGAACTCTGAATCCGTCCAGCCACCTTCCGGCCCAATGGCTAGCACCGCTTTCGCGGAATGGGCGCCTTCCAGGACTTCCCGCATAGGAGGAGCATCGCCACGCTCGGAAAGCATGACGCGCAAGCCATCTTTGTGCGCGCCGAACGCTTGTTCGGGCAGGATCAACGGCTCAAGGATTGGCACCCGAACGCGCCGCGACTGCTGGGAGGCTTCGAGAAGAATCTTGTTCCACCGCGCGGAGCGATTCTTGGCCGCTGCGAGCAGGGCCTTTTCGCTGCGCCCCGCTGCCAACGGAACAATCGTGCTGACGCCGAGCTCGGTGGCCTTCTCCAGCGCCCATTCGAAAGCGTCAAATTTCACCATCGACAAGAGCAACGTGACATCGACGGCAGGGTGATGCGCGGGCAACTTTTCGATAAGAGCAAACTCCACGCGGTCTCGTGCGACTTTTTCAATGCGGCCGAGCCGGACCTGCTGGCCGTCGCTCAACTCGTAGAGCTGGCCTGGCTGAGCGCGCAAGACGCGGCCCAAGTGGTGCGCGGTCTCACCTTCAATAACCGCGCCATCGCCCGTGAATTGTTCGACGAAAAATCGCCTGCGCACGCTGAAGATTCTATCGCAGGAGCAATGTATTACCCGAAGATGTCTTTGACCTTGTCGAAGATTGAGGAATTGCGGTCGGCGGGCTTGTTATCAACCTTGAGCGTGGCGCCTAGTTGCTCGAGCATTTTTCTTTGCTCGCGCGTGAGCTTGGTCGGCGTCAGGACGCGAACGTGATAGTACAAGTCGCCCTTGCCGCCTCCGCGCGGATCGGCGAGACCTTTTCCTTTGATGCGAAATACCGCGCCGCTCTGGGTGCCTTCTGGGATTTTCAGTTTTTCGTCGCCTTGCAACCCCGGAACTTGCAAATCCGCGCCGAGGGCGGCTTGCGTCAGGCTCACGGGAATCGTGCAATACAAATCGGCGCCGCGCCGCTCAAAAAACGCGTGTTCTTTCACGTCCAGCACAACGTACAAATCGCCGGGAGATCCGCCATTCGGCCCGTGCTCGCCTTCGCCGGCCACGCGCAGCCGCGTGCCGGTATCGACGCCGGGCGGAATGCGCAGCTCGATGATCTTCTCGCGCTCGATGCGGCCCTGTCCGCGGCATTCCGGGCAGCGCTCGCGAACCATCTGTCCCGCGCCCTGGCAGGCCGGACACGTGCGCGTGATGGTAAAGAATCCTTGTTGGTATGCGAGCTGCCCGCGCCCGCGGCAGGTCTGGCAGGCCACGACTCCCGTTCCTTTTTTCGCGCCGGTGCCATTGCAAGCTTCGCAGTATTCCTGGCGCGGTAGCTTGATCTTGGTCGTGACGCCGGTTGATGCTTCCTCAAATGTCAGCGTCATGTCATAGCGAAGATCGGCGCCGCGCTGGCTGCGGCTGCGCCCGCGGCGCCCGCCTCCAAAAATATCCTCGAAGCCGAAAAAGTCGCCAAAGATGTCGTGGAAATCCTGGAAGACGGTGCTGTTGAAGTCCACGCCGCCGCTGCCGGAGAGCCCCGCGTGGCCGTAAGTGTCGTAGACCTGGCGCTTCTGGCCGTCACTGAGGACGCTGTACGCTTCGGTGCACTCGCGGAATTTCACCTCGGCGTCATGTTTGTTTTCCGGGTTGCGGTCCGGGTGCCATTTCAGCGCGGCCTTGCGGTAAGCCGATTTGATTTCATCGACCGAAGCCGTGCGTGAGACGCCGAGCACTTCATAAAAATCTCTCTGGTTTCCCCTGGCCATCAAATCTCCTCAGATTGACTCTTAGTTGACCGCTTGTTTTGATGCCGGATTCGGGTGCACGGCTACGCGGACCATCGCGGGCCGCAGGACCCGTCCGTGAAAAACGTAGCCCGGCTGAAACACCTGCAGGATTTTGCCGTCTTCGTGGTCGGTGGTTTCCGTGCGGTCCATGGCCTGATGCAGATGGGGATCGAATTGCTTTCCGACCGGATCGACCCTCTCAACTCCAAGGCGCGCCAAGTGATCCGCGAGCTGCTTGTAGATGAGCTCGAATCCTCTGCGGTAATTCTCGTATTCCGCTTCGCGATGCGCCGCCAAAGCGTGCTCGAACCCATCTACGACCGGAATGAGTCCCTCGATCACGCGAGCCGTCGCGCGCCTTGAATCCTCCGCCCGCTCCTTCTCCAGCCGCTTACGGAAGTTGTCAAAATCCGCTTGCCGCCGCATGAGCGTCTGGCGCAGTTCGTCCAGGTCGGCGGCCAGTTTCGCGACTTCCGCGTCGGCCTTTGCGGAATCCGCAGCAACCGCATCCGCTTCTGGGGCCGGCTCCGCGTCCGGATTGGACACGTTGCCTTGAACGTTTATCTTGATTTCTTTGTCCACCGCTTTCATTCCTTTCTCGTGGAAGAAGCGCTTCATATCTTGCTCAGCGCTTCGCTGAAAAGCTGCGCGACATAAGCGACCGCGGTCATGGCGCGCTCGTAGTGCATGCGCGTGGGGCCCAGCACGCCGAGCGAGCCCTGCACGAGATCGCTCCGCGTATAAGGCGCGCTGATGATCGCGAAATTCTCTCCGCCTTGCGAGATTTCTTTAACGCCGATTTGTACGTGCACGGGTTCCGGCGTTTCGATGCAGGCGTTGAGCACAGTCACCAGGCGGTGCTTTTCTTCGATGGCCGCCAGCAATTCCCGCAGTTGCGCCTGATTCGCGAATTCCGCGGCGCCGACAATCTGCGCCGTTCCTTCGACGTGCACCTGACTGGCCTCGCCTTCACCCAGGACCGCTGGGTCACACAAAGACAGTGCGCGTCCTATGATCCCTTCATACTGCTCGCGATCCGTCGCCAGCTTTTGCAGCAGGTCGCTGCGAATGGCTTCCAGCGTCCATCCGGAGTAGTGCCGGTTCAGGAATTCTGCGGTAGCGTCGAGTTCGGCTTGCGTAAACGGCCGCGCCGGCCGCAAAACCTTGTCGCGCGTGTTTCCACCCGATGAAATCAGCACCACCACTACGCGGCCGTCAGGGAGCAGCCACATACGCGCATGCTCGAGCACGGTCTTGCCGAGCGGCGGCGACACGATGATGCCGAGGCCGTTCGACACTTCCGCCAATACGTGTCCGGCTCGCTCGGTGATCTCCACCGCGGTCTTCGCTCCGCCCATTTCCCGCTGGATCCAGTTCCGGTCATCGACGCTAATCGTCGCCTGCGAGGCAATCTCCTGCGCAAAGAAGCGATAGGCCGCCGCAGTGGGTACGCGTCCCGCAGAAGTGTGCGGTTGGTAAAGGAACCCGCCGTCCTCAAGATCCGCCATCACGTTGCGAATCGTAGCCGTGCTAAGCGTTTCCTCGTAGGTTTTCGAGATCGCGCGCGAGGATACCGGCTCCCCGGTCTCGATATACGTGCGGACAAGGTCTGCCAGAATCTGGCGGTTACGCCGTTCCTGAAGGGCTGAATTCCTCATAGCAGCACTCTACTCCTGGTGCCAAAGAGCGCTACCTCTATTGTAGAAACCGTGTCAAGCAGCGTCAACGACCGCTCGCAGCAGCTTTTCAGATGCAATACAGTTAAGCAGGAATCTCCGGTTGGGAATAGAAAACAAAGCCGGCCCCGTCGGTAACCCCGCCCGCAGTGACTTGGCTCAGAGGAATTCCACCTTCGCTTGTGAGAACAGGATACAGGCGGGTCATATCCCGAACGAATGGATCTCCTGTCTGGAGGACAGTTATCCTTGATATCGCCGGCCGATTCTCCAGGCTGAGGCTTTGGTGCAGCTCGCGAGCGATGACCTGCGTGGCTTCAGGTATTCCCAGTTCATCAGTCCAATCAGATGAAACGATGAGGTTCCAATTGGAGGGCACATCAAGCGCCGAATTGTAGAGCATCGCAAGCTTGAATTCGCCAAATTGCGCTCGAAGCTTCTCCACAACCTTCTTTACGTCCCCTACCAATGTGAAGATATACATGCTAGGACTCCGTCCGGATAGCCCCGCACAGCATCCAGGATTCCCCTTGCAGCAGCTTGGTTATAAGTTCCCTTGGGGTCATATCTCCGCTCAGGCTTCCATTTGCTAGCTACGGACCAATTGGCAAGAAGGATCGAACTCGTAGTAAACGATTGTTCCATGCCAGCCAGCAGCTTCAAGTCGTCGAAATCGTGCGTCTTGAAAGACTCCCTGAGTCGGCTCCCTTTTTCGGGGTATTCTGCAACTCCAAGAGTAGCGCAAATGGCAGCCTTGAGCGCCAACTCCACAACGTAGCCGCAAAGATACGCACAGCCATCATAACAGCCTGCGTTATAGAGGGCCTCGGCTTCGTTCAATCGCAGGCATGCCAATTGTTGTAATTCGAGTCGCGTGGCCATCGATCCGTAACGGAAGATACCTTATTGGGTACGTAAATGACAGCTAATTGTTGTCGATTTGGGCGCGCTGGAGCTTGTCGGAGTAGTCGATGTACAGGGTCTTCCACTCTGTGAAGAAGTCGATCGCGGCAATCGCGGCTTCGCGATGGCCGTTGCCGGTCTTCTTGGTGCCGCCGAAGGGCAGATGCGTTTCAGCGCCAATCGTCGGAGCGTTTACGTAAACGATGCCCGTGTACAGATCGCGCATCGCAGCAAACGCCTGATTGACGTTTCGCGTGTAAATTGACGCCGACAATCCATACGGGACTCCGTTCGCCACCTCGATGGCCTGCTCCAGCCCTTCGACGGGAATGACCGAAACAACCGGGCCGAAAATCTCCTCCTGAGCGATGCGCATCTGCGGCGAGCAATCGCCAAACACGGTCGGCTCATGGAACCAGCCCTTTGCGTACGCTCCGCTCGCCAGGCGATTCCCGCCCGCCAGGAGCTTCGCGCCTTCATACTTCCCGATTTCCACGTACCGCATCACGGTCTTGAGCTGCTGCTCGTTGATGCATGGCCCCATGTCGGTTGAGGGATCGAGGCCGTCTCCCACCTTCAACGATTTTGCGCGCTCCACAAATCGCTCGATGAATTCTTTGTAGACCTTTTTGTGCACTCCGAGCCGGCTTGCCGCCGTGCAGCGTTGTCCGGTAGTTCCGAATCCACCCCAGATCGCTCCGTCCACGGCCAAATCCAGGTTCGCATCGTCCATCACGATGATGATGTTTTTCCCGCCCATTTCCAAGCTGTAATGCTTGAAGTCCGGTGCGCAAGCCTCCGCGATGAGCCGCCCCACTGCGGTTGAGCCCGTGAAGCTCACCACCGGGACATCTTCATGCCGTGACAATGGCGCGCCTGCATTCGGGCCATCCCCACTCACGAGATTCACCACGCCGCGCGGGATGCCCGCTTCCGTCAAAGCCTGCACCAGGTGGTAGGAAGAAAGCGGCGTGTCCTCCGCGGGCTTCAACACCACGGTATTTCCACTCACCAGCGCCGGTGTCATCTTCCACGAAGGGATGGCCATCGGAAAATTCCACGGCGTGATCATTCCGCACACGCCAATGGACTGTCGCACACTCATGGCAAATTTGTTCGGCAGCTCGGAAGGCGTGGTCTGTCCAAACAAACGCCGTCCCTCTCCCGCCATGTAATACGTCATGTCGATGGCTTCCTGAACGTCGCCGTGCGTCTCTGCCAGGACCTTGCCCATCTCCCGCGTCATGTCTTTCGAGTACTCTTCCTTGCGCTGCAAAAGCAGCTCGGCGGCGCGGAACAAAATCTCCGCGCGCTTCGGCGCAGGCACCAGCCGCCACTTGTTGTAAGCCTCTTTCGCGGCATCGACGGCTGCGTCCACGTCCTCCGTCTCCGAGGCGGCAAAAATGCCGATCAGCTCATCCGTGTTCGCGGGGTTGCGGTTCTCATAGGCCTTGCCGGACCGGGAATCCACCCATTCGCCGTTGATGAAATTCTTGAATACCCTGGGCGCTACTGCCGTGGCCATACTTCCTCCTGAACTGCAAGCATCTCAGCGCTTTGTAAGCCTTTTTGCCCGGTGCGGATTAGATGCGGCGCTCAACTGTTTGGAGACGAAATCTTACCGTCGCTTCTGCGTATCGTCAAACTACGCTCTGCCGCAACGCATGTACGCGAGTCTGCACGCTCCAACGCAAAGACCAACCCTTAGTGGCCTGACTTGTTCACGAGGACCTCTCCACCCTTCATCACCCACTTCACGTTATTCAGCGTGACGCTTATGTCCGCAAGCGGGTCGCCCTGCACAGCCACCATATCGGCGAAGTATCCCGCCGCTACGGCGCCCAATTCCTTTTCTTTGCCGAGGAGGGCCGCGCCGTTAACCGTGGCGGTTTGCAGCGCCTGTTCCGGCGTCATTCCCGCCTTCACGAACCAGCCCAACTCGCGCGTGTTTTGCCCGAACATGGTGTAAATCGCATCCGAACCCATGGCGATTTTCACGCCGGCTCTGAACGCCCGCCGCGCCGTTTCCAGATTTCGCGGGATGAACGCCTGTAGCTTCTCTTTGTATCCAGGGGCGTAACCGATCTTGTCCCCGTTGTCGAGGTAATAGCGGTTGTGATCGATGGTCGGCACATAGAAGGTGCCGCGCTTCACCATGTCCTGGATTGTGGCGTCGTCCATGTCCGTCGCATGCTCCACAGAATCCGCGCCAGCGCGAACAGCGTCACGCGCGCCATCCGGACCGTAGGAGTGAATCGCGATCTTCTTCCCAAACTGATGCGCCGTTTCCACGGCCGCTTTCATCTCCTCGTAGGTGTAGGTTTCGAAGCCCGTTACATCATCATCGGTGCCTGTGGAACCGTACATCTTGATGACGTCCGCGCCCGCGGCAATCTGCTGACGAACGGCCTTGAGCACTTCGGGTACGCCATCAGCTATCCCCCCTGCGGGCGGCGTTCCCTCTTTCTTGAAGGGCGTCGCCGTGATGTACAGCCCGTAGCCGCAGACAAACATCCGCGGTCCGATCATTTCGCCGCGGTTGATGAGGTCGCGCATGGCGATATCCATGTACTGGTCTGCTCCCAGGTCGCGGACTGTCGTGACGCCCGATTCCAGAGTGCGCAGCGCGCCTTTGCGCGCGAGAAAAACTTCCACAGCGGGTGGGCTGATGGTCAGTTGCTTGAGCATGGGCTCGCCGGACGTCTCGTCCGTGTACATGGTCATGTGCGTGTGGACGTCGATCAGGCCGGGCAAGCCGGTGTAACGGGAAAGATCGATGACCTCAGCAGCGGCGGGAATTGCGGAGGCATCCGTGGTTACGGCGCGTATCCGGTCGCCCTCCACAATCACGATGGCGTTGTTCCATACTTTCCCCTTGGCGTCCCACAGCTTGCCGAACCGCACGGCCTTCACCGGCTTCGCAACCTGCTTCTCCTGGGCCCCAAGATTGGCAAAAGCAAGACCCGCGAGGATAAATCCGCCGAGAATCCGCATCAGGCGCATCAAAATTTCCTTTCCGAGGCACACTTCTCCGCGGTGTGCCGTGCCTGACTTCTAATTCACTTGGCAAAGGAAAGCAACCGCGAATCGCCCCGGGATTACTGACGGCGATGCGTCGCCGGTGGCCGTGCGACAGTAGCAGAAGAAGAACTCACTGATGGCATTGGCGCAGCAACGCCCGCCGTTTGCGACCCCAGCCCGAGTTGCTGTAAGGATTTCGCGTCGAGCTTCCCCGTGGGGTTCAGTCCATGGGTGGTCTGAAAATTCTTCAAGGCCTCGGCGGTGGCATCGTCCCATTTACCATTGGGCTTGCCGCCGAAAGAGCCATCTTTTGCCAGTGCCTGCTGAATTTCGGAGATGCGGTCGGGGGTGGGGGCCTTCTGTCCGCGCGGGCGCCGGCTCGACTTCCTGCTTGATCTGGCGCGATGCCCGCTGCTACTGGCTTTGGCGGAGGGTGTTTTCTTGTGCGCAGAAGTTTGCGCTTTCGCCGAACTTACGGCCGCGCCCAGCCCTGCCGCAACAAGCAGCGCCAGGGCCAGGTGAGTCGCTCTGTTCAATCGCATCGTCGGTTCTTGCGTTCTCGCGGGATTCTACCGCCCCGGCAACGAGCCTACCGCGCGCTCTCCGCCGGAACGACACCCGATAGGAAGACCGTCAGTATACGGTCGCTGTCCTGTCGGCGCAGGACTTTGAACACTACGTTTACGCCCGGCTTCAGCTTCGCCACTGTCTTGCGGTAATCGGCAACGGAATTAATCACTTCGTGATTGATTTCGGCGATTACGTCGCCGCGCGCAAAACCCAGGTCATCGGCAAAACTGGCCGGCTCGACTTCGGTCACAACCACGCCCTTCTGCCCTTCCGCGCCGATACGCTGCGCACGCTCGGTCGTGAGGCTATCCACGCGCAAGCCAAACTCCGCAGGGGTGGTCTCGCCGGGCTGCTCGCCTAGACGGCCTGCGGAATTGGGAAACACGCGCGTGCGGTCCTCGACCGACGCGGTGGCTTCTTTCTGATTGTGGTCGCGAACATAGGTCAGCTTCACCTTGCTGCCAATGGGAGCTTGGGCAATGGGATTCACGAGGTCGTTCCCCGTCTTGACCGGCTGGCCGTTCACCCCGGTAATGATGTCGCCTGCTTTCAGCCCGGCCTTCTCCGCCGGGCTTCCCGGCGCTACGTCTTCAATCACCACGCCGTATGGCGCGCCCAGCTCCTTGAGCGTGATCGGATTGGTTCCTCGCTCCTCCGTAAAGCTCACGCCAATCGACCCGCGCGTCACGCGCCCGTTGGAGACAATCTGGTTGTAAACGGTGATCGCCGCATTGGATGGGAGGGCGAAGCCCACGCCTTCGTAACCGCGGCTTCCGGTGATAATCGCCGTGTTGATCCCGATGACTTGCCCTGCGAGATCGACCAGCGGCCCGCCTGAATTACCGGGGTTGATGGCCGCATCGGTCTGGAGGAACCGCTGGAATTGCCGCCCGATTCCGCCGCGATCTTTGGCGCTGACGATGCCTGCTGTCACGGTTGCTTGAAGGCCAAACGGGCTCCCAATGGCCAGAACCCAATCGCCCACCTGCACGCCGTCGGAATTCCCCAACTTGGCGGTGGGCAATTCTTTATTGGCTTCAATTTTGATCACTGCCAGGTCAGTATCGTCGTCGGTGCCAACCACTTTCGCGGTGTACCTGGTGTTCTCACCGTTCAATTGAACTTGAATCTTCGTGGCCTGTTCCACAACGTGATTGTTCGTCAGGATGTAGCCGCGCTTATCCACAATCACACCGGAGCCCAGGCTGCGTTCCGCCTGCGGCAGACCGTCCTGCCGGCCATCGAAGAACCGGTCAAAGAAATCCTGCATTGGGTCGTCTTCCTCAGAGGGCTGCGAGCGGCGCTTTTTCGAACGACGCTCCAGCACCTGCGTGGTCGCAATGTTCACCACCGCCGGCTCGACGCGGTTGACGATGCCGGAAAATGAATTCGATGCGGGAATAGGATCCGGCACCGCCAAAGCCTTGGCGCTGGTACCCGCGCCCGTCAGCAGCTTCGTCGCCGAGACGCGCCCAGACACCACCGTGCCAATCATGATCCCCACGCCGAGTGTGAACGCCACAAAGACAGCCGTCAAAATTTTGCGGCGCTTCGCCCAATTAAGAAGCTCTTTTACTTGCTCGCCCATTTCGCTTGCTCCTCTATTTTTCGGTCCTTCATCCCTGGTCCGCTGAACCAGCCGGCTCGCGGCTGCGTGCGGTCCAGCCCCAGCAGGAGCGCAGCACACCGTGCGGCCGCCGGGCGGTCGCATCTGAAAAGTATAACACCGCAGTTTTCGGACAGTTGCACGGCGCAAACGATGCGCCCGGAAAAGCACTGGCCCAAAGGACGGGTCCTGCCAATGTAATCATACTCTCTACTACTTGGACGCAGGAACTGGTCATTTTGTTGTCATCCCCTCGCATTTAACCCCCACGGTGACTTTGCCTCTTGACATCTTCTTCCTAATCAAGCATAAAGGAGCCAGCCGCGGTTGCGGCGTGACGTGGCGATTTAGGGCAACTTGCTCCACGTAAAAAACTGCTAAAGGCTGGTAGAGTTTCCCAGAAGCTTTCTGAGACCCTCCGAGCACTTTGGCACGGAGGGTTTTTCGTTTCCCTCCGCGCTGCCCAAATCGAATCCCACGTGGTCGATTGCACCGGGTCTCGTCCCGGCAGATGTAGCGCCCGCCAGAATTGAGCCCGCCTTCGCCGGGAAGCCGGCTTATTGGCGGGGCGAGAGTGTTCTGCTCTTAGAGCCTGGCTCTGCCATGAAAGGTTGCAAAATGTCTGACCTGTACGAACTGCGATGTAAAGAATGTTGCAAGACTTGCGGCAACTTTCCCCGCTCGTTCTGCGAAGAATGCTTCTCACCCCTCGAGGTCACCTACGACTACGACGCGCTGAAGAAGAAAGTTCGCCGCGAAAATCTGGCGGGCCGCGCCTTCAACATGTGGCGGTATGCCGAGCTCCTGCCACTCCCCGAAAATTTCGCCGCCCCCAATGCAGCCGGCGGCACGCCGCTGGTCGCTTCCCGCAAGCTGGCGGAGCGATGGAAAGTGAAGAATCTCTTCCTGAAGAACGACGGCGTCTGCTTCCCCTCTCTTTCGTTCAAGGATCGCGTCGTTGGGACGGCTCTTGTGGCCGCGCGGCGCTTTGGCTTCCAGACCGTCGGCTGCTCTTCTACCGGCAACCTGGCCAACGCCGTCGCGGCCCAGTCCGCGCAGCAAGGTTTCGACGCCTGCGTGTTCATCCCAGCCGACCTCGAGCCAGCCAAGGTTCTCAACACTGCTGTGTACGGGGCGCGCATCGTGCGCATCAACGGCAACTATGATCACGTCAATCGCCTTTGCGCGCAGATCGCCGACCGCTTCCAGTGGGGCCTCGTCAACGTCAACTTGCGCCCCTACTATTCCGAAGGCTCAAAAACTCACGGTTACGAAATCGCTGAGCAGCTTGGCTGGCGCTTGCCCGACAACGTGGTAGTGCCCATGGCCGGCGGATCGCTGATAGGAAAAATCGCCAAGGCTTTCAAAGAGCTGGTCACGCTCGGATGGGTCGAGGAAAAACCGGTGCGCTTCTTCGGCGCGCAAGCCACCGGATGCTCGCCCATCTCAGACGGAGTAAAGCGCGGCCTCCAGCGCTTCGAGCCGCAAAAGCCCAATACCATCGCGCGGTCCCTCGCTATCGGCAATCCCGCGGACGGACCGTTTGCCATGAAGCTCATCCGCGAGAGCGGCGGCTGGGCCGAAGATATCTCCGACCCGGAGATTGTCTCTGCGATCAAGCTCCTCGCCGAAACCGAAGGCATTTTTACGGAAACCGCCGGCGGAGTCACCGTGGGCGTTACTCAAAAACTCATTCAGCAAGGTCGCATCCATCCGGACGAAACGACCGTCGTCTCTATCACCGGCAACGGCCTAAAAACTACCGACGCCATCGCCGCCGAATTCCCGGCCACCGAGGCCATCGCACCTCGGCTCGACGCCTTCGAAGCGTATCTCGATAACCAACTTACAGTCGCGGCTTCAGCCGCAAGAGTGTAGGGGCGCAGCATGCTGCGCCCCAGCTCGGCCAAGACTCTGGTGTTCCCGGTCATGGTTTTGAATTTCACAAGGAATGAGTCACTTATCTAGGAGAAAGAGAAATGCCCGTAACCATCGAAATTCCCACCGCCTTCCGCCGCTTCACTGACGGCGCCCCCAAGGTGGACTGTTCTGCCGCAACGATCGCCGAGGCGCTGAGCGAGTTGATAGCGCGATTCCCTGCGCTGTCTCGCCACGTCCGCGACGAGAGTGGCCAAATCCGCCAATTCCTCAACGTTTACCTCAACGAAGAGGATATCCGCTTCCTCGGCGGCGAAGCCTGCTCGCTGAAGGAAGGCGATCGCGTCCTTCTCGTCCCCTCCATCGCCGGCGGCTCTGGCCTCACATCGTAACTTCCAGCGGGAGATCGCTCGCCGCGGCGCTCAGAGGCCTGGATACACTCAGAAACCGCTCGTACGTCCCTGCCGCGAAAACTCTTGGTGGTGTCCTAATTTGGCGGTATCGGGGTATTGGATTGACGATGCTTTCTAAGTGCCTCATCCACGACTTTATTGAGTTCAGGTTTAAGGTCTCCCATCGGCTGCTTGCTCCATTGCCATTTCTCCATGTGAACGCCTTGAAATCTAGAAAACGAGCGCCACTTTTTGCCCAAGAGCTCGTAATCGATGGCAATGACCATATCTGCCTTCGCGGGCACACCGTTGTAAAAGTAGAAGAGGACCGTCTTACCGTTTCCCCGCTCCAAGGCAAAATTATCCCAGTCGTTATTCCCACTGGATGCGTTCTCAAAAGTATCGCGTCCTATCACAGCCAAGTGAAGAACCGCGATGACGTTATCAATGTGAAGGCTCAAGTATCCGGCATTGGTAATCTCGAAAGGAGCCGAGAATGGCTGACCTGTTGCTAACTGTTCTTGCGGCGTCACGCTTAATTGTGGTCTTAGCTCGATTATCGTCAATGCTCCCAGTACCCCTAGTATTAGGCTTAGAACGGTGGGTAGTGTCCAAGCACGCGTTTTCGCTTGTGGGATTGGTGGTGTTTCGAGTGGCATTTGTCGCCTCCGTTTTTTGTGCCGCTTATGTGACATTTATCCTAGCCATGATTTTCTGGACATAATAAGTGTAACACAAAAATACTCCTTGACAAGCGCCAATTACTGTAATACAGTAATGGCCATAGGGAGAGCGCGCATGGCAAATATCCTAAGCACTGACAAGCAAGTAGCGGTGATAAGCGCACTGGCAGAAGGCTCTGGGATTCGCCAGATTGAGCGGATAACGGGCGTTCACCGGGATACGATAATGCGTCTTGGCGTCCGCGTAGGCCAAGGCTGTGCCGCTCTACTGGACAGCAAGATGCGTAACCTGTCCTGCAAGCAACTACAATTTGATGAACTGTGGGGATTCATCGGCAAGAAAGAACGTCACTGCAGGCCGGATGATAGCCTTGAACTTGGAGATGTTTGGACGTTTTGCGCTATAGACTCCGATACGAAATTGGTGCCAGCGTTCAAAGTCGGCAAGCGTGATGCGGCTACTGCCAATGCGTTCGTTTCTGACGTGGCCTCACGGATGAGAAACCGCGTACAAATCTCTAGCGACGCCCTGAGAGCCTACGTGGACGCGGTAGAGATGGCATTCGGTGCAAACGTGGACTTCGCTCAAATTATCAAGACTTACGTCACTGATGATTCGCACATTCCTGAGCGTAGGTTTAGCGCACCGGAGATCGTCATAACGGAAAAGAAGTCTGTTACCGGATTTCCAGACATGCGCTTGGCTTCCACGAGTCACGTTGAGCGACTGAATGGAACAACGCGCCTTCACATGCGCCGTTTGACTCGCTTAACCTACGCGTTCAGCAAGAAACTAGAAAACTTTGAGGCAGCCGTTGCGCTGTATTTCGCGTACTACAATTTCGTGAAGCGCCACAATACCCTTCGCGCTACTCCCGCGATGGCAGCGGGGATTGAACGCGATTTCTGGACAGTTGGCAATCTCGTTGAGGCTACCGTGTGACCCACATCCAAGAGTTACGGGAGACAATTCGCCACTTGCACGGCGCTCAGGCCACGCACATTGAGAGTGTGCCAGTAAAAGAGACGTTCGAAGGCCGCACGGTATGGGAAGGAATCGTGGAGGTTTTTGAACTTCACGGCCATCCGAAAGCGCCAAGAGTGTATGCATGGGCGCACGATACGGACGACCCACAGAAGCCCAAGCGCCATGTGACCGTGCTGCATATTCACCCTGTCACTTCACCAATTTTGGCGGTACGCGCAGCAATCGTTCAGGAGTTTAGAAACCTTGGCACAGCAGAAGAAAGCTAGGAAAGTCGGACGGCCCAAGCTGCCCAAAGGCGAGGCTATGGGGCGCATTGTCCCAGTTCGCTTCACTGCTGAGGCGCTAAAGCAAATGGAAGCGGCGGCGGCGGCTAAGAAGCTGAGTCTTTCGGAATGGATACGGAGCACGTGCAATGCCGCAATCTGAGGATAGCGATGCCAAGAAAAATCAAATTAGGACACTACCAAACTCTTCGCTCCCTCCAACGATGTGCCAAGTTGTCATATGATGGATTCCCTTGAGGTGAGATCCTATGGCCTACTTTGCTCTCTTCTATGAAGTCGTCGACGACTTCGTCGCTCGCCGCGCACTTTATCGCGACGAACATCTCCGCCTCGCCCGCGAGGCCCACGCTCCGCACGACCGCACTGTCGCCGAGTCTTTCGCCCGCGAAGATCCTTATGTTGTGAACGGCCTGGTCAAGCACTGGGAGGTTCGCCCATGGACCATTGTCGTCGGCAGCCTCGGTTCGCAAGCAACGGCCAGCGGAGCCTCCTAAAGTGATCGCCAGGCTGTGGTCTGCGCGCACCACTTCAGCTCAGTCACAAACGTACCTCGCTCATTTTTCTGAGGTTGTCCTGCCGGCGCTGCGCAAGTTCTTTGGGTATGCTGGAGCTACCGTTTTCGTGCGCGACTTGCAAAGAGACACGGAGGTTCTCGTAACCACGTTCTGGGAGTCGTTCCAGGCCATCGACGCCTTCGCCGGCCCCGATCGGGAAGCTGCCGTCGTCGCTCCGGAGGCTGCCGCGTTGCTCACCGACTTCGACCGCCGCGTCCGCCATTACCAAGTCGCCCAATCACACGGGGTCACGTTTCGCTGACACCGGCGAGGCCGACACCGGTGACCTCACGCGTACTGAGTGCGCTCAAAATCTGGGCCCTCAGCTGATGTCCGGCGGGTTCCGCGGCACGGTCTAACACTCTGGTATCAAACGCCTTGGGCTGAAAATCCAGGTTGAGGCTGCAAGTGTCCCCAAAAAGTTTCGTGTTCTGCTGGCAGAGGGTAGCAACGTCCTCCCGCGTGGGTTTCTTGTTTTTCTCCACCCAATTCAGCAGCGCCTGAAAGGACGCGAGGACTTCGGAATTGGTGAACTTGCAATGGCCGCCCGCGTTCGTGTAGTTCTGCTGCAGCTGGGGTGCATTGCCGACGTCTTCCAAGGTGTCCTGGTAGGCGTTTTCATTCTCGACAATCACCAGCCCGTCTCCGATGGTATGCATCGTGACCGTGGGAATGTGGACCTGGCCATTTGGGTCGTACGCCGAATCCAGAAAATCTTCCGCCCTGTCATTCGGGCCTGCGCGGAACACCCCCGCGTTCAAAGCCGCGTCGTCCGTCGACCCGCTATATTGAACGCCGAGGTTGGTGACGGGATTCAAACCGTGCGTGCGCACCTGCACCAATTCCTGCAGCGCGAAAGTGGCAAAAAACATATCTATCTGCACAAAGCTGGCGGGGATCTTTGTGACGCTGAGGATATTGGCCAAGTTTTGCGACTGCTGCGGGGTGGGCGGTGTAGGCTTGGCAGGCGGCGGCAGCGGCAATCCCGTGCATTCATTGATGCGCGCAAGGAGGTCATCCGGTGTGAGCCCCTGATTGTCTAGGGCAAGCCCAAGGTAGAGAGGGTATTGGTGCTCATTTGGCCGCGGCAGGTTCTTGCAGTAGTACTGATACACAACCCGCAGGTCGAATCCGCCATACCAGTTCTTTCTTCCCCCGGCTACTGGCCCGCAAAGCGGCAATGAACCGTTGTAATTCAGTTTTCCGTCCTCATCCCGCGCAAACCGCTCTACAATCTCCGCGGTGATCAGCCCGCCTTCGGAGGCGCCGGTCACGAAGGTCAGTTCAGGCCGTCCGAACATTTCCACGAAGCGCTTGCGCAACTTCTCTGTGTCCTCCGCCGCATCCTCCACTACCCATCCTCCCAGGCCGACGGCATCTGGGCGAAAGCTGGAAGCCGCCGCAGCAAATCCCAATTGCAAGAGCGGTCCGGCCACTCCCAGGTCCGCGGCACCGAGGGGTGCCGGTGGTGACAACGTGTAGCCGTGATTCCACAGTATGAGTCGATGGTTATAGTTAATCGGCACGGCCATCAAGAAAAATGCGCCATGCGAGTCCTGGCCTGCAACACACATCGTGCCGGGCGGAAGCCCTGGTGGGCAGCCATCTTGCGCGCGCAGAGATGGAGCGTTGCTGATGAGCAGTGCAAAGCAAATTCCAATCCAGATTCTTTTCATGTTGAACCTCGTTTAGGACGGAAATCGTATCGTCGAAGCGAGAACTGCGGTCTACACCCCTTTGCAGACTGCAAACCTAATTCCCTGCCGCCCCGGTGTCAAGTCAAAACGTCTCGCTGGCTCGGCACGAACGTGACGCCGGTCGCTCCCAGCGCCGGTGCCGTTCACCTCGCCTTTCTTCTTCTCTGGCCTCCCTGTGATCTCTGTGCTGAGGTCTTTTTTCGCTTGGACTCCGTCGGCGAGACCGCGTAAGGGCTACTCGCGCGATACCTCTTTTCAAACTCCTCGCGTGTACATAGCGTCCGTATGTTCGTGATGCGAGCGTCCGTATGTTCGTGATGCGATCCACAGCCAGGACCCCATCGAGGTGATCGATCTCATGTTGCAGCAGCTCAGAAAGGTTCCGCTCTTCGCCGGCCCGAGTTTCCTGCCATTCCCCTCGCAAATTCTGATACCTGACGGTGATGTCCCTGTGCCGCTCCACCTGCATGAAGATCGACAGGAAGCTCAAGCACGCATCCCAAACCACAATCTTTTCCTCGCTCCTCCAGGTAATCTCCGGATTCACCAGCGGCCACGGTTCTTCGCCCGGCAATCGCAGAAAAATCACCCGCATCGCTGAGCCAATCTGCGGCGCCGCGATCCCTCGCCCATAGCCCGTCGTCTTCCGCCAATGCCCCAGTGTGTCCGCCAAGTCCTTCACCAGCCGCTTGACCTCTGGAGACCCCGGATCCTCCACGCAACGCGCGACTTCACGTAATCCCGGATCGCCCAGTTGCAACACCGTTCGAATGGCCACCGCTTCCCTCGCAACGAAAAAATGCTGTACCGTCAAACTTCTTCGAGTTCAAACACAGGATAGTTCGCCGCAATTGCTCGGAACTCTTCCGCGCCAGCCCCCGCCTTCACCGGAAAAAACTTCTGCACCATGCTCGCAAATCGGTCCAAGTACAGTTTCAGGAATTCCGGCTTGTCGGTATCCGGAATCGCCCTCAGCCGGAACCTCCGCCGAACGCTTCCCCTCTTCAGCGTGATTTCGCCTGCCGCTTCCGCGTTGCGCACCCACTGCGTGCGCCCTCGCGGCGCGATCAGAATTTTTTTACCAGCCACTTCCATCGGATTCACCGGCGTCGAGTAAATCTTCCCGCTTTTCCGCCCGCGCACCTCCAGCAGATACATATATCCAGGCGCGAGTCCCAGGCCGGCCAGGAATCCGATCGCCCGGTTGAAAGTTTTCTCGATCGGATTTTGTTCGCGCAATTCCGCCCTCTTTGCGCCCGTATCCATGTTCGTCATTCTAGTGCCGTTCCAACCTATTGCAAGCAAACTGAGCCGACTGCCCGTCAGCGGCAATAGCCATGCGCTTTGATGAACCTTTAGGAGCATCAAGTTGGAACGGCACTAGTCCACCTCTCCTTCGCTTTCGACTTCGGTAGCACAGAATTTATTCTGTGCTCTTTGACCCACATATAACCGTCCCATTCGCGGTCCAATTTCCCCGTGATGCGAATTGCACAGCGCATCATCTTGCGCCTCGCTCCCCGAAAAGGCATACTCCCGCAGTTACTTTTCTCCTTGCGAGTCTCCATCTTCTATTCGCCGGTTACTTTTCTCCTTGCGAGTCTCCATCTTCTATTCGCCGAGAGGGCTAATGAGAAAGTCCCTGTTTTTTTATTCCGCTGGAGTCTTTGCTCTTTTCCTCCTTCATTCTCCTGCCGCAAAACCTCGGTCCCCTTCCTCAGCCCCCGCGGCCCAGCAGTCGGCTCCTCCTGCAAACACAGCTTCTACGCCCGCTCCGGCCGTCGCGCCGCAGGTGCTCTCGAAGAAAGTTACCGCCTATACTCTTCCCCCGGAGAAATACAAAAAAGCGCGCGACCTCAGCCGCATTCGTTTTCGGCTCCTTCTCATCAATCTCGTCTATGGGATCGTGGTCCTCTTGCTCATCCTTCGCTGGAAGCTGGCTCCCAAGTATCGCACCCTGGCCGAGACTGCTTCTCGCAGGCGCTTTCTCCAGGCTCTTGTCTTTTCTCCCCTCTTGATTCTCACGATTGACGTCCTCGAACTGCCCACGGGCATCTATCAAAACT
>WNEZ01003062.1_pt1 | contig 33652 bp, 34 predicted proteins | sample 5400521 | NCBI WGS metagenome assembly WNEZ01 (sample SAMN13153339, study PRJNA577476) | soil metagenome | isolation source: 120 cm saprolite under Douglas fir tree site 2 hole 1 replicate 1 | place: USA:California | collected 2015-04-18 | reverse complement strand
CTCGGCTGATCCCCGCAGCCAACTCGGGACTCAGCAAGCCCGAGTCGGCGGCCTCGTGTGCTAGCCGGCGCACGGCAGCGAGTTGCTGGTTGATGGTGTTCGCGGCCAGACTGCGTGATTCCAGGTACATGCGGTAGCGGACGACGACGATGCGGTTGAAGGCCAACCGAGGCTCGGAGCAGTACCAGGCGATGAATTGGTCGATGGCGTATTCGTACACGCGTCGCGAGGCGGGGGAGCCGAGGCTGTTGAGCACCGCCAATTTGCAATGATCCAAATCTGGAAGCCGAAGCACTCGGCGACGGTAATTCGGCTTGACTCTGTGTTTGCCCATGGCGACGGCCTCCCATGCCGCAGGATTGGAACTACGGCAAACCGTCTGGGTGATGCAAACATTAGGAGAGTATGGACTGGGTGGGTTTTGAGCGCTAACGCCTGGTTTCGACAATCATCGACGATTTGTGTCCGGTGGGGATTGGAGCATGCTACAACTCTCGGTCAGTCAAGAAAGCACGGTGAGCCATGGCTTGGACGAGTCAGCTAACGCCAGCGCAGTACACTGGAGCGTTCTTTGCTGCCATCGTAATCGTGGTGTTTACATGGCAAGGGTTAAACCTAGTTTCAAACCGGAGGAATGGCTAATTCGACATGGCCGCGCTACCGGCGAGAAGCATATTCGAGCAAGTCGCTTTATCGATGCGTGGTAATCTGCACGGTTCCTTGCTCCCTTGACCCAATGAACTTGCGCATCGTTGGTTTCGTTCTGGCGGTTACCGTTCTTCTGGGCTATCGGGTTGTGCCAGTGCTGACTCGGCGCGGGACTCCATCCACGCCGCCCGCGCCACCCGGCCGATGGAATTTCTCCACGCTGGTTCTCGCCAGCACCCTCACCCTGTTTGCCGAACTCGCGCTCATCCGCTGGATTGCCACCGAAGTCCGGATCTTTGCCTATGCAAAGAATCTGGCTCTGCTCCTCTGCTTCTTAGGGTTTGGCCTCGGCTGCGCCCTCGCGCGCCAACCCGCGCGCTGGATGACCGCCGCCCGCGCATTCCTCGGACTGATTCTCATCGTGCGTCTTCCCTGGCGCAGCGGCCAGGTCATGGAGAACTTGTCGCAATCCTTGGGCGCGGCTCAGGATGTACAGATCTGGGGCAGCGCATTGTCCCGTCACTGGACCGCATTTCTGCTGGCCGCCGCCCTCACCACCATCCTGCTCTGGCTCATCACCTCCATCTTTATTCCACTTGGACAAACCGTCAGTCGGCAGATTGAACTCGCTCCCCGTCCTCTCTACGGATATTCCTGGAATCTCGCCGGCAGTCTGGCCGGCATCCTCTCCTTCTTCGCCGTTTCGTGGCTGGCTCTCCCTCCCCCGATCTGGTTTGTAGCGGTCCTCGGTGGTATGGCGCTCCTCACATCCGCCCGTCTGGAGCGGGTTCTGCTCGTTGCCGCGACCGTGCCGGTCGCACTTCTGCTGCACGATCCTTCCACCCCACATCACTTCAATCTTTGGACCCCCTACCAGCAAATTGAAGTGGAGGAGCAAGCTTTTCCGGATGGCGAAATTTTCCGCACCGAAATTCGCACCAACCACGCCGCCTACCAGGCGATAGTCAACCTCTCCCACGATTTTCTCGATCGTCATCCCCGGCTCCTGACCGAACCGCCCGACGAGAATCCCTACAACCTCCCCTTCCGCTTCGCTTCCACGAACCCGAAGGTGATGATCGTCGGCTCAGGTACAGGTAATGACGTCGCCGGTGCTTTGCGCAATGGCAGCCGCGCCGTGGATGCGGTCGAGATCGATCCCGCCATCCTCCGCATCGGCCATCGCCACCCCGAGCGTCCCTATGACGATCCCCGCGTCGCCATCCACCTTACCGACGCCCGCGCCTTCATGAAACGCACCACCACCAAGTACGACCTCATCCTGTTCGGATTGCTCGACTCCCACACCCAACTCTCCGATTACTCCAACATGCGCATCGACAATTTTGTTTACACCGAGGAGTCGTTTCGGGAAGCGCGCGCCCTGTTGGCGCCAGATGGAGTCCTGTTCGTAAAATTCCAGGTCAATCATCCCTGGCTGGGACGGCGCCTAGCTGAAATGCTGTCGGACACCTTCGGCAAAGCTCCCGCGGTCTTTGTTGTTCCGTCGAGTTACTCGGCCGGTGCATTTTCATTTGCCATCTCGGCGTCGGGCCAGGTGGAAGGAAAACTCGCGGCCGATGCCCGTCTCCTGCATTTCGTCGACACCCATCGCCCCACCTTTCTGGATCTGCCCGCCACCTCGGTCACCACCGACGACTGGCCCTATCTCTACCACCAGGGCCACTGGATCCCCGGCATCTTCTTCCTCTTGAGCTTTCTCGTCGTGCTGCTGGCCGCCAGCTTCTATTTCCAGATTCCCGAAGCGCGAAGTCGCGTACCCTCGCTCTTCTTCTTCAGCATGGGAGCTGGTTTTCTCCTGCTCGAAACGCAAGTTGTCAGCCGACTCGCGCTGTATTTTGGGACCACCTGGCAAGTCAATGGCATCGTCATCGCGGCGATCCTCGCGGCCCTGCTGCTCGCCAACTACGTGATCGAGAAACAGCGTACTCCCTGGCCGCGGTCCTGGACTCTCGCCGGCATCCTGCTGGGCATCGCCTTCGCCTACCTTGTCCCGTTCAGCCACATTCCCGGCCCCGCAGCGTGGGTGGGAGCCATGGCGGCGGTCGTCTTTGCGATTCCAGTTTTCTTTGCCGGGTTATTGTTCGCTTCGGAATTTCGCGTCACCGACTCTCCCGCTGCAGCTCTCGCCGCTAATATGTTGGGAGCCGTCGTCGGAGGCCTGTTGGAAAACTTGTCTCTGATCACTGGGATGAAGGCGCTACTACTGGTTGCCGCAGTCTTATATGCGTTGGCGGGACTCGGGTTTCGCGGCCTCGACCTAACCGCCTCGCGCGGACGCGAAGCTCCCGCGCGATAAGGTGCACGTCCTTCCACCGCGGCCTGGGGAGCAGTCAGCCCAATGTCTGCCGCGATCATCAAGAACCGAAATGGCATTGGGCAGCAGTTTGCACAACTCATCACATCGGTTAACGTTCTGCCGTGTCAGGGTGGCGGTCAAGGGGGTGGGGGTATTTGCTAGGTAGTCCTACCGTGCTATTGCTCGCAGTCATTCCCGTTCGAGGATATAGGGTTTAAGTATTGCATCAGCAGCCTCTTCCTCGCCGAAATCGTCTAGTGTCTTGCTCTTGGCCAGAGAGACGATGCAGTCAGCTCTTTGGGAAGCTAGCTCGTTGACGGTCTTTTGGAGCTTATCGGAATCAGTTGCGAATTCTGGTTGACCGGCTTCGATTACCACATGATCATGGTTGTGCATCATGGTCTGCACGATCTTTGCCTGCTGCTCTACGTCTTCAATCACGTCCTTCGCCAAGATGCACTCTCCGTCAAAGTACCTGTCCCGGATTAGTTCGCTCGCTGCCTGAAGCGCACACACGTCTGTCACGACCTCCCGCACACGGACTGCCCATCTGTGCAAGGCTTTCGCGTCGTGACCAGACAGAGCCGCATTACGGAGTTGTTCGTGCAGAAGTGCGATCTGCAGCCACCGGCATCGGCCGTCATCGAGAATGACACTGTTCGTTCGGCTCACCAGCAAAATTAGGAAGTCTGCGTACATCTGGCCTTGTCGCACAGCCTGATGAATTCGACCTGCTTCCTGCCCCTTCATGGCCGCACGAATCGCGTCCACCACTTGTGTCTCCACCCGCGCCCGTGGCCTGGCACTGGGCGGCCGCTGCATCATGTATCGGAGATACTCCACGGATGTCCTGCCCTGGTGCTCCTGCCGCAGCCACAGAAGTACAGCTTGCTTGGGGGTTAGGGATGTTTCAATGCGGGACAGCCGTTTCTGGTTGATCATCGGGGCGAACTTGGATTACCTGGATTCTGTCGGAACAAAGTCAAAGCTCTCATGCTCGGAAAAATTGTTGTTTGAATAGTCTCGCCTCGCTAAGACCGCTTCTAAAGCAGCCAAACGCTGCTCCAGTGAACCCTTTTCGATCGCGCTTAGCAGAATGCCCGAAAGATATCCAATGGCGTTGGACACCCGCAGATCGATCTCACCCCGTCGTACTTGATTTATAGTTTCCCCCAGAAGGTCTCCAACGTCAGCCGCAGTGCGCAGTGACTTGACGGGAACATGCGCGGGCAGTACGACCCTGCGAGTACGGGCGATGCCGCCCGCCTTCCTCGCCGCCGCTCTTTGACCATCGAGTGCGGGATCGTGGAAAAAGCAAAAGGGCAACCCATTCTGCGCATGGGCCCCGCAGCGTGTCCTGTTCTTGCGTTGGTACTGGCATCTTCGAGACGTGTCTGTCGGCACGTCCGTTCCCTCTGTAAGCTGGTTCTTCATGGATGCCCTTCGGTTGCACCCCCTTTAACGAGAAAGATACATCAAAACTGTGATGACACCTTGGTCTTGCGAACGTTGGTAACGCTCTGCGGGGTAGAGCGGTCTCGGAAACCGCCATACGTCACAAACCATTGATAATTAAATATCCAATAGCGCGCGGAGCACAACTGGAGAGCACCCATACGCATAGCTGCATGGGCATGCCGCGCACCTTTGGCTGGACGCATCCCGCGGCCCTCTGAGTCATCAGCCATGCGCTCACGAACCGGAGCGTATCGCGCGCGTTTTTCATCTGCTCATAGCGTGGTCCAATTGTTAAAACAGACCACTACCCAGCATCGGAAGGCCTTGCAAAGAGCAGTTACTGGGAGGAAAATTCTGGGCGGAGGTAATCCCCCATGAGTCCCAAGACTCCTATCCCAATCGGACCCAAACCACCCGATGCCGAAGTCGAAGAACAAATCCGCCAACGTGCGTATCAGCTGTATGAAGAACGTGGCCGCCTGGATGGAAACGCAATGGAGGACTGGCTGTTAGCCGAAGAAGAAGTGTGGGGTTCCAGACAAGCCAAAGCAGCCACGGCATAGTCCCAACCGGATCTTCGTGTTCCTCTCGCTGCCCGCCCAGCCCGGGCGTTTTCCGTTGCAGCTTGCCGCGAAGAAAGGAGACGCTTTTCGGCGCACTTCACCGAGAAGCCGACTCACCGACGGCCTGCCCCAACAAGGTTCCTCTCAGAACCCTTTTAGACCCCCAACAACTGTTCCAATGCCAGACGTACCATATTCGCCTATCCCGCTCGCGAGCATACCGCGCTATGTTTAACGATAGCGTTTGGCGCGGTCCTGTCAGCGCCAGTGAGCCCCCGAGTCGCGTTTATGAGTCGGGTGTTGTGAGGGAAGCGAGCTCAAGTCGCTTTCCAGGGCCACTTCTGGAGACGCCCGATGGCACGTTATCTCTGTGTCCATTGTCACTTTTACCAGCCGCCGCGCGAAAATCCGTGGCTGGAAGCGGTCGAGCTTCAGGATTGCGCCTCTCCCTACCATGACTGGAACGAGCGCGTTGCCGCCGAGTGTTATCTACCCAACGGCGCCGCACGAATCCTGGACGAAGCGGGCCGGATCGCAAAAATCGTCAACAACTACGCCCGCATCAGCTTCAACTTTGGGCCGACGCTGCTGTCGTGGATGGAGCAGAACGCGCCGCAGGCCTATGAGCGGGTGCTGGAGGCCGACCGCCAGAGCCAGCAATCGTTCTCCGGCCATGGAGCCGCATTAGCGCAGGCCTACAACCACATGATCCTCCCGCTGGCAAACTCGCGCGATAGGGCTACACAGATCGTCTGGGGCATGTGCGATTTCCAGCACCGTTTCGGACGAGACCCAGAGGGCATGTGGCTGCCGGAAACGGCAGTGGATCTGGTGACACTAGAACTCCTCAGTTCCGTCGGCATCAAGTTCACCATTCTGGCCCAGCGCCAGGCTCGTCGGATGCGCCACCAGCCCTGGGAGGAATGGCTCACCCTCGAGGGTGGTGGCATCGATCCCACGCGCGCCTACGCCTGCCACCTTCCGTCTGGCCGCAGCATCAGTTTGTTTTTTTACGACGGTCCCATCTCGCACGCGGTCGCGTTCGAAAAATTGCTCTTCAACGAACAGAACTTTGCCAACCGCCTGCTCAGCGGCTTCAATGACGACCGCCCGTGGGAGCAATTGGTCCACATCGCCAGCGACGGCGAGACCTATGGTCATCACCATGCCCACGGCGATATGGCCCTCGCCTATGCGCTCGACTACATTGAGCGCAACCAACTGGCAAGTATCACCAACTACGGTGAATACCTTGCCAAGTACCCGCCGTCTCATGAAGTGGAAATCATCGAGAAGAGCTCGTGGAGTTGCATGCATGGGGTGGAGCGCTGGAAGAACGATTGCGGCTGCAACTCCGGCGGATGCGGCTCCTGGCGCCAGCATTGGCGGCAGCCTTTGCGGGAGGCAATGGACTGGCTGCGCGATGATCTTGCCAAGCTTTATGAACTCAGCGCGCAGGAACTTCTGCGGGATGCCTGGGCCGCGCGCGACGATTACATCAACGTCGTGCTGGATCGTTCGCCCAGCAATATAGACGCATTCCTTGCACGCCATGGTGTGCGGGACCTCTCCCTCGAACAACAAGTGCGCACTTTAAGACTGCTCGAAACGCAGCGCCATCTCATGTTGATGTACACCAGTTGCGGCTGGTTCTTCGACGAACTGACCGGGCCGGAGACGGTGCACGTCCTCCAGTACGCCGGCCGCGCCGTGCAACTTAGCGAGCAGCTCTGCGGCGAATACCGCGAGGAGGAATTCTTGCGCCGCCTAGAAGCGGCTTGGAGCAACATCCCGGAATACGGGAACGGGCGCGACGTTTACGAGCGCTTCGTCAGACCCGCCATGTTGGACCTGTTAGGGGTGGGCGCACATTACGCCATCAGCTCGCTGTTCGACGGCTATCAAGGCTGGAGCACGATTTACAGCTACCATCTGGATCTGCAGGAAGCGCGCGTATTGGAGTCCGGTAAAACAAAACTTGCTCTCGGTCGCGCCCGTATTGTCTCCAACATCACACGTGCGCGCTTGACCGTCGGCTTCGCCGCGCTTCATTTCGGCGATCACAACCTGAGCGCTGGGGTTCGCTCCTTCCAGAGCAAGAATGCTTTCCGCGTGCTGGTTGAAGAAGCGAGCCAGGCCTTTTCCAGTGCTGACTTGCCGGAGTGCCTACGGGTGATCGATCGCCATTTTCGGGGCGCGACCTACTCGCTGAAGTCCCTGTTCCGCGATGAGCAACGGCGCATTCTCTGTCACATCGTCAACTCCACCGTAGGCGAAGCCGAGGCCATGTACCGCCAGATATACGAGCATCACGCCCCATTCATGCGCTTCTTGTCCGAACTTCACATGCCTCCACCGCCCATCCTGCGCACCACCGCCGAGTTCGTGTTGGGCAGCGCGGTGCAGCGGGCGTTGACTGATCAGGAATTGGACCTGGATCGAATCACGATGCTACTCCATGCCGCCCGGCACGACGGCGTCAATCTGGACATATCCTGTCTGGAATCCGCTTTGCGCCAACGGCTGAACACGGAGGTGGAGCAGTGGGCGCGGAAACCTGGTGATCCTGAGGCACTGGAGATGGTGGAGGCTCTGGTTTCGCTGAGCCGCATCCCGCCCCTGGAAGTGGACCTTTGGAAGTCGCAGAACGCCTACTACCAGCTGGTCGAGTCGCTTTCCGGAGCTAACCAAACGCGCATGACTGACGCGTGGTTGGACCACTTCCGCAGCTTGGGAAGATGGCTGGGCGTGGCCGTTCCTCAACGGTCCCCGGAATTAACCTGCAGTCCGCAAGTCAAACCGCACGACCGCATGCTTGCCAACTGACGGCCACCTTGGAGATTGATTTTTGATTGCGCCGCGTTTTCAAAGCTGACGCTGACAACACAGGGTTTATGCGGAGAATGGCGAGAACAATCAAAAGAATCAATCAATGGAATCTAGCCGTGAGTAGCGAAGGTAACCTGTACCGCCTCGCCGGTTCCTGTAACGCTGACTGACGGCGGTACTGCATCCGTCACGTTGACCGCAAATGCTGCAGCGAATGCGGCACGCGGCGGAGTGGATGGTGCTGCTTCGCGGAGTAGCTACCTGGCGCTGCGGCTGATACCGGTCGGCCTTCTCTTCGTGGGCATCAGGAAACGCTCTTTCACTGCGCTCTGCATGGTCGTGATGCTGGTGGGTGTTCGTCGTCCGCACCTCTGAGACCAGCTTGCTGGTGGGCATGATCGCTTGCGGAGGCGGGAACGGCGGTGGTGGGGGGAGGGGGCGGTGGAGCAACTACAGTAAAGCTATCGGTAATTGCCCTTGCTCAGCAGACGCAGGCAGACTCGGGAAATCAGAAGACTCTGGGGCCGATCGTGATTACGCTGAAGTAGGCACGCTTGCGACCGCATCGCGTCGCCGCGCACACATCGAGCCCTCTTCCCGACCATGTTCGGCTGCGGGCGGGAGTGACCTTGTCGTAGGCGTAGAACGTCGGTGTGGAGTGTCATTCATCAGACGTGCTCATTGCTACGCGCATATGGAATTGATGACGACCGTACTGTCAAGGATGGCAACCCGCACGACGATAGGAGCGCCCGTGCCGAATCACGCGCTAGTGTAGGATGCGGCGTCGGGCCGATCAAGAGTTCTTCGACGGGCACCTTGTACCTCTTGATGGCCATGACCGGCTTCCTCTTTGGTGGATTCTCTCATTCCACCTGGGACAAATTTCGCCGGTCACATCAAAGACCGGAAGCCGCAATCAATAGAGCGCGCTTACGCCCTTCATCCATGAACCAAGATTATCACCTTTCGTCTTGTATTCGCCATATAATGCATGGCAGTATATGCATCAAACGTGGTGCATGAGAGTCCCAGCATCACACGGTACGATGAAAAAAATGACGAGATATGTTGCTGCTGCACAAGCGGGTTAGCCCAGTATTCCACAGCGTCACCGAGATTCAGCCTTGCGGCTGGAGCAAGGCACACTGGAGAATATCAGCACCAGCCCGAACGAGGATTACTGAGGGCTAAACTGAGAAATGAAGGCACTTGATCTGCAACGACACGACGCGCAGAAGAGAACCGGAGGGCGGCAGGCGCGTGGTGAACCATACACACCCCCAGTAAGCGAACTGGTTCACATCTCTACTCTCGATGCTCTGATTGCAGGTATTCGCAGCATTGGGTCTGAGCAGCAGACTCGGTTCCAGTCTGACCATCGGCTGTGGTGCGTGGGCGACACGTCACTGCTGCGCCGGAAGTGTGTTGCCATTGTTGGCACTCGACAGGTGTCGCCTGAAGGCGCGGCACGGTCCCGTCGATTGGCACGCGAGCTGGCAGCGGCTGGCGTCGTCATCGTCTCAGGCTTAGCAAAAGGTGTTGACACGGAAGCACTGGGCGCGGCGATTGAAGCAGGTGGCAGAGTAGTCGCGGTCATCGGCACACCTATTGACCGAGCTTACCCAGCCGAGAACAAACAGCTTCAAGAGCGAATCTATCGCGAACATCTTTTGATTTCCCAATTCGCACCGGGAGAACGGGTTTTCCCGACCAACTTCCCAGAGCGCAATAAGTTGATGGCTGCTCTCTCCGATGCGACGGTAATCACCGAGGCGGGAGACACATCTGGCACTCTGCACCAAGCAGCCGAGTGTGGACGACTCGGAAGATGGTTATTCATTTGTAGGAGTGTGGTGGACGATCCTTCCCTGCAATGGCCGAAGAGATTCTTAGGCCAACCTAAAGTCGAGAGCTTCAGTTCCACAGACGATATACTCAAGGCGGTTGGTGCGAAGCCCTAAAAGAATGCCCTTGAGCGTTGGGTATTCAATACACGACGCAACTGATGGCCCCACTTTATGCAGCTGTCGATCCATTGCATTTCGGTGGATCGCATCGGTCCGTTGAATTGAGCACTGAATACGGTCGGCGGGTAATGTCTCGCTACGCCTACAGTGATTGGACTCCGAAACGGATTACGGATGTGCTTAAGAAGCTGACGTGGGACTACCCGTCCCATGATTTTGCGATTGATGTAGTGGAGGCCGAGGAACTCGGCTTGCACGTGAAGTTGCTCGACGGTGAACTAGACGATCTGGCTCACTCCATCGTTGAAGGACTAACCGCTGCGGCAGGCTTCATTGGGCGCCAAGAGCGGCAACCCTTGAGTATTGTCCCACAGGGAGCAACAGGAGACTAACGCGATGGCTCAGAAAAACAGGTACACAGCTCTTGATCTTGAAGTAGCTAAGACCACTGGTTTCGTGGACAGAAATTGCGGCGACATGGTGCCAACGAAGGACGAAGTAGATCAATCGCGACGTTTGGTGGAAGAGATTCGTAGAGGTACCCCGCGCGAGGAGACCGGCCCGCGCGACACGAATCACAGTCCATCATGACTGGTTCTTTTCTCGTTAACGAAATTAGATGAGTACCTCCATCCTGATTGTTTGCCCTCCAAACGTTGGGCGTGATCATCGTTGACCCAGATCAAGATTTCGGGCCGATACCTCTCACAGATCACAGCTGTGCCTATTCTTTCCCCTTGCGGCTCCTGCGAACTGCTTCGATATGGCCGCAGTACCAAGAGCAGTAGATTTTATGGTGCGCGGTGGTGACCGGGAAAGGTATATGACAATCCGGTCGCCGGCAGCAGACAAAGCGTGCTCCCTGTAGAAGGTCGATCTGCATTGTTGCCATCATCATTTCATTCCATGTAACCGCCTCGGCGACTGCGATCGCATGGCCGCGGCGCCATTCGATGTGCACGGGAAGTGTGTTCTCGAAGGTGGTGCGTATTGCGAATGCCTTCTTCTCGTCTATCGGTGCGGTAGCTGGCGGCGGTAGTCCAAACCTCCGGCGCAATTGTCCGGGATCGGCCAAGAGTTTTCGGTAGTCGCGCTGTACGTCCCACATGTCAGACAGAGCAATGGGAGCTGCCCACCCTTGAACAAATCGAGCGCCGAACGCACCACTTAGTCCTCCCTTATCAGACCCTGACACGTGGTCATCGTCTTCGATCGCCCAGACTCCAACCTCCTGCAGAAAGCTGAGTGCTGATGCCTCGGTCTGCTTCATTTGAAAGAAGCGGTTACGCAGCTCCCAAGCGTCGACCTCGACTAGGTTAGTTTCATCCACATTTTCACTGAAAGAAGGAACTGCGACCGGAACCGTTCTCTTTGCTTTCCGCTGGGGGTAGTTGAATTGGCTGCGCGTGTAAAAGAATTCCACCGATTGCCCCGACGGATGCCGTATTTCCCACTGCGTGGGAATGCGCAAGAAACGCGGCTCGACTGAAAGCTTAACGCGTGTCATAAAATGTTACCTTGTTTGTGACACCGATAATGCGGTATTTATACACGCAGACGCTGATAGACACAAGCAAAAACAAGGAGGGCATTTTGGACAAGCTTCGTTCAATCGAGTCCGCCGCGGAGTTCCTCGGTGGAATCTCAGCTTGGACTGTGCGGGCTTGGCTTTCGCAGGGCAAGCTCTCGCGCGTCAAAATCGGCTCCCGCACGATGGTTCGGGAGTCAGAACTACAAAGAGTCATTCGTGATGGAGGAAAATCCCGCGCGCCGGGGCGGGGAGGCCGGAAGCGGAACAGCGGGGAATCGGTGTCCGAACACCGAAAGTGAACGGGACATTGAATCAGCGTATTTCAAATCGGGAGCTACACCAGTCATCGGCGAACCTGGATGCCGAGCGTTCCATCTTCGGCGCCATCTTACTGGACAACTCTGTCTATGCGGAGGCGGAAAGCCTAGCGCCCAGTGATTTCTTGCTGGACTCGCATCGGCGGATCTACGCCCGCATGAGGGACCTCGCGGAATCTTCGCGGCCAATTGACATGATTACTTTGGTCGAGGAGCTGGAGCGCTGCAAAGAATTGGAGGTGATCGGCGGAGTCGGCTACATCTCGGGGCTGCTCGATGGGGTTCCCGACCGACCAAGCATTGAGCATTATGTCCGAATTGTGCAGGACTATTCGGCGCGGCGTCGATTCGCCAAGAACGCGGAAGACGCGCAACGTCTGGCGCTCGATCCTAGTGTGCCCGCAACTGCGCTGGCCGAAGCCGGCACCAGGTTATCTGCGATCGCTTCGGGCTCTGACGCACTGCCACCCCGATTTTCTGAAGAGTCCCTCGCGTTGCGTTTTTCGCGTTGGCACGCCGATTCACTCCGGTTCGTCAATGAATGGGGCTGCTGGATGTCATGGGACGGTTGTCGCTGGCGTGAAGACCGCACGTTGGCTGTCTTTGATCGAGTGCGCGCCAGCTGTCGCGAGGCGAGCGCGGAGTGTGGCAACGATGAAAAGACAGGTGTTCGTTTAGCTTCAAAACTCACTGTCGCAGCCGTCGAACGCCTGATTCAATCAGACCGGCGTCATGCTGCTATCGCTGAGCAGTGGGATTCGGATCCCTGGTTGCTCAACACGCCGGCGGGAACCGTGGACCTTCGAACTGGCAAGATGCACCAGCATGAGCGCGAGCACTACATCACTAAGGTGACAACTGCCGGCGCTAGTGGTGATTGTTCGCTCTGGCTGCGATTTCTGGAGCGCATTACGGATGGCGATACCGAGCTGCAGTCTTTCCTGCAACGGGTGATTGGTTACTGCCTTACGGGCAGCACTAGGGAGCACGCACTCTTCTTCATGTTCGGAACGGGTGCAAATGGCAAGTCAGTGTTCCTTTCCACCATCGCAGCCTTGCTGGGCGACTACTCCAAGACGGCCCCAGTTTCGATCTTCACTGCCAGCAATACGGAGCAACATCCCACGGACCTGGCGGGGCTCCGCGGTGCCCGCTTTGTTACGGCCATCGAGACGGAGGACGGTCGTTGGTGGGCAGAAGCGAGGCTCAAATCTCTCACCGGCGGAGATCGGATCGCAGCTCGCTTCATGCGACAGGATTTTTTCGAGTACGTGCCGCAGTTCAAGTTGGTAATCGCCGGCAACCACAAGCCAGGACTTCGCAACGTGGATGAAGCGATGCGGCGCCGGCTGCACCTGATCCCATTCACTGTAACCATCGGCGAGCAGGAACGAGATTCCGACTTGACCATCAAGCTGAAGTCGGAATACTCAGGCATTCTGCGATGGGCGATCGCAGGTTGTCTCGGGTGGCAGCGCGAGGGGCTAAATCCGCCGCCCGCCGTGCGCGCTGCCACACAAGGCTACCTAGCGGCGGAAGATGTTGTAGGGCGATGGCTTGAAGAACGCTGCTTCCGCGGGCCGGAAGCTTGGACGGCAGGAGCTGCCCTGTTTGCAGACTTTCAGCAGTGGTGTGATCGTGTCGGCGAGCGCGCTGGGACGCAGAAACGGTTCAGTCAGGCTCTTGAAGATCGCGGCTTTGCGCAAGAGAGGACCCGGAAGGCGAGAGGCTTTGCCGGAATTGACTTGTTGGCCGATGTGACGGATGTGACAGGTTTCCCGGTTATAGGCGTACACGCGCGCATGTAGACGCTGATAACCGGGAGACCTGTCACATGTGTCACGCGCAGGCCGACGGGCGGGAGGACTGGGGATCACTAGATCCCAGCCTGAGGCCGGTTCGTTGGCCGGTGTTTAGAACCGCCACACCGTGCAAGTCATTGAAACAAAGGCACGAAATATGCGTGGAGAACAGTCGGAGCACATTAAGGCAACAGCTGGGCCATTCTTCGAAGTGTTGACCGCGGAAGAACTGGCCCAGAGATGGCGCGTTCCTGAATCCTGGATTCGAGAACAAACCCGCTCCAGATGTGCTGATCCCATCCCGCATGTACGTCTCGGAAGGTATGTTCGGTTCTCCTGGGGCTCTCCTGACCTGAACAACTGGTGGGCCCGCCGGCAGTCGAAGACTGTACATTTTGCTTGACTCGTGCATGACGCTTAGTTAGTGTTTCTTGGCATGAAAAAGAAGAATCCGCACGCTCGCGCTCTCGGGAAACTTGGTGGCAAAGCCAGGACTGAGAAGTTAAGTCCGGAGCGGCGCTCCGAGATTGCTCGAAAAGCAGGACTCGCGCGGAGCCAAAAACTAAGCGCCGATGAGCGCAAGCGTATCGCCGCGCTCGGCGGCAAAGCCTCGGCCGGTAAGCCGAAGACGAAACGAAAGGAGACAGTGTGAGGAGAGCCAAGCAATCCGGCTACATCATGCGACATCGAGGGTGGTGGGTGCTTAGATACCGCGAGCGCGTCGGTGTCGGCGGAAAAATCCACACAGTTCAAAGAGCTAAGCGCCTTGTGCCTGTCGATGCAGAACACAAGACGAAGGCCAGCGTTCGAGATCTCGCCAACCGAAGGGGATACTCTCAAGTGTGGTCGGATTATCTGAAAGTACGGTGTCAGGCGGAATGGCTGAGGAAGTCAAAACCCATCACGTGCAATCGTGGTTGGAAGGTGTCGCGCGAGAGCGCGAAATCTCCAAGACCACGTTGAAGCACGTGAAGAATTTCCTCAGTGGTGTCTTCCGACACGCGGCACAGCAGGGCTATTTCGACGGGGCAAACCCAGTGAAGCTCGCCGAGATTCCAGCTTTTGCACCGAACGGCGCCGAAACGAAACCCTACTCGCTCGAAGAAATCGGGACGATGCTAAAAGTATTGTCGGAACCGTCAGCGACAGCTGTGGCAACTGCTGCCTTCACGGGGCTGCGCCTAGGAGAGCTGCGCGGTCTTACGTGGGAATCCTATGAGCCCGCGCAGGACGAGGAATCACTCGGCTGGCTGAACGTCACTCGATCTGTGTGGCGTAACACAGTCGGTGATCCTAAAACTGCAAAATCAAAGGCCCCCGTTCCCGTCATTCCACAACTTGCCCAACGGCTTGCCGCACATCGTCTAAAGTGCGGTAATCCGGTGGCCGGCCCGATTTTCCCAAACTCAGTTGGACATCCGCTCGACTTGAACGCTTGTTATCAGCGGGAAATGAAAGATGTGCTCAAACGTGCTGGACTCTCCTGGCACGGTTGGCACGGGTTCCGCAGAGGCTTGGCGTCGAATCTGAATCGTTTGGGCGTGGATGATTCGGTGATCCAGCGCATTCTGCGGCACAGCACAGTAGCAACCACCCAGAACCATTACATCAAGACCGCATCGCCTGATGCGATCGCTGCAATGAGGCAGTTCTCCGAGGCCTTAATGTGCTCCACTTGTGCTCCAGATGGTGGAGTCAAGTCCAAAGGCTCTGCAGCTTGGCTGCCGATGGTACGGATATCAGGTTGGTTACTTCAGTATGTTCCCATGTCCCGCAGCGCCGTTTGTATTCGGGAGCACGGTCTATAATCTGAGCATTTCTCGAACAAATTCAGGAGGCCCGATCATGCATCCCCAAAGAATCTTGCGGAGAGGGTTAGTGGCAGTGGGGTTCGTGCTGCTGGTGGTTGCGTGGGCAGCGGCGCGGCAGTATGGCAACGGTGATGAGGGGCAGTACCAGATCCTGCATGCACGTTATGGCACGGCCGAAAGAAATGTGGATGTCACGCAACGACTCAGGGAACTCGCTCGTGCAGACATAACCTTTCGCATGGGCAATTCTACTTTTGGAGTGGATCCCGACCCGGGCCGCGTCAAGACTCTTCGCATCTATGTTCGCGGACGCAACGGCCAGGAACGCATGTTCGAATACCAGGAGGGCAGTGTCGTCGATGGCAATCAGTTCACGGGCTGGGGCCGGGGTGATTGGGGACGCGGCGAATGGACCGGCGAATGGGGTGGCGGCAGCGGCAATCGCAACGGCGATGATGGGCAGTATCAAATTCTTGCGGCTCGCTATGGTACTCGCGAGAGAAATGTAGACGTAACCCGGCGGCTCAAGGAACTAGCTCGCGCGGATATCACCTTCCGGATGGGCAACTCTACTTTTGGCGAAGACCCTGATCCGGGGAGAGTCAAGACTCTGCGCATCTACACTCGCGACCGCGACGGCCAGAACCGCATGTTCGAGTTTCGCGAAGGTAGCGTCGTCGACGGCAATCAGTTTACGGGCTGGGGCCGCGGCGAGTGGGGCGAAGGCGGCTGGACTGGCAGCTGGGGTGAAGGTTTTGGAAATGGAAATAGAGATGACGGGCAATATCAGATCCTTGGAGCCCGCTACGGAACCCACAGACGTAATGTGGATGTCACGGAACGACTCAAGGAATTGGCCCGCCGGGACGTAACCTTCCGCATGGGAAATTCTACCTTTGGAGTGGATCCGGACCGAGGCCACGTCAAGACTCTGCGCATTTACACACGCGGGCCCGACGGCCAGAACCGCATGTTCGAATACGTCGAAGGCAGTTTCGTCGACGGCAATCAGTTTACCGGCTGGGGCGGGGGCGACTGGGGTCGCGAGCGCTGGACCGGTGGCTGGGGGGAACGACGTAGGGAACGTGACTGATCGGCGGCGCATGGCTTGCTCAGCATTCCCTGGAATTGCCTGGAAGCTTTCACTCTCGCCGTTTCTGAAGCAACAGACCGGACGGACATTTCGTCTGCCTCCGGACGAAGAGCACGACTTCCTGCAATGAGGAAACATAGTCGTTTCCGGTAACGCTCGGATATTCTAGGGCGTGCACATTCCTCCCGAGTCCAACGCTGGTTCGACGTTGCAACCTGCTACCGCCCGCCAGCGGCGATGGCTGATCGTGGCTGGGCAAGTTGCGTTCCTGCCCACTGGCATGCTTACGACCCTGCTCTGGCCGATGTTGCCCATCTTGAGCGCGCGCTGGGGGTTGACTGACACACAGTCCGGAAATCTTTTTCCGATTCAGTTCCTGGCCCAACTGGCAGGCGTACAACTCTCCGGCCTGATGCTGGCGCGGTTTGGATTCCGTCCGGCATTTCTCTCCGGGTTGCTGCTGATGGCGAGCGGCGTGGGCACGCTCTACCTGGGATCGCCTTGGCTGGGAAGGGCCTCAGTGGCTGTCTATGGCTTGGGACTCGGGCTGATCATTCCAACCGACAACCTGATGATCGCCGAGGTCAGCACCGGTTCGCGAGCGGCGGCTGTGAGCCTGCTGAACTTTTTCTGGGGGCTGGGCGCAGTCCTGTGCTCGTTGCTAGTCGCGTGGGCCCAGGCGCATCAACTGCTGCCGGTTCTTCTCGAATCGGTAGCGCTGTTTCTGGTGCTGATGGCGGTTGCGGTGCGCGATCTGTCATTCCCCGCAGCCAAGAAATCGACTGACGCGCCCATTTCATGGCGCGAGATTTCCCAGAATCCCGCTACCTGGCTGTTTGCCTGCGTGTTTTTTCTTTATCCCGGTACCGAGACCGCTGTCGGGGGATGGATCGGATCGTATGCAACAAGAATGGGTTCGCGCGGAGCAAGCATGGGCGCGATGATGCCGGCTCTTTTCCTCGCTGCTCTTACATGCGGCCGCGGTGCGGGCGGCGCTCTGCTGCACTACGCGTCCGAGCGTCAGGTTCTTCGCGCGGGGTACGGACTGGGGGCAGCGGGTATCGGACTGCTGCTGTGGTCTTCCTCGCTGCCGGGAGTCGTTGCCAGCGCGCTGATTACAGGGTTGAGTTTTGCCACCTTGTATCCGGTCACGGTCGCGCGGCTTTCGCACCGGTTTGGCGTGGAAGCACGGAGTGTCGGCGCGATCATGTTTTCGATTGCGGCGCTCGGGCCGGCCGCCCTTCCCTGGCTGGTCGGAGTGATCTCGCAGTCTGCCGGAAACCTCCGGGCGGGATTGGCGGTGCCCTTCGTCGCGACAATAATCCTCTTTCTAATTCACCTGAAAGAATGGTAGAGACGCGGCTTGCCGCGTCTCCGCGTCCACTCCCGACCTCCGCGCCGGGTCTGAGACCGGGCACCCACCGTCTCTACACTTGGGTTCTGGTTAGCTGCGGAATGCACTCGCACGTTTTTTCCGCGTCAGCTGAAGTGCTGTGTTCGAAGCCAGTTCCACGCGGTTACGTCCGTTGTGCTTGGCGCGGTAGAGGGCTTGATCAGCGGCGTGGATGACTTGCTCGGGCTGGCGATAGCGAGTGCTCGGCTCGGCGACTCCGATGCTGACGGTCACCGACAAATCATCCGCCGGGCGCTGGAGAACCGGAGTGACCTTCTTCCTGCCGGGCTTTCTGCGTTCCGACACTCCCGAGCGAGTCTCGCTTCTTCGCTCCGAGCCGCGAAAGTGGAAAACAGAGCCTTGAATCACCTGCCGAAGCTGATCGAGCCGCTCGAAGGCGTCTTTCGTCGAGCTGTTGCGGAAGAGGATGGCAAACTCCTCGCCTCCGCAGCGAAAAGCCTGGCCGCCACCGCCAACGTCGGCAAGGCGCGACGCCACCATGCGCAGCACCTGGTCGCCGGTGTCGTGTCCGTAGGTGTCGTTGAAGTGCTTGAAGTGGTCGATGTCCACGATGGCGATCGCGTATTGCTGATCGAGCGAGAGCAGGGCTTCGTTGAAAGCGCGGCGGCCGCGGATCCCTGTGAGTTCGTCGTGATAGGCAAGCACGTACGAAGTTTCGATTAGCGAAGCCGCTAAGATCAGACTGGCGGTGGCCACGTATGCGTCAGCCGCGTTGCCGATCGGAGCGAAATCAAGCCACAGAAACACCGCCAGCAGAGACCAGAAAAAGCCGGTCTCCACCGGCTTGCGGTTTTGATAGAAACGCACGACCAGCACCGCTGCCGCCGCCACAAAACCGATGAGAGCCCAGGATGGAAGGACATTCCCGCCGGTCGGTGCCGAAACCGTGCGGCTGTTTTCCGGCCTGCATAACACAGCTACCGCGACCGATTGGAGAAAGAGCATTCCGAAATGCGGCGCGACCCCGGAGACCGTCAATCCGCGTTCACGCATGAAGGCCAACCCGATGTAGTTCAGGGGAACGAGCAACGCCGCCAGAATGAGCGCGGTGCGGCCGGGGCCGGCATGAGTTTGTCCGAGCGAGAAGAACTCTACCGCCCGGTGTGCCAGAAGCAAGACCAATAACGAAAACAATACACGGCTTGAATTGAAACGCCAGGAGAGCAGCAGTCCGGCGGCAAACACTGCGAAGTAATAGAAGGCCAGCGAGGGGGCAACCCGCCCCAGCAGAGAGCTGTTGACGAGCGCTGCCGACAGCGCCAGCAACAGGCCCCCGGGAACCAGCCACGCCTTCCAGATATTTCCGGTCACTCGGACCTCGCCGCCCAATACTGCATCCTGCTCTCAGAATACGGCAGTCCGGCAGAGTGACAGGTTAGTTTTCCGGTGCGGGACGTTGCACAGACAGGCACTGATCCCATTTCTGCCTCGCAGCCCAGGCCGCGGTACGAAATTCCGCGCAAGAGTGCGTGCCGTTCGCCGTTCAACAAGAAAGACGAGTCCTCTCCCCGACAAAGGACGCCCGAAGGAGTCCCAATGCAAGAACAGAGAGGTTTTTCCCTGATTGAGTTGCTGATCGTGGTGGCGATCATTTTGATCATCGCTTCGATCGCAATTCCCAACCTGCTCGCCGCACGCAGACAGGCCCATGAGGCGGCGGCAACGGAAGCGATTCGAACCATCAACGCTGCCCAGATTTCCTATAGCTCGGCTTATCCGACGGTAGGCTTTGCCAGCACGCTGAGCGCTCTGGGTGGGACCACCTGCACTCCGCCGTCTTCGTCCAGTGCTTGCCTGATTGATAGTCAAGTTGCCTCGGGGACGAAGAATGGCTACACGTTCACGTTGTCGGGAGCGACCGGAACGCCGGCTGCGACCTATCAGATCATCGCATCGCCCACGGTCCCCAATCAGACCGGCGTGCGCTACTTCTGCTCGTCTCCAGATGTTGTCGTGCGTGTCTCGATGTCGGCCATCAGCACGTGTGACGGCAGTCTCAATCCGCTGCAGTGAATTCGCGCAGCAATCTGGACCGTACTGCACACGCCCGCAGGCAGTGGTAGTCTTCCCTGTTCATGGCCCGAGCATCGCGTCCAGAGATCCGCATTGCGATCGACACCGGAGGAACCTTCACCGACTGCGTGTGGGCGGAGGGCGGTGCGCTGAAGACGCTGAAAGTGTTCTCGACTCCCGACGATCCGTCGCGCGCTATCGTCCAAGCTCTGAGAAAAATCGGCGTGGGATATGGATTCACGCTCCTGCACGGGACGACGGTCGGCACCAACGCCCTGCTGCAAAGAAGGGGCGCGAGAGTAGCACTGATTACGACCTTGGGATTTGAAGATGTCATCGAAATCGGGCGGCAGACGCGGCCCCGGCTGTATGACTTCTTTTTCGAACGAGTGCCTCCACTGGTATGCCGGGAACTGCGCTTCGGAGTGAAAGAGAGAACCAGCGCGGACGGACAAGTCTTGGAACTCCCGTCCGCGGAAGAACTGGCACGCCTGCGTGAAGCTGTCAGGCGCGCACAACCGGAGGCGATCGCCATCTCTTTGTTGTTCTCGTTCGCGAATCTGAAGAGCGAGGAGGCAGTTGCGGCGGCGGTGGCCGAACTCGGCAAGCCGCTTTCAGCATCTAACAAGATTCTCCCTGAGTTTCGCGAATACGAACGCACCAGCACCGTGGTAGTGAACGCTTTTCTGCAGCCGCTCATGCAGAGCTACCTGGGAAAAATCGGGGAACAGGCTGGCGCATTCGGCCGAGACTCGGCCGCCGCGAGAAAAAAACCGCGCATCTTCGTCATGCAATCGAGCGGCGGGATCACCGCGCTGGAGGCTGCAGCGCGGGAGCCCGTGCGAACGGTGCTCTCCGGACCGGCGGGTGGCCTGGTCGGCGCCGCAGCCATGGCTGCGCGAAGCGGGTTCCCGCGCGTCCTTTCGTTCGATATGGGAGGAACATCGACCGACGTCGCGCTGGTTGAGGTCGAGGCTCGTCCCGGCAGCCAGGCGGAAGTCGCTGGGTTCCCGGTGGGCGTCCCGATGCTCGACATTCACACCGTCGGCGCCGGAGGCGGTTCGCTGGCGCGCTTTGACGCCGGCGGCGCACTGAGGGTGGGGCCTGAGTCGGCGGGTGCAGATCCGGGACCGATCTGTTATGGCCGCGGTGTGCAGCCCACGGTCACCGATGCCAACCTGATATTGGGACGGCTTCGGCCTGATCGGTTTCTGGGCGGAGAGTTCAGGCTGGATGTCGAGCGCACGCGCAGACTCACGGCGGAATGGCTGGAAAAGTGCACCTCGCGTCTGACGCTGGAGCATTTCGCCGCTGGCGTGCTGCAAGTCGTGAATGCAAACATGGAGCGCGCCTTGCGAGTAGTGTCGATCGAGCGCGGATACGATCCACGAGAGTTTGCCCTGGTGGCATTTGGCGGAGCGGGTGGACTGCACGCTTGCGAACTGGCAGAGGCGCTCTCGATCCCGATCGTGATTCTCCCCGCTCATCCAGGTGCGCTCTCAGCGTTTGGGATTCTGACCAGCGATGCGGTGAAGGATTTTTCGCGCACGCTGTTGTGGAATATCGCGGATGGATACCCTCGCGCTGAGTTGGAGAAAGAGTTCCAGAAGTTGGAGCAGGCTGCACAAAAGGAGTTTAAAGCGGAGCATTGGGCGGGGACGCTGCTCTTCGAACGCAGTCTGGATCTGCGCTATCGTGGGCAGGGGTATGAGTTAAACATCCCAGCCGGGGGAAACCCGGCGGCGCGCTTCCACCAGGAACATCAACGCCGCTACGGGTATCACCATCCCGCGAAGGAGATTGAGCTGGTGACCGTGCGTTTGAGGGGGAGAGTGAAGGCGCGACAGTCGGAGATCGCGGAGCCGGCGAAAACTCCAAGCAGATCGTCTCGGCGGACAAAGCCGGTCGAGCAGGCAATTGTGGTTTTCCAGGGAAGAGGCATCAAGACTCCGGTCTATGAGCGCAGCAGTTTGACCCCGGGACAATTACTGCAGGGCCCAGCGGTGATTACCGAATATAGCGCGACCACCGTGATCCCGCCCGGGAAGACGTTTCGGGTGGATAGGGCGGAGAATCTGTTGATCGCGATCAGGTGAGGAGTAGGTTCGTCCCTTGTGGCAGCCGGCGGTGGCTGCCTTTTTTATTCACTCGTAGCCGCCAGCATCCAGAAAGCAAGCGTCGCCACGCTAGAAATCGGGGCGTACCAGCGCAATGAACCCGGTCGCCAAATACCCCCAATTCCAAGAACGATTCCGCAGCGGGAGAGCAGCAGTCCCGTTCGATATATCCGGATGAGCGTCGGGTCGGAATGTGGGAAGCGGTGCATCTGGGCATACGCTACCGCCGAGATGGCGAATAAGGCAGATACAGTGGCAAGAACAAAGCCGACAAGAGAAAGGATCGAGAGCGCAGTTTTAAGTTTGGGCTGACGAACCCATTGTGCCCAACCGCAAATTAACAGCACAGGCGAGACAAGATAACCGAGAGCAGCCAGTACTATGAGTGACATTGGACAGAGATGCTCACAAGATACCTCGCAGACTAAACTTCTTCGTCGGCACCTTTAGTTTCTTCCAGCGCCATGTCCTTGAGTTCGCTGGATTCGAAGACGTCGCCGCATTCCTTGCATTCCACGTACTCGGCGTCTTCGTCGCGGGCGACGATCTGCACCCGGGGATGCTTGCACTGCTCTCGGATGGTCCTGGCAGGGGGTTGAGGCGGCTGGCTCGTCGTCATAAGTTCCGGGCTTTTCTCGTTCCCAGAGAGCGCTTCCGTTCATTCACCGGAAAATGGCCGTATTTTAGAACGCTGGCTCAGGATGTCAAGTGCCTGCGGACCCTGACCGCGCTTACCTCCTGGAAAAAGTCGCTAAACTACTCACCTGTCGAAAGTTGCCGTTCAATTGCAAAATAACTCCGTTGCCTGATCGACCTTGCGGGAAGCAGGGACCAGCGTTAGAATATAAATGCGACCAAATCAGTCGGCAATCTATCCGACCATATAGGTCGGCATTCGTTCTATGCTGAAGCTGACGAAAAAAGCCGACTACGGACTGATGGCGATGAAGCACCTCGCCGAGAGCGCACCGAAGGGTGCGTGCAGTGCCAAGGACGTAGCGGAAGCCTACGGGATTCCTCAGGAAGCCTTGGCGAAGATCCTGCAACGGCTGGCGAAAGCCGGCTTGCTGCGGTCGCAACACGGTATCAACGGCGGCTATACGCTGGCGCGGGACCCGAACACAATTTCGGCGTTTGAAGTGATCCAGGCGATTGACGGGCCGCTGTTCATTACATCGTGCGTAACGGTACGCGGCGAGTGCGACCAGACCGATCGCTGCACCATTCGCGAGCCGCTGCGCAAGGTGAATGAAAGCATCGAGCAGGTGCTGAAGAGAATCAAGATCTCGCACATGCGGGAAGAGCCGGAAACCGTTGAGGTCAAGAAACCGGCGGATCTGGTAACGATTGTTTGATGGATATCTGTAACGGATAGGATAGCGCCAGCATCTTGCTAGTAAGCGAGTAAGGAGAACAGCAATCATGAGCACGGATGTAAAGACGGCACCCCCAGCCACCCAGGAAACTGTGCAGCGCACGACTGCGAACGGCATCAAGCTGCCGATCTACATGGATAACCATGCGACAACGCAACTCGACCCGCGGGTGCTCGAAGAGATGCTGCCCTATTTCATGGAGAAGTTCGGCAACGCGGCCAGCCGCAATCATCCGTTCGGATGGGTGGCGGAAGAAGCCGTCGAGTTGTCGCGTGAACGGATTGCGAAGCTGATCGGAGCGACCGCGAAAGAGATCATCTTCACCTCGGGCGCCACCGAGAGCGACAACCTGGCCATTAAGGGCGTCGCGGAGATGTACCGCGAGAAGGGCAACCACATTATCACTGCGGTCACCGAACACAAGGCGGTGCTCGATACCTGCAAGCATCTGGAGAAGGGCGGCTTTCGAGTCACCTATCTGCCGGTGCAGAAGGACGGCCTGGTTGATCTCGACGACCTGAAGCGCGCCATGGATGACAAGACGATCCTGGTGACGATCATGGCGGCGAACAATGAGATTGGCGTCGTGCAGCCGCTGGCTGAAATCGGCAAACTCTGCCGCGAACGCGGCGTGATCTTCCACACCGATGCGGTGCAGGCCATCGGCAAAATTCCGGTCGACGTCAACAAGATGAATATTGATGTCGCGTCGATTACCGCGCACAAGCTATATGGCCCGAAAGGCGTGGGAGCCCTTTATGTGCGGCGCAAGAATCCGCGCGTGCAACTGGTACCGATCATTGACGGCGGCGGCCACGAACGGGGCATGCGTTCCGGAACGCTCAACGTCCCAGGCATTGTGGGACTCGGCAAAGCATGCGCCCTCGCACTGGAAGATATGCCACAGGAATCGGTCAAGATTTCCGGCCTGCGCGATCGCCTGCGCGACAAGATCATGGGCCGGCTGGACGAGGTCTACATCAACGGTTCGACTGAACACCGTCTTCCCGGCAACCTGAACATCAGCTTTGCGTATGTCGAAGGCGAGTCACTGCTGATGGGTATCAATGATATTGCGGTTTCGAGTGGTTCGGCCTGCACCTCCGCGACGCTGGAACCATCTTATGTATTGAAGGCCTTGGGCACGGGAGACGATCTTGCCCACAGTTCGATCCGGTTCGGCATCGGCCGCTTCAACACCGAGGCGGAGATCGATTACGTGGCAGATCGTGTTGTCGAGACTGTCGAAAGGCTGCGTGAACTGTCGCCGCTCTACGAGATGGCGAAAGAAGGCGTTGACCTGAAGAGTGTGAAGTGGGCAGCAGAAGCGCACTAAGAGTTTGATCGAGAGATTCTAGTTCTGAAATTGGAGCAAGGAGATTGAAATGTCCTATAGCGATAAAGTGATTGACCACTACAACCATCCACGGAACGTGGGTTCGATGGACAAGTCCAGCACGGACGTGGGCACCGGCCTGGTTGGCGCGCCCGAGTGCGGCGACGTCATGAAGTTGCAAATCAAGGTCAATCCCGAAACCAGCGTGATTGAAGACGCGAAGTTCAAGACCTTCGGCTGCGGCTCGGCCATCGCCTCTTCCTCGCTCGCCACCGAATGGGTGAAGGGCAAGACCATCGACGAGGCTTTGGCGATCAAGAACACCGAGATCGTCAAGGAACTCGCGCTGCCCCCGGTGAAAATTCACTGCTCGGTGCTGGCTGAGGACGCCATCCGTGCGGCGATCGGCGACTGGAAGAAGAAGCAGGAAGCGACCAAGCCCGTGGGTGTGCAGGCGGCGCAGTAAATGAACTCTCGGTAGAGACGGGGCTTGCCCCGTCTCCCGCCGCGGAGATGCGGCGACGAGAGATTAGAATCAATCATGGACCAAGCCGTTAAAGACCAATCCGCGTCCGCGGCTCCCGTCAAAGGCATCCAGATCACCGACAAGGCGATCGCCAGGGTGCGCTCGGCGATGGAGAAGGAAGGCGTGTCTGTCGAACAAGGCGGTCTTCGTCTGGGCGTGCAGGGTGGCGGGTGCTCGGGACTGAGTTACAACATCCGCTTTGATACGCAACCGCGCGAGCGGGACCGCGTGTTTCAGTTCGGCGATGTGCGCGTGTTCGTGGACCCAAAGTCGTTCATCTATCTGCACGGGATGGTTCTGGATTACCAGGAAACGCTGATGCAGCAGGGTTTCGTGTTCGTGAATCCGAATTCGTCCAAATCCTGCGGCTGCGGCACTTCGTTCTCAGCCTAGCTCGTGTAGCCATGGGTCTCTGACCCGTTGCCGGGCAAAGATCCGGCTCTACACAACCGGTGAACAGGGGCGGGCCGTGCGCCCGCCCCAATTTTTTATGCCGAGTTCAGAATCCAAATCGTCGGTGGTCATGCCAGGGGATGAGACCTCGAGTTGCTGGTCGTGCGGCACCATGCGGGCCGTCCACTTCTGTAGCGCTTGCGGCAAAGTACAGCCGCCGGTTCCGGTGGACTACTTCACGTTCTTCGGCTTCCCGCAGAAGCTGAACCTGGATACGGCCGCGCTCGAAAAGGAGTTCTACGCGCTCAGCCGCCGGTTGCACCCGGACATATCCGCGCAGGCCGAAAGCCAGGAGCGGGAGTGGAGCCTGCAACAAAGTTCGCTGCTCAACGACGCGTACCGCACGCTGAAAGATCCGATCAAGCGCACGGAATACTTGCTGCGCCTGGAGGGCGTGGAGCTCGAAGAACAGTCGAAGGAGGCGACTGAGAAAGCGCGCACAACAGGGGAATTGAAGAAGCAGGTCGTGCCTCCAGATCTTCTAGAAGAAGTCTTCGAGCTGAACATGCATCTGGAGGAACTCCGGACCCAGAAGAAGATGGGCGAAGACGATCCGGCGCTGCTCGAGGAGATCGGCAAGGCAAAGCTGTCGCTGGAAGAGAAACATGACGCGCTGCTCGCCGAACTCAAGTCGGATTGGGACAAGTGGGATAAGGCGGTCAACGGTGGAGCGGAGCAAGAGCGCCTCAAGGTTCGCGACCACATGGTGGACGTTCTGAATCGCAGAAACTATGTGCAGAATCTGGTAAGGGACGTGAATGAAGCGTTGGAAGGCTAAATCAGAAGTGAGAAGTCAGATTGAAGAGTACGTTTTTTGCGTTTACTTCTGCAATCTAACTTCTGACTTCTGCAATTGTTCTCAAAATGGCTTCTGATCAAATTGTCGGTATCGATCTCGGCACCACGAATTCTCTCGTAGCCTACATGCAAGGGGAGACCCCTGCCGTTATTCCGGGCGAAGATGGGCTGAACCTGGTGCCCTCGGTGGTTGCGCTCGACGAGAAGAACCGGATCATCGTCGGCAACGCTGCTCGCAAGTATTTGATCGAGACGCCGGAGCGGGCAGTTTATTCCGTCAAACGTCTGATGGGACGGGGCGTCGAAGACATTCAGGAAGAACTCAAGTTCTTCCCCTTCCGCCTCGCCGATGATATCCAACCGGGAGAAGTGCTGCGTATCAAGGTGGGCGAGCGGACTTATACTCCACCAGAACTTTCCGGGTATGTACTGCGTCAGCTCAAGCGGAATGCGGAACGATTTTTCGGCGGACCGGTTACCAAGGCCGTAATTACAGTCCCCGCCTACTTCAACGATGCACAGCGGCAGGCGACGAAAGACGCCGGGCGCATTGCTGGACTCGATGTGCTGCGCCTGGTGAACGAACCGACTGCGGCTTCGCTTGCGTACGGACTGGACAAGAAGAAAAACGGCATCGTCGCGGTTTACGACCTGGGTGGCGGCACGTTCGACATTTCGATTCTCAAACTGCACGACGGCATCTTTGAAGTGATCGCCACCAACGGCGACACCCATCTCGGCGGCGACGACATCGACAATCTCCTGATCACAATCGCCCTCGATGACATTCAAGGAGACTTAAAGCTCGATGTTCGGCGCAACGGCGAGGCCGTGGCTCGCATTCGCAAGGCGGTCATCGAGGCAAAGATTGCCCTTTCGTCCGAGCCTTCGGTGAAGCTTGATGTTGAGTTGCCCGGCGGTCAGAGCTATCAGCGGGAGATCACCCGCGATGCGTTTGAGCAGTTGATCGAGCCCGTCGTCCAGCGGACGGTCGCACCCACCAAGCAAGCATTGAAAGACGCGGGCCTCAAGCCCGAGCAGATTGATGAAGTCGTGCTGGTGGGTGGATCGACGCGAATTCCGAAAGTCCGACAACTGGTCGAAGACCTGTTTGGCCGCACGCCGCACACTGATCTGAATCCCGATGAAGTGGTGGCGCTAGGCGCGGCAGTACAGGCCCACATCCTGGGCGGCGGATCTGAAATCACGAAAGAAATGCTGCTGCTCGACGTGACGCCGCTATCTCTCGGGATCGAAGTTGCAGGCGGCGTGACCGACAAGATCATCCTGCGCAATTCGACAGTGCCGGCGTCCGCGACGCAGCACTACACCACCCAGGTGGACGGGCAGACGAACGTTGCAATTCATGTTCTTCAAGGCGAGCGCGAACTCGCGCGTGATTGCCGGTCGCTGGCGCGCTTTGACCTGAAAGGCGTTCCGCCCATGCCCGCAGGCCTGCCGCGAATTGAAGTCAAGTTCCTGATCGACGCGAACGGCATTTTGCAGGTCTCAGCGCGCGAACAGCGCAGTGGGAAAGAAGCCCAGATCGAGGTTCAACCCAGCTACGGCCTGACCGACGAGCAAGTCGAAAGCATGCTGCTCGAGTCTTACGATTACGCGGAAGAAGACTTCCGGCAGCGGCAGGTCATCGAGGCGCGCCGCGAAAGCGAGACGATCCTCGCAGCTCTGGCCAAAGGAAAAAGGAACGAGGCCTGGCGTGCACTCACCAGCGATGAACGCCGGCGGATCGAGACCCTCGAAAAGGCGCTGGTCGCTGTCAAAGATGGCGACGACTACCAGGCTATCCGCAAAGGTATCGACGTGCTCAACGAAGCTACCATGAGTCTTGCGGAGATGATGATGGACACCGCCGTGTCCACGGCACTCAAAGGCAAAACAAGATGGCGGAGCATAAAACGCAAGGCAGTGGAGCGGCGACGGTGGATTCCCCCGGCGAAAACACGGTTGAAGTCACGTTTCTTCCCGAAGGCAAGACCGTCACATTCGAGCACGGCAAACTTGCCTACAAGGATCACGGCAAAGAAGAGTCACTGCTCGACGTGGCGCTGAACTTTGGCGTCCATCTCGATCACGCCTGTGGCGGAAATTGTGCCTGCACGACGTGTCACATCTGGGTCAAGGAGGGCGCGGACCTGATCTCCGAGATGGAAGACGACGAAGCCGACAAACTCGATATGGCTGCCGACCTGCAATTGAACTCGCGCCTGGGATGCCAGGCTGTGATCAACAAACCGGGCAAGGTTGTGGTAGAGATCCCGGCATGGAATCGGAACTACGTTTCGGAAACACATTAAGAGCAGCAGTTGGTACTTAGCACTTAGCTTGTTCTTGCCAGGATTTCTGGGCTCACTGTGTGATCGGCCTTTCAGGGTACAGGTCTGGCTAAGTGCTGAATGCTGACTGCCGATTGCTAAGTTAGGAGCTTACATGCCGAAGCAACTCACCTGGGACGACGCCGAAGATATCGGCATTCTGCTGTCCGAGGCGCATCCCGAAATCGATCCGCTTACGGTTCGCTTCACGGACTTGCACAAGCATGTGATCGAACTCCCCGACTTCAAGGACGACCCGAAGAAATCCAACGAGGGAAAACTGGAGGCCATCCAGATGGCCTGGCACACGGAGTTTCTCGACCGCACCCAAGGCTGAAATGACCGCCAGACTCAACTCCTAGAACCCAAACAGCGCTCCTCTGCGGGCTGTGTACTTCCGTTTTGTGTCGTTCATCCCTCCATATAACAAACCTTTTACACCCCGATGACATCTACCTGGTAGGGGCGCCATAGTCTCGGTGCAAGGCGCTGCGGGAACGAAGCCACTTCCCATGACAGGAAGAGCAATGGGGACGGCCAGTACGGGCTGGCCGGAGCTTCCACGGGGAAGTAGCACGGCCCGCAATCGCCGCAATTAGGATGTCCTCCTGGAAGGCACGGCTCGACACCGTGCCTCTTTTTCTTCGGTTTATTTCCGTGAATCAACCGGGCGGAAGGGACGCGACTACCGGTGGCGCCAGCAACTCAAACAGACCTTTCAGCTTTTGTTTTTAGCGGACGGTCGCGGGCACAGGCTCCTCTACGCTGGCTTCGCGCAGAAACTTCGCGGCCTCTTCCGGTGGCGTGGGATTGATGTAGAATCCCGTCCCCCATTCAAATCCGGCAGTCTTGGTCAGCTTGGGCATGAACTCGATGTGCCAGTGGTAGTGCTCGTTGTTGGGGTCCTGCGCGGGTGAGGAATGAATCACCAGGTTGTAGGGCGGATTATCGAGCACGCGGTCGGCCTTCATCAGCAGCAACTTCAGTGCCTTGGCGAGATTCTCGAACATATGTGAGGACGAGTTCTCGAAGGCGGATTCGTGTCGCTTGGGAAGGATCCAAGTCTCGAAAGGGAACCGCGGAGCGTAGGGAGCGAGCGTCATGAAGTCTTCATTTTCCGCCACTACCCGGATTCCACTTTCGGTCTCCTGGCGGATGATGTCGCAGAAAACGCAGCGCTCCTTGTAGATGTAATACTGCTTGGCTCCCTGAAGTTCCTCGACCACGTAAATGGGCAGAATCGGCAAGGCAATCAACTGCGAATGGGAGTGCTCGAGCGAAGCTCCGGCCGCTTCGCCATGATTCTTGAAGATCAGGATGTACTTGAAGCGGCGATCCTTCTTGAGGTCAAGAATGCGATCGCGGAAAGCCCACAGCACATCTTCGATCCGTCGCGAAGGCAAGGTCGCCAGAGTCGCGTTGTGATCGGGCGTTTCGATGATGACCTCGTGGGCGCCGATGCCATTCATCTTGTCGAACATACCTTCGGCTTGCTTGTTCAGGTCGCCTTCGATTCCGAGAGCCGGAAACTTGTTGGGCACCACGCGCACCGTCCAGCCGGGACTGTCCTTCTGAGCAGTGGCCCCGTTCGTGCTCGGACGATAGGCCAGAATTTCCGGCGGAGTTTTGCTCTCATTCCCGTAATCGAAAGGACAAAAACCTCCGCCCTTGATCTTCACCGGTTCGCGCACAAAGTCGGTGGGCCGCTTGGCGCGATCGGTGGAAATAATGACCCACCGTCCCACGATGGGGTCTTTTCTTAACTCGGGCACGTACTAAATCCTTTCAGTAAGGGCTTTCCTGTCCTGTGGAGCGTGCAAGTCAGTGATTGTACGACACCGAAAAGGCATTTTGAAACAGCTCGAACGTAGATCCAGGGCGGTGCGATTCGTAGTATACGGCCAGCACGTCGAAGCGCCACTGGCACGAGGGTGGCATCTGGCGCAGGAAGTCGCGTGCCACCAGCCGCAATTCTCTTTGCTTGTCGTGATCAACGGCGGCTTCGGCTGGCTTTACGTCGCGCGTGGTGCGGGTCTTGACCTCGATAAAACAGAGAGTGTCCTTGTCCCATCCGACGAGGTCGAGTTCTCCGCGATGATGTGGAGAACGGTAGTTGCGGGCAATGATGACATAGCCCTTCCGCTGAAGGTAGAAGTAGGCCGCTTCTTCGCCGCGACGGCCGGTGCGCTGGTGCGCAGGCAGGTCGTCTGGCGGAAGCGTGCGGCCAGCTATCCAGTCGAGTGCTCGCAGCGTGGCTTGCGTGAGGCGTCCGCCAAACATGGGAGTGGAGATATAACCCAACTCACTATAGAGGGAGCGATGTTAGCCTGATGTGACGGCGGTCACGCGGCATCCGGTACATTTCTCCCCACCTCCTGCGGCAACTCTTTCCCCCTCGTGTTCACCAGCACCACTCCCGCCAGCGCGATGGCTCCTCCGAGGAGAGAGATCCACCGCGGCACCTCTCCCAACCAGATCCAGGCAATCCCGATGGCCATGACCGGGATCAGGTAGAGCAAGGTGGCGGTGCGTCCGGCCGTACCATGCGATAGCACGTAAGCCCACGCGACGTAGGCTAATGCTCCCGGGAAAATTCCGAGGTATATCACCGACAATGTTGCCGCGACCGGCGCGGAACGGAGGGATTCCAGGAAACCACTGCCGAAGGGCAACATCAGCAAAGTTCCAAACCAGATCGAGTAGGCCGTGAATTCGAGCGCGCTGTATCTCCCTAGATAATGCTTCTGCATGATCATGTAGACCGAGGAAGTGAGCGCTGCTGACAGGATGACCAGCGCTTGTGGTGAAAGACGGATACCTTCTCCCTCTCCTCTGGCGATCAGCGCAACGCCAGCGAAACTTAGGAACACACCGAACCATCCCAGAGCAGTCAGCTTTTCGTTTAGCGTGAAGCGAGCGAAGAGCGCAGTCCAGATGGGCACCGAGGCGATCAGCAGACTTGCGGCGCCGGCGGTGACGCGCGTTTCGCCGTAGTTCAGCGCAATGTTGTAGAAGGTGATCCCGATAAGCCCGGTGAGAGCCAACCCGGGAAGATCGCGTACCTCGGGACGGCGAAAGTGCGCGACCGCCGCATAAATCGCGAGCACGAACGATGCCACCAGGAAGCGAAGGATCGCGAGATGTGAGGGCGAGTAAGCCCGGAGTCCAGCACGAATCCCGGCGAAGGCCGACGCCCACAAGACGAGGGCGACTCCGAGAGCAACGAGAGTGCGAGTTGTGAAGCGTGGCATCGCGCGTTCCTCAAATGTCTGGTTGAAGCCGGTTTAGGAATTAGATGAGACGCGAATGCAGCAGTTGCGACTTACCAGCTATTGCCGCCGCGTTTCTACACAGAGGGCGTTACTGAATCCCCGACGCGGATCGTTCCTTGCGTGAGGATCTGCGCGCGCAAACCGCCGCGATGGCGCAGGCCCTTGATGACATGCTTGCCCGTGACCCTCTGTAGGTGATCACACGGCTCACACAGGCGAATGCCGCGGACGCGGACGTCGCCGATCAAAAACTCCCTCCCCACCAAATGATTCAGCGGCACGTCGCGAGTGACGATGTTGCGGCGAGCATCGCCCGCGGCGAGTTCGATGTCATATTCGCGACGAAGCGCCTCAATCGCCTCCGCCTCGATCAGCGTGAGTTCGAAATCCGGCTCGGGCTTGTAGAACGTGCCCTGCTTGAGGGCGTAACGATCTCCTTCCAGCCCGACGCCGGGACTCAGAACCGCACGATCTAGAGCCTGCACCGGCCCTTGAGCGGCTGAGGCGATGTGGATCGACTCAACTTTTCCGTTCCACATCGCAACACCTCCGGCAACTACGCGTTTTTCTCGACGATGGCGATCGACTCTTCGAGCGCGTCGATAGCCACGTCAGCTTCGTCCTTGGTGACGATCAGCGGCGGCGAGATGCGAACTGTGCTCGGGCCGCAGCCGAGGAAAAGGATGCCGCGATCGAACGCGAGTTCGACAATGCGATCGCGCTCCTGGGGAGCGTACTCGCGAGTCTTCTGGTCTTTCACGATTTCAACGCCGATCATCAGTCCCCGACCGCGAACATCGCCGACGATCTTGTGCTTCTTCGGCCAGTCCGCCATCTTGTTCCGCATGTAGTCACCGACTTCCTGCGAATTCCTGAGGAGACCCTCTTTTTCGACTACATCGAGAGTGGCGAGCGCAGCGGCGATACAAACCGGGTTGCCGCCGAAGGTTGAGGCGTGGGAACCGGGAATCCAGTCCATGACTTCAGCCTTGCTGATGACGACTCCCAGTGGCATACCGGAGGCAATCCCCTTAGCGCTGCACACGATGTCAGGATGCACGCCTGTGTGTTCGACCGCCCACCACTTGCCGGTGCGGCCGATGCCCGACTGGACTTCGTCCACCACCAGCAGGATGCCGTGCTTGTCGCAAATGCGCCGCAGTTCCTGCATGAAGACGTTCGGAGCAACGACGTATCCGCCCTCGCCCTGAATCGGCTCGACGAAAATGGCCGCGACTTCTTCGGGAGCAAGCGTCGTCTTGAAGAGCTTGTCTTCGATGAAGCGCGCGCAGCCGAGACCAAACGTTTCGGCGTCCTTCGGTCCGCCTTCGCAGCCGCGATACACATCGGGATAACGCACGTGGGTTACGCCCGGGACCAGCGGCGCGAAACGCCGCTTCTGCTGCGGCTTCGAAGCCGTGAGCGAAAGCGCGCCCATGGTGCGTCCGTGGAACGCTCCGAAGAACGCGATCACCTGCTGCCGCTTGGTGTGATAGCGCGCCAGTTTCAGGGCGCACTCTATGGCTTCCGTCCCGGAGTTGCCGTAGTAAATCTTGTGCGGCCCGGGCATGGGCGCGATCTTCGAGAGGCGGTCGGCGAGCGTCACCATGCTCTCGTAATAAAAGTCGGTACCCGACATGTGAATCAGTTCGCCCGCCTGCTTCTGAATAGC
>WNEZ01004869.1_pt1 | contig 33831 bp, 26 predicted proteins | sample 5400521 | NCBI WGS metagenome assembly WNEZ01 (sample SAMN13153339, study PRJNA577476) | soil metagenome | isolation source: 120 cm saprolite under Douglas fir tree site 2 hole 1 replicate 1 | place: USA:California | collected 2015-04-18 | reverse complement strand
TCGCGGACTGACGCCGACATTTGGATCCTTTGATGATGGGCAGCTTGAGGAGCTTCGGATTGAGCGCCGTTTCACCCGCAGTCCGGATCTGCAAGCCGAGTGCACGTATCTCATCCTCAAGCTCCAGGCGCGCTTCTTTTCAGGCGAGTATCGTACCGCCGTCGAGGCCTCATCGAGGGCGCAATCTCTGCTGTGGACCTTGAATTCACATTTCGAAACGGCGGAGTATCAATTTTACAGCGCACTATCCCAAGCCGCCTTCTGCGATTCCGCGCCAGCCGCTGAGCGGCAGCAGCACATGGAGGCTCTTGCGGCGCATCACAAACAACTCCAGGTGTGGGCGGCGAATTGCCCGGACAATTTTGAGAACCGCGCCGCGCTGGTCGGAGCCGAGATCGCCCGTCTGGAGGGCCGGGAGCTCGATGCCGAGCGCCTCTACGAACAGGCCATCCGCTCGGCCCGCGCCAACGCCTTTATTCATAATGAGGCACTCGCCAATGAAGTCGCTTCCCGCTTCTACGCGACGCGTGGCTTCGAGAAGATTGCCCGCCTGTATTTGCAGGACGCTCGCGACGGCTATCTGCGGTGGGGTGCCGATGGCAAGGTGCGGCAACTCGAACGGCTTCATCCGCAGCTCCGCGACGCACCAGTCCATGCATCTCCCACCGCTACAATTGGCGGGCCCGTCGAGCAGCTGGATGTCGGGACGGTGGTCAAGGCTTCGCAGGCGGTGTCCGGCGAGATCGTCCTCGGCAGGCTCATCAAGACGCTGCTGCGGATCGCGGTCGAACATGCTGGCGCTGCGCGTGGCCTGCTCATCCTGTTCCCGGGCGGCGAGCCACGGATCGCGGCGGAGGCGACGACCGGCCGCGGTCAGGTTGAGGTCACGCTGCGCCAGACGGCCGCGTCACCGGCCGAACTTCCCGAATCCGTGCTCAACACCGTGATCCGGACGCGGAAAAGCGTGATCCTTGACGATGCCTTGGCGCAGAATCCGTTCTCGGCTGATGAATACCTCCGTCAAAAGCCCGTCCGGTCGGTGCTCTGCCTGCCCCTGGTGAAACAGGCCAAGCTGATCGGGGTGCTCTATCTCGAGAACAATTTGGCATCGCACGTGTTCACGTCCTCCCGGATCTCGGTGCTGGAATTGCTGGCATCTCAAGCGGCGATCTCGCTGGAGAACGCCCATCTGTACAGCGATCTCCAGGAGCGGGAGGCCAGGATCCGCCGCCTCGTTGACTCGAACATCATCGGGGTCGTGATCTGGGATGTTCATGGCCGGATCGTCGATGCGAACCAGGCTTTTCTCGACATGGTCGGACATGGCCGGGAAGATCTCGTCTCGGGTCGGCTGCGATGGACGGAACTGACGCCGGCCGAATGGCGTGATGCCGACGAACAGATCATCGCAGAGCTAAAGGCGATTGGAACCCTCCAACCACGTGAGAAAGAGTACCTTCGCAAAGACGGCAGCCGCGTGCCGGTTCTAGTCGCCCGCGCGCTTTTCGAGTGGAAACCAGACGAAGGGGTTTCCTTTGTCATCGACATGACCGACCGCAAGCGAGCGGAAGAGAGGCTGCGCGCCAGCGAACAGCGCTTCCTCGATGCTCAAATGGAGCTCGCACACGTCACGCGCATAACCACCCTGGGCGAACTGGCGGCCTCGATCGCCCATGAAGTGAACCAGCCGCTTGCCGCCGTCGTCGCCAACGCCGAGGCCTCTCTGAGCTGGCTCCGCCGCGGAACTCCCGACGTGGACGCAGCGTGCCGCTCGGTGGAATGGATTATCGACGACGGCAATCGGGCAAGCGAGGTGATCCGGCGCGTCCGGGCGCTCGCGAACAAGACCAGCCTTGAGAAGGTGCCGCTCGACGTCAATGACGTCGTGAGGGAGACCATCCCGCTGGTGAAGCGTGAGTTGATCGGCCATCAGGTATTGTTGCGAATGGAGTTAGCACCGGCTCTACCCATGATCCTTGGTGATCGGGTCCAACTGCAGCAGGTGATCATCAACCTGGTGATGAATGGCATTGAAGCGATGCAAGCGGTCACGGATCGGCCGCGCGAACTGGTGATCCGATCGCGTCAGGACGAGCCACAACACGTGCTCGTAAGTGTGACGGATTGCGGCGTCGGGATCTCCGCCGAGAATGCGGACCGGCTGTTCAACCCCTTCTTCACCACCAAATCCGGCGGCATGGGTATGGGGCTGTCGATCTGCCGTTCGATCATGGAAGCCCACGGTGGCCGGCTGTGGGCCACGGCAACCGTGCCCCACGGCGCCATGTTTCAGTTCACTCTGCCGGTGAACGCGGACGCTGTGTCGTGAGGTTGGCGCCGGTAAGGCGTCCAAAGAACCGGCGGCCCGCCAGCGAGTTCAGCTTTGGGTCAAAATGCGAAAAACTCAATCCGAGCAAGTGTTTTCGCTCTAACATCGATGGCGGGACATCCTCGGCGGGCGTGCGGTTAATGGAAGTGAAGGGAACGATTTCCAATTCCATAACCGTTCATTCCGCGAATTCGTACCGCTGCCCTGATTTTTCGTGAATTTCGTACTACATAGCGTGGATGAGTTCTGCTCCGACCAAATCGGGAAAAGCTGGGACCATTCAGCCGCGCTGGGGCTGGAGTGGTGTGTCGAAGCTGATACGACGTGTGGCGATGCTACTAGCCACGAAATCCAGCCGTGCAGATGTTGTCGCCCAGCTTGTCGATTTACGCGCCCGTTTCCATGGATGGCTGCACCAGGACGAGTTCGGCCCACGCCGAGGTGAGCAGACCGCAACTCTCCGAGCGCACATCAAATTCGTTCGCGAATTATGCCAGCGGCTGAACAAGGGCAAATCTCGTTCCCGGGACAGGCTTGATGCGGCGTTACGGAGCAGCAATGATGGACTAAGTCCAGCGGTAGCGGCGCTTGGCGAGGCGGCTGCCGATGTCGAATCAGCCTTGCAGATTACAAGCTCAAAAAACCAGGATATTGGCTGGTTTTCGCGAGTGAGGAGTTGCGCTGAAACGCTTTTTGAAAAAATCGAAACACTCGATGACAACACGAATAGCCAGATCGCCCTGACCGCCCTGTACCGCAATTTTGAACTATCGCAGACCGCGGCGTCTGAGGAGTTCGGTTTGCTGGACGCCGAGTGCTGGCTCAATGGCTACTGGAATGTGCTGGTAGAGACACTCAACAGGCTTAATGATCAACGCGGTGCGCAAGAGCGCGTTTCTCTCAAGCTTTTGGTTGAAGAACTTTGCAACCTTTATGAACGTGAAACGGGAGAGCCAGTGGCCGCACATGGCATTAAAGGAGATGTGTACACATCTCGCGCCGAAACGACGTCGGGTCGATTCGTCACGGCAGCAGTGGAGGCGATGCTTCCTGACAAATCCTGGTTCGACCAGCATAGCCAATTTGCACACTCGGTTTGCGCCCAGACGTTCCTGCCTGGCGATCGACACCAGCCGGATCGAGCACGTCAAGTCCTTGGGATAATGAAGGATTTTGTTGATCAACGCCCCACGCCGATCGAGGCGCCCACGAATTAGGCATTCTATTGCGGAAATGAAGAGAGTAATTCCGTCCACTAAACGACGGGAATGAAACCAAAACGCGCAACCCGTTCTCATCCTTGGCCGGCCGCCAAGAAGCCTCATCGGTTCGCCCACTCTGCACTCACGATCGAATCTGTGCCGGTCCAGGATTTGCGACCGAGCCCAAACAACTGCCGATTCCATCCCAAGGAGCAGATCGATAAGCTCAAGCGGGCCATCGAAAGGTTCGGATTCTTAGGGCCAGTTCTCATCGACGACCGCAATAGGGTCATTGTAGGTCATGCGCGGATGGAGGCTGCAAAGGCGCTTGGCTTGGCCGAGATCCCCTGTCTCCGAATACGCCATCTGAGCGAGGCAAAAAAGCGAGCGTTTGCAATCCTCGACAATCGATTGGCTGAAGATTCAGCTTGGGATTTTCAACTCTTAGCGAAAGAGTTCCAGTTTCTGCAGGCTGAAGGCATCGATTTGGAAACGACCGGTTTCGAAATACCTGAGTTCGAGACAATCTTCGCTGCCGGCGATATAGCGGCGAAAAATACCGAAGACGATAAGATCCCTGATCTTGTGCCAACCCGCGCCATCACGAAGCCGAATGACTTATGGATCCTGGGTGATCATCGACTTGTCTGTGCTGATGCCCGGCGACCGGAATCCTTCGCCGCCCTTTTGCACGGTATCCGCGCTCAGCTTGTCTTCACTGATCCCCCATTCAACGTGAAAATCCGTGGCCATGTCTCCGGCAAGGGACGCACTAAGCACCGCGAGTTCGCCGAAGCCAGTGGCGAAAAGACGCCTGCGCAATTTGCCAAATTTCTTGAAGATACGCTTGGTCTGCTCGCTGTGCACTCGGAAGACGGAGCCATTCATTTTGTCTGCATCGATTGGCGACACCTTGACGAAATGCTGACCGCTGGCCGTCGTGTCTATCGTAAGCTTAAGAATCTTGTCGTCTGGAACAAAACCAACGCTGGAATGGGCTCACTTTACCGGAGCCAGCACGAGTTAATCTTCGTTTGGAAACATGGGCGGGGCAAACACACCAATAACGTCCAGCTTGGAAAGCACGGACGAAACCGCAGTAACGTTTGGACCTATGCCAGGGCGAACACCTTCAGCTCGGATCGCTTGAAGGACCTCGCCATGCACCCAACGGCCAAACCGGTCGGGCTAGTGGCCGATGCCATTTTGGACTGCTCCCGACGCGGCGATCTCGTTCTCGACAGCTTTGGTGGAAGCGGCACAACCCTCATTGCCTGTGAACGGACCAACCGCAAAGCACGCCTGATCGAAATCGACCCGATCTATTGCGATCAGACCGTGCGGCGGTGGCAAAAGCTGACGGGCAAGATTGCCGTGAACGCGGCTGGCATACCGTTCAACAATTTTGAGAAATCCTAGCAAAACGGCGAAATCCCATGCGACGAAAAGGTCAATCCTATCGAGGCAAAAAATCCGCTTCAGACCATGCCGCACACAATCCGGTCGGCTACGGGCGCCCCCCCTTTGGCGTCGAGGTTCAAGCCCGGCACATCAGGAAACGCTAAGGGCCGGCCAAAAGGCAGCAAAAACTTCAAAACGCTGATCAAACAAGCCATGACCGCAAGTATTTCAATCCAAGAAGGCCAGACCAGCAGACGGGTAAGCAAGATCGAAGGCGTCGTGCTGCGTCAACTTCAAAGCGCCCTCAAAGGCAATGAGCGGTCCGCCATGGCGGCCATCAAGATGGCGATGCTAGTGGGTCTCCTTGAGGACAATACCCCTGCCGAAGCCTCCGCCTTAGGCGCCGCGGATGAGCAGATTCTCGAGCAACTCCTGACCCGCCATCGCAGGGCTCGGCGACGATGAAGAATCGCCGTTCAACGAGGGGCGTTTATAAGGCGATCGATGAGATCTCGACCAAGGACCTTCTCGCCAGACTGAGCCCTGCGGCTCGTCGCAGATATCTCGACTCGGTACTGGCGGACGATTTCTCGGCTTTTGTCATGAAGGTCTTCGAGACCGTGTCACCCGGCGACGAATTTCGGCCGAACTGGCATATCGACGGAATGACGTATGCGGCCGAACTCCTGATCGATGGAAAAATCAAACGACTCATAACGACCGTGCCGCCCCGCCATCTCAAGTCGATCATCTTCTCGGTCGCGCTGCCGGCGTTTCTGCTAGGGCAAGATCCGACCAAGCGAATCATCTGCGTCAGCTACTCCAACGAACTCGCCATAAAACACGCGATCGATTTTCGCGCCGTCATGAGCTCCGACTGGTATCGCCGCGTTTTCCCCAAAACGAAGGTCAGTCGTGAGAAGGACACCCAATATGAGACCATGACCACGGCCCGCGGCTACCGTTACGCCACCTCGCTTGCCGGGACCCTAACCGGGCGCGGCGCCGACCTGATCGTGCTGGACGACCCGCAAAAGCCGGAGGAGGCGCTTTCGGAAGCGCACCGAAACAGTGCTGGACAATGGTTTGATACGACGCTCCTTTCGCGCCTCGATTCGAAATCCGAAGGGGCGGTCGTGATGGTCATGCAGCGGCTCCATGAAGACGATTTGGCAGGTCGCTTGCTTGAAAAGGGTGGCTGGGAACATTTGAAGATTGCAGCCATCGCGGAACAGGAGGAGCGCATCACGGTCGGCCGGCGGCGCATACACAAAAGAACGGCCGGCACCGTGATCGATTCCCGACGTGAATCGCTGGAAGACCTCGAGCACTTGAGACAGAGCATGGGCGAGCTGTTCTTTTCGGCGCAGTATCAGCAAGAGCCGATCCCTCTGGCCGGCAACCTCATCAAGGCCGAATGGTTCAAGCAATACGACGTCGCTCCGACCTACAGCTACAACGACGTTTTGGTGATAAGCATCGATACCGCAATGAAGGGCGCACCTTCCGCGGACTATTCAGTGGCGACGGTATGGCTCGCTCGCGGTGAAAACAGCTACCTACTCGATCTCTGGCGCGAGCGCGTCGACTATCCCGATCTCAGGCGCGCCGTGCACAGGCTCCGCGAGAAGTACCCCACTGCCGCGCTCCTGATCGAAGACAAAGGCTCGGGTACAAGCCTGATCCAGGATCTAAGATTGGAAAATGTAACGCCTATCCCCATCAATCCTGAAGGGGACAAGGTTACGCGGCTCGCTGCCGTCTCAGTTCAGTTCGAGTCGGGCGCCGTTTGGTTCCCCAAGGGCGCGCCCTGGCTCGGCAGTCTCAAGGCTGAACTCCTCGGTTTTCCCAACGTCAAATACGACGACCAGGTCGATTCCATTTCCCAGGCGTTATCCTGGATAAAGCAGCACCGTCAAAACCAGATCCCGTTTGTGACACCGATTATTGTTTTCACTCCCCGCACCTGCTTCGGTGACATCTCGCCCCATCGCTAATTCAAACCTTTCGACGAAGCTACAATGCCGCATCAGCGACCATCCTAGAAAGCTGTGCCGATTTTGTTCGCTTAGTAGGTTTACGATCGGCGAAGCACTTTCAAACCCTGGCCAACGTGCCCTTAAGAATGGCATGGATCACTTTAAGATCCAGGTTTTGCGAAAAGCGCCAAAAAATTGCTCCTGATTTGCTCGACTTCGACGCGCAGCGGAGCATTAATGTGTCTGCCGGAGCTACCCAAGCGAACCGTCCAACGATCGCCATCAACGCCGGCGACTTTGCGCGGACAAAACAACCGGACCACCATGGCCTCTAGCTCCAGCACCAGTATCGCCAAGAAAGCTCGCTCCAAGGCCGAGGCGGATTTTGCCACTTGGCTCATGATGGCCAAGCTCGGCAGTTTCGATGACCTTCCGTCAAACGCGCAGAAGTTCCTGACTAACTATCGAGCCCGACTCGAGACGATGAGCGAAGCGAAGTCCACGGTGCTGGCCGTTCGCGAGGTCTACAGCGCTTATTACAGCGAGATGGGAGGCGTGGGCGCGGCGCCGGAACCGCAAGCTCGCAAACCAACGACAGAGGGCAATAAACCTCAGCCCGCTCCATCGGCTACGCGCCATTCGACCGGGCCAATGATCCGAAAATCCCTCCCGGCCCTGCTGATTTTCGCGAGCATGGTGCTCTGATCGTCACATATAGGTTTCTGACGCAGTAACCCATTAAGGTCCGCGGATCGTGGGCCTTTGGGGCGTATTTTGCTGCGACGCCGCGCCCGCTGCCCCTTGTGGAATCCCCGATCATAAGATGCTCGGCGCTCGGCAAACAACGCCACAAGATTGCTCAGGATCTGCTCGACTTCCGGTCCGTGCAGAGCGTGTGTGGTGGCCTTAAAGGGAGGCCACCATGGTCCGCGCCGCGATCGAGCCAGCAATCAGGATAATGCTGACTGAGATTCACTCCAAGCTGAACGAAGCCGCGCGTATCGCAAAAGTCGCCGAGGCCTGCGCGCTGGCGGGGAGCGTCGCTGAAGGCGTAACCCTTTCGATGGATATCGAACAGCTGATTTAGGAAGCCGGTCGTCTGCAAGATGCCGCCTCGCTGCTGAACCGCCTGTCCCGCGAATAGCGCCCCTGTTTTCACTCTCCTCTCGCCCCGCCCTCCTTTGGCGGGGCCGTGTCAGTGGCAGCACATGACGCTGTCGTTGATGCCAGAGGAGAACCAGATGGCCACCGGTAAATCGAGATCAAAATCCGCAAAGACGGCACGCAAATCGTCTCGCACTGTAAAACACCCCGCCAAGAGCAGCGTCCCGGCTCGATCGAAGCCCACCGCTGCGACTAATGCCGTCGCATCAAAAGCGGCATCATCGAAATCACCTCCGTCTTCGTCATCCAAACAGTCGGCTGTGCTGAAGATGCTGCACGAGCCCAAGGGCACCACGATCGCCGCGATCATGAAGGCGACGGATTGGCAGCAGCATTCGGTCCGCGGCTTCTTCGCGGGCGTGGTCAAGAAGAAGCTCGACCTCAATCTCGTCTCCGAGAAGGTGGACGGTCGACGCATTTATCGGATCGCCAAATCTGGCGCGGCGCGATGATCGTCACGCAGCAGACCGGGCCAGCTCACCCCACCGATCCAGCCGTCGAGGACGAGTTGAATCGGCTGGCGGTGATGCCGATCGCCCAGCTGCGCGTCAGATACCGGGAAGTGTTTCGAACCGATCCGCCGAAGGCGTTCGGTCCGGATCTGCTCCGGCGCAGTATCGCGCATCGGATTCAGGAGAAGGCCTACGGCGGCCTCTCCCGTTCGGCGCAGCGCCTGCTCGATCAAATGATGAAGGCATACGTCGCGAAGCCGAACGGCAAGATCGCGTTGCCGCGCCGGATCAAGCCGGGCTCGGTCCTTGTTCGTGAGTGGAAAGGCAAGAGCCACCGCGTCATGGTGCTGGCGGTGGGCTTTGCCTATGACGGGTCGACCTACGGCAATCTCTCCGAAATTGCAGGTCTCATCACCGGCACCAAGTGGAACGGGCCGCGATTTTTTGGACTGCGGTCCAAGACCGAAGAAAGCAGCGAGCCTGTGGCTCCTGATCGGTCCGATGGCGCAAAGCGAAAAGCGGAGGCCGCATCTCCCCCTTCGAGTCATCTCGGTGGCGGAAGCGACTATCGAAAGCGGAATGCCGACATTGCCCGCAAATCAGCTACGAATGGCAACCGTCATGGCGGCTAATTCGATCAAACCGGTCCGCTGCGCCATCTACACCCGCAAATCCACTGAGCATGGTTTGGAGCTGGAGTTCAACTCGCTCGACGCCCAGCGCGATGCCTGCGAGGCCTATATAAAGAGTCAGGCCTCGCAGGGATGGCGGGCCCTTCCCCAGCATTATGACGACCCCGCTTTTTCAGGCGGCAACCTGGATCGTCCTGCTCTTCAGCAGCTGTTGAAAGATATCGACGCCAGCCGGATTGACGTCATCGTCGTCTACAAGATCGATCGGCTGACCCGGTCGCTGGCTGACTTCGCCAAACTGGTCGAGGCCTTCGATGCCAAATCGATTTCGTTCGTCGCGGTCACGCAGCAGTTCAACACTACGACATCGATGGGCCGATTGACCCTCAATGTCCTGTTGTCCTTTGCCCAGTTCGAGCGCGAGCTGTCCTCCGAGCGGGTCCGCGACAAGGTCGCGGCCAGCAGACGTAAGGGCAAGTGGACGGGCGGCACCGTGCCGCTCGGCTACGACGCCAAGGACAAGAAGCTGATCGTCAACACGGCCGAAGCCGAGACCGTTCGCTACATCTTCAAGCGGTATCTGGAACTGCAGAGTTTCGGGAAACTGGTGGAGGACCTCGACGCCAGTAGCATCGTCACCAAGCGCCGGGACACCAAGGTCAGGAAATACAACGGCGGGATACCCTTCACTTACGGTCCCCTCGCCCACTTCCTGAAGAACCGCCTCTACATCGGCGAGACCGGACACAAGGACAAATGGTTCCCGGGCGAGCACGCGGCCATCGTCGACCGAAAGACCTTCGAACAAGTCCAGCAGCTTCTCGGCTCCAAATCCGCTGGCCGAAAGGCCCACCGCAGCGCCAGCGAAGCGCTGCTGATGGGCAAACTCTACGATGACCGCGGTAACCGAATGAGCCCGAGCTTCTCAACAAACAAGGGGGTCCGGTACCGCTTCTATATCAGCTCAGCCCTACTGCGTGGACGGAAGGCCGATGCCGGGTCGGTCGGACGGCTTGCTGCTCAGGCGATAGAGGACACCGTCGTTCAAGCGGTGAGAAATCATTTGCCAACCAATGAACCGATCGACGATGTGCAACTGTTGGATCGACACTTGTCACGTATCGAGCTCGGTCAAAACGGGCTGATAGTCTCGCTGAAGCCACCGGAACAGAATCACACCGATGAATGCAACGGCGACGCAGCTTTGCGCATTCGTTTGCCATGGTCACCGACTTCCAGCACCCAACTTTCGTCCTTTAATCCGAACCTGCCGAATTACAGGGAAGAACCAGACCTGAAGGCAGTCCAGGCCATCGTGCGAGCACGGCATTGGACATCAGAACTTGCCAATGGCACTTATGCGTCAGTGGATGAACTCGCGGCCAGCGCCAAGCTCAACTCAAAGGTAGTCAGGAACGAGCTTCGACTGGCGTTTCTCGCCCCCGAAATCCTTGACGCTATCCTGAATGGCAAGCCCGGCTGCAGCCTGCCCGATCTTCGAAGGATCGCAGCAATCAGCTGGCGTTCGCAGCGATCCGAACTATATGGAAATCGCTGCCCCACCGCCTGACCTAAACATTAAAGTTCCGTGAGAAAGCTCTTGATCGCCTTCCTGTTGCGTATTTTCGTGCCGATCGGCGTATCGGCAACGAGCTATTGGTTCGGCGACCGTCAAGGCAATTGGCAGACAGCGGACCGGTCAAGTGCCGGACTTCTGCCGACGGCATCAAACCATCCTGATGCACTCATTCGAGTTTACGCAGCGCGCACCGTACGGTGGCGCGGTATCTTTGCGGTTCACACCTGTATTCAAAGAGCAGGGCGCTTTGCAGTACGCCCGCTACGACTATACTGCCTGGGGTGAACCGATCCGCACGAACGGATTTGCGCCAGACGGCCGCTGGTTCGGCGCGGTGCCAGAAACGATCGTTGCGGTTGACGGGGACAACGCCAACAGACTCATTCCCAGAATCCAATACGTCATCGAGAACTATAAGTTTCGCTCTCTTGGCGATTACAGCGCGTGGCCTGGTCCCAACTCAAACACATTTGTTCAGGCGGTCCTCGACGCTGTTCCGGAACTGAAAGCGGTCTTGCCGCCAACCGCAATCGGCAAGGATTATCCTTATGAGGGTGAATGGCTGGGCATAACGCCTTCCCGAACCGGCATCTATGCATCCCTCGGGGGTTATCTTGGTTTAACGGTCGGATGGGTCGAGGGGATTGAATTGAATTTCTTTGGCGCCGTTTTGGGGATCGATGTTCGACGCCCTATCGAGGGGTTCAAACCGAAGTGGTTTCCGGCTGCGCTGGCGTGACGAGGCGACCCTCCAAGCGAAGGCGTCCGGCATCCAGCAGATCGGTGAGAGCCGTCTCGACGACTTCCCGCAGCTGGGCGCTTGTCGAACCGAACCCGAACAAGCGGGCGACAGCCTGGACCAGTTGATCTCGCTCCGCGCCGTAGTTCTCTTCAACCACCTCGGCGATTGCGACCCTTACCTCTTCGGGCGGCAGGATCTCGGGCTTGCGCAACGTATTGGACTCGACGTCGCTCCGATTCCTCACCACAACGGCTTGGCCCGGGACGAGGTAGAATGGGCCTCCAGCGATATCGCCCTTGCGTTTCGCGGCCTTTATCGCGGCCCGGACCGCGTCGCGGATGCGGTTGCCCGCTCGCGCTAGCCCCCATGCTGACCTGATCCGCAAAACAATTTCCGACTCGTGAATTGGCCCTTCGACGCAAACCACGCGAACGACGTGCTTCATCATTTCGGACACCGGAGTTTCGTGAGGGTCGACCTGGCGGCGGATCGATAGCTTGGCTTCCTCGTAATGCGCGGTCGGGGGCCTGTCCCCATTAACTTCAGCGGTCATGACGTCGATGTCCGCTTCCTCGTGCGCGGTGAACCGGATCGGGACGGCAGACACGGAATCCGCAGCCCGCTCGTCCGTCTCGCGCCAGTGCGCCTTCGCCGCATCGATGGCCTGCACGACCTTGGCCGTTTCCTCTTCCGGCCTTAGGAACCAATCCGTTGACCAGATACGATGAAGTACCCAGCCGTGGGCTTCGAGAACGTTCTGCCTCAAGCGATCTCTGTCCCTCGCCGAGCGTGACGAATGGTATTGGGCGCCGTCGCACTCGATACCCAGCACGAAACGTCCCGGTTTTTCCGAATCCGACACGGCGAGGTCGACGAAGAACCCAGCCGTTCCGATCTGAGTCTTGACATCGTGACCTAGTGCCGTCAGTCGCGCGGCCACTTGCTCCTCGAAGATTGAATCGGCATCGCGGCCGGTTTCCTCGGCAATCCCAAGCTTTCCTGTCTGGGCGAACGATAAGAACATCTTGAGCGCCGCCACACCTCTCCCTTTCGATCGGGAGAGGTCAATGTCGTCGCCGGTAATTGACGAGAACACCTCGCAACGGAGCTTCGCTCGGGAGATCAGCACGTTGAGGCGGCGCTCACCGCCGTCCGAGTTTAGCGGTCCGAAGCTCGTCGAGATGAACCCCTCCTTCGTCCTGCCGTAACCCAGCGAGATAAATATCACGTCGCGTTCGTCGCCTTGGATGTTTTCTAGATTCTTTACGAAGAAGGGTTCGCTGGTGCCGCGGCCGAAGAATTCCTCTGTGTCCGGATGTTCGCGCCTCAAGATTTCGAGTTCGTTTTGGATCGCCTGGCGCTGCGCAACCGAGAAAGTGGCTACGCCCAGTGTCCTGCCCGGTGCCTCGCGGGCGTGACGGATCACGGCTTCCGCAACAATGCGTGCCTCCTTCGGATTGGTGCGGGTGTTTCCACGATCGTAGTGCGCGTCCGGAAGATAGTGAAATTTCAAACCCATGCCGGCGACGGCATCGTACGGGCTGGGCACGATGAAGAGTCGATTGTCATAGAACTGCTTGTTCGACACCGCGATAAGCGACTGATGCTTGCTGCGGTAGTGCCAGTTCAACATCCGGTGCGGCAGGCCCTTCGCAAGGCAAAGATCGAGGGTGCTTTCCGCGTCTTTCGCCTGGAAGGTAAGATCTTCGTCCTCGTCCCGGTCCTCGTCGTTTCCGGTCAATTTCGCGAAGAAACGCGTAGGCGGAAGCTGGCGCTCGTCTCCGACGACCACCATCTGGCGGCATCTCGCGACTGCGCCTAGCGCGTCGACGGGCTCGATCTGCGACGCTTCGTCGACGACCAGCAGATCGAAAGAGATCGCTCCCGGTTTCAGGAATTGCGCCACGGAAAGCGGGCTCATTAGGAAGATCGGCTTGATCTGTTGGATGACGGGTCCTGCGCGCTCCAGCAGTTGCCTTATCGAAAGATGGTTGCGTTTTTTGGCGATCTCCCCGTTCAGGACGCCGAGTGGACCGATGCCGCCGGCATTTCGCGGCAGCCGCGACGCGTGCTCGTAGGCTATCTGGTCACGTGCGAGCCGCATGCGCTCTAGGTCAAGCTTGCGGAAGCTCTCCACGAGGCGGCTATGTACTTCCCCATCGAACCTCTTAATTTCGGGGTTGTTAGCGAAGATCACGCTGCGCATGGCCTCAAAGTAGGACCGTTCGAAGGTCGGGAGCAATGAAGCTTCGCTAAGCGACCCATCGAGCACGCTTTCGGCCATCGAATCGAGGCCAATTTCGCTCGCGATCCGGATGCGATCCATGAAAGCGATCCATCGCGTGATGCGTTCGGGCGATTTCTGCCACTGGGAGATAGCATTGACGATGCCGGCGATAGACATGTCGTCGGCGACATCGAGCTGGATGCGTACCGTGTCGAGTTGCAGGAAATCGATAAGACGGTCGACGCCAGACTTTGCCGCTTGGAGGTCCTTTCGAAACGCCTTTAACGATCTCCCATCTTCGGCCGACAGGGTCACTCGCGCCAAACGATCGCGCGCACCGTCCGGAAGATTTTCCTTCGGAAATCCGGTCCACCACGTTATGAAGCTTCCCAACTTCGTCCAATCGGAGCGTTCCTTCCGCCACATAATACCGAATGCCGCGCGTCCAGCCGCTTGAAGATCCTCGAACGACCGGCGCGCGACTTGCGCGGCAATCAAACCATCGACTAGCAGAAGGCGCTGCTCGATTGTCTTCGGCAACGGGACGTTCAAGCATGAATTCAGAAGCGCGATTTGTGCTCGGTAACGTGAGCTGAACACCCGGAACAACGAGCGACCTTTCTGCACCAGTATCGTCCGACATTCGTAGAGTGAGGCGTTCCATGCCGATTCGACGAACGCCGAATCGAAGGCCGTCCTGAGCTTCGAGAATCGCTCGCCTTTTTCGACGGCTTCGATGACATCGCCGACGGAATCCCACACTGGATCGCAGAACGCTTGACGATCGCATTCCGGCATTGCGGCGGATGCTTCCACGAATCCAAGAAGCCTCGCTGTTTCGGCAAATGTCTTGGGCCTGGGCAGCTCGAAAAGCGCGCACGCGAATTCCGCGCCAGCGATCATTGTCGTCAGATCGCCGGCTACCGAATCAAGCGATTTCCGCAATGTTTCCATCTCGCTGGGATCGAGGGCGTCACGGCCAACGCCACGCCAAGGATGACGGTGCGGCGCGCCATCCGCGGCGATCCTTTCCGCGATCTCTTTCACCAGTTCGCGCCGCCTTTCGAGGTCGAGCGGCGACCAGCTCTCCGGGGCTTCCAGGGAATGATCGGGCTCTCCCGAGGATCCCCTTGAGCGGATCAGACTGCCTAGGAGCCGGAACGGCGTCAGCCCGCTCGGTTCATGAGCGACGTGCATCATTTCGGCGTGCAAGTTGAGCTTGTCGCGACTGTCGGTCAGCCGCTGCACTAGCGTGGCTTCCCCACGAGGCGTGGGTGCGGCCGCGCTGCGGGCACGCTTCAGTTCTTCCAAAAGAACGCGCTTGTTGGCCTTGCTGGAGTGCAGTTCGAGCGCGAGCGACGCCAAGCCTGCGTCCCGAAGACGGCGATGGACGACGTCCAGTGCGGCCATCTTCTCCGCGACGAAAAGCACCGTGCGGCCCTCAGCGGCTGCCGACGCGATAATGTTCGTGATGGTCTGTGACTTGCCGGTCCCAGGCGGTCCCTTGATGATGAGGTGACGTCCCCGCGCGACCTCCTCGATGGCGACGGTCTGGGACGAATCGGCATCGATGACGTGGTTCATCGCGACGGGTTGAATTATGGGATCGATCTTGCCGTTGTCCGCGACGATAGGCTCGGGCGACTCGAATCCGTCTTGCAGCAAGCCGCGGATCAAAGGATGGTGGTCCAGTCCACCGTCTGTCGGCCAGTTCTCGGGATCCAGATCGCGGTACATCAGGAACTTGGAGAAGGAGAAGAAACCGAGCACCATGGCATCGGGCTTTACTTCCCATCGCGACTTGCCCGAAACAGTCTCCGCGACGCCGGAGATGTATGCGGCGATATCCACGTCATCTTCGTCACCGAAATCTTCGATCTTTATACCGAATTCGCCGTCCATCTTCGCTTGGAGCGAAAGGTTCGTCGACGGCGGCTCGGCACGCGACGCGAGATGGAAGCGATCGGCTGCGCTGCTCCGCTCGATCCGAACGGGAAGCAGGACGAGGGGCGCGAAACGTTCGACGTCCGATTTGTCGTCCTCAAACCATTTCAGCAAACCGAAGGCGAAATAAAGGATGTTGACGCCTTGTTCCTCTTCGAGCGTCCGCGCATCGTACCAGATGTCCAGGAGGCGTTTCTGAAGTCCCTCGGGCGACAGTTTCGTTTGCAACCGCGTGTCCGAGTGGCGTGCCCGGGAACCCGTTTCGGTGTCGTCGCCTACGTGGAATTGCTGGGCAATCGAGCCTGAAGACTCGTCATCGGGAACCGACGGAGGTTGCCCTTCAATCGCCTCGACTTTGGCGGCTAGGAAGGTGAAACGCTTACTCTCTCCCAGTAGCCTGAACACTTCCGATGACTTTTCGTCAATGATCTCGATTGCTCGGATATTCTTTGTCCGGAGCGGAATGTTTACGAGCCTGTTGCGCGTGCCCAGGTCGAGCAGCGCCTTTCGGTCCATGAGAAGTCTGTCCCGGAGCGATATCCTCGTCAAAGTTACCCCCGATCGTTAAACCAAAGATTGCAGGACTGCATCCGGACGTTGGCAGGCGCCTTCATCTTTGAGATCTCCTACAGCCCCACTCACGACGGCGAGCCCGTCCCATCGACGGCTACATCCAAGTCGACAGGCACACTGGTTGGGATGGGTTGTGGCACAAAACCGACACGTCGGGATACCGTGGTGTCCACTTTTACCGGACGTTCGGCATCTTCTTCCGATGAACCTTTGGATTTTGACAGTTATCTGTCACCGTTCGTCCTGTGCGTTACCCGACCGGTTATTAGAGGCCATCCAGCCCCGAATATCGCATCCCACGGCCTCGTGCGAGCGCGTACGATCGCCCCGGACGGCCCAGCAGGGAATGATCGCGTCCCGGCAGGCATCGCGAAATCATCTAATCTATTGCATGTTCTCGCGAAGCCTATTCACTTGATCCTTACGCTTGAGATCAATCGTATAACGGTCAATTTCCCTTTGACGCTCTTCGCCTATCAGACCCTTCACTTCCGCACTTATCTCACCGGCAACATGTAGAAATGCGTCTTGCTCTCCTTGGCGGAGACCCAGTCGCAGAAAAATGCTGCTCATTTTCAGTAGCAATGCTTCGAGGAATACCACAGATGAGGCCTCAACAGCCTTTCCTTTGAAAACTTTCAACCGACCAATGTACTCATCCAGTTTCAGGTCAGCGTAAAGCGAGGTCTGCAAAAACGAATCCGACAGAGACGACACGACGTTGTCGCTGCGAAGCTGAAGCGCTAATTTCTGTGATCCTAAGTCACGTCGCATCAGATCGGATATAGCGACAGGTATAGTCAAAAAGATGAGCCGAAGAGCCTTGGCATCCGTCTTGGGTGGCAGCTCAATTTCAAACTTAATGCTGCCGATCGTAAGTTCGCGCTTCTCAATGGCTTCCTTAAAAACGATGCAACCGTACAAGACCATTGTCGACCAGCCTCGAAGAATCCTCCCTAAGTGCTCCTCTTTCTTCGCTCTGGGGATGTTTTCAAGATTTTTTAAAGAAGCAGTGTAGGCCCGCAACGTCAAAATCCATTGAGGAAGTACTCCGAGCACTTCCGGGCGACTTGAGGTTGGCTTAACCTCTGGCTGCTCACCGTGCTCCATGACTTCGTCCCGCTCTTCCGCGGGCATGTTGCTCGTCAACTGCCTGTTGATGTTGTCAGTAAAACTGTTCTTGTCTGCCTTCTTCGGGGCGGGAAGTGTGAGCTTCTCAAGACGGTCGGTCCAAGCAAGCGGCTTAACAAGCTCCGCAAGCTGAGCCGACAGGCTTACAAATTCTTTGCTGAGAAACTCGAGAATCCCCAAATCTTGCCGCGAGAGTCCGCAGTAAATGTCAATCTCTGAAATATAATTAGTATATCGGTGATCGTCTAATAGCCATCGACGAAACTCGTCTGATCGAAGCATTCTGTGCGCAATAAAAAACGTGAGAAAAATATTGTAGCGAAAATACAGCGAATTGCCCTCGTGCGCAAAAACTTTGTTATCAACGAAATGGAGCAAAAGTTTCGAGTAGTCGTGTTCTAGGCCGATCTCATCGAAGTATTCCTTCGTCCAAGCGTATACTTCCTCGTATTCGATTACGAACTGATTTTTCTTGCACATGCGCTCCGCGATGGCACCGAGAAAATCAATCTGATTGCGATAATCGAAAGAGCTTCGAAAAGCGTAGACCGGCTTATACTTTTGAAGAGCGCTTTCAACAAATTGCTCGATAACGGTAGATGAGTTTATCGGATTAAAACCATCTATTTCTTGGAGCACCGAAAGATAAATTACGACATAGGCAGCCGTCTGAGGAATTCCGAGAGCAAGAAATCGTGAATGAATCTCGTCAACGACCGAGTCGCTGTTGTAGACCGCCGGAAGTTTCCACTTTTCGACAAGCGAACGAACCTTCCCTCTCGTGAGCGTTCCAACCTGCACAAAATCGAATTTGTCTATGCCAATGATTGGCCGCAGTCGCTGCATATCGACCATAGGCATTTTGACTGCAACAATCAGTCGAGCCTTAGGATACTGACGGCGTACCCCCGACAGGAAAGCAATTTGGGTGTTATTGCCTGGATCAATATCATCGATCAGTATTACGAGACGTCCGCTATCATGCACAGGCTGGAGCTTGCAACGACGATCGTCGCTGTCAGGGAGCCCACTTCGCAACGTAGACGTTATTGCAGCTGCATAAGATGCGCGTATCCTGCGACCGTCCACGAAAGAAGGTACACTCGCAGCTTTTAAGTTGAGGCATTCACGATGAAATTGAAGAGTTAAGTAACTTAAGAGCGATGTCGCGCCATACTCCGAGGCGCACGCGATCACGGTGTTGTTTGATGACTTAAGGATGTCCGCCGTTGAGATTCTGCCGCTGCTAGTTGAGCCGCTGGCGTCCGTTGGCGTAAGAACTGGATCAACGAAGGTTTCGGAAAGAGAGCGAGCAGTGATCGTGTTATCGAGTTCATTGGCTACCGCCTCTACGGTTTCCATCAACCATAAGCAGACGTCGTCGTTGCTTGCCGCTGGAACCATTTGCTCCCAGTAAGACTGGGCAGCTGGCGAATTATAGAATGTGCCGTCTTTCGCAACGTTTGTCCCAACGTCGAAGCTCATCCTGTCACGATAGTACGTCCTGTAATGAGCTGCGACAAACTCTGCCGAGTCTGCCGTATAGACTTGAGAAAAGCCGTTATAGTAGCCGTCCGTTTCGTAGAGGGCGCCTCCTTGAACCATGAAACAGACGTCCTGTCCGATGACAACTGTCGGCTGAGGTTGGTGGACATGTCCGAAAAAATGCATCGACGAGTGTTCGGTTAGCATTGGCACAAGCACCCGGCTGCACGACTCACATAGGTCAGCCAAGGTATGATGCATTAGCGTCAGCGTCTGATGATCTTCGGGCACTTCTTGGAATGCCGCCAGAGCGTGCTCGCCCAATATGGCAAGTTTGCCGCGATCGAATTTTGATCCTTCAAGGCTGCAGCCAAACCCACTATTCAAAGAGACAAAGCTGATTTTTTTATTCGGGAAAGAGTAAGCATTCGCGAACGGATTCGTCCAAGGGCTCCCGCACCTCTCAGCTAAGTCAAAGAATCCCTGGCTTATTGCCTTGACGTAAGATTGAGATGGCGCTGTTGCCAGAAGCTTTTTCAATTGGGCTTGGTCGGCCGCCAGCGCGTTCTTATGTTTTTCTCTCTCATCGCCCCAATCCTTGATCGCCTTCTGACTAACATCATGGTTGCCTGGGCAGAAAATGGTTTCCTTCGGTGTCAAACTAAGTAGCGCCAATATAGGCTTCAGAAATTGGGCTTCGAATTCCGTATAGATGTTGGGCTCGTCGGGGTTGTTGACTACGTCGCCCGAAAACACCACGAAGTCTGCCGAGAACCCGTCGGATACACGTTCCTTGATGTCAGCAAGCAGCGCCGAAATTAGTGCTTTGTTTTAACGAAAACATACTCGCGTCCACGTTTATCCAAAGGCCAGTTGTAATCGAACCACTGCACGTGGTGTCCCACACGGCGGGCAAAAAGGCAGGCACGGCGAATCTGTTCCTCTCGTGAGTAACGACCAATTCGACGGCGGGTCCCGGAGCGCCAGCCGCGATACGTCGCTTTTCGATTTACGAGAGCGGGAAGACAAGCCGCAGGCGCATCCGCAGCATTACTATAGCATTACCTAACGTCCCGCCAGATTTGGGCGGGTATCGCTAACTACCTGATTCTCTTGGAGGACGTGGTGGGCGCACCAGGGCTCGAACCTGGGACCCGATGATTAAGAGTCAGCTGTAGCGCTTTCTCCTAGCGTAACATAGCCCAACAAAAAATTCCAGTTATTGCTGCGGCACAGGCCTTTCTATACACCTGATGCATCGTAGCGAATACTCGCTGCACCCACTTTGCCGGTGCCAAATCAGTGCCACAACATCAAACGCTCACCGACATGACGCTGAGAACTGCTAAGCTTCCCGAGCGTGGCACCGCAACCGTTTGGGACGGCTCGCTGAAACATTTTGGAGTCCGCATCAGCAAGGGCGGCGCAAAGTCTTTTATTGTGCTTTTGGGCTCCGGCCGGCGCCGGGCTATCGGCCGCTACCCTGCCCTCTCTCTCGCCAAGGCGCGGGAGATGGCGAAGATCATCCTTGCACAGCCTGCGCTCGGCAAGCATCAGCTGGGCGCTATTTCATGGAAGAAAGCGATCGACCAGTACCTCGACTTCGTGAAGCGCAACCAGCGCCCGCACACCCATCACGAATATGCCCGGACGCTCAAAGGATACTTCCCTTTTGGGAACACCAAGAATAGCGGAAAGGTGCATTTGATTGCGGTCATCTCTGGCATCGTACTTTTCCGGCCAGATCAAATGCGCCCAGTTTGTGTTCTGAAGCATGCGAGCCGATTGAAGATCTTCCGGTTCGACTAGCTCAAAATCTACTTTCTCAATACGATACAATCGCGCAGTTGCGACCAAAGGGAGCATAAATTTTGGATCGAGATATCCAGATCTTTGAAAATCAAGAATTACGTCCTTGTATCCCTGCTTGTGAACGAGATTGTGGAGCGCTGCTACGACCGGCAAGACATCGTCCCCGGTTGGCCCAGAGAAGTAGAGATGATTGCTTTCGCTTCTGAACATTCCATGGCCTCGAAAGGGCGATCGTTTTCACAATAAAAAACTAGCTAACGTGAGCCAGGTACCCCTGCGTCCCCAAAGATGATTCTCTGCGAGAAAAGCTTGCGTTCGCGTCCATCACCGCTCACTACCTGTCGGCTGGGATACCACTTGAAAGAATTCACTAGCCATCTTGTGATTTTCGAGAGCGGCGGGTCGATATAGTCCGTAGCTCACAAAATTCCTTACACGCTCCATTTTTAATCGTTCGAAAACAGTTGGGTGAAGAGTGGCAGTATCCGGGACATCACGTTTTCCGGCGAACCAATGAATAGGAGAACCGCCAATTCCGACCATACATTCGTCATGCATCATTCCGCTGCTAGACGGATACAGATGCAATAGACTTAAATCGGCTATCACGCGTCCCTCCTGCGGGACCTCGTGCGTCACAAAATCCACCATCCACTTGAGAGTGATGTCAGAAAGGCGGGATTCGTTTTCAGGATAGCTCCCGCCGACATCAGCGTGATTTCCCGAAAACCAAATTTGGTCGAATTGCTCTGGCTCGTTCTTTCGTTCGGGCCATTTTACTGTTCCGTGCCCGCCCCAAGGAACACGCACAAAGTCGCTACGCGTTTCATCAATTGATTGGAGATGCCGCGCGTATTTAACGTCATGCGGAAAATGGCGGTCGTACGTCCACTGAGGGAATACTCGTTGCCAACCCATTGCTGCGACTGTGTCCCAGACACCTATAAAATAAGGGGTTGCCCCGATGGCCGGGCCCATTTGCGATCCATATTCCCTTTGAAAACTTGAAACGCTGCTTGCGAAGTTCTCGTCATCTTTCACAGGCATCCCAAATCGATAAAGAGACCGAACCGCCTTCTTAGCGATACCGCGAAGATGTTTCGGTTCAAAACTCAACGCGTCAGTACCGGGCTCCTTTGTTGGTATTCCAAAAAGCTCGAGTACGTGCGCCACGCATCTCACCGTATAAGCGCCTCTGCTGAAACCGAATAGATAGATCCGGTCTCCCGGAGACCAAACACTGATGATAGCTACGTAACAATCGATAATTCTTTTGGTTAGTCCAAGCCCCATCATTTGCTGAATGGTTTCACCACAGCGGCTCAAAAGCGAATCGTGTCTCGGAGCCGCTGTTCCGATTCCGGGAAAATAAAATGCGATTTGTTTGGCAGGATCGACAATAGAATCTGGGCCGGTCCGGGTGGCGCGAAAAAGTTTGTAGACATTTGTCCTGCTTTCATCCGGTAAAAGGCCACCTTCGTTGCCGGTGCCGTCAGCGAAAATTAGGATGTTCTTGCTCATGGTCCGCGATCCATTTTACATTCTGAAAACGATATTAAATCAAGGCAGGTGTGCACCTCGATCAAAAAGTCGTAGCGATTCTAAGATGAAAGCGTCTTTCGCAACGATTCGAGTAGCGCTTCCGCTTCTCCAATCTTTTTGAGAATTTCAGAGTTACCCTTCAACTCAGCGAGAGTCGTCCAGGGCACACGCTTCATCGCCTCGACGGCAGCACTGAGATCGCTTGAAAGGCCGCCCTTTTCCTTCTTGGTCGGCGCTAGCCGAAGCGATGCAGATTCGAGATCACCCTCGTCATTCAGAAAGTGTTCGCGGGCGACTGGATCAGGTAGGATCGCTCGCAGCTTTCGCAAGTCCTTTGAATTCGTAATGCGTTTCTCCCCCACCTTCTTCACTACCGCGTCAACGACGCTGGGGGTTAGAAGCTTCTTGCTGACACCCATTAGCTCGCGTGACCAGGTGATAGCCGCACCTGGGTCGCGCAAACCTTTGAACCGTTCGGAGAGCTCGAACACTTCGACCAACTTATCCAGCTCGCGCACTGTGATGCCGAGAATGTTGGCGGCACCCGCCCGGCCGACGAGATCAACCAATCGATACGCCACCATCTCCTTTTCTTTAGCATCCCACTCTTTGCGTTGCCGGTGAATGTATATCCACACGCGCAGACGCTCGTCGTCAGTGAGGGTTCGATCGGTCACCTCCACCGGGATCTGCCGATACTGCTCGCGACCGCGCGCTACGAGCATCCCTGAATTGGTCCAACGCCGATCGCCATCGATGATCCGAAATTTGCCGGAGAATTCTGGATGCGGCTCAACAAGCAATGGTTCGAATAGCCCTTCGTTCGCCTCGATCTGCAGCTGCAGCTCATCGTCTTCCTTCGGTCCCATTCGCGGCTGCCTGTCGTTCGGCACAATCTCTTCGATGTCGACCTTTGTACGGTAGGTGCGAAGAACCGTTCTTCCGAGTCGTCGCTCCTGGAGACCGATCACTCTCCCTCGGTCGCCCGAATTTTCAGCAGTGTTCATGATCTTATTCCGTAGCTGTGTCGGTGCCTACGATGCGCCCGATATCGACCCGCAGATTGCCATGCGCCTTCTCTACAGCCTTAAGAAGTTTGCCACGCTTCTCCCAAACGGAACGATGCGATTTTTGCTCATCGACGTCGAGATCAAGTAACTTGCCCGTCTGCGATTCAATCGAGTCGAGATGCTGTTGAAATCGCTCCGACATGATGTATGCGTACAAAGCACCTTGCTTTTTCTCACGCTCCTGATTGCTCATGCGCAATCCGTGGGTCTGAACGACATGATCACGCAAAATCTCGGCGATGGCGGTTACACGCGCGGGATTAGCGAGAATGACCCCGTCCCTCACATCGAGCTGTTTCGCGTCGGCTGGAAATTTGAGCAGCGCCAGCACCGCATGCTGTGCACCTTCTGCCACCTTGTCCTCGCACAACTTGGTTGCGTACTCAGCTCGCCAAGTGGTGCGCTTCTTTGAGTCGTAAACGATCTTCCCGCAGACTTTGCCATTCTCTACGATCTCGTGAATGACATCGGCCCCGGCCGTACCTTTCGGAACGCGCCTGATGCGGTCGCCTTCGAATGCGACCTTTAATTCCTCGAACAACTCTCGTTCTGCTCCTTCGCCCAACACGTCCGCGCGTTCTCTCTCTAGCTGCTGCTGTAGATTCTGGACGGAGCTTTGAAGCTTCTGCCGTTCTTGGAAGGTCTTGGCCTGCTCCGCGAGCACGGCGGCGGTTTTATCTTTTTCGAGTGCCTCGCGCTGCTCTTGCAAGCGTTCGTTCATCAGAGTCTCGTGATTTTCTTTCGCGGACTTGGCCAGGTTCTCCGCGGCCACCCTCGCGCGCTCGGCTGCGGCGATTCGTTCCTGCGCTGCATGTTCGGCGGCGGCCCTCGCCTGCTGAATCTCCAAGATCTTTGCGGTCGCATCTGCCTGGAGTGTGGCGTTCGCCTTCGCCATCGCATCGAGCTTTTCTTGCGCTGCTGTCTGAGCAGCTTTAGATCCTTCTTCCCGAGCAGCAGCCTCCTTTTGCAACGCCTCTTCCCGCACTGCTGCGATTACGGCGACGCTTTCCGATTTCAACTGCTCCAGGGCGGTCCGGCCAATTTCTTGGATCTGAACGCGTTCCAGAGCAAATTGCTCTTTCAATTTCAGGCTGACGGACTCGGACAGAGCGCGTTCCCTTGCCTCGATCCGCTCGCGGACCTGATCGGCCTCTTCGTTAGGGATGGCTGTTCACACACCGGGCATTTGAGGCCGGCAACGTGTATATGGGGCTGAGAGGTCCGGAAAGCGGGCTGAGACGCGGCCATCGATGGCTCCTGCCATTAGGTTAGAATGGGTCCTATTTCCTCCTATTTTTGCCAAATGTCAAGCAGTGACGTTCGGGAGCCTTTCAAAGCTCAATCCGTAGCGATCAGGACTGAGCTAAACGAGGCTGCCGCAACGATTGAACTGCCCTTATGGTCGCTATCGGCCGCGTCGTTTTAACGAGCCCGAAGCACATCATCGCGCTTGAGCCTTTGGACAACGGGCTGAATGAATCTGGCGACGAAGGTTCCGCATTTTCATCAATCAAGCGGCCCGTCGCTACCAATTCATCAAGATCGGCGATGTTAGCGACCTTTACGATATGGCTGGGGTAATCTGTCAGGGAAGCGGCAAAGAGCATTTCTATCTTGTCGATCTCAGCCTTATCGGTCGCGTCTGTCAGATCGAAGTCGAGAAGCATTCCGGCTTCGATGTTGTTATTCAACCCAGCGGGTGTGAGGTTTGCGCTACCAATTATCAAGCGCGCGCGCTCCCTTCCGCGCACCAAGTACAGCTTGGGATGGAAGATTAGCGTCCGGGAGCCAGTATCGACAGTGTAAAGCTGACTGACGATCGGATGCAGCCGAGCCAACGCTTGATAAGAAGTGGTGTCGTTCCGAATACCCGCGAACACAGTTGTGCGCACCGCATGTGCGATCAGTTGTGCTTCGATTTGCGCCACGCCGCCGTCAGTGACGTAGGCAACGCTCACCAAAACCTTTTGAATGTCAGGTAAGTCAAATAGTCGCTCTAACGCGTCGATGTGCGCGCTATCCGTGAACCCCTGCAAGATAAATTCTGGCGTGGCCATCCCCCAAGAATAGCAGGTTTGGGTTTATTGCGCAGACCAGGAGGGGGCCATGGAGCTTTGAGGCGATGTCTCCCTTTGTTTCCGCCTCATCGTGGTGCCTTTGGTGCAAAAATCAAGAATTCTGCACCTCAGAAAGCCCTTTGATCGAAAAGGGTCTTGCAGCTGCAGAGTACAGTAGCGGAATCGGCCCCTGATTTTGGGCTATTCACGGGTATCGACGGACAGCAGCCAAAGCGGTGATGTCATAGGTCAAGCGGTCGCACGCCGGCGGGAAGTTCGAGGCAGGAGCTGCATGGCAAGCGCGCCGCGGCGTCGGCGACGCTCCTGGTTTTATGGGTGAACGAAGCCGGTTTCACGCTAAAGTTTTTGTGCCACTTTGTGCCAGTTTTGTGCCGTGGAGTTTTTGACAACGCGTGGTGATCGGCGGTGAAATCCTCGTAACTCATTGTCGATATAACGTTTTTCCTTGAATGATCTGGAAACGATTCGGAACAAATGAAAAGGCCCGCCGAAGCGGGCCATCTCACTGATGCGTCTGAAGAAATTTGGTTGCGGGGATAGGATTTGAACCTATGACCTTCAGGTTATGAGCCTGACGATTTGTCGGTCGTACTCAACGATGACCCAAGGGTCCAGCGCGCCGGCATCGCAACGGCGGAAGCTCGACGATCTCTGCTGCTAGCGCGACGCGCTGTGGCGGAATCTACGCCAGCCGACCCAGAGGCCGCCGTCCTCGCCCGGCTCTCAGGCCGCGATCGGACCCGCGCCGATCCCTGCAACGGGTTCGCAGGCGATGTGGACGATCTTTCCAGCGGTGTTGAACCGGAGGTGCGTCCGGGCAGCCTGGCGTCGTAGTCGCTATTGTCGAGGCGACGCCCGCCCAGTGGGCGCACCTTCGGCTCGAACTTGGGACGCGCCGATTAAGAAGTCCTCAATTGTCCGATTTGCACTCTGAAGTCGCCGATTGCCGCACCAGCCAAGCATCACGCTTCCCGAAGAGCAGATTTCACGTACACGTTCAACAGAACGGCCGAGTCAAAGGTCTCGCGAATTCATGAGTACCGCGTCCAAGACATGCGTAACACCGACAAACTCGCGCGCGCTAAAGCACGACCCGATCCCGCTCAATGGGGCGAGGACGAAGTAATGACCCTTGTCGAGGCTGCTGTCGTGTTTTTTCCGCAAGGTCCATTGACATTATCATCATTGCGCGGGGCAGCGGCCGCTGGGACTCTTGAAATCGCCAAAGTGGCAGGCAAGGATCTGACCACGCCTCGTGCCATCCGCAAATTGGTCAAGCCGTCATGCCGGGCCGCAAAGCCAAGCCGCCACGACTCTGGTTCCGAGAGGACGACGAAACCTGGATCATCCTCGACCGTGGCCGGCAAATCCGCACAGGTTTCAGCCGCGACGACATTGACGGCGCTGCGAAGGCGCTCGAAACCTACATTGGTGGACGGCACACAACCACAATCGGCGCAACTGATCCTGGCGTCCTCGCCATAGCCGACGTCCTGACCGCCTACGAGATATCGAAACGCCCCAAGGACAAAAACGATGAACGCGCATGGGCGCAGCACGACCTGCTGCTGATCCGTTTGCTCGACCTTAACAATTTTTTCGGTGACAAGACTGTCAGCAAGCTCAGGGCCCAGCTCTGCCGCGATTTCGTCGACTGGTCCACCTGCACGCCGAATGAAAACAACAGGCAAGCCGAGATTAAGCCACGTCAAGGCAAGGTTTCCGATCAAACGGCCAGGCGCCGACTTGAGGATTTGCGGGCTGCCGTCAACCGGTACCACGCGGAGCACACCCTCAACGTCGTTCCGAAGATTACCCTGCCTCCCAAGGCGGAAGGTCGACACCGCTGGCTGACACGCAATGAAGCTGCAAGGCTGCTCAGTGCCGCAATCGGCTACGTTTGGAACAATGAGCGAGGTTCCTGGAAACGCAAGGAAGATGGCACGCTATTGCGCCGTGAGCGGTGGATCATCCGCCGACGTTATCCGGCTGTCCGCTTTTGCCTGATCGGCATTTACAGTGCCCGACGGGAAGAAACGATCCGCCGCACCCAATGGCTCCCGACTACGACGCATCCGTGGATGAACCTGGATGCCATGGTCTACCAGGGCAAAGGCGCTCTGGAGCGGTCAACCAAGAAGCGGCGCCCTCCGGCAAAGATCGCTAGCCGTCTGCGGCCTCACCTGGTCCGCTGGCATAAGATCGACCAGACACGATCGGCCGAGCTGCGCGCGGCCGGCATTCTGGAGAACAGCGACCAAATCCGGTTCGTCGTCAACCGCGTCCGTGATGGCCAGCCGCTTGCCGGCAAGATCAGATCAGCTTGGGATGGAATTCTGGAAGATGCAGGGCTCGGCGATGACGTCGTGCGTCATTCGCTCCGGCACACAGCGGCGACCTGGCTGATGCAGGCTGGGGTCGATATGTGGGAAGCCGCCGGCTGGCTGGGAATGACCGTGGAGCAGCTGGAAGCGAATTACGGCCATCACCACCCGGATTTCCAAGGAGAGGCAGCGGAGGCCTTCAGCGCGCGACGGTAACGATTTTAGATGAGCTTATCGGACGATTTCGGGGAATAGCGCCAGCCAATTTCGGTGGTGCCCTTGTGCTGCGATATCGTCAGTTCGAGAACATTGTCATCAATGCCCTTGCAGGCTTCACACGCAAGCTGATGCACAGACCGCCGCGCCTGGAGCTTGGGTTTCCGCTGTTCTCGGATGGCACACGATCAACCTTGGCGCTCGTACCATCGATAAACGAACGTTTGGCTGTCTCACTATCTTCCGGGCCGGTCAAACATCGTCGCCGACACGTGACGAAGATATTCGCCACCACAGCGAGGGCACAACAAACCCGTGACAGATCCATAGTCGGGTTGAGGAGATGCGCTTGTCTGAGACCAGAGCCATGTTCGCGCACCCTATTTCATTGCGCTTTTCGTTGCGTGGTCGGAGTGGCAGGATTTGAACCTGCGACCCCTGCGTCCCGAACGCAGTGCTCTACCGGGCTGAGCCACACTCCGACAAGAACGCGGCTTATAGCCTTGGGTTTCGCACACCGCAAGAAGCCGAATCGAGGACGCCAATTCCTGTGAATCTAGCCCGCTCCACCCCCATTCTGCCCGCCGGCGAGGCCGCCGTGGCCGCCGCCGCGCGTTCCCTCAGGGAAGGCGGCCTGGTCGCGTTCCCGACCGAAACCGTTTATGGCCTCGGCGCCCGCCACAGCGATCAAGCTGGCAGAAGCGTTCTGGCCGGGGCCGCTGACGCTGGTGCTGCCGAAGACAAGCGACTGTGCCGTGGCCGAGCTCGCCACCGCCGGCCTCGATACCATCGCGATCCGGGTGCCGGCGCACCGGGTAGCGCGCGACATCCTGCGCGCGTTCGGCGGGCCGGTGGTGGCGCCATCGGCCAATCTATCGGGCCACGTTTCGCCGACCACGGCGGCGCACGTGCAGAGCGACCTTGCGGGGCGGATCGATCTGATCGTCGATGGCGGGCCGGTCGCGGTCGGCGTCGAATCCACCATTGTCGGATGCTTTGACGAAGCCGTCCTGCTGCGCCCCGGCGGCCTGCCGCGCGGCGACATCGAACGCGTGCTGGGCCGTAAGCTGGTGCAGCCGCCTGGCGACGCCAACAGCGATAGCGGCCGGCCTCTGGCGCCGGGCATGCTGGCATCGCATTACGCGCCGCGTACGCGCGTGCGGCTCAATGCCTGTAACGTCGAGCCCGGCGAGGCGCTGCTGGCGTTTGGCCCGGTTGCGGTATCGGGTGTTGACGCGGCGACTTCGGTGATGAATCTGTCCGCGCGCGGCGATCTCGACGAGGCTGCCGCCAATCTTTTCGGCTATCTTCGCGCGCTCGACACGAGGGGGGCGCATACTATCGCGGTGATGCCGGTGCCGCATCACGGACTCGGTGAGGCGATCAACGACCGGCTGCGCCGCGCCGCGGTGGGACGGGATTGAGTAAACGTGCAAGTAGTAAACGTGCAAGAGACCATCAAAAGACGATGATGAATATCCTCCAGCCCGCAAGCCCGCCGCTCTCGCCCGAACTGATCGCGCGTTTCCGCAAAATTGTCGGCGACAAATATGCGGTCACCGATGCGGCCGACATCGCGCCTTACCTCACCGAAGAGCGCGACCTGTTTCACGGTCGATCGCCGCTGGTGTTGCGGCCGGGCTCGACCGCGGAGGTCTCCGCGATCTGCAGGCTTGCCAGCGAACACCGGATCGCGCTGGTGCCGCAGGGCGGCAACACCGGGCTGGTCGGCGGCCAGACCCCGCATCATGGCGAGGTGGTCGTCTCGATGCGGCGGATGGACGAGATCCGCGACATCGACACCGCCTCCAACACCATGACCTGCGAGGCCGGCGTGGTGCTGCAGGTCGCCCAGCAGCGCGCCTCCGAGGTCGACCGGCTGTTTCCGCTGTCGCTCGGTGCGGAGGGTAGCTGCACCATCGGCGGCAATCTCTCCACCAATGCCGGCGGCACCACGGCGCTGGCCTATGGGGTGGCGCGCGAGATGGCGCTCGGGCTGGAAGTGGTGCTGGCCGACGGGCGCATCCTGAATGGGCTGTCAAAACTGAAAAAGGACAATACCGGCTACGATCTGCGCAACCTCTTCATCGGCGCCGAAGGCACGCTCGGCATCATCACCGCGGCGACCGTAAAACTGTTTCCAAGGCCGCGCGCGGTGGAAACCGCCTTTGTCGGCCTGAAATCGCCGGCGCAGGCCCTAAAACTGTTGTCGATATCGCAGAACGAGGCCGCCGGCAGCCTCACCAGCTTTGAGCTGCTTTCCGACATCGCGGTGGATTTCAGCGTGCGTCACGGCATCGACATCCGCGATCCCCTCGAAGCCAAGCATCCCTGGTACGTGCTGATGGAACTGTCGTCCTCGCGCGACGACGCCCGCGCCGCGCTGGAATCGATCCTGGCCAAGGGGCTCGACGAGGGCATTATCGATGACGCGGTGATCGCGGCGAACCTCAGCCAGCGAGCTGCATTCTGGAAACTGCGCGACGAAATGTCCGCGGCGCAGAAGCCGGAGGGCGGCTCGATCAAGCACGATATTTCGGTGCCGGTTGCCGCGGTGCCCGATTTCATCGCCGAAGCCAACGCCGCCGTGGTAAAATTGATTCCAGGCTCGCGGCCGGTGCCGTTCGGCCATCTCGGCGACGGCAATATCCATTACAATGTCAGCCAGCCCGTTGGCGCCGAGCCCGCGGATTTCCTCGAGCGTTGGCACGAGGTCAATGCGGTGGTGTTCGCGATCGTGATGCGGATGGGCGGATCGATCTCGGCCGAGCACGGCATCGGCGTGCTCAAGCGCGACGAACTCCCTGAAGTCAAGGACAAGGTCGCGATCGAGCTGATGCGCGGCATCAAGGCGATGCTCGACCCGCACGGCATCATGAATCCGGGCAAGGTGCTGTGAATTCTCGAACCCCCAGTGACGCCCTGACCAAGCCAATTGAAGACGGCGATATCGCCGAAGTGATTGCGCTGTGGCAGCGTTGCGGGTCGACGCGCGCGTGGAACGATCCTGCTGGTGATATTGCGCTGGCGCGCAAGGAAACGAACGCAACGGTGCTGTTGGGTCGGAATGACAGCGCCCTCGTCGCGTCGGTGCTGGTCGGACATGACGGTCATCGCGGCTGGGTCTATTACGTTACCGTCGACCCTGATCATCGCTTCAAGGGCTACGGTCGTGTGATCATGACCGCCGCCGAAAATTGGCTCCGTGCGCGCGGTATTGAAAAGCTCCAGCTCATGGTCCGTGGGGACAACGCCAAGGTCCGCGCCTTCTACGAGTCGCTCGGCTACTACGATCAGGAACGCGTGGTCTTTGCCAAGTGGCTCGACGGCCGCGAGCCGACACCGTAATCAAAAATCAAAAGGAATCACATGACCGTTTCCGACCGCGTCCGCGTGAAAGATGTCCGTGTGCTCTCCGACAATCATTACATCCTGAAGACCACCACCTTCGAGTGGCGGCGCAACAGCGGCGAATGGCAGACCCAAGCCCGCGAAACCTACGACCGCGGCAACGGCGCGGCGCTGTTGCCCTACAACCTGGCGCAGCGCAGCGTGGTGCTGGTGCGGCAGTTTCGCTATCCGGCTTATGTCAACGGCTGCGACGATCTCCTGATCGAGGCCGCGGCGGGACTATTGGACAACGAATCTCCGGAAGTGCGAATTCTCGCCGAGGCCGAGGAAGAAACCGGCTACCGGCTCGGCAAGGTGCAAAAGGTATTCGAAGCCTTCATGAGCCCCGGCGCGATCACCGAGAAACTGCACTTCTTTGTCGCGGAATATGAGGCGGGTATGCGGGTCGGAAGCGGCGGCGGCATCGCCTCGGAAGGCGAAGACATCGAGGTGCTGGAATTGCCGATCGATTCTGCGCTGGCCATGATCGGCGACGGCCGCATCGTCGATGCCAAAACCATCATGCTCTTGCAATACGCGGCGCTGAATATTTTTCGATGACGCGCAACGACCAATAGACATGTCGTCCCGGCGCACGCCGGGACCCATAGCCACCGCGGTTCATTGTTAAGGGGATTGTCGCTCCGGCATCGCGCAATACGACGGCCTGTGATTATGGGTCCCGGCGTTCGCCGGGACGACGCGAATTTCGTCGTCGACAACCCTACGAAATCAAAACAACGACCCCTGCCCGTCGTCTTCAGACGCCACTTGCGCCGGTTTGCGTGGGTTCTTTTTTGTGGGCCTCGGTTGCTCCGCTGCCATCTCTTCCGCCGTGATGGGGAGGATCAGTTGCGCGTCGTCATTGGCGGCGTGATTGACCCGCGTCGAAATCTCATGCCAGACGAAACGGCCTTCGCCGGGCGCGACCAGCAGCGCCATTACCTTCTCTGCATCGTCATCACGGCAATCGAGCCAGCGCTCGAAATCATCGGGCTCGATGGTCACGGGCACGCGGTGATGTAATACCGCGAGATCAGGGCTCGCGGGCGCAGTAACGATCGCCACGGTATCGAGTTCCTCGCCGTTGGGGCCGATCCAGGTTTCCGCCAACCCGGCAAGGCCAATCGGCTGTCCGTCGCGGCGATGGATGAAATAAGGCCGCTTGCGCTTTTCCGAGACCTGCCATTCATAATAGCCGTCCGCCGGGATCAGGCAGCGCCGCCGCTTCATGGCGTTCTTGAAGGCCGGTTTTTCCAGCACGGTTTCGCCGCGTGCGTTGATCAGCAGGGCGAATTTACTGGGATCCTTGACCCAGGCCGGCAGCAGGCCCCAGCGCATCAGGCGGAAATGCCGGATGCCATTCTCGACAATAACCACCGGGATCGGCTGGGTCGGCGCAATATTATGCCGTGGCGGGAAGTTGGGCTGCTCGATATAGCCAAAGATCTGTCGCAAAGCCGCCGGCGGCGAGGTAATTACAAAGCGTCCACACATTCTGAGGCCCAGATAGGCATGCGTTCAGCACCTTTTAACCCCAACCGTTAACACTGCGGCAGATGACATCAACGGCTTCCCAACCCGTGCGATCCGATCGCCCGATGCCGCAACCGACGGGCCTTGACAAGGAGGCGCGGGCTGCGCAGTTGCGAGCTGCCAACATCAACCCCCGCACTGGTCTGGCCACCGATTACCTGAATCATTTCAACGAAGCCATCATGCTGCTCGAGATGATTCCGGACATGCCGGAATGCGCGGAAGATTTCCTGAGCTGGCACCCTCTGTCCTATGCCGAGCATTTCACGGCGTCCCATTTCAAGGCGCGCGATCTCGCGATCGAGGCCTATGAATCCGCCGACGCAACCGTTCGTGCCGAATTCGACAATATCACCGGCGCAATGACCTCCATTCTCACCGCGGTGAGCGCCGCCATGCGCGAGGCCAAGCAGGACAAGACCCGCGCCACGCTGGCCGAACAGGCCACCGGCTGGGTCAAGCCGCTGGTCGCACTGGCCGGCGGCATCATCAATGGCCGCGGCGACGAGACCGACGTCGACTACATCATGACGCATTAGATCATGATCCGATTAGGTAGAATCGAATCATTGAGCATGATCTCCGCGCAAACGCGTTCCGCGTTTGTCGCGAGGGAAAACCGGCTTCCACCCATCGGGGCGTGGCCCGAGGGCATGCTTTTCCGGATCATGCTCTGATGTCCACGGCGTCCCCGGCCCAGCCGTCGCATCCCCAGCTTGCCGTCAGTGCGGCGATCTTTCGTGACGGCAAGGTCCTGCTGGTACGGCGCGCGCGGTCGCCGGCCAAGGGTTTCTATTCGCTGCCCGGCGGCCGGGTCGAATTCGGCGAATCGCTGCACACGGCGCTACATCGCGAAGTCGACGAGGAAACCGCGCTGAAAATCGAGATCATCGGCCTCGCCGGATGGCGCGAGGTGGTGCCGGGAACCAGCGGCGGCGGGCACTATTTGATCATGTCATTCGCGGCGCGCTGGATCGCCGGCGAGCCGGTCCTGAACGACGAACTCGACGATTTCAGGTGGCT
>WNEZ01001032.1_pt1 | contig 33858 bp, 31 predicted proteins | sample 5400521 | NCBI WGS metagenome assembly WNEZ01 (sample SAMN13153339, study PRJNA577476) | soil metagenome | isolation source: 120 cm saprolite under Douglas fir tree site 2 hole 1 replicate 1 | place: USA:California | collected 2015-04-18 | reverse complement strand
AGCGGCAGATAGGGCAGCATGCGGCACATCACGTCCACCCGGTCCGAGGCCGCCGGCAGCTCGACGTGCACGTGGACGCCGCACAGCATGTTGCGGTGTCCGAGCATCTGCAGGTCGTGCATGACCGCGTCGTAACGGTCGGTCGGGGTCTGGCGCGAGGTTACCCACACCGCGGTCGGATGCGTGCCGGCCGCGAGAATCGCGAGGCCGTGCTCGGCCGCAACCGCGGCAACGGTCTGGCGCAACCGGCGCAGCTCCTCCCGCGCCATGGTCATGTCGTCATGCGGCGCGGTCACCACTTCGACCTGCGACTGCAGCAGCTCGCTCTTGAGCTGCGGTCCGAGCGCCGCCTTGGCGGCGGCGAAGAATCCTTGCGGGCTCTGCGCGACCACCATCTTGGTCTCGGCATCGACCAGGAAGTATTCCTCCTCGATGCCGACCGTGTAGGCCTCCGACGTGGCAGGCTTCGTTTTGGTCTCGCGCAGCATCTCGATCGTCGAAGTGTCAGACATTGCTCGATCTCCCCGCTGCTGAATCTGTCATCGAGAAAATACGGCGGTTAAACGCGGTTCTGATCCGTTATATTTCTGAGACAAGCCGCTCTGTGCAGCCGAAGGAATGCTTGGCGCACTGAACACAAGGCATATGACCCCCATTTTCACTTTTTCGCCGTAAAGCCGGCTGCACCGCCTCGATACAATGCGCGGTCACGCCAAGAGTTCCCCCAGTTCTGGCGCCGGTGGTTGCCCTGTTCCGGTGTGTGACGGAGAGAACCTCGCGTTCGCGCGAGAGCGTTCATGCGCGCGACAGATCGAGGGTCACGATCTTGACCCCGGTTTCGGTCGGATCGTCGGCGATGTCGAAGCCGAGCTCGGCGCACATCGCCAGCATCGTGCGGTTCTCGGCGAGCACCTGGCCATGGATCACCGAGAGACCTTCGGCGCGCGCATACTCGATCATGCGGCGCATCAGCAGCCAGCCGAGCCCATGTCCCTTGAGCGACGAGCGCACCAGCACCGCATATTCGCCGCCCGTGCCTTCGGGATCGCGATGCAGCCGCACGACGCCGAGGACGCCGCCGGTTGCCTCATCGAACGCGACGAAGGCCATGGCGCGCGCGTAGTCGAGGTGCGTGAGCCGGTCGAGCACCGCCGGACTGAGTTCACGTATCGGCGCGAAAAAGCGCAGGCGCAGATCTTCGGCCGCCACGTTGGCGAGGAACTCGGGATAATAGGCGAGGTCATCGGGCTTGAGCGGGCGCACGAAGACGCGTGTGCCGTCGCGCAACACGTCGTGACGCTCCCATTCGGTCGGGTACGGCTTCATCTCGCGATGCGGCTCGGCTGCCGCGCTCGTTGGCGGATCCGGGCAGTCCCACCGTCAATGCGACATCAGGGTCGGGACCGTCATCGCGGCCAGGATGCCCCGCGTGGCGCCGCCCAGCACGAATTCGCGCAGCCGCGAATGGCCGAAGCCGCCCATCACGATGAAGTCCGCGCCGCTGTCGGCCGCATGGGACAGGATCGTGTTCGGCACGTCGATGTCGGTCGCGACGATGCGCTTGACCTCGACCTTGAGACCGTGGCGTGCGAGATGCTCGCCGATGTCGACGCCCGGGATCTCGTCGGTCTTCTCGCGACCGCTCGCGACGATCACGACGTCGAGCGCCTGCGACCGCTGCAGGAACGGCATGGCGTCGGCGATCGCGCGCGTCGCCGGGCGGCTGCCGTCCCAGCAGATCAGCACGCGGTCGAGCTTGAGCGCACTTTTGTGGATGTAGGGAACGACCACGACCGGCCGGCCGGAGCCGAACAGGGCGCCCTCGATGACGAACTCCTGCGCGGGCCCGTGCTTCGGCTCCGCCTGCCCGACGACGGAGAGGTCGAAACGCCGCGCCAGGCTCCCGAACAGGTCGCCCGAGCCGCCGAGCGATGCCTCGAGAGCGCGGTGCTCGGAGGACAAGCTGCTGCGCTTGCTCGCGGCCTCGAAACGCGCGATCGCGCTCGTCGCGGCCTTCTCGCTCTCGCTGCGTTGGACGTCGATGATCTCGGAGGGGATGCCGCCCATGACGCTCGGCGGAACGATCGGATCGTACACGAAGGCGACGCCGCAGATATGCGCGTCGAATGCTTCCGCGATCGATATCGCATAATCGGCGGCGGGATCGCGCGTCACGCCGAGGCTGAGATTGACGACGAGATCCTTGATCATGGGGGCGCCCTCCGCGTTTCACCGCCGGGCCGCAGGCCCGGCGTACCCCTCAGTCTCGGTCACTCCTTGCGTACCGGCATTGACCTGGATCAGGTGCCGGCTGCCGACGCTAGCTCTTGCTGCCGTCGGCCTTGAACTGCTTGAGGTAGCCCCAGAGGTCGCCGGCTTCCTTCTCGTTCTTGATGCCGGGGAAGATCATCTTGGTGCCCGGCACCTTGGCACGCGGATCCTTGATGTAGTCCTTGAAGGTCTCCTCGCTCCAGACGATGCCGGAATTCTTGTTCGCATCGCTATAGTTGAACCCCTCGATCGTGCCGGACTTGCGGCCGGCAAGGCCGTTGAGCATGGGACCGACCTTGTTCTTGGCATCGTCACCGACGTCATGGCAGGGCATGCATTTCTTGAACGATGTCTCCCCGGCCGCGGCATCCTGAGCCAGCGCCGCCCCCGCCGATGCGGCCAATGCCACGGCCGCGAGTGCCAAACTCCTCATCTCGATCTCCTTAGGTTTCGACAATCTCTATCTTGGACGCGTGCGGTCGCCCCTGCCGCGCAATGACGCGTCCGGACGCTGCTGGAATGGCGACCGGCGCGCCGGCTGTCAACGCCCATGGGACGGGCGCGTTCCGGGGACCCGGCAAATGTGCGGCCTTTTCCGCACGTTTCCCGCTATAACAGAGCAGGTCTGCGGAGAGCGCGGTCAAGGAGCCGGGCCAATGTCGCTGAAGATGCCGGCGCCGGATGCGGAAGTGCTTGCGCGACGCGCCTCGATCGTCGCCGCGTTGCGCGCCTTCGTGCCCGGCGAAGGCGTGATCGCGTCCGAACGCGAGATGCGGCCGTACGAGAGCGACGGGCTCACCGCCTACCGCCAGATGCCCATGGTCGTGGTGCTTCCCGGCACCACGCAACAGGTCTCGGCCGTGCTCGGCTTCTGCCATTCCCAAGGCATCAAGGTGGTGCCGCGCGGCGCCGGCACGTCGCTCTCGGGCGGCGCGCTGCCGCTCGGCGACGGCGTGCTGCTCGGCATGGCCAAGTTCAACCGCATCCGCGACATCGACTTCGACAACCGCGTCGCGGTGGTCGAGCCCGGCGTCACCAACCTGGCGATCAGCCAGGCGGTCGAGCACAAGGGCTTCTACTACGCGCCCGATCCCTCTTCGCAGATCGCCTGCACGATCGGCGGCAACGTCGCGGAAAATTCGGGCGGCGTGCATTGCCTCAAATACGGCATGACGACCAACAACGTGCTCGGCGTCGAGATGGTGCTGATGACCGGCGACGTGATCCGTCTTGGCGGCAAGCACCTCGACGCCGGCGGCTACGATCTGCTCGGCATCGTCACCGGCTCGGAAGGGCTTCTCGGCGTGGTCACCGAGGTGACCGTGCGCATCCTCAAGGGACCGGAGTGCGCGCGCGCCGTGCTGGTCGGCTTTGGCTCGTCGGAAGACGCGGGCGACTGCGTCGCCAAGATCATCGGCGCGGGCATCATTCCGGGCGGCATGGAGATGATGGACCGGCCGGCGATCCACGCGGTCGAGGAATTCGTGCATGCGGGCTATCCGCTCGACGTCGAAGCGCTGCTCATCGTCGAGCTCGATGGTCCGCAGGCGGAGGTGGACCATCTCATCGCGCGTGTCGAGGAGATCGCGCGCGAGTGCCGCGCCACGACCTGCCGCGCCTCGCAATCGGAGGACGAGCGGCTCCTGTTCTGGGAGGGCCGCAAGGCCGCATTTCCGGCCGTCGGCCGCATTTCGCCCGATTACTACTGCATGGACGGCACCATCCCGCGCGCCAAGCTGCCGCTCGTGCTCGCGCGCATGCGCGAGCTGTCGGCGAAATACGAGCTCCGGGTCGCCAACGTCTTCCACGCCGGCGACGGCAACCTGCATCCGCTCATCCTCTATGACGCCAACAAGCCGGGCGAGCTCGATCGCGCGGAAGCGTTCGGCGCGGACATTCTTCGGCTGTGCGTCGAGGTGGGCGGTGTGCTCACCGGCGAGCACGGCGTCGGGGTGGAGAAGCGCGACCTGATGCCGGTAATGTTCTCTGAAGCTGACCTCGACCAGCAGCAGCGGCTGAAATGCGCGTTCGACGAAAAGGGACTGCTCAATCCCGGCAAGGTGTTTCCCACGCTGCATCGCTGCGCCGAACTCGGCCGCATGCACGTGCGCGCCGGCAAGGTGGCGTTTCCCGATATTCCGAGGTTTTGATCATCCCGATGCCCGACACGCTCAAGGCCCGCGACGCGAACGACGTCGAGGCGGCGGTGCAATGGGCGCTGGCCGAGAGCAAGTCGCTCGAGATCGTGGGCCGCGGCACCAAGCGCGCGCTCGGACGCCCGGCGCAGTTCGACGCGACGCTCGATCTGTCCGCGCTTGCCGGCGTCACGCTCTACGAGCCGGAGGAGCTGGTGCTCTCGGCACAAGCCGGCACACCGCTCAGCCAGATCGAGGCGCTGGTCGCGTCAAAGGACCAGCAACTTGCCTTCGAGCCGATCGACTACGGCCCGCTCCTCGGCGCGCCGCCCGGCCAGGCCACCATCGGCGGCGTGCTCGCGGCCAATATCTCCGGTCCGCGGCGGATCAAGGCGGGCGCCGCGCGCGACCATTTCCTCGGCGTGACCGCGGTGTCGGGACGCGGCGAGGTGTTCAAGTCCGGCGGGCGCGTGGTGAAGAACGTCACGGGCTACGATCTGTGCAAGCTCCTCGCCGGCTCCTGGGGGACGCTCGCGGCGATGACCGACGTCACGCTCAAGACGCTGCCGCGACCCGAGACCGAGCAGACCGTCATGGTGTTCGGCCTCGACGACGCGGCGGCGGCGCGCGCCATGTGCGCGGCGCTCGGCGCGCCGGTCGACGTCTCCGGCGCGGCGCATGTTCCGGCCGGCGTCGCCGCGCGCCTCGTCGCGGGCGAAGCGCGCGCGCTCACCGGCGAAGCGCGCGCGGTCACCGCTTTGCGGCTTGAAGGGGTGGTGCCCTCGGTCGCGCACCGCAGCGGCGCGCTTGAGACGCTGATGAAGCCGTTCGGCGCGTCGATCGCGGTCGGACCGATCGCCTCGCGCACGCTGTGGAAGGAAATCCGCGACGTGACGCCGTTCGCCACCAGCGGTGCGTCGGGCGATCGGCACGTCTGGCGCGTCTCGACCGCGCCGCTGCGCGGCCACGATATTGCGGCCGCGATCCGCAAGGGCGCGGACGCCGAGATCCTCTATGACTGGGGCGGCGGGCTCGTATGGGCCGCGCTCGCGCCGACCGACGACGCGGGGGCGAAGCTGGTGCGCGGCGCGGTCGCAGCCGCCGGCGGGCACGCGACGCTCGTCCGCGCGCCCGCGGCGCTGCGCGCGTCCGTTGCGCCGTTCGGCGCAGAGGCGGACGCACTTGCCGCGTTGACCCGGCGCGTGAAGGAGGGTTTCGATCCGCAGGGCGTGCTCGGCCCCGGACGCATGTGGGCGGGCGTGTAAGTCCATGCAGACCTCGTTCACCCTCGCGCAGCTCGCCGATCCCGACATCGCGGAGGCCGACAAGATCCTGCGCGCCTGCGTGCATTGCGGCTTCTGCACTGCGACCTGCCCGACCTATGTGCTGCTCGGCGACGAGCTCGATTCGCCGCGCGGGCGCATCTATCTCATCAAGGACATGCTGGAGAACGACCGGCCGGCGAGCACCGAGGTCGTCAAGCACATCGATCGCTGCCTCTCCTGTCTCGCCTGCATGACGACGTGTCCCTCCGGCGTGCATTACATGCATCTCGTCGATCATGCGCGCGCGCATATCGAGAATACTTATCGGCGGCCGCTGCGCGATCGCCTGCTGCGCGCGCTGCTTGCGAAAGTATTGCCCAATCCGAAACTGTTTCGGCTCGCGCTGCGCGCGGCGAAATTGGGCAAGCCGTTTGCCTGGCTTTTTTCGCTGCTCGGCTCGAAGCGCACCGCCGCCATGCTGCGGCTCGCGCCGACGAATATTCCGCCGCGGGGCGCGGGCGGCGCGCGCGTGGTTGCCGCAGAGGGTGAGCGCAAGGGGCGCGTCGCGCTGCTCACCGGATGCGTCGCGAGCGTGACGACGCCCGAGATCAACGACGCGGCGATCCGCGTGCTCACGCGTCACGGCATCGAGGTGGTGCTGGCGCAAGGCGAAGGATGCTGCGGCGCGCTGGTCCACCACATGGGGCGGGAAAGAGCGGCGCATGCGGCGGCGCGCGCGAATATCGACGCGTGGATGCGTGAGGTCGACGGCGCCGGTCTCGACGCCATTCTGGTCACCGCGTCGGGCTGCGGCACCATGATCAAGGATTACGGCTTCCTGCTGCGCGGCGATCCCATCTACGCCGAGAAGGCACACAAGGTCTCGGCGCTGGCCCGCGACATTTCAGAATATGTGAACGAAATCAAATTGTTACGTGATACTCCGGCGTCCGTTCCGGCGTTGGTGGTGGCCTACCACGGCGCCTGTTCGCTGCAGCACGGGCAGAAGATCACGCGTGAACCGAAGGAAGTCCTTTCCAAGTCCGGTTTCGTGGTCAAAGATATCCCCGACGGCCATCTCTGTTGCGGCTCGGCCGGGACCTACAATCTGCTGCAGCCGCAGCTTGCGAAGGCGTTGCGCGACCGCAAGGTCGCGAACATCGCGAAGGTTGCTCCCGATGTGATCGCGGCCGGCAATGTCGGCTGCATCACGCAGATCGCGGCGGGCACCGACATTCCCGTCGTCCATCCGATCGAGTTGATCGACTGGGCGAGCGGCGGACCGGTCCCGGGGGCTGTGAGGAGGCGAGCGGAAAAGGCGGCCTGACCGGCAGCCTTGCCGTGTGGATTGGGAAAGTGCGGTCGCAGTTGCTCCCGGGTCGTCCGGCGAAGCGCGATCGATGGACAGCCGAACGATCGGGAGGTCGATAATGGCGAAACGAGCGAAAGCAAGATCCAAGGCGAAAAAGGGCAGGAAGGCGAAAAAGGCCGCCCCGGCGCGCAAGAAGAGCCGCGTGAAAGCCGCGAAGAAGCGTACGGCGAGAAAGCCGGCGAGGAAGGCCGCGAAGAAGACCGCGAAGAAAGCTGCGCCCGCGAAGAAGCCGGCCGCTGCGCCCGCGACCGCGGCTCCGCGACCCGCTGCACCGCCTCCGCGACCCGCTGCACCGCCGCCACCGCGCCCGGCAGCTCCGCCGCCGCCGCGCCCGCCGATGACGTCGATGCCACCGCGTCCGAGCGCCCCACCGGCGGCTGCCCCGCGCCCCGCGGCTCCGCCGCGTCCCGCGGCGCCGTCATCGCCCGCGCCGACGCCGCGTCCGGCGGCGCCGCCGTCGCCGTCACCTCAGTCCTCTCCATCCTCTACCCCGCAATCGCCGTCCTCCGGCGGCTGGCGGCCGCCCGGCAGCGGCGGCGGCGGAAGCGGCGGTGGGCAGGGCGGCGGCACGTAAGACCGCCGGCCGAACATTTTTCCTGTGTCTCGATGTGCCGCGCGGCGCGAACCGCGCGGCACATCGTGGACATCGAGACGCGCATGCGTGCATCGCATGTCGTCGCGGCGCCGCAGCGCCGCATCACGCAGCGTTGCCGCAGCTCGGGCCGCGCCGCCAATCGCGATTGCAACGGGATCGCGACCCCAATAGCATGATCCGCCCGAGGGAAAGGCTGCGAGCCGAACCCTTCCATCCCTTCATCCAACGACACGAAGCAGGTGCGCTATGGCGACATTCAACATCCTGATCATGGGCGCGTCCTACGGGTCGCTCTTGGCTTCCAAGCTCCTGTTCGGCGGCCACAAGATTCATCTCGTCTGCCTGCCGGCCGAAGCGGACCTGATCAATGCCGAAGGTTTCCGCGTGCGCCTGCCCGTGCGCGGCCGCAAGGATCCGGTGGTGCTCGATTCACGCCAGCTTCCGGGCAAGGTGAGCGCCGGGCCGGCGACCGGCATCAATCCGAAGGACTACGATCTCATCGGCCTCGCCATGCAGGAGCCGCAGTATCGCTCGCCGGGCGTGCGCGAGCTGCTCGACGCGGTCGCGAAATCGCGCGTGCCGTGCATGTCGATCATGAACATGCCGCCGCTGCCCTATGTGAAGCGCATTCCCGGTCTCGACTACGAGGCGCTCAAGCCTGCCTACACGGATCCGACCGTATGGGACAGCTTCGATCCCGCCACCATCACGCTCAACAGCCCTGACCCGCAGGCGATCCGTCCGCCCGACGAAAAGGTCAACGTGCTGATGGTCACGCTCCCCACCAACTTCAAGGTCGCGCGCTTCGAGAGCGACAAATCCACCGCGATCCTGCGCCAGCTCGAGAAGGAGATCGAGGCGATCCGCTACGACACGCCGGAGGGCAAGACCGAGCTGCCGGTGAAGCTCAAGGTCTACGACTCGATCTTCGTGCCGCTCGCCAAGTGGTCGATGCTGCTCGCCGGCAACTATCGCTGCGTCACCAAGGACGGCATGCGCACCGCGCAGGAGGCGGTGTGGAGCGACATCGAGACGTCGCGCTCGGTCTACAATTTCGTCTTCGACCTCTGCGTCAAGCTCGGCGCCAAGCCCGAGGACCTCGTGCCGTTCGAGAAATACGCGGCCGCCGCGCAGAGCCTCACCCGTCCCGCATCTGCGGCGCGCGCGCTGCAGAACGGCGCGCCCAACATCGAGCGCGCCGACAAGCTGGTGCAGCTCATCGCCCGCCAGAAGGGCCTGAGCCATCCGGCGATCGACGCCCAGGTGGCGCTGGTCGACGCGCGGCTCGAGGCCAATCGCAAGAAGGCGGCGGCGGCCTGAGCGCCGCTCGGGTCGCCGAAGGTCGCTTCACCCATCCGGGGTGCCGTTTCGAAAGAAGCGGCGCCTGCTTCTTTTTTTGGCTGCCTCGAGCCCGTGTGGCCCGCTGCTTGCATCGCGCGGCGGCATGACATGGAAGCTCAAGGGTTCCAGTGAGGCATTTCGCGGGCTTGCCGCGACGGTCGTAGCAGGCGCCGTCGGTGGCGCGATTGCCATCGGGCTGATGGAGGATCTCTCGGCCCGCGCCGACTATCCGCTGATGATGGTGCCGTTCGCGACCTCGATCGTGCTGGTGATGGGGATGCCCGACGCCGAGCCCGCCCAGCCACGCGCGCTCATCGGCGGCCATCTGGTCGCCACGCTGGCCGGCCTCGTGGTGCTGCAGGTGACTGGTGCGGCGCCATGGGCGGCAGCGCTTGCGGTCGGCGTCGCCATGGCTGCGATGCACCTCACCCGCACGTTCCATCCGCCCGCCGGGATCGATGCGCTCATCGTCGTCGCCTACGGTCTGCCGTGGCGATTCCTGCTCGTGCCGGTGGCGGTCGGCGCATTCATCCTCGCGCTGTTCGCCTATGCCTGGCACAACCTGGTGCGCCGCGGTTCGTGGCCGCTGCGCTGGCGCTGATCCCTATCTACGCGGGCGCCGTCGCGCGCTCGTGCACGCGATAGCGGTCACCCTCGCGCTCGAGCACCAGCCGGCGTCCGTGGAAGGCGGCGAGCGTCGCGCGATGGCCGATGGAGACGATCGTGATGCCGGGAAAGCGCTCCTGCAGCAGCCGGTAGAGCGCCGCTTCGGCCGGCTCGTCGAGCGAGGCGGTCGCTTCGTCGAGAAACAGATAGCGCGGCGCGTGCAGGATGGCGCGGGCGAGCGCCAGCCGCTGCTGCTCGCCGAGCGACAGGATGCGGTTCCAGTGCGCCTCCTCGTCGAGCCGGGAGCCTAGGCCGGGAAGGCCGACCGCGGCCAGCGTTTCACGCATCTGCGTCTCGTCGAAGCGGCCGGGCAGCGCCGGATAGCTCACCGCCGCCTTCAGGGTGCCGACGGGAAAGTAGGGGCGCTGCGGCAGCAGCATGACGTCGGAGCCCGCCGGGACCGTGATGCGCCCGGTGCCGAACGGCCAGATCCCGGCAATCGCGCGGAAAAGCGTGGATTTGCCGCTGCCCGACGGGCCGGTGACCAGCACGCGGTCGGCCGGCGCGATCGCCACGTGATCGGCCGCGACGAGGGGGGTGCCGGCGGGGAGGCGCGCATCGACCGCGTCGAGCGTGACGCCGGCGGCGCCCGGCTGCGCGGCGACTTCGATGACCGGCGGCGTGCGCCTGACCTCGCGCGCGGCGGCGATCGAGCGTTCGAAGCTGGTCAGTCGTTCAACCACCGCGCGCCATTCGGCGAGTTCGCGGTAGTTGGTGACGAAAAAGGACAGCGCGGCCCGAACGCTCTCGAAGGCGGACGCCGTCTGCATCAGCCCGCCGAGCGCGACGCTGCCGGCGAAATAGGCAGGGCTCACGACGATGAACGGAAACACGATCGCGACCTGGGCGTAGCCGACGCTGAAGAACATGACCCGCTTGGTCTGGATCATGATGCGGAACCAGTTGTTGATGACCGCGGCGAAGCGATTGAGCAGGCGCTCGCGCTCGGCGCCTTCGCCCGCGAGCAGCGCGATCTGCTCGCCGTTCTCGCGCACGCGCACCAGGTTGAAGCGGAAATCCGCCTCGTAGCGCTGCTGGTTGAAATAGAGGCCGACGAGCGGCCGGCCGATCAGGTGGGTCAGCAAAGTGCCGAATACTGCATAGAGCACCGCGGCCAAGACCAGGTAGCCCGGGATCGTCCATTGGGCCCCGAACAGGTGGATCGGCGCCGCGGCGGACAGATTCCACAGCAGCACGATGAACGAGCCCAGCGTCACGATCGAGTTGAGGATGCCGAGGCCGAGCGTCATCGAGCGTTCGGCGAAGAGCTTGACGTCGTCCGTCATCCGCTGGTCGGGATTGTCGGCGGCGTCGCCGAGGATCTGCATCCGGTAGTGAGTGCCGTCCTCGAGCCAGCGCTGCAGATAGTGCGTAGTGAGCCAGCGCCGCCAGCGGATCTGCAGCCACTGGTTCAGATAGAGCTGATAGACCGCGATCGCGATGTAGATGGCGGCCAGGACGCAGAAGAAGAGGATCTCGGCGACGAAGCTGTCCCAGTTCCTGTCCTGCAGCGCGTTGTAGAAGCGGTTGTTCCAAAGATTGATCATCACATCGATCGCGACCTTGCCGAGCTCGAGCACGATCACCGCGCCGAGGAGAAGGCGCCCGGCCCAGCCGTCCTCGGATTTGAAATAGGGCAGGGCGAGCCGCCAGATGATGCCGAGCGTGGTGATCAGGCCTTTCACGGGGGAGCTCCTCTGGTTCGGCGGGTGCCGCAGGGGCCGGCACGGCGGCTCACGTCCGGCGTGGGGTGGAAGGTAGGCCAAAACGAGGAACCGCCGGCGTGAGATAGCAAAAACCGGTGCGGCGGCGGTTTTTCGTCGCAACCACCCCCGAAGGGCCGGATCGCGATCAGGCGAGGCTTGTCGAAACTTCGCAACCCGGCCAAACTTGGCTTGACCGCCGCTGGAATATGAGACTATGCCGACGGTTAACTCAATTACGGCAAATGCCGATCATCGAGCCAGGGAGGGCTTCGTCCATGTCCACTGACAAATCGCGTGATTCCAAAACCACGAGCCGCCGCAAGTTCCTGAAAGGGGCGGCGCTGGCGACCGCGGCGGTGACCGCGCCGACCGTCGTCAAGGCGCAAGGACCGATCACCATGCGCTGGCAAAGCACGTGGCCGTCGAAAGATATCTTCCACGAATACGCGCTCGACTATGCCAAGACCGTCAACGACATGACTGGCGGCGATCTCAAGATCGAGGTGCTGCCCGCGGGCGCCGTGGTGCCTGCGTTCGGGCTGATCGATGCGGTGTCGAAGGGCACGCTCGACGGCGGCCACGGCGTGCTGGTCTATCACTACGGCAAGCAGAACGCGCTGGCGCTGTGGGGCTCGGGTCCGGGCTACGCCATGGATGCCAACATGTTGCTGGCCTGGCACAGGTGGGGCGGCGGCAAGGAGCTTCTCGCCAAGCTTTATGCGTCGCTCGGCCTAAACGTCGTCTCGTTCCCATACGCTCCAATGGCGACGCAGCCGCTCGGTTGGTTCAAGAAGCCGGTCACTAGCGTCGACGACTTCAAGGGCATCAAATACCGCACCGTCGGCATCTCCATCGACATGTTCACCGCCATGGGCGCCGCCGTGAACGCGCTGCCCGGCGGCGAGATCGTGTCCGCAATCGATCGCGGCCTGCTCGACGCGGCCGAGTTCAACAATGCCTCGTCGGACCGCCTGCTTGGCTTCGCCGACGTCTCCAAGGTGTGCATGCTGCAGAGCTACCACCAGAACGCCGAACAACTCGAGATCACCTTCAACAAGGCCAAGTACGACGCGCTGCCGGACAAGATGAAGGCGATCATTGCCAATGCGGTCAGCGCCGCTTCGCAAGAGATGCAATGGAAGGCGATCGATCGCTATTCGAAGGACTACATCGAGTTGCAGACCAAGGACAAGGTGAAGTTCTACAAAACGCCGGATTCCATCCTCCAAGCGCAGCTTAAGATCTTCGATGACATCGTGACGAAGTACTCGGCGACAAATCCGCTGTTCAAGGAGATCGTCGCATCGCAGATCGCGTTTGCCGGTCGGGCGACGCAATGGGAACAGGACACTGTCGTCAGCCGCAAGATGGCGTTCGATTACTACTTCGGGCCGAAAGGGACCGCGAAGAAGACCTAAAGGCACGCTCGAACCGGCAAAGCACCGTTCGGAAAGGCGACCGAATGGTGCTTTGTCATTTCAATCTCTCTTCGGAATAATCGGCGGCGGTCAATGACGGTCCAAAAATTCCTGTTTTTCATTGACGAAATCAGCACTTGGGTCGGCAAGGCTGCGGCCTGGCTGATTGTCGGGCTGATGGCCGTTGTTTGCATCGAAGTGTTCAAGCGCTACATCATGAACATGCCGACGGCGTGGATCTTCGACGCCGACAACATGCTGTACGGCACGGCGTTTATGCTGTGCGGCGCCTATACGCTGGCGCAGAATGCCCACGTCCGCGGCGACTTCCTTTACAGCTCGATGCGGCCGCGGATGCAGGCCTCGCTCGATATCGTGCTGTATGTGGTCTTTTTTTTTCCCGGTATCGCCGCACTGATCTACGCGGGCTCCGACTACGCCGCTGACTCGTGGCGCATCGCCGAACATTCGAATGTCACGGCGGAAGGGCCACCAGTTTATCACTTCAAGACCGTGATCCCGATCGCCGGCGCACTGGTGATGCTGCAGGGCATCGCCGAGATGGTGCGCTGCGCGGTCTGCCTGCAGACCGGGGAATGGCCGAGCCGCCTGCACGACGTCGCCGAGATCGACGTCGTTGAGGAACAGCTCGCGCACAGCGAATATGTTGATGAGGAATCGCGCAAGATCGCCATCGAGCGCGCGCATGAGATCGACGAGGCCGCGCGCCAGCGCGGCATGGGCGGGGACCTGAACACATGAGCGACCCCGCACTCGGGCTCACGATGCTCTGTCTCATCGTGGTCGTTATCATGATGGGATTCCCGACCGCCTTCACGCTGATGGGTTTGGGAATTTTCTTCGGCTACATCGCCTTCTACGATCCGTCACATACGTCCTTGGCGGACAATCGCGTCTTCGACCTGATGGTCCAGCGCACCTACGGCGCGATGACCAACGACGTCCTGATCTCCATCCCGCTCTTCGTGCTGATGGGCTACGTGATGGAACGCGGGGCGCTCGTGGACAAGATGTTCTACTCGATCCAGCTCGCGTTCCGCCGCGTGCCCGCCTCGCTCGCCGTCGCGACGCTGATCGTGTGCACCTTCTGGGGCATCGCCAGCGGTCTCGTGGGCGCCGTCGTGGTGCTGATGGGCGTCATCGCGTTCAATCCGATGCTGAAGGCGGGCTATGACGTGAAGCTCGCCTCCGGCGTGATCACGGCAGGCGGCACGCTCGGCATTTTGATCCCACCGTCGGTGATGATCATCGTCTACGCGGCCGTGGCGGGGCAGTCGGTCGTCAAGCTTTACGCCGCGGCGATGTTCCCCGGCTTCTTTCTCTCCTTGCTCTACCTCATCTATATCGTCGGCTGGGCGATGATCAATCCGAAGATCGCCCCGCCGCTGTCGGAAGAGCAGATGCGGGTACCCGTACCGGACTGGGTGCGGAAGTTCCAAGAGGCCTATTCGCGCAATATCCCGGTCGCGCTGATCAAGGCGCTGCTATCGCCGTCAAAGGCAAGGAAGATCGACGCGGACGGTCGTCCCGTCAGCTACTGGATGCTGCTCAGCCTCCTAGGTTACGCGCTGGTGCCGTTTATGATCGTCGCCGGCACACTCTGGACCGTCTGGTGGTATGTCGTCATTCATCAGCAGGCGGACGTCGAGATCGCCGTGACTGGCGTGCAGCAACTGGGCACTCCAGGGCTGAGTACGGCAGGGCCCTCACCCGCCGAACAGGGGCCAGCACTCGAATTCTACCTTTGGTTCTGGGGCATTACCGCCGCCTGCGCGCTGCTGCAGGTGCGGCACTATTGGAAATTCAACGCCGAGCGCCTCCAGATTGTGAAACTCCTGACGTCGTCGGTCATGCCGCTCGGCATCCTCACCGTGATTGTTCTCGCCGTCATCCTGTTCGGAATCACGACTGCGACCGAATCCGCGGGCGTCGGCGCCGCCGGCGCGTTTTTGCTGGCAGTGCAAGCCCGCACGCTCGACTGGAAACGCACCAAGGAAGCCGTGTTCCTGACCGCGAAGACGACCGCCATGGTGTGCTGGCTGTTCGTGGGCTCGGCGCTGTTCTCCGGCGTGTTCGCTATCCTCGGCGGTCAGGCGCTGGTCGAGCAATGGGTGCTGTCGTTCAACATGACGCCCGTGCAGTTCATGATCCTGTCGCAGGCGATCATCTTCGTGCTCGGCTGGCCGCTCGAATGGACGGAGATCATCGTCATCTTCGTGCCGATCTTCCTGCCGCTGCTCAAGCACTTCAACATCGACCCGATCCTGTGGGGCACGCTGGTGTTCGTGAACCTGCAGGCCGCCTTCCTGTCGCCGCCGGTGGCGATGTCGGCGTTCTACCTGAAGGGCGTGGCCCCCAAGCACGTGACGCTCAACCAGATTTTCGCCGGCATGATGCCCTACATGATCGTCATCATCATTTGCATGGTGATCATGTATGTCTGGCCGGGCATGACGCTCTGGCTGCCGAACTATCTTTACGGCGGCGGGTAATACGGCCCGCGACCCATGGCCGACCACGGGCTCGTCACGCTGACAGCGACCGAGGCGGCGGCCGAGCTTGCGCGCGGCGCGATCTCGGCCGAGGAATATGCGCGCGCCTGTCTCGATCGCATCGCGGCGCTCGACGGCGACATCAAGGCGTTCGCGCATCTCGATCGCGAGCACGTGCTGGCGCAGGCGCGCGCGCTCGATGAGCGCCGCGCCGAACGCCGCTCCACCGGACCGCTGCACGGCATTCCGGTAGCCATCAAGGACATCATCGATACCGCCGATTACCCGACCGAATTCGGCTCGCCGATCGGCGCCGGCCGCCGCCCTCGCCACGACGCGACCGTCGTCGCGCGGCTGCGCGCGGCGGGCGCGGTGATCATCGGCAAGACGGTCACCACCGAGTTCGCTTATTACCATCCCGGCCCGACACGCAATCCGCACGATCATTCGCGCACGCCCGGCGGCTCGTCCTCCGGGTCGGCCGCCGCGGTCGCGGCCCAGATGGTGCCGCTCGCGATCGGCTCGCAGACCAACGGCTCGGTCATCCGCCCGGCGGCGTTCTGCGGGGCCTTCGCAATCAAGCCGAGCCACGGCCTGATTTCGCGCGCCGGCGTGCTGCCGCTCTCGCGCAAGCTCGATCATCTCGGCGCCTTCGCGCGCTCGCTGCCCGACCTCGCGCTCATCCTTGAGACGATCGTCGGGCACGATCCGGCCGATCCGGACAGCGCGCCATACGCCACGCCCGATTTCCGGGCACAGCAGGACGAGCCGCCGCCGCTGCCGCCGCGTTTCGCCTTCGTACGTACGCCGGTGTGGGACAAGGCCGAGGGCGAGACAAAGGCCGCGTTCGAGGAACTGGTGGCCGCGCTCGGCTCCGCGGTCGAGACGGTCGACCTCCCGCCGTCATACGCGGACGCCTGGGAGACGCACGCGACCATCATGGCGACCGACATGGCGCACAATCTCGGGCCCCTGGTCGCACGTGGCAAGCCGAGCGAGCGGCTGCGCAAGCTTCTGGCGCACGGGAAGAGCGTGAGCGCGGTCGATTATCTCGGTGCCTTGGCCAAGGCTCAACGCTACGCACTCGGCGTCGCCGACATTTTCGACGCCTACGACGCGATCCTCACGCCGGCGGCGCCCGGCGTGGCGCCGAAGGGGCTCGAGTCCACCGGCGATCCAGCGTTCTGCACCTTCTGGACGCTAACAGGCCTGCCGGCGTTGTCGCTGCCGCTGCTCGCGGGGAGCGGCGGTCTTCCGCTCGGCGTGCAGCTCGTCGGGCCGGCCGGGCGCGACGGGCGTCTGCTGCGTACCGCCACCGCGCTGGTCGACATGCTGCGCGAGCCCGACAGGAAGAGCGCACGTCGGTCGCGGGCGAAGACTTCATAGATCGGTCGTAAGGCGTTTGCGCCCGTGTCCGAGGGCAATCCGCATAACCAGCCCGGCGGCCACGCGAGAATAACGCAGAACATGCGTGCGGGAGCATGATCCAATAGTGCGTCGATTACGGGTCACTGATTCGTGCGGACTTGCCTTACCCTCGCCCCCGGAATACGAGACGTCGAGGGCGACGAATAACGGCACGACAGCGCCGGCGCGAAGGCAGGGAGCTTCATCCATGTCCAAGAGCTCGCGAAGCTACAAAGCGACGAGCCGTCGCAAGTTTCTGCTGGCGGCTGGCGCGGCCGGCGCAGCCGCGGTCGTCATGCCGCAAGTGTCGCGCGCGCAGACGATCACCTGGAGATATCAGTCGACTTGGCCGACCAAGGATATTTTCCACGAAATGGCGATCGACTACGCCAAGAAGGTCAATGACATGACGGGCGGCCGGCTCAAGCTCGAAGTGCTTTCGGCCGGTGCCGTGGTGCCCGCCTTCCAGATGCAGGAGGCCGTGCATGTCGGCATCCTCGACGGCGGCCATGGCGTGTGCGCCTATTGGTACGGCAAGCACAAGGCCTTGTCGCTGTCCGGCACGGCACCGGCCTTCGGCTGGGATTCGCACAGCCTTCTGGCCTGGTTCTATTACGGCGGCGGCGAGGCGCTCTACAAGGAGCTCGTCAACGACATACTCAAGATCAACACCGTCGGCTTCCTGTATTTTCCGATGCCGACCCAGCCGCTGGGCTGGTTCAAGAAAGAAATCAAGACAGCGGACGATTTCAAACGGATGAAGTACCGCACGGTCGGACTCTCGGCCGATCTGTTCCGGGAAATGGGCGCCGAGGTGACCGTGATCGCCGGCGGCGAGATCGTGGCGGCCATCGACCGCGGCCTGCTCGACGCCGCCGAGTTCAACAACCCGTCATCCGACATCGCGCTCGGCTTCCCCGATGTCTCGAAGTATTACATGACCCAAAGCAACCACCAGCAGTGCGAATGTTTCGAGGTCATCTTCAACAAGGCCAAATTCGACGCACTTCCGGCCGAGATCAAGTCGATCCTGCGCTATGCGGCGCTTGCGGCGACGGCAGATCAGTTTGCCTTGGCGCATGACCGCTATTCGAAGGATCTCGAGCAGATCAAAAAGCTGGGGGTCAATGTCGTCATGACGCCCGATGCGGTGCTGAAGGCTCAACTTTCGGCATGGGACCGGGTAATCGCCGACCAGTCGAAAGATGCTTTCTTCAAGAAGGTGATCGACTCGCAAAAAGCATGGTGCAAACGGGTCGTTCCGTATTTCCTGGTCAACAACAACAGTACGTCCGCGCTTGAATCGGCCTACAGGCACTTTTTCGGCTGATCCAAAAGGGGCCGTTCTTTACGCATCGCAGGATTTGGTTTCGACGGAGGGATTCAATGGCTTCGGGAGTTGGGTTACGGCAGGTCGGCTATTTCGATTGCGCGGGCGGCGGGCAGGTCGTGGTGGAGAACAACGTCGCCTATATCGGCCATATGCGCAGCCCGCACGGCACCACGCTGGTCGATGTCGGCGATCCGAAGAATCCCAAACAGCTCGCCACCATCGGCATGCCGTCCGGCACCCATTCGCACAAGGTGCGCGCCGCCAACGGCGTCATGGTGGTCAACCACGAGCTCAATCATGCCGACACGAATCCGGTGCCGGCGGACTTCGCGCCCGGCTTCGGCGTCTACGACGTGAGCGACCCGAAGAAGCCGCGCGAGCTGACGCGCTGGAAGACGGTCGGCACCGGCGTGCACCGCTTCGATTTCGACGGCCGCCACGCCTACCTGTCGCCCACGCTCGAAGGCTATGTCGGCAACATCATGATGATCATGGATCTGAAGGATCCGGCGCGCCCGGCCGAGGTCGGCCGCTGGTGGCTGCCCGGGCAATGGACCGCCGGCGGCGAGACGCCGAACTGGCCGAAGACCGCGCATCGCTGCCATCATCCGCTCCGCCTCGGCGACCGGCTCTACACCAGCTACTGGCAGGCCGGCTTCGTCATCCTCGACATCGCCGACATGACCAAGCCGAAGCTCGTGTCCGGACTCGACTGGACGCCGCCGTTCGCCTGCCCGACCCACACGGCGCTTCCGCTGCCCTTCGCGATCAACGGGCGGCGCTATCTCGTGGTTGCCGACGAGGATGTGCAGCGTGCCGAGGACGCGCTGCCCGCCTACATGTGGCTGGTCGACATCACCGACGAGACGCTGCCGGTGCCGATCGCGAGCTTCCAGGTCGACGGCATCGAGAGCGGGCCGCGGCACAAGCCCATGACGGCGTGTCATCAGCCCTGCGAAAAGGTCACCGGCACCGAGATCCCGTTCGCCTGGTTCGCGCAGGGACTGCGCATCATCGACGTGAAGAACCCGCACGCGCCGCGCGAGGTCGCGCACTTCCTGCCCGACGTGCCGCAGGGGGCCGAGCGCGTGTCGAGCAACGACGTCACGGTCGACGCGCGCGGGCTGATCTACCTGATCGACCGCGTGCGCGGACTGACCATCGTGGAACGGACCTAGCGCCTCCATCGGGCGATGCCCGGGTGACATGGCCCGGTCACCGTTGCCATGCTATTTTTGAGCGCCGGGGGCCCGGTTGCGCACGCTCGCACCGGGCAGCAGCCAGATGGAGACGCGCCATGGGTTTCGGCTACGTTGTCCTTATCGTCATCGTGCTTTATGCGGCCGCTTCGATCCGCATCCTGCGGCAGTACGAGCGCGGCGTCGTGTTCCTGCTCGGCAAGTTCGAAAGCGTGCGCGGGCCGGGAATCACCCTCATCTTCGTGCCGATCCAGCAGATGGTGCGGGTGTCGCTGCGCACCGTCACGATGCAGATCCCCTCGCAGAAGATCATCAGCAAGGACAACGTCTCGATCGATATCGCGGCGGTGGCCTACTATCACATCAGCGATCCGGAAAAGGCGGTGATCGCGATCGAGAACGTCTACAACGCGATCAACCAGATCAGCCAGACCACGGTGCGCAACGTGGTCGGGCGTTTCAGCCTGGATCAGCTTCTCTCCGACACGGCGAGCATCAACGAGCAGATCAAGAACGTCATCGACGGGCACACCGAGCCGTGGGGCACCCAGGTCACCGCGGTCGAGATCAAGGACATCGCGCTGCCTGAGAACATGCAGCGCGCCATGGCGAAAGAAGCCGAGGCCGAGCGCGAGCGGCGCGCCAAGATCGTGGCGGCGGAAGGCGAGTATCAGGCCGCGGTGAAGCTCGGCCAGGCGGCCGACATCATCACGGAGCACCCGGTTGCGCTTCAGCTCCGCACGCTGCAGACCATGGCGGAGATTTCGGTCGAGAAGAACTCGACCATCATCTTCCCCGCCCAGTTCATGACGACCGTGCAGGAGGCCCTGGCGGCGCTGGCGAAGGATTCGGCGCCGCGATAGGGCGGATTCCCCGAGCGGATCCGAGGCCTCGGCGCGACCAGGAAAAATTTTTTCCGACAGCATGAACCTTGCGGCACGACGGCGCGTCTCAGTCAGGCCGGGGTCCCCGATCCTGGCGCGAGGAAGATGCGTAAGCGTACAGGAGGCTCCCCATGTTGCCCGCAGCCGCTGGTTCGGCCGGCGCGCCGCATGTCATCGTGGTCGGAAACGAGAAGGGGGGCTCGGGTAAAACCACAATTGCCATGCACGTGGCCGTCGCGTTGCTCAAGGCCGGGCAGCGTGTTGCCACCATCGATCTGGACAGCCGGCAGAAAAGCCTGACCCGCTATGTCGAGAACCGCCGCGCCTGGGCGCAGCGGACCGGCAAGCCGCTCGAGCTGCCGACCCACTATGCGGTCGCGCGCGCCGAGGGCATCAGGGTCGATGAAAACGAGCTCTCCGAATTTGCCGGCTTCGAGAAAGCGGTCGTTGCGCTGCAGCATGCGCAGGATTTCGTCGTCATCGACACGCCCCCGCACGACAGCTACCTGATGCGGCTCGCCCATTCGATCGCCGACACGCTGGTCTCGCCGCTCAACGACAGTTTCATCGATCTCGACGTGCTCACCGGCGTCGATCCCGTCACCTTCCGCGTGACGGAGAGCAGCCATTACGCCGAGATGGTGCGCGAGACGCGCCGGCACCGGCGCGCGTCGGACGGCACGGAGATCGACTGGGTCGTGGTGCAGAACCGCGTGACGCGGCCGAAATCTCCCAACAACCGCCGGGTCACCGCGGCGCTGACCGAGCTCGCCGGACGGGTCGGCTTCCGCCCCATCACCGGCCTGGGCGAGCGCACGGTCTACCGGGAGCTCTTTTCGCGCGGACTCACCGCCATGGACGGTTCCCGCGCAATCCAGCCCGACCTCGATCGCAGCCGGTCCTGCACGACCGCGCGGCTCGAAGTCGAAGCCCTTCTGCAGAGCTTGCAGTTGCCGATCGACGAGCGCGGCCGCCGTCGCGCCGCCGCTCGCGCCGAATGGGCGGCATCGCGCGGCACTCCGCTCGACACCGACGATATCCTGGCGGCGTAAAGCATGCGCCGGCGCCGCGGGATCGCGGCGCCGGCGTTTTCGTGGCACGGATGAACGGTCACGCCCGGCCGGGCGCGCCGAGACTCTGCTTGAAGAACGCGATGGTGCGGACCCAGGCGAGGTCGGCCGCCGCCTTGTTGTAGCGCGCCGCGCCGGTATCGTTGTTGAAGGCGTGCTGGGCGCCCTCGTACGTGTGGAGCGTATAGCGCTTGTTGTTGGCCTTGAGCGCCGCCTCGTAGGCCGGGATGCCGGCGTTCACGCGCTCGTCGTTGCCGGCATAGTGCAGCAGCAGCGCCGCGCGGATCGCCGGCACCTCGGCGGCCGGCACCTGCACGCCGTAATAGGCGACGCCCGCCTTGAGCGCGGGGCTCAACACCGCGACGCGGTTGACCTGGCCGCCGCCCCAGCAGAAGCCGACGGCGCCGACATTGCCGGTCGATTCCGCATGCTTCTCCAGGAACGGCACGGCGGCGGCGATGCGCGGCGCCGCCTCCTCGGGCTTGACCACGGCGGCGAACAGGTCGCGCGCCTTGTCCTCGTCGTCCGGCGTGCCGCCGTTCGGCGTCAGGATATCGATGCCGAGCGCCAAAAATCCCTCGAGCGCGATGCGCCGCGTCACGTCCTGGATATGCGGCGTGAGCCCGCGGTTCTCGTGGATGACGATGACGGCCGGGCGCTTGCCCTTCTCCTTGAGGCGCGCCAGGTAGCCGTTGATCTTCACGCCGCTCGCGTCATAGGACGTCGTCTCGATCGCAAGGCGCGCATCGTTGGGCGGCACGATCGCGGCCTGCGCGTAATTGCTCTGCAGCAGCGGCACCAGCGCCGCGGCGGCCGCGGCCGATCCGACCACCTCGGCCAAACGATCGAGAAAATCGCGGCGGCTCATGCCGCCATGGGTGAAGTTGTCGTAGAGGTTGATGATCTTTTGATCCATGACGTGCTCCCTGGACGCGTGGTGATCAGATGATAACACCGGATCGACGCATTGCATCCGCTAGTGTCCCGATTCCGAAGTTCGCAGGCATTTGCCGCGAGCTCTGAGCGAACTTCGGAATCGAAAGGACACTAGCAACTTTATGATTCTAGTGCCGCTTTTGAACCCGAAGTTCGCAACTGTGTCCGCCGCGAAGTGTGTGCGAACTTCGGGTTCGCGGCACTAGTCCGCAGCCGTGGGCGTGACAAAGAATTTTCGCATTTCGGCAACAAGCCTGGGATAGCAATCGGCGACCGCTTGACGGTGCGCCGGCCGGCGGCCCAAATACTCCGACCGACGGCGTTACGTTGGCCCCGCTCACCCGCAATCCTCTCATTTCGTTGGAGATTTTCATGGTTCGGCCCTGCCTGTCCTCGCGCGGCCTGCGCGCCCTTGGTGTCGGCCTGGTGATGGTTGCGGGCATCGCCTGCGCGGCGGCGCAGACGGATTTTCCGTTCGGGCGCGAGGTTTTGCTCGACACCAAGCCGATGAAGGGATCGAAGCGCGTGCCGAGCCTCGATATCGCCGAGAACGGCCTCGCCGAGATCGACCTGTGGTGCAACAGCGTGAAAGGCCAGATGGTCGTCGCCGGCGACACCATCACGATCATCACCGGCGCCAAGACCGACCGCTCGTGTCCACCCGAGCGCATGCGCGGCGACGAGGAGGTGCTGGCCGCGCTCAACGAAGTGACGAACTGGCGGCTCGAGGGCGACATCCTGGTGCTGACCGGCGCGCGCACGCTGCGCTTCCGCGTGCCGACCAACTGAAACCCGCGCGCGGCGGTTGAAAACTCCGCCCGCCGTATTGCCGGCGAGCGCTGACCGTGTCCTCCTGGTCGGGCCGCCGGGAGAAGCGCCATGTGGCCGAGCATCAGCGAGTTCATCACGCTGTTCGTGGTGGTCGATCCGTTGGCCGCCTCTTCGGTCTTCCTTGCCGTGACCGCGGGATGCGATGCCACGACCAAGCGCCGGATCGCCAGCCTGAGCGTGGTGGTCGCGTTCGGCGTGCTGCTGTTCTTCATCGTGCTCGGCCAGATCATCGTCGAGGCCATGGGCATTTCGCTGCGCGCCTTCCAGATCGCGGGCGGCATCGTGCTGTTCCTGTTCGCGACCTCGATGGTGCTGGGCGACATCAAGGAGATTCCGGCGGGCGTCGCCGACGGCAGGGACACGTCGCTTGCGGTCTACCCGCTGGCGATCCCGGCGATCGCCGGACCCGGCACCATGCTCACCGTGATGCTGCTCACCGACAACGACCGGTTCAGCGTCAGCCAGCAGGCGATGACGACCGTCGTGGTGGTCGCCGTGCTGCTGGTGCAGTACGTGCTCCTTCTCGCGGCAGAGCCGGTGTCGCGCCTGATCGGCAAGGGCGGCGCCAACGTGATCCGGCGCGTCATGGGCATGGTGCTGGCCTCGGTCGCGGTCAACGCGGTGCTGACCGCGATCGGCAGCTGGCTCGGCCTGCCCAAGCCGTGAGCCCAAAAGAAAAGGGCGCGGCTTTCGCCGCGCCCTTGGTGTTTTGCCGTGTCGGACGGATCAGAAATCCATTCCGCCCATGCCGCCCATGCCGCCGCCCGGCATCGCGGGCATCGCCGCCTTGTCCTTCGGCACCTCGGCGACCATCGCTTCCGTCGTCACCAGGAGGCCGGCGACCGAGGACGCATCCTGCAGCGCCGCCCGCACGACCTTGGCGGGGTCGACGATGCCCTTGTCGATCATGTCGACATAGTCCTCGTTCTGGGCGTCGAAGCCGAAGGTCTCCGACTTCGACTCGAGGATCTTGCCGACCACGATCGAGCCCTCGACGCCGGAGTTCTCCGCGATCTGCCGCACCGGCGCCTCGATCGCCTTGAGGACGATGTTGATGCCGGCCTGGACGTCCGCATTGTCGTTGGTGATCTTGCCGACCGCCTTCTTGGCGCGCAGCAGCGCGACGCCGCCGCCCGGCACGATGCCTTCCTCGACCGCGGCGCGGGTGGCGTTGAGCGCGTCCTCGACGCGGTCCTTCTTCTCCTTGACCTCGACCTCGGTCGCGCCGCCGACGCGGATCACCGCGACGCCGCCCGCGAGCTTGGCAAGCCGCTCCTGCAGCTTCTCGCGGTCGTAGTCGGAGGTGGTCTCCTCGATCTGCGCCTTGATCTGGCCGACGCGCGCCTCGATCTCCTTCTTCTTGCCGGCGCCGTCGACGATCGTGGTCTTCTCCTTCTCGATGATGATCTTCTTGGCGCGGCCGAGCATCGCCAGATTGACGTTCTCGAGCTTGATGCCGAGATCCTCGGAGATGAGCTGGCCACCGGTGAGGATCGCGATGTCCTCGAGCATGGCCTTGCGGCGATCGCCGAAGCCCGGCGCCTTGACGGCCGCGACCTTGAGCCCGCCGCGCAGCTTGTTGACCACGAGCGTGGCGAGCGCCTCGCCCTCGACGTCTTCCGCGATGATGACGAGCGGCCGGCTCGACTGCACCACCGCCTCGAGCACCGGCAGCATGGCCTGCAGGCCGGAGAGCTTCTTCTCGTGCAGCAGCACGTAGGCGTCCTCGAGCTCGGCCACCATCTTCTCGGCGTTGGTGATGAAGTACGGCGAGAGATAGCCGCGGTCGAACTGCATGCCCTCGACGATCTCGACGTCGGTGTCCAGGGACTTCGCCTCCTCGACCGTGATCACGCCCTCGTTGCCGACCTTCTGCATCGCCTGCGCGATCATCTTGCCGATGGTCGCGTCGCCGTTCGACGAGATGGTGCCGACCTGGGCGACCTCGGCGGACGAGCCGACCTTCTTGGCGCGCTTCTCGATGTCCTTGACCACCGCGGCGACCGCGATGTCGATGCCGCGCTTGAGGTCCATCGGGTTCATGCCGGCCGCCACCGCCTTGGCGCCTTCGCGCACGATCGCGGCGGCGAGCACGGTCGCGGTGGTGGTGCCGTCGCCCGCCAGGTCGTTGGTCTTCTGGGCGACCTCGCGCACCATCTGGGCGCCCATGTTCTCGAACTTGTCCTCGAGCTCGATCTCCTTCGCCACCGTCACACCGTCCTTGGTGATGCGCGGGGCGCCGAAGCTCTTGTCGAGCACGACGTTGCGGCCCTTGGGGCCGAGGGTGACCTTCACCGCATTGGCGAGGATTTCGACGCCGCGCAGCATCCTGTCGCGCGCGTCGCGGGAAAAGCGGACCTCTTTGGCAGCCATTTCGATTTGCTCCTTTTGTTGCGTTTACCCGTCATCCTGAGGTGCGCGCCGAAGGCGCGCCTCGAAGGACGACGGCCGATGCTGTGCTGATGGGTTGAACTCAGGCGACCACGCCCATGATGTCGGACTCCTTCATGATCAGGAGCTCCTGGCCGTCGAGCTTCACCTCGGTGCCCGACCATTTGCCGAACAGCACCTTGTCGCCGGTCTTGAGGTCGATCGGGATGAGCTTGCCGGCCTCGTCGCGGCCGCCCGGGCCGACCGCGATGATCTCGCCCTGCGAGGGCTTTTCCTTGGCGGTGTCGGGAATGATGATGCCGCCGGTGGTCTTCTCCTCGGCGTCGATGCGGCGCACGACCACCCGGTCGTGCAGGGGACGGAATTTGCTTTTCGCCATGATTTCCTCGTCGCCGCGGATGCGGCCTGGTGGACTGAAACGCTCGTTCTGGAAGGCGGTTAGCACTCGTGGTTAACGAGTGCCAACGGCTGCCCGGGAGATAGGGCCTGGCCGCGAGGGTGTCAAGCGGCTTGGCCGGCGACCTAACGGCGGAGCCGCCGCATCGCGGCCTCGTAATAGCGCAGGTCGACATAGCGCTCGGAGGAGGGCGCTTCGCCGTCGCCACGCCGTTCGATCTCGGCGCGCAACGCCAGCATGTTGCGAAAGCCCTCCGGGTCGAACTTGGCGTCGGGCGTGAAGCCGAACTTGGGATCGAGCAGCAGCGTGTAAGTGCGCTCCGCCGCCGCCGCGGACAGCTTGAGCTTCTCGGTCAGCAGCGCGATGTTCTCCGCCTTGTGGGCGGGATCGCGCACGAAGCGCAGCGACTCGACATAGGCCGCGAGATAGCGTTCCAGCGTCGGCGCGTTGGCGCGCGCCCACGGCCGCATCGTGAACCCGCCGGCCGCCTGATACGGTCCGAGCAGGTCGATGGTGCGCCCGAGGCTCTTGAGGCCACGCTCCTCCGCCTGCACCGTGAACGGCAGGTTGAGGATGCCGCCCGCATTGCTCTTGTCCTCGATCATCGCCTTGAAGCGGAAGACGCCGGCGCCGACCGGCTTGACCGTGTAGTCGGCGCCCTCCTTGAGCCCGTATTTGAGCAGGATCTTCTTCGCCTGCAGCGCGTAGGCGGTGTCGGGCGCGTCCACGATGATGGTTCGGCCCTTGAGATCGGCGAACGAGGCGATCTCGGGCTGCACGAAGAACTCGTTCATGCCGCTGTCGCCGCCCGAGACGATCACCACGTCGTGCTTGCCCACCTCGATCATCGCCACCGCGTTGTCGAGCGCGGCCTGCGCGACCTCGAACTTGCCCTCGGCAAGTCCCTCGCGCTGGCTCCTGGAATTCTCGGTGAGCTGCAGCTCGAGCGCGAGGCCGTGCCGGGCAAAGATGCCCTTGGCGAGCCCGGCGTGCAGCGGCAGCGCCTTGGCGTTGGGGAAAGCGTTGACGCGCAGCGCGATCATCTCGGCGGCGTGGGTTTGCCCGCCGATGAACATCAGAGCGAGCAGCGCTCCCGCCGCCGCGCCACGACCGCTCCAACACGCCATTCTGTCCTCCGATCTTCCCGGTTGCTCGCGCGCCGACCATCATACATAGAAGTGCCGGCGGCCGCAGGGGAAGGGCAATGCGCGCGATCAGTCTCGACGAGGCGGTGAAGCTCATCAACGGCACGTTCGCGGCGGCGGCAGAGCGCAAGCTGCGCCCGCTCACCGCCGTCGTACTCGACGCCGGCGGCCGCGTGAAAGCCGCGCTCAAGCAGGACGGCTGCTCGATGCTGCGTTTCGAGATCGCGTACGGCAAAGCCTATGCGGCGCTCTCGCTCGGCCGCTCGTCGCGGCTCGTGCTGCAGAAGTCGCGCGAAAAGCCGATCTTCATGGAAAATCTTGCGAAGCTCGCCGATGGCCCGATGTTTCTCGAAGGCGGCGGCCAGCTCATCCGCGACGCAGGCTCGGGCGAGGTGGTCGGCGCGATCGGCGTCACCGGCGACGTCAACGAAATGGACGATCTCTGCGCGGTCGCGGGCATCCATGTGGCGGGATACAAGAGCGACTACGATTTCGCGGACGAAGACGACATCCGCGCCATGAACATCAAGGAGGGAACTCTGCCGGCGCCGCCCAAGCGCTGAGCGGGCCGTCATTGGACGGTGTCCGGCGACCGACGGAACGGCGCCAATTAACCATATCCTTAGGGCCGTCAGGCAGAGTTCCGGGGCAATCTGCCTTGTCCTTGCCATTCCAGGTCAGCACAGTGGGCCCAATCACCGAGGGAGACCTCCCAATGACCGGTTCCTTGCCGCGCTTTTCGCCCGCGGTCCTGCTCGCCGGGCCCGCGCTTTTGGTGGTCGGGCTCACGCTCACGGGGTGCTCGGGAACGACCAGCTCGTTTTCCCTGCCGGGCTGGGGCGACAGCCAGCCGCAGGCCTCCGCCCCGGCCGGGCCCGCGCCGCGGCCCAGTCTTGCCGCCGAGGACATCGTCGGGCGCTGGGGCATCGCGTCGTTCCACAAGCCGGAAGACCGCCCGCGCACCGAAGCCGCGGCCCGTAACCAGTGCACGCAGCCCTACATCATCAACCGCAGCTCGACCGGCGTGGCCATGCTCGGCCACGACAGCCCGGCCGTGCAGGACATGGCCATCAAGGCCAGCATGGAAGGCCGCACCTATCTAGACGCCGCAGGCCTCGAGGAAGCGCGTCTGACGCCGATGGCGGCCAAAGCGGAGACCAAGGCGGTCACCATCTGGCACAATCCGAAATGCGGCACCTCGCGCAAGGTGCTGGAGACGATCCGCGCCAAGGGCATCGAGCCGACGGTCGTCGACTACGTGAAAACGCCGCCGAGCGTCGCCGACATCAAATCAGCGCTCAAGGAGATGGGAGCCAAGCCGCGCGATCTGTTGCGCCGGGGCGGCACGCCCTATGACGAGCTCGGCCTCGACGACGCAACGCTGACCGACGCCGCGCTACTCGCCGCGATGCACGCGCATCCGATCCTGATCGAGCGGCCGGTGGTGCGCACGCGCAGGGGCACGCGCCTGTGCCGGCCGCCGGAGCGGGTCGAGGAGATCCTCTAGTGGAGCGGCGCGCGTCCCAGCTGTTCGCGCAGCCGCTTGCGGTGTGGGAACGCGATGGATTGAAGGCGGTCCTCGGCAAGGCCGGACTGGCGACCAACGATGTGGGCGAGTCCCGCCACTTCTTTTGGCGCTTCGAGCGCGACGACGTGCCGGCCGGCTTCGGCGGGCTCGAAATCCACGGCAAGCATGCCCTGTTGCGTTCGCTCGTGACGCTGCCGCCGCTGCGCATGCGCGGCGTCGGGCGCGCCATGGTCGACAAGCTCGAGACGGAGGCGCGTGCCCTCGGCGCCCGCACCGTCTATCTCCTGACCACCAACATGGCCGCCTTCTTCACCCAGCTCGGCTACGCGGCCTGCGACCGCACGTCCGTGCCGCCCGCCATCGCGGCCACGGCGCAATTCGCGGAGCTGTGCCCGGCGTCGGCTACCGCGATGATGAAGCAGATTTGAGCGAAGCGGCGAATTGCGAATAGCGAGTAGTATCTCCGTTCTCTGTGTCCCATTCGCTACTCGCCACTCGCCTCCATATGAAACTCACCTCGTTCCGCGACATCCTCCTCGGCCCCTGGCGCGCCGTCCTGGTGCTCGGCATCACCCAGATTCTCACCTGGGGCACCCTGTTCTATCCGCCGGTGCTGACCGTGCCGCTGATCGTCGCCGACCGCGGCTGGTCGCTCGCCTTCGCGATGGGCGGATTCTCGTTCGGTCTCCTGGTCGCCGGGCTGGTCGCGCCGCTCACGGGCCGCATGATCGACCGCCATGGCGGCCACGTGGTGATGACGGTCGGATCGCTCATGGGAGCCGCCGGCCTCGTGGCGCTCGTGCATGCACGCTCGCCCGCCAGCTACCTCGCCGCCTGGGCGGTGATCGGCGCCGCCATGGCGGCCTCGCTTTACGATCCCGCCTTCGCGACGCTCGGCCGCATTTTCGGCGCCGCGGCGCGCCGCCCGATCACCGTGCTGACCTTCATGGGAGGGCTTGCCTCGACCGCGAGCTGGCCGGCGACGCACGTACTGCTCGGCCTCTATGACTGGCGCGGCACGTACCTCGTCTATGCGGCGCTGCTGGCGCTCGTTGCCGCGCCGCTGCACGCCTTCGCGCTGCCGCGCATCCGCGCCGACGTCGAAGCGCGTCCGCAGGGCGCCGCGGCGCCGGCGCCGGTCCACTTGCCGGCGAGCGGCCGGACCTTTGCGCTGGTGGCGGCGGGATTTGCCGCTTATGCGTTCGTGCCGTCGGGGCTCTCCGCCCATCTCCTCGCGATCTTCGGCCGCGCCGGCATCGACGCAGCGACCGTGGTCGCGATCGGCGCGCTGTTCGGCCCCTCGCAGGTGACGGGTTCGTCTTCGCGGGGGGCGCGCATCCGCTCAACTTGGCGCGCTTCTCGTTCGGCCTCATCGTGTGCGCCTTCCTGCTGCTTGCGCTTGCCGGCATCTCGGCGCCGGTCGCGGCGGCTTTCGCGATCCTGTTCGGCTTAAGCAACGGGCTCGTCACCATCGCGCGCGGAACGGTGCCGCTCGTCCTGTTCGGACCCGCGGGCTACGGCCGCCTGATCGGGCGTATCGCCGGTCCCTGGCTGGTGATGCAGTCGGCGGCGCCGCTCGTCATGGCATTCGTGGCCGAGCGCTTCTCGGACGCCGCGGCGCTCGGCCTCGCCTGCGCATTCGCGCTCGTGGCGATGGGATGCTTTTGGGCGATCCGGCGGCCGGAATAACCCGCGCTATGTGAACAGCGCGTCGATGTCGTCCTGCGACACGTGGCCGTCCGCGCCGTCGAGCTTCGGGCCGTTGAGCAGCTGGGCGTCGCCCTCATGCTCCGGCGCCACCTCGGGGACGAGGTTCTTGAAGGCGCCGGCGCCGCCCCAGATCTCCATCATGTCCGCGACGTGCGACTCGATGAACTTCCAGGTGTTCACCACCTTGCTGATCCGCTGACCGGTGATGTCCTGGAAATTGCAGGCCTCGAACACGCGCACCACGCGGTCCTGGATGGCGCGGCCGAGCGACTTTTCCGCATCGCTCTGGCCGGTCTCGATCAGCGTGGTCGCGAACTGGTCGATGTCCTCGACCATGTTGAGGATGGTCTGCGTCGCCTGCTCGGTGCCCGCGACGACAGCGTCGAGCTGATGCTTCACCCGCCATTCATCGCTGTGGACACCGGTGGCGTGCAGCGTCGCGATCTCCCGCTTGGTGCGGTCGATCGCCGTGTGGATGATGAGGAGCTCGTCCTTGATCTTGCGGAACTCGGCGATCCGCGCCCGGTACGTCTCGTCGAGCTTCTGCTCCTCGTCGTGCGGCTGTATGAGCGTGCGCAGCGACCTGATCTCGGCGATCACCTCGCTGTGCCGCTGCGCCGCGTCGGCATCCGGGACCGGCACGGGAGCAAGCGGCACGACCGGCAGCTCGGCCGGCGCTGGCCTGCTGTCGTAACCCATCTGCTCGATGCGGAAGAGCTTGCGCGGCGCCGCCATTCGCTGAAAACCCGCAGGGCTTGAAATCACTGGTCATGTCTTAACGGGCGAGGCTTAACGCGCGGTTGCGGGGTGTAAATATCGGACCAATAATTCTAGGCGTTCCGCTCACGCGGCGTTAACCATGCGGCTTGACGCAAAATAAACCATGATATCGTGAACAGCGCGTTTCCACCGCGCGCGAATATGGCTAAGCGATCGTTATTAACCGATCGCTTCGATTTTCGATCTGTACTGCGCACAAGGCCGAAGCGCGTCGCTGTTCGGCCGCGTGACGATCAGTACAGAGTACGTCAATGTCCCGCACCATCGTGTTTGCGCTCCTTGCGGGCGCCTGTCTTGTCACTTCCACCCACGCTCAGCCGCTCTCCCTCGACGCCGGAACTTACGCGAACGACGAGCTTGCGGCCGCACGGCCCATCCGGCTCGCGAGCAATCGCGCCAGCATGGGCGGCGGGTTCATCGAGTTCCTGTTCGGCGGCGGCGACAGCCAGCCGCGTTACGGCTCGCGCGCCGCGCCGATGCGCGAGCCGACCGACGACAATCGCTCGCTCGATCCGCGCTACCTGCCGCAGACCGTCGCCTATACGGGTTCTGAGAAGCCGGGCACGATCATCATCGATACGCCGCAGCGCTTCCTCTTCCTGGTGCAGGCCGACGGCACGGCGCGCCGCTATGGCATCGGCGTCGGCCGTCCCGGATTCACCTGGGCGGGCGTGAAGGAAGTTTCTTCCAAGCGCGAGTGGCCGGACTGGCGTCCGCCGCCGGAGATGCTCCAGCGCCGTCCCGACCTGCCGACCTTCATGGCGGGCGGACCGGAAAATCCGCTCGGCGCGCGCGCGCTCTATCTCGGATCCTCGCTCTACCGCATCCACGGCTCGAACGAGCCGTGGACGATCGGCACGCAGGTCTCCTCCGGCTGCATCCGCATGCGCAACGAGGACGTGATCGATCTCTACGAGCGTGTGAAGGTCGGCACCCGCGTCGTGGTGATGTGAGAATCCTCGTCATTGCGAGGAGCGCGCAGCGCGACGAAGCAATCTCCACCACCGGGTCAGCGCCTGTAGCGGAGATTGCTTCGCTTCGCTCGCAATGACGCCGTAGAACTACCGTTCAGCTTCCCGCCCGGTCCTGCAGTGCTGGGAACATATAGTCCTTCCAGCTGGCCGGCTTGGTCTTGATCATGCCGATGCGGTGCATGTAGTCGGCCCACAGCAGCTGATGGTCTTGCGTCGCGTGCGTTCAGCTGAAGACCACCCTGATCAACGACAGGACGGCGGCGACGACGGCCGCCAGCCCGATGAGGATCGGAATAAGCTTCTCGTGGTAGATCAGTGTACCCGATCGGCTGTTCTCAAGCTCGGCCCATTCGTCCGTGAATATCGGATAGATCGTCGACGACCCGGTCTCCATCTTCTTGAGCACTGTAAATTTCGCTTTGAAGAGATGGCTGTAGAAATCCAATGTTCGCCACCAGATGTAGCAGAGCAGCGCAGTGAAGAACGTGATGAATGCCGTGACTGCCCAAAGATATTTCTGGAAGGCACCTGCATCTTTCGCAACGAAGGTCACGATGCCGATCAATGCGGACACAACCGAAAGGTAAAAGGTTTGCGCCGTGGTGTAGCGGGAGCCGATGTTGCCCACATCGGTCATGTACGCCTTGTACTGGTCGAGAGTGGCGGCCGGCGGTGTCGGTGCTGGCATTGCATCCTCCTGTTGCACCGCCAAGACTAAACCCCGTTCAATCTCCTTATCCAGTGCATTCTGGCGGACGTCGCGCGTGCCGGCCGGCTCACGCCTCGTCGGTATCGCCGTCGTCGAAATCGCCGGCGGTGTCGACGTCGTCATCGTCGTCGAAGCCGCCGTGGTCGTTGTCGCCCTTGCCCAAGCCGCCGCGGTCGTCGTTGGCGTCGCCGCCGAGCAATCCGGCGCGGCGGTCGTCGCCACCGCTTCCTGCGGAGCGGCCCTGTCCGATATCGTTGAGCCCGGCGTCGCGCGCGAGGTCGCTGCCGGCCGCGCTGCCGCCGCTCAAGGGCGATCCCGCGGCGGAATCGAAGGCGCTCTGGCCGCCATGCGGACGATCGAACATCGAGCGGATGCCGCCGAGCAGCATGGCGCCGCCGATCACGCCCGCCGCCGAGGCCGCGGCGGTGCCGAGGAACGAGCCGCCGCCGCCGGGCGCCATCATCGGCTGGCCGCTCATCGGGGGCTGGCCGCTCATCGAGGGCTGGCCGCCGCCCCACGGGGTTTGCTGGGCGGGGGAAGGGGGTGGGCCCCACACGCCGCTCGAGCCCACGCCGCCGGGCCGCACGGACGGCACCGAGCCGCGCGGCTCCTCGCGCGAGCCGAACAGCGCATCGCGCATATTGTCGAGGAAGCCGCGTTGCTCGGGCGGCGGCTCGGCGCCGCCGGCGGTCTCCAGCTCCTGGATGCGCGCATTGGCGCGCTTGAGCGCCTCGTCCTGCACGAGCACCGTCTGCACCAGCGGATAGGCCGCGTTGGGCGCGCGCGAAAAGCCTTCCTCGATCGTGCGCTCGGCGTCGCGGTCGCGCGGCATGTCTTCGAGCGAGGCGAGACGGTCGAACAGCTCGGCCACGAGCTGGCGTTCCTGCGGCGTCATGGAAGCCTCCTGGGTCGCGGTCCGCGTTGCGGTCCGCACGTCACGAAAAGGTGGATAGCGCGCCGGAGTGGCGGAAGGATGAAACGCGGGCGGGCCCATGCGGCGCTCGGCCGCACGCCCTCAGGCGAGCGAAATGCCCTGCGTTCGCAGCAGGTTGGCGAAGGCGTCGCCGGCCAGATAGTTGTATTCCTGCTCGCGCTGGAGGGTAAGGGGATCGACGCGTTCGAGTTCGGCATCGACCCGGCCCGGGTGGCACATGATGACGCCACCATCGGGCAGGTCCTGGATGAAATCAGGAAACAGCTCGTCGAACGGCATGCGCGCCGCGAAATCATAGGTGCCGGCGAAGGCCGGATTGGTGCGCACGCCGAGCGCCGCGGCGCGCGC
>WNEZ01000434.1_pt1 | contig 33873 bp, 31 predicted proteins | sample 5400521 | NCBI WGS metagenome assembly WNEZ01 (sample SAMN13153339, study PRJNA577476) | soil metagenome | isolation source: 120 cm saprolite under Douglas fir tree site 2 hole 1 replicate 1 | place: USA:California | collected 2015-04-18 | reverse complement strand
CTTCGGATATTTAGAGAATTTCTGACCGCCACGCCGCCCGATGGCCGGTCCTGCTGCCAAGGTTTCAATGCAGCCGCGCTTCCCACAGTTACACGTTGGCCCGTTGCTGTCGATTCCGATGTGGCCGCCTTCCGCCGCCGCACCGGTCCTCCCATGATAGATACGCCCGTCAAAAATTATCCCTGTGCCGATGCCGGTTCCAATGCTCGCATAGAAAATATTTCGATAGCCGCGTCCCGCGCCCCACTTTGCTTCCGCCAGAGCTGCCGCGTTGGCGTCATTGTCGATTTTCACATTCACGTTGTAGAGCCGGCGCATTTCCTCAGCCAACGGATAGTTATGCCAGATGGCAAGATTCGGCGGGTTAATGATGACGCCCGTGAGAGGATTCAACGGCCCTGGAGCACAGACTCCTATCGCTTCAATTCGCGGTCGTTCTGTAACAGCCGAGAACAACGCTTGAATCACGGCAGACACCACAGCGAGGCCTTTCGAAGCTTCACCAGATGTGATCATAGGCGTCCTACTGCGCACATGAATTTCTCCGCGAGCATCTACCAAACCTCCGGCAACCTTCGTTCCTCCGATATCTATTCCGATGGCGAGCTTGACTGTCGGTTCCATTCTTTCAGGATCCTTCTTTCGAGGAGTGGCTCGGTGCGTCAATCCTTCCAAAGTCTTGAGGCACGTGAATTATATATGCCCCCCAAGAAGATTGCTTCTTCGCCAACCCGGATTGGTCTGGTTTGGCAACAGTCGATCGCATCCCTGCACTCCACGATTTATCTCCACGATCTGTCAGCGACCTCCAGTCAGGCGCTCTTGCTGGTACCAATTGGTCCGCAATTTCCTGCCTCCACGGCTCCACCCATTGCGAAGACGATTGAGGGAATCAGCTGGTTTATAGAAAGGAAATATGAAACTTAATCTCTATCTGTTGAAGAGCACTGTAGTCGCAGCACTCGGGGGACTACTCTTCGGATTTGACACTGCCGTCATCGCCGGCACCACCCATGCGCTCACGGACACCTTTAAACTCTCTCCGGCCGCATTGGGGCTGACAGTTTCCGTCGCACTGTGGGGGACGATCCTCGGATCCATGTTTGCTGGAATTCCCGGAGATAAAATTGGACGCCGTGACAGTCTGCGGGCCATGGCCGTGCTATACATCGTCTCAGCTCTAGGCTGCGCTCTTGCATGGAACTGGTTTGCTCTCGTGCTTTTCCGATTCATCGGGGGGCTCGGCATTGGGGGTTCCTCCGTTCTTGGCCCGATGTATATTGCGGAGGTTGCGCCCGCCAAGTGGCGAGGCCGCCTTGTGGGTTTGTTTCAGTTCAACATTGTCTTCGGAATTCTGCTCGCCTATTTCTCGAACTACGTTGTGGGAACGATGCAGCTTGGCGTTGCTGAATGGCGGTGGAAGCTCGGCGTCCCAGCCCTACCGGCGGTGCTATTCCTTTTGCTGCTCTTCGGCATCCCCCGCAGCCCCCGCTGGCTGGTGAAAAAGCAAAGGGTGGCCGAGGCGCGGGATGTACTCCGTATGACCGGCGAAGAAAATTACGAACAGGAACTCCAAGATATCATCGTGTCCATTGATGCGGAGCATGTCGCCAACGACCCACTCTTCTCCTGGAAATACCGGCTGCCAATTTTCTTGGCCGTCTCGATCGGAATGTTTAACCAACTGTCCGGCATCAACGCCATCCTCTACTATCTCAACGATATCTTTGCGTATGCCGGTTTTAATAAGGTTTCTTCCGACCTGCAGGCCGTGGCGATCGGCGCCACGAACCTGGTATTCACCATGGTCGCCATGTCGGTGATTGATCGAATCGGCCGCAAGACTCTCCTTCTGATCGGGTCTGTGGGTACCGCAGCATGTCTCGCCGGAGTTGCAGCAGTATTCCTTTCAGGACGGCACCAAAATCTCCTGGTCTGGCTGCTCATAGGTTACATCGCGTTTTTCGCGTTTTCTCAGGGCGCTGTAATCTGGGTCTTTCTCAGTGAAGTCTTTCCAAATCGGGTGCGGGCCAAGGGGCAGAGTCTTGGAAGTTTCTCGCACTGGTTCATGAACGCGCTCATCTCCGGAATTTTCCCCTTGTTAGCTGCGTCTTCCGGCGGGTATCCCTTCGTGTTTTTTGCCGTGATGATGGGGATTCAATTTCTTGTTGTTCTCTTCTTTTATCCGGAGACCAAAGGAGTCTCTCTCGAAGAGATGCAGAGAAAGCTCGGCATTGCCTGAGCGCGCCGCCCCACGCCAGAAGGACATCGCTTACATGGCTGGGTAAAAGGCTAGCTGTGGGGTGGTTCAAGAAACGAGCTCACAAGTTGGAAAATTCAGGACCTGGCAAAAAGTGTGGGGGAAGGGTTGCGCCCGAAACACGAAGCCCGCCGTGATGCCAGAGATGGCCTTGAGTGCTACTAGTTTTGCTACTACTGCGGGCGGATTTGGGGTGATTTGGGAGGCGCATAAAACTTGGCGATTTCGCCAAATTGAAAAGGCGTGTTGAAAACTAGAGACATACCAACGCTCACCTACCACTCACCTCCCATTCACCAATTGGGGCTACAATCCCCCCCTCTCCGCCAGTATCAATAGATTCAATCGGATAACTCCCTGCGCTACCGATTGAACTACTTTTTGATCCCCCATAATTCAAGTTTCCACATGAACGCTTAATAGCTTTTGAAGGAAACGATGGCCGGACACCCCAAAACTACGCTTTGAATGCTGATAAAGGTAGTGCTCGAGAAGCGGTATGTTCGCCTAGAAAAAGCTGTGAACAGACGCCACGTTCCAGCCGTAATAGGCCCATACGAACCCGGCAACTATTATCTTCACTTCACGCTGAACGGGAACGGAAGTCACGTGCTGACTTCGATGAGCCGTTTCACTACGCAACCAAAGAGTCTGCGAACGAAGCTTTCGTGGCTCCGTATGCGTGGCAACGGCCGGCGCCGCTGGGAGTCCGAAGAAGATGCTAAAACTTAGTTGACGCAATCATAGGTAGCCGATCACTCCATTGATCGTGCTCCCCGAGATTCCTCGTGTTGATGCTTGAGTCCGTCGCGGTTGTTTGCAAGGTTAAGCCAGCATAGACTACAACCGAGTTTGCGAGGTCGCTATTGCTTCCCTCTGGCAAATTTTCCAGATTTGCCCTCGCAGTCGCGGCCACGCTGACCGCACTCCTGGTCTTGGTCGTCGAACGAATCCGCTCGCCCTCAGCAAGCCTCTTGTATTCGGATCTCCTACAAACCTCAATCGTGCTGTGGGCCGCCTATTGCGCGTTTCGTGTCGCCCTGCGTTCCTCGGGCTACCTGCGCCGGCTCTGGATGCTGCTTGCGGTTGCGCTCTTTATTGCTGCGGCCGCACAGGCCCTGGAGACGTACTTTCAAAACATTTCGCACCTGCCGGCAGTTGCACCCTGGCCGTCAGACATTCTGTTCATTCTGTGGGTGATGCCATCCGTGATGATGCTTTTGCCAAGACCGGCGGAAGAATCTGGTGGGATCGACTGGCTGCAGTTTTTGGATTTTGTTCAGGTGGTCGTGGTGGGACTCACCGCCTATCTGTATTTTTTTTACGTACCTTCCCGCTGGGTAGCCGAAGGGCCAAATATAGTTCTGAAGGTTCTGCAGCTGCAAACGTTTCGCGACGCTTTGCTTGGCGCCGCGTTTTCAATCTGGGCAGCAAAGGCCTCAGTGCCAGCACTGCGAGCATTCTTTGGCAGAATGTCTCTTTTTTTCGTTTTAGCCAGTGCTTCCGGGTTAGCTTATTTTTTCAGCTTGCGTCCAACTTCGGGCAAAACAGGTTGGAACGACATCGGGTGGTGCGCGCCATACTTGTTTGCGGTGGTGGTCGCAGCTACCTGGAAGCGCGAAGATGAGCTCGTTCCGGCAGCGGTGCCCCGGGGGCCGCGCTCGGCAGTACTCTCCCATCTCTTACCGGTCGGTATACCTCTGCTGGTCCTCTTTATGGGGCGGCGGATCGCCACGGAGGAGATCACGATCGCGTGGTTTGCCGTTGCCGCTTCGTTTGTCGTTTTTGCAACGCGCCTTATCCTAACTAATGAGAACCAGCGGCGGATGGCAGACGATCTTCTCAGAACGCAGAAGGACCTCCTGCGATCGGAAAACATGTTTTCTAGTGCCTTCCGTCTGAGTCCCGACCCCGTTGGCATAAGCCTTGTCCCGGAAGGCCGTTTTGTGGAAGTCAATGACAGCTTTACCCGCTTTACGGGTCATACGCGCGAAGAGACCCTTGGGAGAACCCCAGATGAAATGCATCTTTGGGTTGACGTTTCGCAGCGTGCGAAGGTTATGGCCAAGCTACGAAAAGAGGGAGAAGTCCGGGAAGAAGAATTTCGTTGCCGAACGAAGTCTGGAGAGATCCGAATCGGTCAGTTCTCAGGAGCTGTAATCGAGCTAGATGGCCGGCTCCATGCGCTGGTCGTAGTTCGCGACGTTACTGCCCGGAAGCGGGCGGAGGAGTCACTGCGAAGCAGCGAACAGAGATTTCGAGCTGTCGTGGAAAGTCTGCACGTGGGTATCGTACTGTTGGGACCAGTGGCGGAAATTCTGTTCGCAAATCAAGCAGCCCAGCAGATGTTCGATATGCCGATTAAGGACGTGCTCGGGAAGAATTCTTCGGAACTTGGCTTGGTCGCTGTTTACGAAGACGGAACGGAAATGCCGTTCTCGATGCGCCCGGGTCCTCGAGCTTTGGCGACTGGGAAGCCAATCCGCAATGAGGTCATGGGCTGGCGGCGCCAAGACTCGAATGAAGTTCTGTGGATTCTTGGGGAGGTCGTACCGCTCTTCGGCGAGAATGGGAGGCTGGACAAGTTGGTCGTATCGTTTAGCGATATTACCAAACGGAAGCAGGCAGAAGAGGCACTGCACCAGTTGTCGACGCGCTTGCTGCAGCTGCAGGACGAAGAGCGGCGGCGCCTGGGCCGGGAACTTCACGACAGCTTGGCGCAGAGCGTGCTAGCGGTGAACTTGAATCTTGCGCAAGTCGCGCGCGCTTCGGTCCCTCTGGACGAAAGATCGCTACGCGCGATATCCGAAGCACGCCGTATACTCCAAGAAATGTCGCAGGAAATTCGCACGCTCTCGTACCTGTTGCACCCACCGGTGCTGGATGAGCTAGGCCTGACATCAGCGATCAAGGAATATGCCACGGGATTTAGCGAAAGGAGCGGGATTAAATTGGACGTGGACCTTCAGGCGGGCTTTCGAAGACTGAGTCAAGAGGCGGAGACAGCCCTTTTCCGGATCGTGCAGGAAAGCCTGTCGAACATCCAGCGGCATTCTGGCAGTCAGACAGCCAAGATTCGTTTACGCGGAGATGCCAGTCTCGTCGAACTGGAAGTGAGCGATCGAGGCCGAGGAATGGATCAGACGGCGGTCGAGCGAGGCAGGAGCGCGCGAACTCGCTTGGGCGTGGGGATACTCGGTATGCGCGAACGGATGACGCAACTCGGAGGAAAACTCGAAGTGGAATCCAACTCGTCGGGAACCACAGTGCGGGCTGCAATTCCTTTGATGGTCGAGGCTTCTAATGCCCCTTCGCATTCTCGTGGCGGATGACCATCACGTCGTACGAACCGGGCTCCGTACTCTTCTGGAGACCGAAAGGGGGTGGCAAGTGTGCGCCGAAGCCGCCAATGGCCGTGAAGCCGTGGAGAAGGCAGGAGAACTGAAGCCGGACGTGGCGGTACTCGACATTGGGATGCCACTGCTAAACGGGGTGGAGGCCACCCGGCAAATCCGTAAGCTATCTCCGAAAACGGAAGTGCTGATTTTGACCATGCACGACTCGGAAGTGCTGATCCAAGAGGTTCTGAAAGCCGGGGCACGAGGGTACATCCTAAAAGACGATGCGGATCGGAATTTGATTGCCGCAGTTGATGCCCTCCGCCAGCACAAGCCGTACTTATCCTCGCGGCTATCCGAGGTTTTCTCCAAGACCGTTCGGTCGGCTGGCGAGGATTCCGCCTCAGACCGGAGGCGCTTGACCCCGCGCGAGCGGGAGATCGTGCAGCTTCTTGCGGAGGGAAAGAGCAATAAGGAAATCTCCGGTTTCCTCGGCATCAGTGTGAAAACTGCCGAGACACACCGCGCCAATATCATGCTCAAACTCAATTTTCATTCCATCACCGAACTTGTCCGCTACGCGGTTCGCAACAAAATCATCCAGGGCTAACGAGCACCTGTCCGAATCTACAGCGAATCCCCTAGGGAATCAGCCGAATTTCGTTTCATCTTGGAACACTCCACACTATGCAACAGATTGAGCACTTAGTGTTCAGCAGGAGTGTGCGATGGATTCCAGTAATCGCCGCATTCGAGTCTTGGTCGCCGATGATTCGCCCACTGCTCTATTGTCGGTTTGCGGGTATCTTGAGTTCGAAGGGGAGTTCGAGGTTGTCGGGACCGCCACGGACGGCCTGGATCTTTTGCACAAAACCAGGGGCTTCCGTCCTGACCTGGTGCTCACCGATTTGAGCATGCCTCGAATCAACGGGCTCGAAGCGACGAAAGAGCTGCGAACGTTATTTCCTGAACTGCGCATTCTTATCTTCACAGAATTGAACGGTTTTTCGCTTCGGGATGAGTGCCTGCGGTGTGGCGCCGATGGCTTTGTAGAGAAGAGTCAAATGCCCGAAAAACTCATGGAGGAGGTTCGCAGGCTCTTCCCGAGAAATCCGTAGCTGGATGGACAAACGGACGAACCTTACCGACGAAGATGTCTTTCGAAGGGATCCAGGTGCCGGGCAACACGGATCACAGCTAAAACCGAAGATGGAGTGGTGCCTCGCTCCAGCGCCGCTGGCGGCCGGCCGGTTCGCAAGGAAGAGAATTCTGGCAGCGGGAGTGGTACTCCTCGAAAAGCCTTTCACTCGCGAGATTCTCTCGCCGAGAGTCCGGCAAGTACTCGACGAGCCACTCCACGGTACTTGAAGGTGGCTGCGCGATTGACGACACGCAGACCCGGTAAGCCGGGTCCGTTGGGAAGATTTGAGCCTGATGCGCCGCTCTGGCGGTGTGACCGAAAACGAGAACCCGCGAAGGGGAATCAACTCGGCAAGGATAAAAGGAGAGAACGTAATGTCATCAAAGAAGATTCTTCTCGTAGACGATTCCTGTACCGCCCGCCTGGTGAGCAGGATGATTTTCAGCCAGAAATCGAATTACGTGCTGATTAGTGCGATTGACGGCAAGGAAGCCGTGGAGAGGGCACGCCAGGAAAAGCCGGACCTCATTCTCATGGATATCGTGATGCCGCGGATGACCGGACTCGAAGCTTGCCGGGCCCTGAAAAAGGACAAGGAGACGGAGAAGATCCCGGTCATTCTGCTGACCACCCGTGGAGAAGAGCAGTATGTGCAAGAGGGTTACGCCAGCGGGTGCAGCGACTATCTTACGAAGCCCGTGAATGACGCCGAGCTTCTCGATCTGTTGAAAGCGTATCTCGGCGAGTAATTAGAAACGGGCAAGAGCCGTGCAGAACTCACGCAAGAGTAGCGAGGGAAAAAGATGATAGGCACAGGAAATGGAAGCCGTCCACCGGTGAAGGCGGGTTGCCGGATCGAAGCGGAGGAAGGACACGCGGCGATTCCCACGGGAACAGAAGAGCTGCGCCTGCGGGTGCAACAGCTCTCGCTGCGCGAACAGATTGAGCGCAATCATTTTCTCCTTATGCGGCTCAACGCGGCGAACGCGCGGCTGATTCAAAGCCTGGAACAAGGCGACGTCTTCATGGCCATCGCCGAAATCATCGCAAATCTGATTGGCTCCGAAGAAGTAGCAATGTTTGACTACCACCCCGCGGAGCAAAGCTTTTCCCTGGCCTGGTCGTCGGGAGTTGAAGCAGACGCGCTGCAGCCCTTCCTGTGCGGCGCAGGAATGTTCGGCCGCGCGGTGCAGCAGGCTCTGAGCCAATTTCGAGAGCGCCAGCCGGAGACGGCTCTTCTGCCGCACGAGAAGAATTTGACCGCGTGCATAATTCTGAAGTCCAGCGGAGAGACTGTCGGGGTCATCGCTATCTTTGGTCTTCTCCCGCAGAAGAGCAGCCTGGAATGGGCCGACTTTGAATTATTGAAATTTCTGGAAACCTACGGGGCAGTGGCCATCAAGTTTCAGAGGTTACAGGGGAAACAGGTGTCGTCATGAGGCCCCCTCCGCCACTGAAACATGCCTCACCAGGTCTGGCGGCGCCGGCTGAGAGTCACGATTCATCTTCCTCACATTCTCATTTTCTTCATGCCGGCCAGGTTTTCGTTTCGGCGGAAGCGAAATCCGTCGTTCTCATTCTCGGTTCTTGCGTTGGAGTATGCATCTGGGACGCCGTTAACGGGATCGGTGGCGCAACACACTATTTGCTGCCCAGCTCGGGTGGAAAGGGGGCTGCATCGCCCCGCTACGGCAACGTGGCCGTTTCGATGTTGGTGCAAAAGCTCCTGGAAGCCGGAGCAAATCGCGGACAACTCCGAGCCAAAGTGTTCGGTGGAGGCTGCATGTTCGATTCCATGCGCGAATCCAATTCGAACAAAGAGCACCACCTAGGCAGCCGGAACGTTGAGATGGCTCTGGAAATGTTGACGAAGGCGCAGATCCCAGTGGTGTCCACTGTTGTTGGCGTGGACCGGGGGCAACGCATCGTGTTTCGCACGGATACAGGCGACGCAGAAATACGGGTTTTGTAGAGGGATCATGGAAATTAATCGGGAAATGCTGTTGCAGTCGTTCCGGGAAGAGACCGAGGAATGCTTGGTGCAAATGGAGCAATCGCTCCTGGCGCTCGAGACGCATCCTGAAGATCGTGAACTACTCTCTTCTCTGTTTCGCGCCGCGCACACCATCAAGGGCAACGCTTCCTTGCTGGAATTCAACGCTTTGGCACGATCCCTCCACAATGTCGAGGATCTGCTGGATCTTTGCCGCAGCAACAGCGCGGTTCTCTCGCAGGAAGTGGTCAATATTTTGCTCCAGGCCGTGGATGCCCTGAGGCAAATGGCCAAGCGAGCGATCGAGGGAGAAGAAAGCCTTCTTCCAGAACACGAGGCAATGAGCGCGCGCCTCGCCGACGTGACTGCTGAATTCAAGACCGTCAAGGCACCAGCCGCGCAAAAGAGTTCCTCATCGTCCCTTCCGGACTCTTCCACGGGCACTACCGTATCCAAAGCCGCCGTACAAAATCTGCGCGTCGACGTAGGCAAGCTTGATCGCATGCTGAACTTGACCGTGGAATTCGCGATTGCCCAGGGTCGTCAGCGACGCATGCTCGAAGAGAAATTCGGCCTGGTCGCCACCGGCCGCGAAGTTCTTGAGTCGCATCATGGTTTGGAATCGCTATTCCTCGAGCTGCAAGAACTGGTGATGAAGATCCGCATGGTGACGGTGGGACCGACGTTTCATCGATTTGCAAGGAGTGTGCGCGACACCGCCCGGAAGAGCGGAAAGCTTGCGCGCATGCTCATCGTTGGCGAAGACGTCGAAGTCGACACTACTATCCTCGAGCACATTCATGACCCGCTCATGCACATGATTCGAAATTCAGTGGACCACGGGCTGGAAACACCTGAAGTCCGCCGCGCTTTGGGGAAGGATCCCAGCGGAAAGATCGTCCTGCAAGCTTTCCACGATTCCGGCAACATCGTCGTGCAAATCTCCGATGATGGGGCGGGCCTCGATCATGAGCGTATCCTCGCGCACGCGCGGGCAAAAGGAATTGTTCCCGATGGAGCCCGGCTTTCCGAAGCTGAGATTCATAACCTGATCTTTCAGCCTGGATTCTCGACAGCAGACAAAGTTTCTGAACTCTCCGGCCGCGGCGTCGGTTTGGACGTCGTACGTCGAAACGTGAACGCCCTGAGTGGCGCAATTCTGGTCGAAAGCCGCAAAGGCCATGGGACCACGTTTACCATCCGCCTTCCACTCACGCTGGCCATCATTGATGGCTTCGCCGTGAAAGTCGGGACGGAAACTTACGTAATCCCCCTCAGCTCCGTGCAGGAATGCCTCGAGCTGCCCGTGGAGAAGCACAGTTCCGACGAAGGCGGGGTCATCAATCTGCGCGGCGAAGCTTTACCTTACGTGCGCCTTCGCGATCTGTTCGAATGCGGTGGCGAGGTTCCGGCCCGGGAAAAGATCATTGTCGTGGGGTACCAGGGGGGCCGCGCTGGCCTCGCCGCAGATGAATTATTAGGCGAGCAACAAGCCGTGATCAAACCGCTGGGGCGGTTGTTTCAAGGAATTCGCGGTGTTTCCGGGTCAACGATTCTCGGCAATGGGCGCGTCGCCCTGATTCTCGATGTGCCAGCTCTTCGTAGAGAGGCAATTCACCGGAGCGCCGAACTGGTTTCGCAATAGGGCCATTTGTCGGAAGTGCGAGGCGGCGTGGGGCCGCACTCGGAATATTGTTCGAAGGAGAGTTTCATGTTGAAGAATATGTCGATAGGAAAGCGGTTGGCGATCGGTTTTGGCTTGATCGTGTTGCTCCTCATCTCCATGGGCCTTAGCGGCTATTGGGGACTCGAGGCCATAACGCGCGAAACCTTGAAGGTCTTGGAGGGCGACGCCAAGGTCGTGACGCTTGCCGCCCGCACCAAGGCAACCACCCTCGAGTTGCGCCGGTTCGAAAAGGATACCTTCCTGAATATCGAAGAAGTCCAAGTCAGGGGTGCATACGCTGCCAAATGGGACGCACAGCGGCAAAAGCTGCGTGACACTCTAACGGAACTTGATAGGTTCCAGCTTTCGTCGGATGACAAGACCGCCCTTCGTTCCATGCACGACGACTTGGCCACCTATGAGACCGGATACACAAAAGTCCTCGGCATGATTCAGGAGGGCAAGCTCCACACGCCGCAGGAGTGCAACGCCAAAATCAACGAATATAAAGACTCCATTCACCGGCTGGAAGACCTGGCCACTGAGCTGACGAACCATCATGCCGAAGTGCTGGTACCTGCCGTGACGGAGATCGCCAAGACCACCACCACTACGCTGGTGATCTTCTCGCTCGTGTCTATTTTCGTCAGCATTGTCGTCACTCTCGTAATTTCTCGCGGCATCACCAAGCCCATCCAGGATGTGCTCGAAGTCGTCGAGAACATTAGTGCCGGGGACCTGACCAAGACCATCCACGCGGATCGCGGGGATGAGATCGGCCGCCTGCTTGGGGCTATGGCCAAGATGACCGGCAAGCTCAACGAAATGATCGGCGAAGTGCGCATGGGCGCGGGCTCGGTGAGCACCGCCGCCACCCAGGTCGCTTCTTCCGCCAGCGTCGTCTCCCAAGGCACCAGTGAGCAAGCAGCCGCGGTCGAACAGGTAACCAGCAGCATGGAGGAGATGAGCGCTTCCATTACCCAGAACGCCGAAAACAGCCGCAAGATGGAGCAGATGGCGCGCAAGGGCGCGCAAGACGCCGGGCAAAGTGGCCAGGCCGTCCAGGAATCTGTTTCCGCTATGAAATCGATCGCGGAGAAAATCGCCGTCATCGAAGAGATTGCTTACCAGACCAACATGCTGGCCTTGAACGCCGCGATCGAAGCGGCCCGCGCCGGTGAACACGGCCGCGGATTCGCCGTGGTCGCAGGCGAAGTGCGCAATCTGGCCGAGCGCTGCCGCACAGCGGCCCAGGAGATCGGCGGGTTGGCCGCTGCCAACGTGCAGGTCGCGGAACGTTCGGGCGGATTGTTGACCGAACTGGTCCCGGCTATTCAGAAGACCGCGGACTTGGTGCAGGAAGTGGCCGCAACGTCCAGAGAGCAAGCCGCTGGCGTCAGCCAGATCAACGGGGCCATCAGCCAGGTCGGCTTGGTCACACAGCGCAATGCCGCCGGCGCAGAGCAACTCTCCAGTACCGCTGAGGAACTCGCGTCGCAAGCCGAAGCTTTGCAAGACATGATCAGTTTCTTCCGCGTCAGCTCTCTTGGCGATCACCGCGGGGGCAAGAAGCGGAAGACCGACAAGACCCATTTCCAGGACGCCACGAACCACGACAGCCATGGCTCCTCCACGCACGCTGGAAAGCCGAACGGCGATTACGCCGAGTCATTTGCCCGGATCTGAGCGGCGGAGAAAACTCATGGAAATCAAAGAGAAAGAAGAAGTGGTTCAACAGCAATACTTGACCTTTTTCCTCGCGGATGAGGAGTACGCAATCAACATTCAGCGCGTAAAGGAAATCATCGAGTACACCACGGTCACCAAGGTGCCTAAAGTGCCCGATTGGATTCGTGGTGTCATCAACCTGCGCGGCAACGTCGTTCCGGTTGTCGATCTCACCGTGCGTTTCGGACTCGAAGAGCGCCCCGTAACCAAGACAAGCTGCATCGTCATCGTCGAAGTCGAGCAGGACTCCGAGCGGACCGTGATGGGCGTGATCGCTGATGCCGTCAACCAGGTCATCGATCTAGCTCCCAAAGATATCGAAGAGCCTCCTGCATTTGGCACACGGGTACGCCTGGAGTATCTCTTCGGGATGGGCAAACTCGGCAAGAAGTTTGCCCTCATCCTGAACATCGACAGCGTCTTGAGCAACACCGAGCTGTTGGCCGTTTCCACTCTTCAGGCTGCGACGGTGGATGCGCGAACCGAGGTGGCCGAGGGCTCCGGGGAGCAGCCGGAGGCGTAATGGCCTTCGGAGAAATGCCGGCGCATTTGCCGCTGGTGTTGCCCAAACCAATTCCAGATCTCGCGGCGGAGGAATTTCATCTTTTCCAGGCCCTCGTCCTCAGCGAATCCGGAATCCATCTGGGCCCTAAGAACCGCGCCATGTTGGTGAGCCGGTTGTGGAAGAGATTGCGTGCCCTGGAATTGAATTCCTTCTCTTCCTACTACCGGCGCGTGAAGGCCGATCCGCAGGAGATGGTGCTCATGCTCGATTGCATTTGCACCAATGAAACTCACTTCTTCCGCGAGCCCGCTGCCTTTGAATGCCTGCGCGGCTACGTTTTCCCCGAATGGGTGGCGGCCGCAGATGCCGGCAAACGGAGCAAGACGCTGCGAATCTGGAGCGCCGCCTGTTCCACGGGTGAAGAAGGCTATTCATTGGCGATGACGCTGCTTACACATTTTCCGCCAGCCGCTGGTTGGAAGATCGACGTTCTCGGAACTGACCTCTCCACTAAGGTTCTGGCGCGAGCCTCCGCCGGGATTTGGCCCGCCGAGAAAATCTCCGGCGTGCCGGTCGACTACCAACGAAGGTTCCTTCTGAAAGGCTTTGGCCCGGAGAAAGGCAAAATCAAGGCCGTGGACGAGCTCCGGCAGGTCGTCCGGTTTCAGCGGCTCAATCTGACTCGGGAACCGTATGCCGTCACGGGTCCGTTTGATCTTATTTTCTGCCGCAACGTCCTTATCTATTTTCAGTGGGAAACGAAGATTAAAGTTGTCGACTTCCTTGGGAAGTACTTGAACCCCAAGGGATACCTGTTCCTCGGCCATGCGGAAAGCCTTCATGGTGTTGCGGATAAATTGCAGTTCGTCGCACCGAAGGTTTTCCCGTCGCCAAAGACCCCCATGGCTCGTGGCGGCGCTCTCTGCATTCTCCAGCGCCGCGACCAGGCCGTTCGCGACTGAATGGACTACTTGGAGCCCCAGTAATGATGCCGTTCGAAGCGGGTTTCATGAATAGGAAGAGACGTGAACTCCGATAAGCACCAAGATTTCGCAGAGACTCTCTCCGCCCCATCGCCGGGTAACTCCGGTCCTTTGAACGTCCTCGTCGTGGATGATTCCGCCATCGTACGCCAGGTCCTGGTCTCCGTACTTTCCGAGAAGCGCGGATTCTGTGTCCAGGTGGCGGCCGACCCGCTTATCGCCATGGATAAAATGAAGAAGTTCCCGCCGCACGTCATTCTTCTGGATCTGGAAATGCCACGGATGGATGGCCTGACTTTTCTGGAAAGGCTCATGTCCCAGAATCCCGTGCCTGTCGTGATTTGTTCGGGCTTGACTGGCCCCAGAACCGAAGCAGCCATCCGTGCCTTGGAAATGGGTGCGGTGGATATCATCACCAAACCAAAGGTCGGCATCCGCGGCTTCCTGGAAGAGTCCGCCGTTCTGCTCGAAGATACCGTGCGTGCGGCAGCGACGGCCCGCGTGAGCAAATTTCGTAGGCTCCACAAAGATTCCTCGAACTATCATTCCGCGGATGTTGTGATTCCTCCCTCCATCCTGCCTGCCTCCGCGCAGCACAGGGAAAAGATTGTCGCCATCGGGGCCTCCACCGGAGGCACGGAAGCTTTGCTCCAGATTTTCGAACAGATGCCCGAAGATTGTCCTGGGATTGTCGCGGTTCAGCACATGCCCGAGGGCTTCACAGCGGCCTTCGCGAAACGGCTCAATGGTATTTGCCGTATCGAAGTTAAGGAGGCCGCTGACGGCGACAAAGTTGTTCCCGGTCGAGCCTATATTGCTCCTGGAAACCGGCAAATGCTTGTCCGCCGGCTTGGTTCCACATATTTTCTCGAGGTGCGTGACGGCCCGCTTGTGTCACGCCATCGCCCCAGTGTGAACGTGTTGTTCCGCTCAGTGGCCCAAGCTGCCGGTTCCAGCGCGATAGGCATATTGATGACCGGTATGGGCGATGACGGCGCGGACGGCCTCCTCGAGATGAAACAGGCTCATGCGTTAACAATTGCTCAGGATGAAGCTAGTTGCGTGGTGTTCGGCATGCCCCGAGAAGCCATTCTTCGCGGCGCTGTGGACGAAGTTCTCTCCTTGTCTTATATTCCTTCTGCGATTTTGCGAAATAGCTTTACCCCGAAACTATAACCACTGCATTAATTCTGATAGGCCTGTTGCTCGTACGTCCGAAAAGCCGAGGACGTCTTCGTTTGCCCTTACGCCGCTCAGATTGTTTGAGCAGCCACCCTCAGTTGCTCGCGAAACCATGCGTGCGCAGGTTCAGTGGTGAGTCGGGGGTGCCATGCCATGAAATACGGAAAGGCTTTGATCTCGCGAGGCGGTTCCAAGACGCGTACACCAGCCATGGCCGCCGTAATCTTTGCCAGCTTGCGAGGCACAGTCAGGATCAAATCGGTTTGCGCGATGGCAAAGATTGCCGGAACAAAGAATGGCAGACTAAGCGCGACACGCCGCTTCGCGCCAAGCTGCGCAAGAGGGCGATCCACCAAGGTTTGTTGACCATCTGACGTTTCGACTAGCGCGTGAGGGAATTGCAGATACTGTTTCAGGGTAAGACGACGGGTGCGAGCCCGCAGGGCGGAGCCAACAAGACAAACAAAATCTAAGTTGAAGAGCACTTCGCTTTCCAGCGCAGGGGGCGCTTCTTCTGCACTGAGAGCCGTATCAATTCTGCCTGCTGCGACATCCTCATAGGCTTGGGTTCGCCACGGGGACACTTCCAGCTTCACCTGAGCCGCCGCTCTCCGCACTCGCGTCACGAGGAATGGCAACAGAATCATGGATGCGTGATCCGTCAGGGCCACGCGAAATCGTTCGTGGCTTCTGGCAGGATCGAATTCTCCTCCTCGCACCATCGCCTCAAGCCGCGGCATGAGAGACTCCAGTTCGCGAAGTACACTTTCTCCCCTCACCGTGCGTTCGTAGCCACGTCCACTACGAACCAGCAGCGCATCTCCAAACATCTCGCGCAACCGTTCGAGCGCCCGGCTCATAGCCGACTGGCTCAAGAAGCACCGTTTCGCGGCGCGTGTTACGTGCCGTTCCTCCAACAGCGCATGAAGCGGCTGTAGGAGATTCAGATCAACGTTCCGCAAATGCACGTCACGCATATGAGACATTCTAACAATGCATGTAGCAAATGGCACGCGCGGATGTCTAATGAAATGTAAACGGACTTCATCATGTCCGTGGAAGACATCGTCGATGCAGCGCTGGTCGGGCTCGACCAGGGCGAACTAGTGACGATTCCCAGCCTCCACGACGGAGACGATTGGACTCGTTTCGAGGCCGCGCGCCGCGCCATCTCGCAGCGGTTTGGCAATTCCCGCCCGGCGCCTCGCTATGAGATTCCGATGCGGCGGTCGGCATGACCGGGCACCGTCTTTTAAGGGAAGCATTTGATTCGAGCGATCAGTGATTTCTAAAAGGAGCGCACCATGAGTAAGGCAGCAATCATCACAGGAGGATCTGGCGGACTTGGCAGTGCAGTGGCGAGAAGGCTGGCAAGTGACGGGTTCGCAATCGCGGTGAACTATTCCGGCAAATCTGGCCCGGCTGAAAAGCTAGTGGCGGAGCTCAAGGCCGCGGGCGGACAAGCCATCGCTGTGCAAGCCGACGTCACGAACCCCGCGGACGTCGAGAACCTCTTCAAGCAGACGCTGGCGGCCTTTGGCGGCATCAACGTAGTCGTCCATTCTGCAGGAATCATGCCTCTTCTTCCTATTGCTGGAGGCGATGTCGCCACTTTCGACAAAGTAATTGCGATCAACTTGCGGGGAGCCTTTCTGGTGCTGGGCCAGGCGGCGCAGCACATCGCTTCGGGTGGCAGGATTATCGCTGTCTCAAGCAGCGTTTTGGCGAAGTCTTTCCCCACGTACGGTCCGTACATTGCATCGAAAGCGGGCGTAGAAGGTCTGGTTCACGTCCTTGCCAATGAACTGCGGGGACGAAATATAACCGTGAACGCCGTGGCGCCTGGTCCGGTGCCCACAGAGCTGTTCCTGAAGGGCAAGACGGAGGCACAGATCAATGAGTTCAGGAAAATGCCTCCACTGGAACGGCTGGGCCGACCCGAGGACATCGCCGGGGTTGTGTCATTTTTGGCTGGCTCAGACGGCGGATGGGTAAATAGCCAGGTCGTTCGTGCCAATGGCGGCTTCGCATAAGGCGTGCCAGATTGGCCCCAAGAACTGGAAAAGACGTCTCAAAGGAGAAGGTCGTTATGAAAATCATCATCATCGCCGGAGCATCGAGCGGCTTTGGTGCTCTCACGGCACGGGCTCTAGCCAAAGCAGGACACACCGTGTACGCCAGCATGCGCGACACTACCGGGCGGAATGCGCAGCAAGTTGAAGAGGCGAAAATGTTCGCCAAAGATAGCAAGGTCGATCTGCGCACGATCGAACTTGACGTTGCATCCCAAGCTTCAGTCGACGCTGCGATTCAGAAGGTTGTCGGTGAAAACAAAAGACTGGATGTGGTGATCCACAATGCTGGCCACATGGTCTTTGGCCCGACAGAGGCATTCACGCCGGAGCAATTGGCGGAGCTGTACGACATCAATGTGCTCAGCACGCAACGGGTAAACCGCGCGGCCCTGCCTCAGTTGCGTAAACAGAGGAATGGTCTGCTGGTGTGGGTGTCAAGCAGCAGTTCAGCAGGAGGAACTGCGCCGTATCTGGCGCCATACTTCGCCGCGAAGGCGGGCATGGATGCCCTAGCCGTGGTCTACGCGCGGGAGTTGACACGCTGGGGGAATCGAAACCTCCATCATTGTTCCGGGCGCATTCACTGGCGGCACGAATCACTTCGCCCATGCAGGTTCTCCCTCAGATAAGGCGCGCGTTGCCGAATACGAGGCAGGTCCCTATAAGGGCTTTGTCGACGACATTATGAAAGGTTTCACGTCGATTGTGCCTCCTGAGGCCGATGTGTCGGCTGTCGCGGAGGCGATCGTTAAGGTGGTGGATACTCCCTTTGGAAAGAGGCCGTTCCGAGTGCACGTGGATCCGACGCACGATGGCGGCGAAGTGGTGAACATGGTGTTAGACCGGGTCCGCGCGGAACTGCTCCGTCGCATTGGGCTCGCTGACGTCTTGACGCCCCGGGCGCTTACTTCTCCGTTGCAGAATGCACCATGAATGACCAACGGAGTCGATAGTCCCCCCTCTCCACCAATCAAGCATTTCACGACCTTACCTGCCTTATTACGTCTCACTCGGTCAAGATCTTCCGTCTCCTTCCTCCGCTTGTGCGGACCTGAGCCAAATCCGAGCATCCTTTCTACAAGAGTTCCCCAGGGTTTTCACGTGTAACGCGCGGGTGGACTCCAGGAATCAAGTGAGAGAGAATCTTCGCCATGTCCAACCATTTTTTTCGACTGCTCACCTCATTTCTCTTGTTATTCTTCGGCGCGTCCACCTTATCTGCGCAAACTGCCACAAACACCTCTGCGGCGAAGGAGCCCGCTCGAGGGGCGTATCTCGACCCGAGCCTTCCCTTGGAACAACGCTTGAACGATCTTGTTTCGCGCATGACTCTCGAGGAAAAAGCCTCGCAGATGCAGGACGTCGCCCCCGCGATCCCGCGCCTGGGCGTTCCCGCCTACAACTGGTGGAACGAAGGCTTGCACGGTGTCGCCCGCGCCGGCAATGCCACTGTATTTCCCCAGGCCATCGGACTCGCCGCCACTTGGGACACCGACCTGATTCATCGCGTGGCCGATGTGATCTCTACCGAAGCTCGCGCCAAATACAACGATGCAGTCCAGCACGGAAACACCGGCCGCTATTACGGCCTCACGTTCTGGTCGCCCAACATCAATATTTTTCGTGATCCGCGCTGGGGACGCGGCCAGGAAACCTACGGCGAAGATCCCTTCCTCACCAGCCGCATTGGCGTGGCATTCGTTACCGGCTTGCAAGGCGACGACCCTAACTATTTGAAGGTTGTTTCCACGCCCAAACACTATGCCGTTCACAGCGGTCCCGAAGTTCTGCGCCATCGCTTTAACGTGCCTGTATCCCCTCACGATTTTGCGGACACCTACACTCCGGCGTTTCGCGCCACCGTCATGGAAGGCAAAGCCGATTCCGTGATGTGCGCGTACAACTCCGTGCGCGGCGAACCCGCCTGCGCCAATCAGCTTCTCTTTGACACTCTCCGCAACAAATGGGGCTTCAAAGGCTACGTCGTTTCGGATTGCTGGGCTATCAGCGATCTCCATCAAGGGCACGGTTTCGTCCTCACCCTCGAACAAGCCTCAGCCCTCGCGGTCAAGGCCGGAACGGACTTAAGCTGTGGCCCGGAATTCGGCGCTCTTCCCTTCGCCGTTCGGAATCGTCTGCTTTCGAACGACGACATAGATCGCGCCGTGAAGCGCCTTTTCGAAGCCAGGTTCCGGCTCGGCATGTTCGACCCACCGGATCGCATTCCGTGGTCGAAATTATCTCTCGCCGACAACGACACTCCCGCCCATCGCCAGCTTGCTCTCGAAACCGCACGAAAATCGATCGTTCTCTTGAAAAACGAAGGCAACACTCTTCCTCTGAAGTCCTCCGTGAAAACAATCGCGGTCATTGGTCCGAATGCCGATTCTCTTAGCGTCCTCCTGGGCAACTACAACGGCAACCCGTCAAGCTACACGACCATTCTCGAGGGCCTTCGAAAGCGCTTTCGCGGCGCAAAAATTCTCACCGCCATGGGATCTCCGGTCACCGAAACGAGCGCCGTTCTGCTTCCCACCCAGTTCCTTCGCACTGGCGGCGCGAATTTTCAGCCTGGCCTGAACGCCGAGTACTTTTCGAACGTCAACTTCTCAGGCACTCCCGTTCTGAAGCGTGTGGATTCCGCCGTGGATTTCGAATGGAACAATGTTTCGCCGGGCCCCGGCGTTCCTGCCGGAAATTATTCCGTTCGCTGGACGGGCGAGCTGGTCCCCCCTGTGGACGGTGACTACCGTCTGGGCGCCAGTACCGACGGTGGCTATCGCCTTTACCTCGATGGAAAAAAATTCATCGATGAATCGCAGCCCCACGGCGTTCGAACGATGACCACTCTCGTTCATCTCCAGGCCGGCCACTCTTACCCCATCCGCATGGAATATTTCCACGCGTGGTGGGAAGCTACCGCGCGGCTCCTCTGGTTGCCTCCAAATCTTTCCCAGGACGCCGTTGCCGCTGCACGCCAGGCCGATGTCGTCATCGCGGTAGTCGGCATCACCGCGCAATTCGAAGGCGAGGAAAGCGATTCCAGCGACCCTGGTTTTTTTGGAGGTGATCGCCTGGACCTCAATCTTCCTCGTCCTCAACAAGAGCTCCTCGAATCCGTCGCCGCCACGGGCAAGCCTCTGATCGTTGTGCTTTCCAACGGCAGCGCGCTGGCCGTCAATTGGGCCCAGCAGCACGCCGCCGCTATCGTGGAAGCCTGGTATCCCGGCGAAGAAGGTGGCACCGCGGTCGCGGATGTTCTTTCCGGTGAATACAACCCTGCGGGCCGGCTGCCCGTGACTTTTTATCAATCTGTCGCCCAGCTCCCGCCATTCGGCAACTATTCCATGGCCGGCCGCACCTACCGCTACTTCACCGAACCGCCGCTTTATCCTTTCGGTTACGGTTTGAGCTTTTCTTCCTTCAACTATTCCGACGCGAAAACAAGCCAATCGCAAGTCGCCGCGGACGGCACCGTCACCGTTTCCGTTCGCGTTTCGAACGCCAGCCCTGTCCCTGGAGATGAGGTCGTTCAACTCTATCTCGCACATCCGGGAGTGGATGGCGCTCCCATTCGCGCGCTCGCCGGATTCCAGCGCATCCATCTCGATGCTTCCGCTTCCCAGGTCGTGAGTTTCACTCTGCGCGACCGCGATTTGAGCATCGTGGATGAAACCGGAGTCCGCCGCATCGTTCCGGGCACACTCGACGTTTGGATCGGCGGCGGCCAGCCAATCTCCGGCACTGGCCAGCCCCCAACCAAAGGCGTTCGAACGACATTCACCATAGCGTCTGGCGCTGTCTTGCCCGACTAGAAACCGGGTGCCGCTCTCGCAAGAGTACGTCTATTAAACCTCTGCCTCTTTCCCTAAGATACGTTTCGAGTTATTTTTTTAATGGCGTAATTTTCCTTCTCGGGTGCAAACATGCTCGCTCAACCGGATCCGCCCAAAAAATCTGCGTTCAAGAATCCTTTTCTCTATTCCTGGGCCGTACTCGGCATTGTTGCTCTCGCCGTATGCTTGATACTTTTTTCACGCTGGAAGGAAAATCGCGACATCGAAAAGCGCGCCGTGGAAGAAAAAACCGAAAAACAGCGCGAGCAGGATCGCATCGCCCTTGAGCAATTCGGCGGAAAGGAACTCACCATCCAAAATTTCTACGCCTATCCCGGAACGATTCGGCGCGGCGAAACCGTCCAGCTTTGCTACGGCGTGGCCAATGCCAAAACCGTCAAGCTCGAGCCCCAATCCAATCCCGTCTGGCCTTCCTACTCCCGCTGCGTTGAAGTAACTCCCACCAAATCAACAATCTACACGTTGACCATCGCCGACGCCGCCGGTAACAACCGGACCCAGACCCTCGAAGTCAAAGTTCGCTAACGCTGCTGAAAGGTTCTTGCCTGACTCCCCGTCTCCGCCTCTTGCCCCTGGCAAATCCCCCCAATCGGCTCGACAGGACAATTTGCACGTATCCGCACGCTTCCCCTTGTGACTTCAATTCCACCGCATCTATAATGTTTCTTACGCGGGGTCCGGGAGCCTATCGCTGCTCCCGGACTCCGCCAACTTTTTTAACGAACGCACAACCGACGACCATGTCCGACCCACTCGCCAAGATCAAGAAAAAGCTTCAGGATGAAATCGACCAGCTCTCACACGAGCTCAGCGTCGAGCTTCCCAAGGAAATTGCTGTCGCCCGCGCGCACGGCGACCTCTCTGAAAACGCCGAGTACAAGTACGCCAAGGAGCGCCAGGGCTACGTCAATCTCAAGATCACCCACCTTAAAAAGCGCATGGGCGATCTCAGCATGCTGAACCTCACGAACATCCCGAAGGACCGCTCCGGCTACGGCTCGCGCGTCGTTGTGCTGGACGTGCAGCGCGACACAAAAATAGAATACACGCTTGTCAGCAGCGAGGAAGCCGACGCCGAAAAGGGTCTCATCTCCACGACTTCGCCGATCGGCAAGGCGCTGCTTAACCGCAAGGTCGGCGACGAAATCGAAGTCGCAACACCCGCGGGCAAGAAAGAATTTGAAGTCGTTCGCCTCGTCACCATTCACGAGGGCGAGTAACCATCTGGCTGTTCCGGGCGTCCTACTTCGTAATCGTGTGGGCCGCCTGTGAGGATCTATGAATTGGGGAACAGGCCCGGCGCTCGGGCTCTTGGCCATTTTCGGTTATCTCTTGTTCCTAGCTGGCGCCGCAATCGTGTGGCGCAGCCGCGACGATTTCTCCGTGTGGTTCCACGATGAGCTTTCTTTTTTTCGCCGCAACTTCTCCCGCTACACTCCTGCCGGCCCGTTCTACGCCATTCGCGAAGAATCCCGCTTCAAAGCCATTCCGGTAACTTTCGTGCGCTCCATCACTCACTTTCCGCGCCGCCATATCAACGGCCCGGCCATTCTGCTTTTGGTCGGGTTACTCCTTTTCGCCCTTGATTTCTTCATTTGAAGTTTTTCTTCTCTGCGCGCTCTGGGTCTCCGCGTTAAGCCAGCCTTTTCTTTCTAACTTTTCCAGTTTCGTATTTCGCTTTTCGAATTTCCATTTTCCATTTTCCTTTTTCTCTGCGATTCTTTGGTCATGAAACCATCTCTCATTGTTCACGGCGGCGCGTGGGACATTCCCGACGAAGCCGTTGACGCCTGCAAATCCTGCTGCCATCGCGCGCTCACTGCCGGTTGGGCCATCCTTTCCAGCGGCGGCTCCGCCCTCGACGCTATCGAAGCCGCCATCATCGTCCTTGAAGACGACCCCGTCTTCGACGCCGGTTACGGCTCGCACCTCAATCTGGACGGCCACGTCGAATGCGACGCCATCGTCATGAACGGCGCCACGCTGCGCGCCGGAGCGGCCGCTACTCTGCATCGTATCAAGAATCCCATCCAGGTCGCCCGCAAGATCCTCGAAGATTGCCCGCACATGATGCTCGTCGCCGAAGGCGCAGAGCGCTTCGCCAAGGAACACGGCATCCAGCTCTGCAAGCGCGAGGAACTGGTCAGCGAAGCCGAGCACGAAGCCTGGATGAAATGCAGAGGCGACAAACACGCCGCCGAGCATCACCGCGGCCACGAACAAGGAACCGTCGGCGCCGTCGCGATCGACGCCGAAGGAAATTTGTTCGCCGCGACTTCCACCGGGGGCACCTGCTGCAAACTTCCCGGCCGGGTCGGTGATTCCCCGCTCATCGGCTGCGGCTGCTACGCCGACTCCGAAGCCGGAGGAGTCTCCTGCACCGGCTACGGTGAAGCCATCATGAAAGTCGTCATGGCGAAATCCGCCGCAGATTTGCTTTGCCGCCCGCAAACCTGCGTGGACACGCCCCCCAACATTTCTTGTGGAACGTCCAGCGCCGATCTCGCGGCCCGGGAAGCCGTCCACCTCCTTGCCAAGCGCACGCACGGCACCGGCGGCCTCATCCTCCTCGACCGCCACGGCAACCCTGGCTTTGCCTTCAACACTCCCCGCATGGCCTACGGCTACGTTGCCCCCGATGGCACCCTCGTCACCGCAGTGTAGTCCGTCACTTCGTTCTGATCGTGAAGTCAACTGGAAAGTTGGGGGCCCCTCCCCGCGTTTTTTGTAAGTGTTGCATCTAAAGGACTTGGACCTACTGTAAGTCTTTTGTTTGCAACATTTGCGCGAACACCATAAATGTTGCATCTAAAGGAGTTACGCTAACGGAGTGTCGACGCGAAAGTAACTGCGTGGGATGGGAAGACTTTGAAGGAGTTAGAAGAACCGCGTGGCGGGCGAGGATGGACTCAGTATACACGGGAGAGAATAGCACGCCTTACTTAGATTGTTAATTGTTTTACATCGAATGGCAAGAATTGGGGGTCGAACGGCTGCTGGGCGGATTGAACGGGAGCGCAGTGGCTAGAGGAGCAGGAGAGAACAGGGTCAAAAGCCCGCGGTCGCCGAAACCCCGCTAAGGTCTCGCGTGAAGTTGACTCTAAATCCGCACCCTTTGGTGAACCAAACCCCAAAGGGATGCGGCACCCAAAAACTTCTCACCGGCTTAGAGTGCTCCACCCGCCCCCGATGGCACCTTCCTTGCCTCCGTCAAGTAACGCGATTCTTTCTGCTCGCGAAGTCGACATGACGCTCCTACCCCCACCCCCGGGTGTTTTGCGCAAAGAGTGCGGAAATGATTGATAAGCAAAGGGTTGTGCGACGGCCGTTGCCAAAAAAAGTGCGCGATCTTCTGAAAAGAGAGGACTTGGAGCTAAGCAGGGCAAGAATGGAAAAGGCTGAGGCAGAGAAGATCGGGATCGGTGACTGGCAAACACGTGGAACTATGGCATGAAATTCTCTCACGTGTCAACTAATTTATTGGATATCATTCGAATGGAGCCGCAAGACATTGAAATGTTCGCAGGTTACAAGTTTGAAGGTTGAAGTTCAGGGATGGGAATTCGGGGCGGGAAAGCGGGATATCTCGAGAGTCTTGCCGCGGCGCGGCGTCCGGAGCACCCGCAATCGAGTGACTGATTGTTTGCAACGTCTGACGTAATTACCTTGGATGGGAAAACCCGGTCAGCCGGAACAGAGACTGCCGGATTCCGCCGGCCGGTCCCGAATCCGCTCTGCTGAACTTACTCACTCAAAGATTGAAAATCTTGACAGCCGCGAAGCTGGACACTATGCTCCCGAAACGCGCCGCAGATGTCCCCACTGGCGCGCGATACGCTGGAAGCGCGACCGTCCGAAAACAGATGCATTCGTGAGGTCAACATGTTGCCAGTTAAGTCTCTCCCCCAATCAATTCGTCTCCGGAACCCCTGGGAAGTGCCCAAGTGTGTTTGCTCGGCACTCGTGTTGCTAGCGACCTTGGTCCCCTGCTCTGTCGCACAATCGGTGCCGCCACCTCCTCAGGGGACGCAGACAGACGCCGCATTTGCTAATAGTTTCAGGTCAAACCATGTCACCAATGTTTTCGCCACCGCGCAAAAGATTAGTTGCTACACGCCAGAGGTACCTTACGCTGCCAATTTGGGCCCGACAAACGGTTATACCGGCGAGACCGCGTGCAACGGCAGCGCGAATACGGGTGAAGATCTTGGACCTTACCCTACGCAAAACGTGGCGAACCAACCGCAGCTGGTGAACAACCACAGCGAGTCGGATCTCCGCGTGGACCCCACGAACGCAAATCACTTGATCGGGCAGACCAAGTGGTTCGTTAGCGCCGAGGGCTACAACCACGCGCAGGGCTTCTACGAATCGTTCGACGGCGGCAAGATCTGGTCGGTGCAGGGTCATATTCCGGGTTATGAAGGGTTCACCGACAATACCGATCCGGTGGGGGAATTCGACGCGTTCGGGAATTATCACGCGTTGCTTTTGCCGTACCAGTTTTCCTATGACAAATTTGGCTTTCAGGTGTTCAATAACGGTTCTTCTTTGCCCAATCCCGCGCTGCCCGGCGAAGCCATCTCCTCGACTGTTCGGCCGCATGGCGCAATTTCCGCCACAGACTGGAACTTCACTCACAACGGGGGCCCGGACTATTTGATGACCGCTCCCAATGCCCATTCCAATGACCCTGACAAGCAGTGGATCACCGTTGATCTCAATCCCTCCAGCCCGCACTACAACCGCATCTACGCGATGTGGACGTTGTTCGCCTTCAATCCCAGCAGCGTGTTCGTTTCCTTCTCCGACGCAAGCGTCGACGGCAGCCATACTGACTGGTCAACGCCGGCGGTCCTTCCGACGATCAACGGCCATCCCTGGGACAGCTACATGCTGCCGCACGTCGCGCCAGACGGAACGGTGTACACCACGGAAACCAATAACCCGGCGCAGAAAGGGTTTCAGTTCGCCGATCTATATGTGATTTCGTCGGGCGACGGCGGCGCGAATTGGCAGATACCCCTGCTGGTACACCATGACATCTTTGTTCCGACCTATCAGAACACCACTTTCCGCGAAGGAATCGTCAACACCTTTGCTGTAGGGCACCACCTTATCAACGGCCACTATCCGCTATATGTGAGTTGGGAGGACGGTGCTTCGGGTCTTTCCAACATCTACCTGACCACCTCCACCGACAATGGGGTTACCTGGTCCACGCCGATCGTAGTGAACGACAATGTCAGCTCGGTGGACGAACTTCAACCGAATCTGAATGTCGCCGATAACGGGGTCACCGACACGGTCAGCGTTGCGTTCTACGATCGCCGTCTGTCCTGCCCGACAGCGGGAACGCCCGAAGCCACCGCGGCAGGGATTGCCCTCGATCCTGGCACCAGTAGTTCTTCCGGAACTCCATACGGTCGTTCCAATTACTGCATCAATACCTCAATCCAGTTTTATACTTCCGCGCTTGCGCCCATCGGGCACAACATCCGAATGTCCCAACACACCTGGGACCCGCAACTTAACGCCCCGCACACGCATTGCATCTGCAGCAGCGAGACCTTCATCGGGGATTACTTTGGGAATTCGTCCTCTCCGTCCACGGAGTACACCACTTCGGTAAGCACCTTTGACGACGGCTCCAACCCCAACCACTATCAACAACAAGTGGTCGCCAACGTGCCAATTCCGAAACCGTAGTGGAGGGTCGTCGCGGAACCTGAGAGGCCAAGAATTATCAAGTTTTCCGGGCCAAGGGTCCCATGATGATTAGAAAGAGGGAATTCCCATGAGCAGCCGGAATGCGAGGCGGGAAATTGGAAAATCCTTAGAAAAACGAGATGCAGAAAAAACGTGGAGAAAAATCAAAGGCCCCAGGTGCAAAACCGGCACCTGGGGCACCCGGCAACCCGCCTGACACAACGTTCACCTTGACAATCTGACCGAAAGGCCAGCGTGACGGATTGGGGGAGTACTGTACTTTGCGGGGCTCGAAGAGTAGCCGGGAGCGTGGCCTACTGAAGGCAGAGCAAGCCCGGCTCTCGAAAGAGGCCAGTATGAAAAACAGATGGATCATCGTTGGAGTTGCGGCAGTGAGCGTTTTGCTTGGGGGCGCCGGAACAGCGGCGCGTACGTACAATCCACTCAAATGGATCAAGAAAGGCCCGAGCCCGACGGCAAGCGAACAACTCGCCGCGAATAAAGAGGAAGAAAAGAAGTTGTCTCTACAGTTGCAAGCGGTGCTGCCTCCGCGCACAAGCCTGAAGGATGCCTGCGCGGGATTCAAGAGCCTGAACGATTGCGTCGCCGCGCTTCACGTAAGCCACAATCTCACGATCAAATTCAACTGTCTTAAATGGGATGTGACCGGCGCGAGACCGGCCGGCGACGTCAAGTCGTGTGCGGCTCCGTCGAGAGACAAAGGCATAGAGCTGAGCAAAGCGATCAGCGTGCTGAAGCCGGATGCCCATTCCCGGACGGAAGCAAGGAACGCCGAGAAGCGGGCGCGCGAGGACATCAAAGACGCATCCTAGTCAGAGACAGCCAGCGCCCGAATACACAGACGAAAGAAGAACGAAAAGCCTCGCGTGCAAACTTGCGCGCGGGGCTTTTTGATTCAGGCAGCTCACAAACCCTTACTACGCCTCTAAGCTAAGATCAAACATCGCCGACCCCGAACTAGTGGACTGTAACAGATGAAAAGATAGTATGATTGTGTTCATGGAGAACACCATCGTACTGACGGACGCGGAACGTATGGAACTCAACCAGCGAGCGGCGAGCCGCAGCGGGCGTGCCGATGACGCGCGCAGAGCGCGGCTGATGTTGCTGCTGGACGCAGGCCATACATGGGCCGCGATTCGCGACAAGCTGGACTGCAATGATGCGTTTATCGATCGCTGGAGCAAGCGATTTCGGGAAGAGCGGCTGGCAGGGCTGTTCAGCAGGCACGCTGGGCAAGAGGCCAGCACGCTGACTCCCGCGCTGGAGGCGCGCATTCTGGAATGGACGCTCAAGCGTAAGCCACCGGACGGGGCGACTCAGTGGAGCACGCGCAGGCTGGGAACACAGCTCAAGGTCAGTCATATGATGGTGGCGCGGGTGTGGGCCAAGCACGGCCTCAAGCCGCAGCGGCTCGACCGCTACATGGCGACCAACGACCCGGATTTTGAGCAGAAGGCCGCCGACATTATTGGGCTGTATCTGAACCCTCCGGCGCATGCGGCGGTGTTCTGTGTAGATGAGAAGACGACGATCCAGGCGCTCGACCGCAAGGATCCGGTGTTGCCACTCTCGCCGGGACGCGCCGAGCGGCACGGCTTTGAGTACTTCCGGCACGCTGTCCCTGTACGCGGCGTTCGACACCAAGACAGGTGAGGTGCTCGGCAAGACGGCCGTGCGACACACGTCTGCGGAGTTCGTCGCGTTCCTGGCGGACATCGTCGTCAACCAGCCGCGCGGCAAAGAGATCCACGTGATTGCCGACAATCTCTCGGCCCATAAGACGGGGCAAGTCGACGACTTTCTGGATCGCCATCCGAAGGTTCATCTGCACTTCACCCCGACCTATTCCTCCTGGCTCAACCAGATCGAACTCTGGTTTGCCAAGATCGAGCGCGATGTCATTGCGCGCGGCGTGTTCTCGTCGTTGGCCGACTTGCGGAGAAAACTCATGAAGTACATCCGGCACTACAACGAGGTGCCAAAGACCGTAAAGTGGCGCTACTTCGATCCTACACGTCGCATTACTCCCAGTTCAGCTGTTACAGTCCACTAGTACCGAAAAAGTCGACTAACATGTCGATTTGGCTGCTCCTCATCCGACATACAAGTAGAGGAAGGGAAAGCAACATTGAGGAGGCAGTTATGGCAAGGCAGCGCACAACACAGAGTCTTAGAACAATCGTGGGAGCGGGGCTCGCCGGGCCCGGTCTGGTAATGGCGATCGGGAAGCTGGATGGACTCGCATGCCAGTTGATTAGCCTCCTCGGCGCTATCGCGAGGGAGACGCTGATGCTAGCGCCCAGTCTTTTGCTGACGGCCTGGGAGGTTTTGCAGGCTCATGTTTTCGGTCACCCGCTGCTTTTTTCGTGCCCTCTCGAGATGTTGATCTCATTGTGGCCATTGCTCCATGTCATAGCGGGAGCGGCATGAATTCGGGGGACAGGCATGTTTCACGCAACCTGAGGCGGGGTCGGTGCATCCCACGGACGAGGCAGAAGTTAACTGGGCCGGTGTGGGACTGCGCGATCGCGCAGCACTGCGCGGATTCTTGGCTTCGGCCACCCCAGCTTCATCCTTAGCCACCATCCCTGCCCGTGCAGTTCAGCTATTCCGGCCTTGCCAGCCGGTCGAGCCCAACCAAAACCACCAGGAGGGTTGTACCGTGAAAAAACTGATCGGAGTCGTATTTGCAGTCAGCACCTTGCTGCTCTGCGCCACACTCGCCCCGGGTGCCATAGCGGACCAGTGGAACAAGAAAACCATCGTGAGGTTCGGCGAAGCGGTAGAAATCCCCGGGCAGGTTCTGCCGGCGGGAACCTACGTCTTCAAACTGTTCGATAGCCCGTCAAACCGGCACATCGTGCAGGTTTGGAATGCCGATGAAAACCAAATCCTGGCGACGATTATGACCATTCCGGACACCCGCTTTGAAACACCCAATGACTCCCTGTTTGAATTTGACGAGCGGCCGGCGGATTCGCCACCGGCACTCAAGGTATGGTTTTATCCGGGAAACAGCACGGGAGAGGAATTCGTGTATTCGCACTATTCCTATTCCAAGAGCTATTCCAACAGCCGGTAGGGGAGCATTGCTCCTCGGTTGAATCGGGAGATTCCTGATTCAGGCATCTCCAGGGTGGCGGAGCTTCCACGCAAGAGTTGTGGGAGCCTCGCCGCACTTTCTGGCTCAATACTCTTATCGGCACATACGTATGCACGAGGAACCGGGAAGGCGAGGGGCAAGTTGGGGGTGAAAACAGGGGGTTAGGACAAGTTACGGCACGCCGCTTGGAGAGTCACCGAGTGTTTGCGAATCGACCTCGTGTAAAATAGCTCATCGGGAGATGGACCTAACGATGGATGAGACGGCAAAACAGGCAGCGCAGGAGTACCTGGCGTCGAAGCTCACGGGAGAAGAGCAGATTTACGAAGCAGAGCAGAATCTGGCATTGGCGACGAAGCGGTCTCCCATGGTGTGGAAGCAGGTGAAAGATACGATTTTTGAGCGATGCCGCGAGTGGAACGCGATCACGCAAGAAGAGACGCTGACGTGCAAAGAAACGGCGATTGGAGATTTGAGGATCTGGTGCGCGGCGCGATCGAGACAGATGACGGTGCATTACGACTCGAGAAAACTTTTGATCACGCTCAAGAACGCAGGCCGGCTGGAACATGAGAAAGACGTGATCCTGCACATCGAAGGTTACCGGACGGGCAGCGACCGGGCGGACCGGGATGTTCACCTGGTGCGGAACGAGCAGGGTGTAGACATCGAACTTTTGATCGTAGGGGAGCTTCGTGTTTTGACGGGATTGAGCCGGCAAAGAAAATCGTAAGGTTAGAGGACGGGCAGATCTTCCGCAAGAGAATCCCTTCTAGAAAACCAAGACACGCGCGTCGCGCCTGCGGCGCTCAGGCCGAGCCGAAGGCCGACAGCTACAAACCGACCGCTAGGGCAAGAAGAAGGCGCACGACGTTGCGCTGCGAATGCCAATGCGGATCTTGTTGCAACGCATTCCAGAAGCGTAAGCTGCGGCGGGACGTGGGGAGAAGAGCATGGCGCACAGCAATGCAATTCGAGATTCGGTTTTGCAGGCGATCGGCAATACGCCTGTGGTGAGGCTGCGGAAAGTCGTATCGCCGTCGATGGGAGAAGTTCTCGTCAAGCTGGAGTACTACAATCCCACCGGCTCTTACAAAGATCGTATGGCACTGGCGATGATTGAAGGGGCAGAGTCACGCGGCGAGCTGCGCCCGGGAATGCGCGTGGTCGAGTGGACGGGAGGAAGCACTGGATCGTCTCTCGCGATGGTCTGCGCGATCAAGGGCTACCGCTTCACGCCCATTTCCTCGGACGGATTTGCGAAAGAAAAGCTGCAGACGATGCGTCTTTTCGGCGCGGACCTGGAGATTTTTCCGGCCGAAGACGGCAAGCTTGTACCGGAGCTTTACCAGAGAATGAAGGGCCGCGCGGAAGAGTTGGCGCAGCAGCCGGGCACGTTCTACACAAACCAGTTCAATAACGCGGACGCGATTCGGGCGTATATGGGAATCGGCGCGGAGCTGGTCGAACAGGTGGGCACTGATCTGGCGGCGTTTTGCGGCGGAGTAGGCACGGCCGGGATGATCGCCGGCGTGTCGCGTGCGCTGAAAGAAACCGGATGCAAGGCGCGCATTGTGGCGCTCGAGCCTGCAACCTCGCCGGTGCTCACCACCGGGAAAGGAGGGCCGCACCGCGTCGAGGGAATCGCCGCCGGATTCCGTCCGCCACACCTGAAGACCGGCGAATACGACGAAGTGCGGACGGTTGACGAAGGAGCGGCTCGCGAGATGGCGCGACGGCTGGCGAAGGAGGAAGGAATATTCGCGGGCACCTCATCCGGCCTCAACGTCACGGCTGCGCTGCAACTGGCACAGGAGCTCGGGCGCGGCAGCATCGTCGCGACGGTGGCCGTGGATACCGGCTTTAAATATCTCGCTGGAGATCTATACCAAACGTAGCCGCATATCCTGGAAGATTCGTCGTGGCCAGAGAAACCTATTCGGAAGCGCCGAGGGGGAGGAAATACTGGGTGCCTTTGACGGGCTCCTGGAGACGCTTGAGGAGCAACTGGAGGTCTTCGCTGCGCTCGACGAAGTCGATGTCGGAGGTATTGATGACGAGGAGGTCGGAGGCGGCGTAGCGGAAAAAGAAATGTTCGTAAGCGCGGGCGACTTCCTCGATATATTCAGGGGCGATGTGGGACTCGTCGCGGGAGGCTTTTTTGGCGATGCGGGCGCGGAGGACTTCGGGCTTGGCCTGGAGATAGATGACCAGGTCGGGGGCGGGAAGGTCGGCGGTGAGGGCTTCGTAGTAGCGCTCGTAGAGCTTGAGCTCGGCGTCGTCTAGATTGAGATTGGCAAAGATGCGGTCTTTTTCCATGAGGAAATCCGAGAGGACCGGGCCGGGGGATTCGACGGCGAGAGCTTCGCGGAGGCGCTTCTGGCGCTCGATGAGGAAGTGCATTTGGGCGCGAAAAGCGGAGCCGGGCTTGGCGTTGTAGAAGTCGGCCAGGAAGGGATTGTCCTCGCAATCGTAGATGCGGCGGGCGTGGAGACGCTCGGCGAGGATGCGGGCGAGAGTAGTCTTGCCGACGCGCAAGGGGCCTTCGATGACGATGAAACGGGGAGGCTGGGGACTGCGCTGCGGGGTGCGAGCGCGCTTGGCGGCGGAAGAGTCGTTGCCGGGCATCGTTTCGTGTGGTCCCAGAAGGGCCGGGCTCAACAGGCGAATTATAGCAGAGTCGTGGCAAGAGTTCTGGCCTGACTAACGCGGCCAGCAGAGTGGCAAAGCAGGGCCAAAAATGTAAAAACATTTTCACATTTATGGACTAGTACTGCCGGTTAAAAAAGGTCAAACGGAGGTGCCAGAGGAGGGTACTAATCAGAATGTGACCAATGGGCCAGTGTTGCCTGTCCTTTTGTACAGTATATTCTCCCCATTGCGAGTGGGGATGGACTTGCAAGACCCACGGGCAATACTGAGGTGGCCAATGGTTATTGCAACGTTGCTCCTGATGTTCTCTTTCCCGCAGATGGATGACACGGCGAAAGTGGTGAACGACTCGCCTGCAGTTGCTGCCGATAGCGCGACGAAGGAATCTACGCTCGTCGCTTCCCTGCCTTCCGCGCCAGCACCGAAGGTGAAAGCCGATCTGGAGCCAATCTCTCCGAACGCGGCGGCGCAACCTTTTCAGCCGATGAAGCCGATGTTTACGCGGCCGCGCGAGACGCCCCGCCAGAGAAAGATTTGGTATGGATTGATGATCGCCGGAAGCAGCGGCGCAGCTTTTGACGCCTGGTCCACGCACCGGGCGGTGACCGGCGGCTACGGTCAAGAGTCAAATCCGCTGCTGCGTCCGTTTGCGAATTCGAACGCGATTTATGCGGCGACACAGGTGAGCCCGGTGTTTATGGACTTCCTGGCCAAGCGCATGATGGTGAGCCAGCACGGCTGGGTGCGGAAGATGTGGTGGCTGCCGCAGGCGGCGGGAGCGAGTTTTTCGTTTGCCGCAGGCGTGCACAACGTAGGAGTTGTGCACTAAGAGTTCCCTCAATCCCCCAACAAAAAGCGCCCCGACCCAGTCGGGGCGCTTTTGCTTTTGTGGCGGACTCGCGCCGCGCGCTGGTTCGAATTACTTGCCTACGACAACGATGACGAAGGAGCCGGGCTTCATCTTGCCGCGGCGTTCGCCGGGAGCTGGGGGATCGAAGTCGGCGGCGGGAAGAAAGATGTTGTGAGTTTTCAGGTCGAGGCCCATAGTCCGGGCGGACCGTTTCGTGGGGACATTTTCGATGACCGTGAACTTGTCGGGCGAATCTTCGTGGATCACGGTGAGGTTGCCGTCTCCGCAGGAGGCGAAGGCGTAGCCGGTCGAGGGATCGAAGGCAGCGGCATCCGGACCTTCGCAGATGGCTGGCGTGGCGACGACTTTACCAATGTCCGCGTTTACGACGGCCATCACTTTTTCGTCGCAGACGGAAAAGAGGCGGCGATTGGCGACGTCCATAGCGAGACCGGAAGGTGATTTGCACGGAGCGAGCGGCCAGTGGTGGAGTTCCTTTAGGCTTTGCGCGTCGAGATGATGGAGCTCGGAAGAATCCTCGTTGTTGACGTAAACGGAGCCCTTGCCGTCGGCGGCAGCAAATTCGGGTTTGCCACGCAGATCAATTGTGCCGACAACGGTGCCGTCAGCGGCGTTGATGGCGGTGGCGTTTTTCCCGCGGCCGTTAAAGGTGAAGACGCGCTTGGTGACGGGCTCGTAGAGGATGGCGTCGGGGTTGGCATCCGTTTTGACGGTGCCTAGAGATTTTAAAGTTTTGAGGTCGAAGATGGTGACATCGTTCGAACGGCCATTGCTGGTGAAGCCGCG
>WNEZ01000433.1_pt1 | contig 33910 bp, 27 predicted proteins | sample 5400521 | NCBI WGS metagenome assembly WNEZ01 (sample SAMN13153339, study PRJNA577476) | soil metagenome | isolation source: 120 cm saprolite under Douglas fir tree site 2 hole 1 replicate 1 | place: USA:California | collected 2015-04-18 | reverse complement strand
GCCCTTTCATGTCCTCACCGTCCTGTTGCAGCGGCCCGGGGAAGTGGTTACGCGCGAAGAACTGCGCAATCAGAACTGGCCTGCCGATACGTTCGTCGACTTCGACAACAGCCTGAACACGGCGATCAATAAGCTGCGCGAGGCGCTGGGAGATTCCGCCGATAACCCTCGATTTATCGAGACGCTGCCGCGACGAGGGTATCGCTTCATTGCGCCGGTTACTGGCTTGGATGGAACTGGGACAGGGATAGCCGCGGCTGGAAGTGTGGCCGCGACGCCACGCAACCGAAAGATGGCCGTGACGATTGCAGTTGTGTTGTTCGCAGCGGGAATCGCCGGAGGACTGCTGTGGCGGTCGCGGCAGCCGCGGCATTTGACGGAAAAGGACACCATTGTTCTCGGCGATTTCGCGAATTTGACTGGCGATGCGGTGTTCGATGGGACGCTTCGCGAGGGCCTCTCCGTCCAGCTGGAGCAGTCGCCTTTCTTGAGCCTCGTTTCAGAGGAAGGAATCCATCAAACGTTGCGGATGATGGAGCGGCCGGCAAATACGAGACTGACGCCTGAAATCACGCGCGAAGTTTGTCAAAGAACCAACAGCACGGCGGCGCTGGACGGTTCGATTGCTCTGATCGGGACGCGATACAACCTGATCCTAAAGGCCGTAAGTTGTGCAAACGGAAACCTGCTGGCGAGCACAGAGGCGCAAGCGAGCGACAAAAGCCACGTTCTTGACGCGCTCGGCAAGGCGGCTTCGGACATGCGAATGAAGCTTGGGGAGTCCTTGAGTTCTACCCAAAAATACAACGCACCTCTGGAACAAGCTACTACACCATCTCTGGAAGCATTGCAGGCCTACAGCTTGGGTTTCAAAGCTGATGGGGCCGGCGACTTGTCCACAGCGCTGGCGTTTTTCGAGAGAGCAACAGAAATCGACCCGAAATTCGCCATGGCGTACTTGGGAATGGCCGGAGACTTTGGACTCATCGGCGAGTCCACGCTAGCAAAAGAAAATAGCCGAAAGGCTTTTTTTTTGCGCGACAGAGTGAGTGAACTAGAGGAACTAATGATCGAAGAGGAGTATGCCTTTTACGCGTCCGGCGATCTCACCAAGGCCCTGCAGACCTGTGAGCTTGGCGCACGGACCTACCCGCGCAGCTTCACCTTTCACGAGGATCTCGGACAGGGGTTGAGTTATCTTGGTCAATATGAGTCAGGCCTCGGAGAAAACCTGGAAGCCCTTCGACTCGCTCCCTACCGAGCTGTTGCGTATAGAGAGGTTGCTCATACGTACCTCTTTTTGAACCGGGTTGACCAGGCGGAGGCCGCGGCTAAAGAAGCGCACGCGAAGAATCTTAATGCTAATCTCACAGACGTCTTCTACGGAATTGCCTTCTATCGGCAAAATACTGCGGAAATGGCGCGACAGTTGGCACATACCACAGACGTGCCGGGAGAAGCAGACCTGTTGTTGGCCCTGGCGGGCGACACAGCCGCCTATTCTGGCCGTCTTCGCGAAGCCCGCGAGTTCTCCCGGCGAGCCGCGGATTCTGCAGGGCGAATACGCAGGACGGAAGACGCGGCAATGTATCGCGCCGTCTCTGCCATCCGTGAAGCCTTGCTCGGTAATGCCGTTATGGCCCGAAAGCTGACCGCAGTATCACAGGGACCTTCGTCTGGACGGGACTTAGACTATGCGGCGGCATTGGCCTTTGCATATGCCGGGGATGCGCAGCGTGCCCAAGCCTTAGCCGATAGTTTGGGCAAGTGGTTTCCCGAAGATACGATTGTGCAGTCCAATTATTTACCTACTCTTCGCGGCAAACTCGCACTTCTCCGCGCAAATCCTCAAGACGCGCTGCATTCCCTGGAGAGCGCTGCTTCTTACGAACTCGGCTTGCCGGCAAATAGCCTTTACAACTGGCCGAATTTGTATCCGGTCTACGTGCGAGGAGAAGCCTATCTTGCCGCGCATCAGGGTCGTGAAGCGGCCGCCGAGTTTCAGAAAATCCTCGACCATCGTGGCATCGTGCTCAACGAACCAATTGGCGCGCTGGCCTATCTCCAACTGGGCCGCGCCTACGCGCTTCAGGGCGACACTGCCAAGAGCCGCGCCGCCTACCAGGATTTTCTGACGTTGTGGAAAGACGCCGATCCAGACATCCCCGTCTTCAAAGAAGCAAAAGCTGAGTACGCAAAGCTGCAGTAGCTCTGTCACCGGTTTAGAAAATGCCAGCTTTTGCGCCAGGTCCACCGGTCAAACCGCCCTTCTCGCAACCTATCCACTGCAGAATGAAAAACGCGGCACTGTTCACCGAGCCGATAAACTCCCGGATTGTCGGCAACCCGGAACTAACGCCATCGGAATTACTTCCGCTTCGCCCGTCAGGACTAACAACACCGGTGCGGTGCAGTGTGAAACCATGGCAGAATTTGTTGGCCAGCAAGGTCTCAAAGAGGCCGGAGTTGAACAAATGTCATTGATCTACTCGATGCTCATGTCCGTGGACGGTTACGTGGAAGACGAGCACGGGCGCTTCGACTTTGCCGCTCCCGACGAAGAGGTGAATCCCTACATCAACCAGCTCACCTCGTCAGTTGGCACCTACCTCTACGGGCGAAGGATGTACGAGTCGATGGTCTATTGGGAGACTGCGCACACGGTTCCCAACCTGCCGCAGTTTTTGCGCGACTGGACGCGGCAATGGCAGGCGGCCGAGAAGATCGTTTACTCCAGAACCCTCGCCGAGCCGCGCAGCGTGCGAACGCGGATCGAGCGCGAGTTCGATCCCGACGTAGTGCGGCGGCTCAAGGGCGACGCCCGCCACGACATCACCGTTAATGGGCCCGGGCTCGCCGCGCACGCGTTAAGGGCTGGTCTTGTTGACGAGCTTCAAATGTTCGTCTGCCCTGCGGTCGTCGGCGCCGGAAAACGGTTCTTCCCGGATCTTGTACGGTTGAAGCTGGAATTGGTTGACGAGCACCGGTTCCGCAACGGACAGCGTACCGCAGAACGACCACGCCGTGGCTGATACGCTCGCCGTTAACGCGACATCAAGGAGCGGGCACTCGGAAGGACCGCTCTGATCCAGTGGGCGGCTTGTCGGCATAATTCCTGTTTGAGAACAGCATCCTACCGGGGCTAATATCAAGACGACGGTCACTTGCGACAGAAACTGATGAAGCGAATTGCCGAACTAGTTCTTTATCCAATTCTGGCCATCACCGCCCTTATTGTTTTCATCTATCCGGCACTTATAGCTCCTATAATCTTTCGTCTACCCCTGATCGTTCTTGGGTTCGTCGGAATTGTGACCTGTTGCTATGTATTTCATTGGTGCCGATATCCTGGCACTTACAGAACTAAAAGCCTGGCCCGCTGGCTCGGGCACATTGGATTGGCTACATTGTCGCTAATGCTCTCACCTCTCCTCGCACTTCTGCATTTCACGGGGATAACTCACGCTTTAGCGCACGTGGTGAAACTCAACAAGCTCTTGGGCCTAGACTTTCGATTTGAGCCGGGAGAAAGAGTCCAAGTCCGAGCTGATGTGCTGGCATCCGTCCCTGGGGAAACAGCGGGATCCGTCATCAGTGTCCGACTTGCTCGCGGAGTCGATTTCGCCAGGCCCCATGGAGCAGAAGGGCCGATCTTGTACTTGGTTCAACTGGATGATGGGACGAATGTGGAGATCGCAGAGCAGTTCCTCAAGGAAATACCGTTGACAGTTCGCAAGACCGATTCATAAAAGGAGGCAATGTCTCGAAAGCGCGTGGACGGTCAGCCGCGCTTCGTGGTGGAAGGCTTCTTGCTTCGCTCTCGCCGCGGGCTAACTCTGGTAAGTCGGGGAATCGGAAACTGACCATTACCAAAATCACGGAGCAATGGACTTCTGCGGCTAATGGGGGCGGGAGTGCTCTTCGGCGCGCAGGGCAGCGAGTACGGCGCGCCGCATGGAAGCTTCGGGCGCGCGGTTTTCCATCCAGATCTCCCACTGAGCGATGCCCTGAGCGATGAGCATTTCGAAGCCAGGGACAGTGGTGATGCCTTTCTGGGCGGCGATCTTCAAGAGTTGTGTCCTCCGAGGGCGGTTGATTAGGTCCATCACGAGCCGGCAATGCAACTCGCCGGGCGCGAGCGGAGAAACGCCATCGTGAGGATGCATGCCGACCGGGGTGGCGTTCAGGATGGCGTCGAAAAACTCGGTGCGCAAAGCAGCGCGGGACACAGTTTCTCCTCCGAAGGCACGCGCGAGTTTCCTTGCGGCTTTTCCGCGACGCGCGCAAATGGCAACGGCTGCGCCGGAACGGACTAGCGCAAAAGCAGCTGCCCGCGCCGCACCACCCGCCCCGAAGATCAAGATGCGGCTGCCTTTGATGCGGAGTTTTTTCTCGAGCGCATGGAGCACGCCGAGGTAATCGGTGTTGCAACCATAGAGCGATCCATTGCGGCGGACGACCACAGTGTTAACGGCGCCAATTTCTGCGGCGAGAGGATCGCACTCCTTCAAATACTTGAGAATTCCTTGCTTGTGTGGATGAGTGACGCTGAATCCGCGGATTCCAAATTCGGGAACGGCAGCCAGAAAATCGCGAAGCTCGTGCACTAGGAATGGGAGATAGACAGCGTCCACATGACGCGCGACAAAACCTGTGTTGTGCAGTAAAGGTGAGAGGGAGTGTCCAACGGGTTCACCGATGACCCCGTAGACCCGCGTGCGGCGCGTGAGAGCGTGCGCGCGATAGAGATGCTTCATGTCGTGCAGTGAAACCTGGCCGGGGGCGGTCGCTTCGGCTACGGGGGCGTAAACCAGAGCGCTTCCTTCGCGCAGAGCGAGGATTCGGGCGGGCAGACCGATTTCACCCATCGGAGCGGCGATAAAATTCTTCGAATTGCGAGCCAGGCGCAGGAGCCGGATGCTGTCGTGGATGCTCCGCGCTTCGGCGGCAATCTTCACGGCGTCGACGCCGCCGTGAGCCGGGGGGTTCATGGTTCGGGGCAAATCCGGTGTGCGGTCAAAATCGTGGAGCGAAAGCATGACACGCGGCGGCACGGGATATTGGCGGACGGACTGGCCGGGAAGTTTGCGCAAGGTTTCCACTTCGAGATCGCACCACTGGCAGCCGGCTTCGCGGGCCTGAATCAGCCAGTAGAGTTGGCGGTCAACGCCGCCGGCAAACTTTCCTCCGCCTTTACGGCGGCGGCAGGTGGCTAGAAAGGTGACATTCCGGGGTTGGCGTTTGCCCAGCCAGTGGAGGAATCGCGTACGCTCCGCGTCACTTTTGAGCCAATCGAGGCGCAACTCGACGGTACTGGTTTGCCGTAAGGCGGAGCGTACCAATTTGGACATTTCTGCTGCCGTGGAGGCTGCCACGACCGCACAAATCCGCCGCAATCCGGTGCCAAAGAGCCCCATACCCCCGTCCTATGTCGCCAATCTATTGAAAATACAGCTAGTAGTATGCCGTATCCGCCGCCTACACCCGTATCAAAAGTGTAAAGCAACGTCGGCCATTTGGTTGACGCGTGGGGAAGGCCTTGATACTTTCTCTAGGAATAGTCCATGCACGGCCCGTAGGGCGTGTTTTCGAAGGAGTTATGGAATGCGCGCTAGAATAGCTGTCTTGTCTCTATCGGTCTTCCTGGGTGGCGCGGTAAGCTGGGCACAAGAAGCGCCCCGGACTGCCTCGCCAATTCGTCCGATAGATTACAGTTCGGTGAATTGTTCGGGTTTCGTTACGGACCAGAAAGTGCCGGACGAGATTCGGCTCGTGTCTGGAGAGCAATCCAACTACAAGATCACCTTTATGAGCGGCGATTACGTGCATATCAATCGCGGCCAGGACAAGGGTGTTCGCGTGGGCGACCGGTTCTCGGTGGTGCGCCCGGAGAAGGATCCGACGGACGTGCCGTGGTTCAAGTGGCAGCAGAAGCTCCTAAGAGCCATGGGCACAGCCTATGTGGACGGGGGACAGTTGCGCGTGGTCAACGTTCAGCCCAAGGTTTCTGTCGCTCAGGTCATCTTCTCGTGCAGTTACATGCAGCGCGGGGATATCCTCGTGCCCTATCAGGATCGCCCAGCGCCGCCGTTCAAGGATCCAGGTGGTTTCGATCACTTTGCGCCTGTGAGTGGCAAGCCGGTGGCCATGGTGGTAGCTGGAAAAGACAACGGTCAGGTCTACGGCAGACTCAGCCCGGCGTACGTAAACCTGGGGAGCAACCAGGGAGTCAAGGTCGGCGATTATTTCCGAATCTTCCGTTATCAAGGTTCGATGGCAGAGACGGTGCCACAGACCAAGGGCTATCAGTACTCGATATACGGCTTCGGGAGCGCTCCCACGAAGTACGAATGGAATGACCTGCCCCGCGAAGTACTCGGCGAGGGCATAGTTATCAACGTCAGCCGCAATTCCTCGACGATGGTAATCACATACAATTCCGTCGAAGTTTACGCGGGTGACTACGTCGAAATCGAATAGAAGTCCAGCATCCTGCTGAATGATTCGGGCCCGCGAAGGTTCCTCGGCGCGGGCCTTTTGTTTTTTCTCGCCGTTCGATATTGATCTTTTCTACCTGGCTGAAAACTTCAGGCACTCCCGCGAAGGGTACTATCCGAGAAGACCTCGCATGTAAATCCAAAGAGGCGAGCCTCAGGATCGCGCCAAGCTTCGCGACGCAACCCCGCTTTCCGGCAGGTTTCCTCGAGGAATTGCTCGCGCGTGAGCTGATGTTCGATCGCAACCTGGGGGAGAAGAAGCCCGCGCTGGGCGTGTAACTGGAGCAATAGGCCGTGACGGCCGATTTCGATGGATTCCGGTGCGATCGGCTCGAGAACAGAAAGCAATGAGATTTCAATGCTGAGTTCGCCCAACTGCTCCGGCCTCATGGGGGCGAACCGAGGATCTTCCAGCGCCGCGCTGGAAGCGCAGCGAACGATAGCTTCTCCCAACGGCTCTTTCGCTTCGATGACCCCGATACAACCTTGCAGGCGTTTGCTCACCAGAAGGGTTACAAAGACGCCTCGGCGCTCCGCGAAGATTCCTTCGCGAAGGAGATCTTCAGGAAGTTTGCCGTAAGATACGGCCTGGACAACCGCCGTGCGGGCCAATTGCAGGGCGGCGCGTCGGTCGGCTTCAGAGAGGGACGGCATCCTCGGACTTTTTACGGGCTTCGAGCATCCTAAGCCGGCGGCGCTGCTTGATGCTGTCGTCGACGTGGCTCCAAAAGCGCCGGAAGTACTGGGCGGCGGAGACGAGCGCGCTAATGACCACGAGCCAGAGCAAGATTCGCGCAAGGGGCTTGAGCGAGGGGTGCCGCGCTCCGACGATGAGAACCGCCACGGCGCACACCTGCAAAACCATTTTTGTCTTGCCAAGTGTGGAGGCCTCGATGGTGAATCCCTCAGCCGATGCGATATTCCTCAATCCGAGAACGGTGAATTCCCTGCCGATAATAATCACCACCATCCAGGCGTCAACCAGGTGCATGCTCACCAGTGAGATGAACGCAGCGGAGATCAAAAGCTTGTCGGCAATGGGATCAAGAAGGATCCCGAGGGTAGTCACTTGGAGACGCCGCCGGGCCAGGTAGCCGTCCGCCCAATCGGTTGCTGCCGCCAGGAGCAGAATCAATACTCCCCAGACCTCGAAGTGCATGGAAAAACCCCAGAACTCGAAGTTGGGGCTTCGAGTGAGGAGGATCACGATGAGGACAGGAACGAAAAAGATCCGCAACAGCGTCAGTGAGTTAGGAAGATTCATGGCGCATGACGGCGGGCGTGCCGCTTCGTGGTATCAGCCACCGCAGTTTCACTATAGACTTGGTGTAGGGATGCGTCAACACAGCAGAGGCGGTTCCGAGAGCCCTCCAATGGGCCTCAATCCATTGGTTTTTTAGTCTTTGGTAGTAACTCCGAGATTAACTTTCTCGCAAGGGTGAGAGGAAAGAAAGCTGTACTCTTTCGCAAGGCGCCTGCTGCAAATCTGTGCAAATGTAAGAAGCGCATCCTTGCGCAGAGGCGGGTGAGGCCAGGAATACAGGAGAGCCAAACTGCCGAATAACTATTGTAGATTCAATAATATACAAGGATATGTTTTTTCAATTTGCTAGCTGGCTCTACAGAACGCAGGGAACACTCGGAAGAGTGGGTGTGCACTTTCCACAATGTTTTCCACAGAGAGTAGGGAGCCAAGGCCAAAGGAAAAAGAGCCCAGGGTGGGCTTGCAAGTGAATAAAAACAGAGGTTTTGCGCGGCTTTACTCCGCAGTTATCGGGTCAAAAACAGAGGGCTCCGCTCAGATAGCCCGTGGGCCGCGGAGCAGGCGGATAGGGAGCAGAAATAAGGCGCTGATTAGTCCAAGAACTCCGTGAACGGCGATTCCCACCAGGCGAAAAGGAAGCGTCAACAGCCAGGCGATGGGATACAGGATGAGAGCGAGCAGCGCGATCGGCCAGCACAGGATGAACAGGATGATCCACAAGAGAAAAGCAGCCATGGCAACCTCGTTTGTAGCAGGAGCCCCGCAGTCAGACCACTCGGCGACTGCTGGGTCGCCAGCCTCAATTTAATACTACGAGAGAGAGCGCGGAAATGTTTCCTCCACGACATACTCTTTAAGCCGCAGGCGTTTGGCGATGGACGCGGGCACTTCCGCTTCCAGCCGCATGTGTGAATCGTCGATTTCGGAGTGGAGGACGCGGCCCAGCGCATGAATCATGGCTAGCGTACGACCTTCGGACAGAGGCAACCTAACGGAAAGCGTTACGACCGGATCGGTGGGCATCTCGGCGTCAATGCGCCGCAGCAATTCCTCAATCCCTTCGCCCGTCAGGGCGGACACTAGCACCGGCGCTCCACCAGCGCCAGTGCATCTCTCTGCCCCGTTCGTTGCGGTTTTTCGTTCATCCGGAGGAAGCCGGTCCATCTTATTCAGAACGCGCAACCTGGGGCGGCCGTCGACACCAAGTTCGCGCAAGATCTTATGCACTTCCTCGTCGAGTTCGTCGTGGTGCGGATTGGAGATGTCGCTTACGTGCAATATCAAAGCGGCTTCCTGCACTTCTTCGAGAGTCGCGCGGAAAGCCGTAAGCAATCCCTTGGGCAAATCGCGGATGAATCCCACAGTATCGGAAACGAGCACGCGGCGGTTGGACGGAAGGCGCAGCGCGCGGATGGTGGGATCGAGCGTCGCGAACATCCTCGAAGAGACCAGCACTTCAGCGCGGCTCAGGGCATTGAACAGTGTGGATTTGCCCGCGTTGGTATAGCCCACCAGCGCTATTGTCCCGAGGGGGACGGCGTTACGCGCTTCACGCCGCAGCGCCCGCTGCTTGCGGACATCATCGATGCTGAGTCCAATCTTGCGGACGCGATCGCGAATGCGCCGCCGGTCGGTTTCGAGTTTCTTTTCACCGGGGCCGCGTACGCCGATGCGGCCAGCTCCGCCTCCCGCTCCGCCTGCGCCACCCGCGCCACTCTTGCCGCCGAGGCGCGACATCGCAGTTCCCTTTCCGGTCAGACGGGGCAGCATGTAATTCAATTGCGCCAGTTCAACCTGCAGCTGGCCTTCGCGGCTGCGCGCATGACGCGCGAAAATATCCAGAATCAATTGCGTGCGGTCGATCACCCGGCGTTCCGTCGCTTCTTCAATGTTGCGCTGCTGCACGGGAGAGAGGTTGCTGTCGAAAATGATGAGTGGGGCTTTGTGTGCCATGGCTTCGGCGCGAATTTCATCCAGCTTGCCGCGGCCCACAAGCGTAGCGGGATCCGCACTATCACGCATCTGGAAGACGGTTCCAGCAATCTCCGCTCCCGCGCTGCGCGCCAGTTCCACCAGTTCCAAAAGCGATTCGCGCCCCTGCTCGCCCGCGGGCATGCCGGGAAAACGAGGCGCACGCTTCCATCCCACACCTACGAGCAAGGCGCGCTCTGCGTTTGAGACTTGATGTTGCGTTTTCGTCACTTATATCGGCCGGGAGTCATCGTGCGGACTTACGCATTTCTAGCGGACCTTAACCCTAAATCCCATTATACGCTTCTCTCCCCAGCCCAGCACCTGTCACCGATCCCGGGGTCTAGCGAAGATAAGCGGCCGTTTTGCGATGGTGGTGGACCCGTGGGAAGATGAGTGCATGCGAAAACTAACTCTTGCAGCTGTAAGTCTCTTGACAACCGGAATGTTGCTGACGGCAGATGCCCAGGCGCAACAAACACCAGCGGCGAATACACCACAAGCTCCAGCAGCAAAAGCTGCAACGGCTCCCGCTGCTGGCGCCCAGAAGGCGCCTGCGGCGAAGACGGGAACAGCGGCGAAGCCAAGAACCCAGACTGCCCTTACCCTCAAAACGCAAAAAGACAAGGTGAGCTACGCGCTTGGAGCCAACTTGGGGATGAACCTGCACAAGCAGTCCGTGGAAGTTGACACTTCCATCGTGTTGCGAGGCTTGAAAGACGCTCTCGCAGGAGGAAAGTTGCTGTTGACGGATGACGAAGCGAAAACTGCGCTCACACAACTGCAGACTGACTTGCGCAACAAACAGATGGAAAAAATGAAAGAGGCGGCGGATCTGAATAAAAAAGCAGGCTCAGATTTTCTGGAGGCAAATAAGGCCAAGGAAGGAGTCGTCACGCTCCCGAGCGGCCTGCAATACAAGATTTTGACCGCTGGTACGGGGCCACAGCCTGGAGCGACCGACACTGTCTCTTGCAACTACCGCGGCACGCTTCTTGACGGTACGGAGTTTGACAGCTCCTACAAGCGCGGCCAGCCGGCTTCATTCCCGGTGACAGGCGTCATTAAAGGCTGGACGGAGGCCCTCCAGCTCATGCCCGTGGGATCAAAGTGGCAGCTCTTCATTCCCTCGGATTTGGCTTATGGCGATCGCGGCGCGGACCCGCGCTCGGGCATCGGCCCCGGCGCGACACTCGTCTTTGAAGTGGAACTGCTTTCCATACAGGACAAAGCCAAATCAGAAGTGGCGCCGAAATAGCGCAGCGGAAATACCGGGTTAGTTCCTCCGGGTCGATGAGCCGGACTAGCCGAACAATTTCTATGGCTATACGATTTCTGCTTGAAGCCACTCGATGACCCTGGCTTGCACTGCGGCCTCATCGCCAAATCCTGAAAGCCAGCGCACGCCCGGCTCTTTACGAAACCAGGTGAGCTGGCGTTTGGCATAGCGCCGCGTGGCCTGCTGAATTGCTTCCCGTGCTTCTTGCAGAGTAATCTCGCTTCGCAGCACCGCCCGCAGTTCCCGGTAGCCGATAAAATCAAATGGTTTCGAGTGCTCGCTCAGGCCGCTCTCCAGCAACGCCTGCACTTCGCGCATCCATCCGTGCGCAAGCATCGCATCGGTTCTTGCGTCGATGCGTTCGTTGAGTTTTTCCCGAAGCGGCATCAATCCGACTTTCAGAACGCGCCAGCCTTCCAGCGGAAGGCGGCCGGTTCGGTGCAATTCTGAGATGGGCTTACGTGCCAGAATACAGACTTCGACGGCACGAATGAGCTTCTGCTCGTCCGCAGGTGCAATTTTCCTTGCAGTTTCTGGGTCGATCCGCTTCAGGACGCGATGGAGATAGCCGGGCGGATGTTCTTCAACGCTCGCCCGCAACCGCTCGCGCAATTCTTGCGAGCGCTGCGGAACGTCTGCGAGACCTTCGAGCAGCGCGCGCAAATACAATCCCGTGCCGACGGTGAAGACCGGCAGGCGCATGCGTTTGCGCAAGTCTTCCAGAGTTTGCAAAGCCAACTGGCGGTAACGGCCTGCGGTCGCGTCTTCTTCCGAGCCAAGAACGTCGATCAGATGATGTGGAATGCCGCGGCGTTCGGAGAAGCCAGGCTTTGCGGTGCCGATATCGAAGCCGCGATAGAGCTGCGTGGAGTCGCAGGCCACAACTTCCCCACCGAGCCGCTCGGCAAGCTTGACGCCCAGCGCCGACTTTCCCGAAGCCGTCGGACCGACAATGGCAACGAGAGGCAAGAGCGTTTTAGTTTCGCTCATCGAAAGAGGAGATGCCGCGCGCGAACAAAAAGAAAGATAAGCACGAAAAGTGCGAGGAGGAGGCTGCCGAGTACGTGCTGGCGGGGAATTTTCATTGGTAAGCGGCTTCGATTGGCAAATTGTACAGGAAATAGAAGCGCAGCTCGATATATGGTCCGCTAAAGGCCGGCGGCAGCGGTTCAAACGGATTCGAAGAGCGAATGGCAGAAATGGCGGCGCGGTCGAGCGGTTCTTTGCCGGAACCGATGAGGCGCACGGGCTCGCCGTCCGGCACGCTGCCATTCTTCATTATGCGGAATTGCAGGGCCACGCGGCCGCGGTCGCCGAGCATCGCCGATTCCGGCATCACCGCATACCAATTCCGCCGCACGGCAGCGATCACGCGAGCCATGTAATCACTAAAATCAACACCCTGCGTGGGCGTAAGAATCTCATAGCCATTGCCGTAACTTCCGCCACCTCCTTGCGCGTCGCCTCCGCCGAGTGACCCGCCGGAGCGTGGCATTGGACCAATCACGGCGCCAGAACGGCCGCCCGCGGAGGGACTCTTCGCCGCGTCACGTAGGGTGTCCTGAAGCGAATGGCTGGTCGAGTTTTTCGGCAAAATCAGCCCGCGCTGCGGCTGCGGCGTATCCGGTGCTTCGAGTCTCAGCGCGGGCTTGGGCGCGTCCGTTTTGGGCGTTGGCGCGCTGGGCTGCGGCTCCGGTTGAACTGCGTTCTGCTTAGGCACGGGCGCGTTCGGCAACTCTTTCACCGGACGTTCCGGCCGAGGCGCGGGTGCAGGCGTTGGAATGATAGGCGGCGCAACTTCCCGCAAGACGCGCGGATCGACATGGACTCTGGGCACCGGTTGAACTGGACGAGTCGATGGCTTCAGCGACTCCAGTGCGCCGGGAGGAAGCAGCACTGTCATCTGCCTTTGCGCCAGCTCCATTTCGGCTTGGGTCGGCTCATGCGGCGGAAAGAGCTTCGATTGGAACAGCAGCGCGATGAACAGGAGGATGTGAAAAGCAATGGAAGAAAGCCGAGTAGCGAGTTGCCATTTGGCCTTCTCATCTCTCTGTTCGGAGACGATCAGTTGAACTTCCCCGGTGCTGAAAATGTCGGGGCCGACGAGATCCTCCGGAACATGCAGCGGGTGCGCGCTCATTTCCGGCGGTGCGGAGCCCACGGGCAAAACGATGCGCTCGTCCATATCCGTCGGTTGCACCGGCGTCGAGAGGTCTTCCTTGACGCCGTAGGCTTCACGATTGATATCGCGGGGCACAACCACCCGCGTCGCGATGGATTCGAGCGGGAGATTCGCGGGGATCGTCGAGTTCCCGTCAAGCTGCACGATGGGCAACATGCCGGGGACCAGCGTGCGCTCATCCATGGTGGTGGGACGGCGGCGCTGCGTCGGAGCGTCAATCGCCGCGGTTGGACGAGCATCGATCGGAACTAGAATGCGTGAAATCATCTGGTTTTGTCTTGTGTGGCGAATGTGCCTATTTGGACGCGCGCGGCGTGCTCTTGGATGCTTGCCATGACGCGGCTAGCCAATTCGAGCGCCGCGCGTCCTGCTATCCCGTTTGTGCGCGGCTCCTTGCGCGAGCGCACGGCATTGACGAACGCTTCTAGTTCTGCGTGCAAGGGCTCAACCGCGGGGGCATTCAGCTTTTCAAATCCAAACTCCGGCTGCGGGCCGTGCTTCTTAACGCCGATGCGCAGGGCATCGCGCCGCGCATAATCCAGCGAAATATACTCGTGCTGCTGGAAGAAGCGCATCTTGCGCACGCGCTCAGTGGAAACTCGGCTGGCGGTGATATTGGCTACCGCCCCTCCCGCAAATTCCAGGCGCGCATGGGCGATGTCCACTTTTTCCGTCAAAACCGGTATCCCCACGGCCTTGACTTCCGCAACGGGTTCGTTGACCAGCGCCAGCAGAATATCCAGATCGTGAATCATCAAATCGTAGATTACGTCCACGTCGAGGCTTCGCGTGGTAAAGACACCCAAACGATGCACTTCAAAAAACAGCGGCCGTTTCAGGATCGGCTCAACCGCAATTACGGCAGGATTGAAGCGTTCGACGTGGCCCACCTGCAGAATCCGCCCGTTTTTCCTCGCGGCATGGAGCAACGCGTCGGCTTCCGCGAGGTTCACGGCCATGGGCTTCTCAACAAGAGCGTCGAGCCCCATTTCCAGAAGCCGGCATCCTACCTCTGCGTGCGCAACCGTGGGGACGGCTACGCTCGCGGCATCCGCGCGGCCGCGCAATTCCTCGAGACTCTCAAAAACTTGCGTCTGAAATTCCGCCGCGACGGCCGCGGCGCGTTCTTGATTCTCGTCGAAGACTCCAACGAGTTCCGCGCCCTCGAGTTCCCTGTAAACTCGCGCGTGGTTGCGCCCGAATTCACCTGTACCGACGACGGCGACACGAATCCTCTTCGACTCTCCCGCCGCCGCGCTCATTCTTTGTTCATTCCCTTCGAAGCGTCAATGGGTTCCGGCACGCCAATAAGAGGGAACGCCTGAATCGCGATTCCCGCTCCGCCCGCCAATTCGATAAGTTTTGCCCGGTCAAAAAGAAGCGTCCGGCCGGCGTCCACCGCGAGAGCGGTCGCGCCGGCGCCTCTCATCTGTTCGATGGTGGGCAAACCGACCACGGGTACATCAAAGCGCATATCCTGGCCCGGCTTGCTAACCTTTACGACAACCAGCGGCTTGCCGTCGGTAATGCGAGCGGCGCGCGCGATGGTCTCATCGGTCCCTTCCATCGCTTCGACTGCCACACAAGCACGATCGCAGATGACAACAGTTTGTCCGATGTCCATGCTTGCGATTTGCCTGGCCACGCCGAGTCCATAAGCCATGTCTTCCGCTTCGTGCTCATTCGGCGCTCGCCGCGTGAGCACGCCGGGAGCTGGCACCAGCGGCTTCAGGAACAAAGTCGAATCCACTAGTTGAATGCCTTCGTCTTCCAGTATGCGAGCAACTGCACCGATCAGTGAATCCGTGTTCTTCCGCGGCAGCGAAAAGAGCAGTTTCGCCAGTTTCCAGTCCGGCCGGATGGCGCTGAAGATCTTGTTGTGCTTCACCTGCCCGGCCATGACTGCCTGTGTGACACCTTCCTGATGCATCAAGTCGATGGTCTTGCTCAACTCGCCGAGGCTTACCCAGTGCAACCGCTTGGTGATTTTTTCCAACTCCGCGGACGCTTCTTCCTTCACGGCGATCACCGCCATGTCGATTCCCTGGCTGCGCGCGCCTTCCAACACCAGGAACGGAAATCGCCCGTTACCCGCAATGAGTCCCCAGCCTGTCGTGTTGGTGTTCGCGTCGGGCATAGAATCAGCAGTCAGGAGCTACTTCACGATGCCGCGCTCGGCGCTTTCGATAAACTTGATCAGTTCCTGAACGTCAGTGGAATTGCCCAGCGTTTCCCGCATTTCGGCTAGCGCTTGCGAGGTATTCAGCTTCGAGCGCAAGAGCAAGCGATAGGCGCGCTTCAATGCCTGCAACCGCTCGGGCGAAAATCCTTTGCGCTCCAAGCCGATCGAATTGATGCCAAAGCTCTTTGTCTCGCGCTCGGTGACAATTTTGGAAAACGGCGGCACATCCTGGGTGATCACCGTTGATGCACCGATATAGGCGTAGCGGCCGATCCTGCAAAACTGGTGCACCGGGCAAAACGCGCCAATCGTCACGAAATCTTCCACTGTGACATGTCCAGCGAGAGTCGCTCCATTCACAAACAGGGTGTTGCTGCCGATCATGCAGTCATGCCCTACGTGCGAATATGCCAGAAAAAAATTCCCATCGCCCAATTTCGTCTTCGCGCCGCCTTTTAGCGTGCCTCGACTTACGGTGACGTATTCGCGGAAAATGTTGCCGTCACCTGCGACTAGCTCCGTGCGTTCGCCGCGAAATGTATAATCCTGTGGATCGCCGCCGATCGCGCTGAACGAATAAAACACATTGTTCCTGCCGAACTTCGAAGGGCCTCCAACCGTCGCGTGGGCGTGCAACACGCAGTCGTCGCCTAATTCCACCTCCTCGCCAACCACTGCGTACGCGTCGATCTTTACGCCCTCACCAAGCTTTGCGCTCGCCGCCACGACGGCCTGAGGATGAATTTCGCGCTTCTTCATTTCGCTGATTCTTCAGCCTTTGGGGGCAGCTCGCGGTCAATCATCTTGCACATCACCGTGCCTTCTGCAGCCAATTGCCCATTGACCGTTGCCTTGCCTTCCAGCTTGCAGAAGTCACCGCGCCAGTTGAGGACGTTGACTTCGATGCGCAGTTGATCGCCAGGCACGACGGGACGCCTGAATCGCGCGCCATCGACAGCCACAAAATAAAGAAGTTTCTTGTCGCGGTCGGGGATATCCATCAACAACAAAAGTCCACCTGTCTGCGCCACCGCCTCAAGTATCAGGACGCCCGGCATCACGGGCTTTCCGGGAAAATGTCCCTGAAAGTAGTACTCGTTGATCGAAACATTCTTGATGCCCACAATGCGCTTGAGGCGTTCCACCTCGACGATCGCGTCCACCATCAGAAATGGGTAGCGATGCGGCAGCAGCTTCTGAATTTCCACCACGTCCAGTATCATTCGCGCTCTCCGTCGCCGCAGACCACTTCAGCGGTGCCTGGCCCTTCCCTTGCAAACTTCCGATTATATGCGAACCCCCGCCCTACGCGATACGCGCTCTTGTCGGTGGCCTTAGTCCCTTGCTCTAAGCAAGGACAACAGCCGGGCCGCGTGTGTTTTTCTTAGTCCGGATGAATTTGCCTGATTGCTCTGTCCGCGCCGCATTGATAGCATCTCTGCGCCATGGCGGATTCCCCTTCTCCCAAGAAGTTCTTGGAACACTTAAAGCCGCGCTTGCCCCAGATGCTCGAGACGTTGCACCGGTTCGTGACCGTTGAGTCGCCCAGTCTGGAAAAGGCCGCCGCCGATCGTTGCTGCGCCGTCATTGCCGATGAATGGAAGAAGACTGGCGCACGCGTGGAGCGTATCGCGCAGAAGCATCGCGGCGATCTTGTCCGCATCGCTCATGCGCCAACGAAATCTCGTCCCTCGGGCCAACTCCTGGTTCTTGGCCACTACGATACGGTTTACCCCACCGGAACACTAGCCAGGATGCCTTTCCGCGTGAAAGGCGGCAAGGCGTACGGCCCGGGAACCTTCGACATGAAGGCCGGAATCGTCCAAGCGCTTTTCGCGCTGCTAGCGCTCCGGCAAGCGGAAACGTCCCTTCGCAAACGCCTCGTCTTCCTATGGACTTCGGACGAGGAAATCGGCAGCGAAGCTTCCCGCAAGATCTTCGAAACGGAAGCACGCCGCAGCGATGCCGTTTTCGTCCTCGAACCTTCCTTCGGCCCGCACGGCCTCCTGAAAACGGCGCGCAAAGGAGTCGGTGAAGCTGAATTGATCGTGCATGGCCGCGCCTCGCACACGGGTCTCGCACCGCAAGAAGGCATCAACGCCATTCACGAACTGGCGCGGCAACTCGCGCGCATCGAAAAATGGAACGATCCTCGTCGCGGCGTGACCATCAACGCCGGCCTCATCGAGGGCGGCACGCGCACAAACGTAATTCCGGAACGCGCCCGCGCCGTTCTCGATCTTCGTGCGCTTCGTGTTTCCGACATGCATAGCCTGGAGGAACGCCTGCGCGACCTACGCCCGTTTGAAAGCGGCGCCCGGCTGGAGATCGCCGGCGGCTTCGACCGCCCGCCGCTCGAGGGCAAAATGAGCGCGTCGCTCTTTGCACGCGCACAATTGCTCGCAAATCAAATGAATCTCTCCCTGGGCGAATGCACCGTGGGTGGTGGCTCCGACGGAAATTTCACCGCCGCGCTCGGCATCCCCACTCTCGACGGCCTCGGCGCCGTCGGCGACGGCGCCCATTCCACGCGCGAGCACATCATCATCAACACCATGCCCCAACGCGCCGCTCTCTTGGCAGCACTGCTTGCCACGACTAATCTCTCTTGAACCACGAATGACAATCAACAATGTGGAGGAAAGGGGGAGTAACTGCCCGCGAGAATTGGCTTACTTCCCGTAAGTTTTTCGAAGGTATTCCGCCGTGGATTGCATCAAATCGTTGTAATCGCTGTGCAGCACCTCCTTTAGCGCCGCTTCGGTAGCCATCCCTGCCCCGATGCGGTCGAGGATTCGCTCTATATCGCCCATCCCGTCGGCCTGCACAATGTATTCGGTGTTCGCGAGCGCCCAGGCATACGCATACCGCGCCGTGTTCCCGCTCATGCTCATCCATGACCCTTCCAGACCGCCGAGCGGAATCGCGTGACCAGCGCTATAAATCTGTTGCAGCACCGCCGCATCTTCTCCGCTGCGCTGGCCCTCCATCCATTGCGCCAATCCTTCCTGAATCCACGTGGGCGCGCGAATGGCGCAGCTTGCTTTCAGCCCCATGCAAGCGCTGAGCGTCTTCTGGGCAATGAAGCTGTGCGTGAGCTCATGTTTCAGGACGCGCGAGAATTCCCCGTCCACGCTCTCCAGTCCCTGGACCGGCACGCGGATGCGTCCATCATTCAGCGCTCCCGCCCACGACGGCGCCTTGGTGATGTCGCTGAACGCCTCCTGCGTGTAGAGAATCACGCCGATCGCTTCCGGCGGCGTAAAGTTCAGTTCGGATTCGATCGCCGAAAAGTGCCGCTCCAACGTTCGCAGCACGTCTCGCGCCAGCGCCGGCGCGGCCGCGCCGCTGTAGCGCAGTTTGAAGTGGCTGCTTTCATTTTCCTTGTAACTTTCCTCTTCCTTCTTATCGGCGATGGCTTTGTCCAGCGCGCCCTGCACTTCCTTATCCGGCCGCATCGCCAGCGCGCGCTTCCACTCCGCAACCGCCTCGTTCAATTTGTTCAAGCCGTAATAGGCCCATCCTTCCAGCTTCGGCACATCGGGGTTGTCCGGCGCAAAACGCCGCGCTCGCTCCAGGTATTCCAATGACTCCTTGAATTCGCTCCGCTTCAGAAGGAGGTAGCCCACGTTCATCAGCAGCACCGGCTCTTCCGGCAAGTAGGTCAACGCCGTCCGCGCATCAGTGAGCGCATGCTCCATGTCGCCATGGGCCAATTCGAAATTCGCCGCCAGATGATGCCCCAGCGCTGCATTGTGGTTGGCCTGCCGCTCGCCCGAGCGCGCCGCGCTTTCCAGCTTCGCAATGTATCCCCGGTCGATCGCCCCGTCGTGTACTGAGCCGCGTTCAACCTCGGGGAGCGCACCGCTTGATTCCATGGCCGGTGGAGCGATCCTCAAATTGGCGGCATCGGCTGCTAACGATCCGGCCATTGGCATCGCCTCACCCTTCTCAATATGATCGACGATGGATTTCGGCAGGCTCAATTCGCCGGCTGGGGTCAGATACCTTACCTTGTCGCCTTCTTCAACGGCGCTCAGAGCGATGATGCGCCGCCCATTCTTGAGGACAATCGTATCCGCGGCTGCCCGGCCACTCAGGAAAAGGAGCGCGGCGCCTAGTAAGACTGTCCGAATTCGGCGGCCTGAAATCATTTGCGGTATCTTCCTATCGTAATCCGCGGCCGCAAGTCTGTGCGGTCCGCCTTGTTCCCCCATGCCGAATGTGACTACACTTTAAGTATGAGGGTGGGGGTTACCTTTTTCGCGGTGTGGTTTCTCCTGGCACCGGCAGTTTTTCCAGCAACGGAACAGTCACCTCATGAATTGTATGATGCGATCAGGGCGCTGCGCGTCGATCCCGCCAATGCTTATCGCGTCACTCCGGCAAATCACATCCAACTCCGCCGCGGCGATGCCGTGCTTTCCTTCGAAGAGGGGACGCTCGCCTTTTTCTTCCCGCTCGATGGGCAGATTACCGGCGCCGTCTTTTCCGGGCGCGGTCACATTCTGGCGGCTCCGCGTGATCCTGTCGAAAAGCAACAGATGGGGCGTTTTCTTGGCGCTCCCGTCCTCGATCAGGAATTCATCAACGGTTATCTCCGCTTCACGGACGACACCGCCGGCGAATTTCTCCACCAATTCCGCGCCGGCAGTCTTGCGGCTCAGACGGATACCTTCGTCGCGGCGCAATGGGATTCCGCAGTAATTCAACTCAATTCCAGCTATACCCTTCGCATTCTCTTTGATCGCCTCTCGCCCCACCCCAAGCCTTGCTTCTACGCCGAGCTGGAAGGCGCCGTGACCGGTCCGTTTGTTGTCGTGCTTGACGCGCAGCGGGACGAGCAATTTCTTCTCGGTCAGATGCACAAGGCCGGCGGCAAATCATATTATGATGTCTGGACCTCGCATCGACTTCCGGACTCTCCCGCTCTACCCGCCACATTTCGAGCCTTGCATTACTCCATCGAGACGACGATTTCTCCCGGCAATTCGCTGGATGCCACCGCCACGGTGCTTCTGCGCGCGGAATCCGGAACGGAGCGTGTTCTCGCTTTCCAGCTTTCTCGGGATCTGTCCATCGACAGCGTCACCGGCGAACACGGTGAACCTCTCGCCTTTTTTCAAAATGAAGGCATGAGCCTCCAGGAGCGCAGCGCGCGCGGCAGCGACTCCTTGCAGGTCGTTCTTCCGCAATCTCCAGCTCAGAACCAGGAATTTACTCTTCATTTTCATTACCGCGGTAACGTTATTCAGGACGCGGGAAACGGGGTCTTGTTTGTCGGCGCAAGAGAGAGCTGGTACCCCCACTTTGGAGATAGCGCCGAATTTTCTTCCTATGACTTCCTCCTGCGCTGGCCGCGCAAACTTCGTTTGATTGCCACTGGCTCCAAACTCGAAGAGCACGAAGAAGGCGATTTTCGCGTCGGGCACTGGAAGACGGAGAAGCCCATGTCCGTCGCAGGCTTCAATCTCGGCGAATACGCCTCGGCTTCGGTCGCTTCCGGATCGCGTTCCATCGATGTCTATGCCAATCGCGAACTCGAAGAAAATCTGCGCAGGCGTCTGGCCTCACAAGATATGGATCCCCTGGCCGTGCCCTCCGGCCGATTCGGTTCTGCCGCGGCCGCGACCGCGGGACACTCGGTTGCGTCGCCTCCTCCCGCTCCCAGCCCGGCGGACGCGCTCAAACAACTTGGCAAGGAGATCGATTCTTCGATCCGCTTTTATGAAACATTCAGCGGTCCTTTTCCTTTCCATAACCTCAGCGTTTCGCAGATTCCCGGGACCTTTGGGCAGGGCTGGCCCGGCCTGCTTTACGTTCCTACCTATTCCTTCTTGCGTCCGGAGGCCCAGCAGCGCGCAGGGCTGAGCACCGCCGGCCAGGAGCACTTCACCGAGCTGGTTCCTTACCACGAAGTCGCGCATCAGTGGTGGGGCAACATCGTCACCTGGTCGAGCTACCGCGACCAGTGGATTGACGAAGCCATCGCGAATTATCTCGCCTTGCTCTTCGCCGACACCAAGAAGAACCCGGACCAAACCCTGCACGTCTGGCTAGCGCGCTATCGCCAGCAGCTCGTTGAGAAATTGCCGGGTACCACCGAAGCGCCAGGAGACATCGGTGCGCTCATCCTGGGCACACGCCTCAATTCCTCGAAGTCTCCCGCCGCTTACGAAGAAATCGTCTACAGCAAGGGTTCTTGGATCATACACATGCTACGGGAAATGCTGCGCCAGCCCGGCGCCAAAAACCCCGATGCGCGATTCACCGCGCTTCTGCAAACGCTCGTGAAAAAATATGCTTACCGCGCGCTCTCCACCGATGACTTGCAGCACGAAGTCGAAGCCGTCATGACGCCCGGCATGGACCTCGAAGGCGGGCGTTCCATGGAATGGTTTTTCGAAGAGTGGGTGCGCGGCACGGGGATTCCTCACTATCGCGTGGAATTCACAGCTCACCGCATGGAAAAAGGCTTTCGGATTGACGGGAAGCTCTTTCAGACCGGCGTCTCGCGATCCTTTATCGCCCGAGTTCCGCTCTACGACGCTGGTGCCGGGCACGGCACGCTTCTTGCCGCTGTTGTAGCAGCAGGCCCGGAAACATCGTTCCACTTAATCGTTCCGAATCCACCTCACAAAATTGTCGTCGATCCCCAGATGACGCTGCTCCGCACTTCGGAGTGAAAAAACATCACCTTTGTGTGGATCACGGGCGCCCGTCGCCGTTCTTGCGATTCGACTTAATCTTCCTCGTAGTTTTTCAGGACGGATTCAGGACCGTTGTTTTGAATTTCAAGGCACAACTTTCTTGTACTGATCGAACAGCAACTCTCGTTCGAGTAGCGGGCTCTCCAAATTGAGCTCTGCCTTTCCGTCCTCCCCAAGAACATAGGCGTAACCTTTGGGATCGCGGGGAATTCCGCGAATCAAGCCTGCCTGGACCAAATCGCTCATTCGCGCCGGCCGTTTGCCGTACCGTTTCACATATTCATTGGCAAACGCATCGAGCTGCTTGCAGTCTTCTTTCACTTTGAGCAATTCCAGATGGCGCAGAGCATTCACCTTGACCTGGGGATCGGCTGTCGAATCATAGATGTCTTTCCAGAGGAACAACGAGGTCTCGTACGACTCTCCCTCCGCGGCAATTCTGGCCGCCATGATTTTCATCCAGATTAGCGCATTTGGTTTCTTGCTTCCTTCCAAGAAAGCCTCCGATGCCTTCGGGTAATCCTTCAGGTCGAAGTAGTAGACGAAGCCCAGGTCTTCGTAAAGGCGCCAGTAGTCGGGATTCGCTTGGATGCCGCGTTGGATCAGTTGCACTGCCAGATCCGGCCTGCCTGCGCCCGATGGAGCTGCCTGACTGAGAAATATCGCTCCAAAGCGGTAGGAAATAACCAGATTTGGATCGAGTGTCGTGGTGATATCGAGAAGCGGCCAGAGCAGCTCGAGATTCGCCTGGCCTCGCACGTGTTTATTCCCGTAGAACTGCACCACGCGCGTCCAGTAAATATCCGCCAGGAGCGGCGCGTACTCGAGGCTCACGGCTTTTACGAGCTTTCCTGATCGCAGCAAGACATCGTCGCGTTCCTCGCTTATCGATACGCGCTGCGCGTCAATGCGGTGCTGAAGCCGCCAAATACTTGTAAATCCTAGTGGCAGGACCAGTAACAGCAGCCGCGCGATGGGATTTTGCGATTTCATTTCAGATTGCGCCGAGAAAAAACAGCGGCGGCCGCCGTCAATACGATCGCGCAATAAACGACCGTGTACAGCGTGTTCTGCAGGATCAATGCGCCGGGAACCGCTCGTCCGTGCGCGGCCATGCCCATCACGTTGAAATTCTCAAAATTCGGAAGCAGATAGGAGAGCCCTTTCGTGAAGCTGGACATTGCCGGACTCATCACCTCCAAAGGCATATCGCGCAGTTCCTGCACGTACAAACCTACAATGTATAGTCCCACCGTGAACAAAATCGCCAGCAACGGCGTCGTGAAGCAGGAAAATAGCAACGCCAGCGCAACCACCAGAGCAAGCTTCAGGAGAATGAAATACACGGCCACGAGGACCACCGCGTCGCTTCTCTGGAGCGAGTGCCTTACATAGAGCATCACCAGCAGCAGCCCCAGCGCCATCGCCGCTGTGTTTACTGCCAGCGTCAGCACCAGCCCGCCGAATTTGCCGAGCAGGAATTCCCATCGCCGGACCGGCTTGGCCAGCAGCGCGTAGAGCGTGCATTTGTCCATTTCTTTGGACACCAGCGCGACGCCAATGAAGACTGAAATCAGCAGCCCGATCACCGAAATCGCGCTCAGGCCCAGGGTCACGATGACTATCTCCTCGATCCCAATCGAAATCTGTCCCACGACGATCGCTGCCGCCATCATCAGCAGCGCGAAAAGCACCATGCTATAAAGCACGCGGTCGCGTACTGCTTCGCGAAACGTATTCAATGCCACTACGCCGGCGCGCCTCATTTCCCTCTCACCTCCACTGCCGATGCCTGCGCTCTGTCGACCTCCACCAGGTTCATAAAAAATTCCTCAAGCGTCGCTTTTACTTGTGACACCGAGAGGATGCGCGCGCCGGCTCCCCGCAATTGTTCGATCGCTGCGTACAGCTCTTCCTCTGCCACCTGCAGACGGTAACGGTCGCCCGTGCGTTCCGCCTTGGACAGTAGCGGCGCATTGCTCGTCCCCTTTTGCTCAAAGAGAATCTCCATTCCCTGCGTTTTCATGTCCACGAGTGTGCCCGGTGCGCCGACACCGCGGAGCTTCCCTCCGACAATCACGCCCACGCGGTCGCACAACATCTCCGCGTCGGAAAGGATGTGTGTGGAGAACATCACCGTCTTGCCCTCCCGTTTAAGCTCCAGAATAATGTCGCGCAGTTCGCGCCTGCCGACCGGGTCCAGCCCCGACATCGGCTCATCCAGAATTACGACTTTTGGATCGTGCAGGATCGCCTGCGCCAGCCCCACGCGCTGCAGCATTCCTTTCGAGTACTTGCGAAGCTGAATTTTCCTCGCGGTTTCGAGCCCCACCTTCTTCAGTATCCGCTGCACGCGCTCCTTCCGGTCCGCCGCCGTCAAGTCGTGAAAACGTGCAAAATAGTCGAGCACTTCCGTTGCGGTCAGGTAGTCGTAGAAGTAGGGCTGCTCGGGCAGATAACCTATGTCTCGGTGCATTTCCACATCGCTGATGGGCTTGCCGAGGATTCGCGCGCTCCCCGCCGTCGGGAATATCAGCCTCATCAGCAGCTTGATGGTGGTCGATTTACCGGCCCCGTTCGGGCCGATAAAGCCAAACACTTCGCCCGTCTCCACCTGCATGCTCAGCCCTTCGAGCGATGTTTTTTTCTTTAGGTGAAGAAACCCGAAGGGATATTCCTTGGTCAAATTTTCAATCTCAATCGCTGGACCTGGCATATATTTATTGTTGGCAAGTCGGGGGTGACCGTCAATCCCGCAGATTCAAGAATGTGCACGGAGAGAAAATACAACGGTGGCAACACTCAGATCAGACCGCCCGAAATCAGGAGTCGCCGCGCGCGTGCCCTATCTGCACCAGCTCTTCTTGCGGGGTTGCCGGAGGCGTCATCACCATTGGCTTCAGGTTCTGCGGGTCGCGCCAGTTATCTAGGATCCCCACCTGCTGCACGCACGAAACCGTGCACCGTGGCGCACAAAACTTCTTGGTCGAGTACTCCCGGTGGCGCATTTCCGGCGTGTACTGCGCCAGCGGAATCCCCGGATACCCCCTCTGCTGCGAACACCAGTGCACCAGCCCATCCTCGCAGATATAGAGGTATCGCGACCCCGAGCGGCATCGCCAGTTGTGTTCCTTCCCGCGCGCCACATTGTGCTGAAATTCGTTGAATCGCGAGAACGACCGTTTCCCCAGCTCCATCACTTCTTCGAATATTTCCTGTTCGTGTGGCCCCAGCGGCTTCAATTGCCCGTTGTTGTCGTGAATGATCCCCACCGTGCTCGTAAAGCCCAACTCCACGGCCCGGTGCGCGATCTTCAGCGCATCCTCGGGATCTTTCACCCCGCTCCCCAGCACCGAGTTGATGTTGACCTGAAACACGGCGTACTGCGACAGCATCACCAGCCGCCCGTCCAGCGTTTTCAAGCTCTTCTTGGAAACTTCGTCCGGCACCACGTTATCAATGCTGATCTGCAGATGCTCTAGCCCCGCCTGGTTCAACCGCTCAATGCGTTCCTTATTCAGATAGAACCCGTTCGTAATCAGGCCGGCGATCATGCCCCGCCGCCGCATGTGCCGGATCACCTCATCCAGCTCCGGATGCATCAACGGCTCACCTCCGCTGATCGTAATGATCGAAGTCCCCATGTCCGCCAGCAAATCCAGCCGCTTTTTCATCTCCTCCAGCGGAACCGGCTTCGAGAAATCATCAAACTCGTTGCAGTACGTACACGCCAGGTTGCATTGCCGCATGGGGATGATGTGCACCAGAATGGGATGCTTCGTCGAAACGAGCGCCTTCCCAATCATCTTCAGCTCGCGCATACGCGTGTGAAAAAAGCGCCCCGCGCGCCTAAGCGACACCTTCAGCGAAGCCTGCGATTTCCCGTACTTCTTATTCATGAGTCTTTGGGCTTCCCCTACTCGTTTATTATACACAATGCCCAGCTTCCTCCTCGCTCGTGCGTCTCGGACGTTACGGGACCAATTTCCGATGTGTCAGCTTCCTATGCGTTGGCACCCTGAGACTTCCAGGCCGCTCTCCCCTGGGAGATGCTCGCAGACCGGCCCGCCCGGCAATTGGATAAGCTAGGCCATTGTCTGCGGCATTGCTCGGGTGTATCTTGGTTTCCCGGCCAACTATTTTTCTAGCGATATATGAGTGCCATGCGAAACCCTGCCTGCCCGCTGGCTTGGCCTGTTTGTAGTCCATAGCCGCCTGACTGGGGAGACCATTGCCATGAAAGCTCTCGCCGGAATTTCGCTGCGCTTGCTGGTGTTCACTCTTCTCGCTTTGATTGCTGGGACGTTGTTCATTGAGGAGCATTCTCCGCTCAAGACCGGCACCAATCGCCTCCAGTCCGCGGGCCCATCGAGCCCTGTTTATGCCTCACCAAGCCAGGTCAAGCTCGTGGACCTCATCCCCGCCAGCCTCAGCGGCGAAAGCAATCAAGATAGCGAGCCTTTCCTCGCCATCCAAACAGCCAACCCACAGGTTATGGTCGCTTCGGCATTCACTCCCAATCCGGTTTCGAGCAGCGGCAACGCCCCCGTCTATGTTTCCCAGGACGGTGGCAATAGCTGGGTCCTGAACGCCATCACTCCCGTTCAGCGGATGACTTGCGACATCACACATGCCATGCCTACTGGCGAGAACCATCCGCGCGGCGACCTCCACGCCGGCACGCTGGCTTGCGCCGCATCCATCACCCTCGACGAGTCTGAATCAACCGACGTCTCATCCAGTTCCGTAATGAACGTGCAGTCTACTCGCGTCAACGTGGACCAGCCCTTCGTCCGGGCTCTGGGCTTTTCCAATGCCGACCACATCTATGTCGGCGTCAACGATTTCAATCAGCCCAACGGCCACACCGCTACTTTGGACGTCTCGCTGGACGGTGGCGCAACTTACAAATCCTTCTCCATCGAGGCCCGCAATACCGCAGGACAGGATGGCCCATCCGTTCGTCCGGCGGTCGCCGCCGACAATACCGTCTACGCAGCCTTTTTCGGCTGGCGCAAATTTGACGGCAAAACCGCCACTAGCGACATCGTAGTCGTACGTGACGATGCCGGAGGCGCGGGCCCCAATCCTTTCCAGGCGCTCAGAGACCCGTCCGATAAACTTCCGGGCCGCCTCGTCGTCAAGCGCACCTCCATCCCGTGGTCCAATGCTTCCACACTCGGTCAGGAACGGATCGGTTCCACTCTTTCTATCGCTGTCGATCCCAATCACAGCTCTACGGTCTACCTGGGTTGGGCGGATCGCGGGCGCAAAGGCGATATTTATACTCTCCATGTACGCCGCTCTACGGACCGCGGCATGACCTGGTCTAAGGCGGACCTGCCCCACACCACGATCAGCAACGCCACGAACATCGCGCTGGCCGTAGCCAACAATGGTGCCGCCGGTCTTCTCTACCAGCAACTTTCCGGCGGCCGGTGGGTTACACACATTGTGCAATCGCACGATGGCTTGGTAACCGTTCAGGACCTCACTCTCGCAACTGTCCCGGCGAATACACCTGTGCAGCAGTTCTTGCCCTACTTAGGGGACTACGACTATCTACTTTCCGTTGGGAATGAGTTCCGAGGCGTTTTTTCCGCCAACAACTCACCGGACCTCTCCAATTTCCCGCAAGGCGTAACGTACCAGCGCGCCGCGGACTTCCGCACCAAGACCCTTACGGATGGCTCAGGCAATCCCGTGGCTGTTTCCATCGATCCATTTTATTTTAGCGTTCCGGTGATACCTTGAAGCGCTTTCCCGCCGTCGCACGGAACAAGGAGAGACGCACATGAGTACTTCGTCGAGCTTCTTTGCCGGCATCCTCGGGGCTGCCATGCTTGCGTCTTCCATCGCCGCCTACCCGCAAGGGCAGAACAACCAGGCTGCTCTCGCCAAGCAATCAAGCATCGTCTTTTCGGGCACGGTCAGCCAGCTTGGCGCAACCTCCTTTGCCGGCGTCCCGCAATCGCCGAACACGATCGTCGTTCGCGTGGACTCCGTCCTGAAAAAGCCCCCGGCCATTTCGCTCAAAAAGGGCGACAACGTCACCGTCGAACTGAAGGACCCGTCCGCTTTCCAGCAAGGCACTCAAGCAACGTTCTACACGGAAGGCTGGATCTTTGGCTCAGGAGTGGCGGTTAAGGAATTGGGCCACGAGCTCAACCCGGCCGGCGGGGCTCCTGCCTCCGGAGGCGCAGCAGGCGAAGCCGCGCTTGCCCAGATTCAAAAGCAGGTCAGCGATCAAGATCTCCAAAACCGCATCGCGTCGTCTGAGTTGGTTGTCATCGGCCGCGTCACGGATGTCCACCGCTGGAGCATCCCTAAATCTGCCGCCTCGCGTTATCACACCTCGGAACACAGCGCGGACTGGCACGAAGCTGTTCTCCAAATCGACTCAGTGCTCAAGGGAACAAAACCCAAAAAGGGCAAGATGGTCGTACGCTTTCCACTCTCCAGGGATGTCGCCTGGGTCGACTCTCCCAAGTTCCAGAAGCAGCAGCAGGGGGTTTTCTTCCTCAAAAAGGATCAGGTTTCCGGCGATCCCAAAGCCTCCCTGGGAGGCTACCAGGTGGACGTTTACACTTGCCTGAAACCCGGCGATTGGCTCCCCCTGTCCGAACAAGCGCGCGTTCGCTCTCTCCTAAAAAACTAACAAGCGTGCGGACTTGGAGGTAACTCCGTGCCCCAGAACGCGCGCCGGCCGAAGTGCGCAATTTCCTGAATCCTGTCCCGCGAATCTTTGGGCCTTGCCAGGCGGCTCTACCGTACGGAATCCGCAACTAAGCTGTTATCGGCGCCAGCCGCATACTAACCATCTCTGGTTCTCCGTCGTCATATCCTCCAAAGGTCGACGAAGGCGAACCGGTTGCCATGCGAGGTGCCCATGCAATCTCTGGTGTCCGATCTGCGCTATGCTGCCCGCGAACTACGCAAGCGGCCGGGCTTCACGCTGACCGCCGTTCTCTCCCTGGCCCTCGGCATCGGCGCCACCAGCGCCGTCTTCAGCGTCATCTACGCCGTCCTCATTGACCCGTTCCCCTACCCCGGCTCCGATCGCATTGTGGAACTGCGGCTCGTGGACAAATCCGGCAGCGATCGCTTCGCTGGCCCCAACGGCCAACAAGCAGACCAGCTTCGCCAGGCGAAATCGGTCGAAGACGTCACACTGATGGATTGGTGGAACCTGACCACCACGGACGGCGACCTCCCCGAAGACGTGCAGGCGATGTACATCGACCCGAATGCCCCGAATCACTGGGGCATCCGCGCGCTGATGGGACGCTGGCTGATTCCCTCGGACGCGCCGCCGGGACAAACGCCGCAGCCCGTCGTGGTGCTAACCTACCATTTCTGGCAGCGCTATTTTATGGGCGACCCCACCGTGATCGGGCGCACCATTCAGCTTGTCCACAAGCCATATCAGATCGTTGGCGTGATGCCGCCGCGCTTCAAATGGGGCGACCCGGACATGTACGTGCCGCTAAAAGTCACTCAGGATCCGAACATCCGCTACGCGGCTTCCATCAAGCTCCGGCCAGGCGTGAACGCGGAGCAAGCCAGCGCGGAACTCCAGCCCCTCGTGGAAGAGTTCGCGAAGCAGGCACCCACGCAATATCCGGACAAGTTCAAAGTCAAGCTGCGCAGCATCGTGGAGGTGTACGCGCGGCCGCTGGGGCCCACACTTTATTTGCTGCTGGGCGCGGTCGCGTCACTGCTGCTGATTGGCTGCGCGAACGTCTCCATTTTGCTTCTGGCGCGAGGCACGGAGCGACAGCACGAACTTGCCGTGCGTGCCGCCATCGGAGCCGACCGCCTCCGCATCATCCGCCAGTTGCTCACGGAGTCGCTCGGCATCGCGACAACTGGCGCCGCACTGGGCATTCTCCTGGCTTGGCGAGGGCTGTCGTTCCTCGCATCGCGCCTGCCGGAAAATTCGTTTCCCGCCGAATCCGTCATCAAGATGAATATTCCGGTACTACTCTTCAGCGTTGGCTTGGCGTTTGCCACAGCCACTATTTTTGGACTCTGGCCGGCGCTGCAGCTCTCGCGGCCGGAGATCGCGCGGCTGATGCAGACCAGCTCGCGCCGCGTGGCCGGAAGCGTCGGAGCGAGGCGCAGCCACGGCGCGATGGTGGGCGCTCAAGTTGCGCTGACACTTCTCATGCTCACCGCGGCTGGTGCCGCGGGCAAAGGCTTTCTCCGCCTCGTGCATGCGGATCTCGGCTACGACCCGCACAATGCCATGTCCGTCCCCATTCCTGTGCACGAAAACACGCACGTGACCTGGAAAGACCGCGCCGAATATTTCGAGCAACTCCGCGCCAAAATTGCTGCGATGCCCCAGGTTTTGGCCGCAGGCATCTCGACCAATGCGACACCGCCCTCGAGCGGCTGGCGCCAGAACATTGAAATTATGGGCAGCACGGCCTCGGAGAAACCTGAAGTGCGCGTGAATTTCGTCAGCCCGGAGTATTTCCCGCTACTGAAGATTCCGCTCGCGCAAGGGCGCCTTTGGGATCATGCCGAAACCATGCGCGGCGCCTCACTTGCAGTCATCAACCAAACCATGGCGCGCCAGTTCTGGCCCAACGGCGACGCCATTGGCCATCAGGTCCGCATACCTTCGCTGAAGGACCAGCCGCCCTATCAGCGTGCGGTTCCCGGAAGCGATGGCTGGCTACAAATTATCGGTATTGTTACCGACGTGCGTGACGATGGCCTGCGAAACCCCGTCAAGCCTGGGGTCTATGTTCCTTTTACAACGCAGATGTGGATGTTTACCCAAATTCTCGTTCGCACACGCGTCCCACCGCTTTCTCTGTTACACGATATTCGCGCGCAAATTGTGCAAATTGATCCGGAACAGCAGACCATGCGCGTCCGTGACCTCGATCAGTGGATTACCGGCCAGAAGGAGTATGCGCAGCAGCGACTCGTCGCAACCCTATTTGGAATTTTCTCGATTTTGGCGCTGGTGCTCGCCACCGTGGGGCTCTACAGCGTCGTCTCCTACGGCGTTGCCACTCGCACCAACGAATTCGGCATCCGCATGGCCCTCGGCGCAAAAGCCACTGACGTCTTTCGGATCGTCCTGTCCTCAACGGCCATGAATGTAGGCGGCGGGCTTGCAGTGGGTCTCCTGCTCAGCATCGCCTTCGACAAACTCTCCACAAGGTGGGTGATGGAAAGTTCGCGCGACCCGCTCATCCTGATCGGCGTAACGCTGTTGCTCGTCCTCGCCGCCGCGCTGGCCTGTTTCGTCCCCGCTCGCCGCGCGGCTTCCGTCGATCCCATGGAAGCCCTGCGCTACGAATAGCCAGCATTCTCCCAGCGCACTCTGCGCGCCGAGGACGCTATTCTCTACAGTGGTTTCGGGTGCGCCGCCATCGCCTCGCGATACGCTGCCAGATTGCTCTTGTCCACCACTGCCGTGCCGGTATCCACCCAGCTCGGTAACGGCGGCGCTGGCGCCGTGCGCCAGTCCTTGAACTCCTTCACCGCGTTGTGGTGCAAGTCGTCCAGGAATTTCAGCCCGTAGTAGCTCATCACATACGGCTTCTGCGCGATCGTTGACGCAATCGCCCCTCTCTCGATCAAGTCCAGCGTCTTCGGATCCTTGTCGAACGCCACGATCGGCAACTTCCCCACCAGATCAAAGCGGTTCAGCGCATCCGCCGCACCGGGACCTCCTGTCGCCTCCAGGCAAATGATCCCGTCTATTTTTTCTTTCTTCAGGATCAAATCGGAAATCTGGTCGAACGCACTCCGCCAATCCCCTTTGTCATCCAGGATCTTCGTCAGCTTCAGCGTCGGAAAATTTTTCAGCGCGTCCGCTACCCCCGCCAATCGATCGTCCAGGTTGCGCTGCCCTGGTATGGTAATCACCACAATGTTTCCTTTCGGGGCCAGCGCCGCCATCCGTTTCACGCTTTCTTTGCCCGCCCGCACGTTGTCCGTTCCGATGTACAGCACTCTCCTGGACTCCGGCACATCCGAATCCACACAAATCACCGGAACTCCCGCCAGGATCGCTTTATCAATGTCAGCCCTGAAAAAGTCGGTTCGCGCGGCGGAGAGGCAGATTCCCGCGGGCTGCTTGTCCACAAGGTCCCGGAACATCGTTGCCTCTGCCCCAGGGTCATACGTCGCCGGACCCACTAGTTCGGCCTTGACCCCAAGATTTTGCGCCGCGTCCAGAAAACCCGCCTGCGCTTCCTGCCAGTACGGCAAATTGATATTCGTCGCCACGAAGTAGTACTTCTCGATTTCCTCGTGGTAAGGTTTCGCACACGATCCAATCACCGCTGCCACCAGGAGAATCAGAAAAGATGCCAGTGCTCCCGCATGCTTCCTCATCGAATTTCTCCTCTCGCCCTATGTCCGGCTCTTCCTTCACCCAGAACGCTCTAGTTGTAAGGGGATCCTCCTTGTTTCCCGGAGGCCGATTCGCAACCGGATTCTAGCACCGCGCGGCGCTACAATCGTATCGTTTTGATTTAAACAAAGCCCGTCGGACCGCTCTTCGTGGTGGCACTCCGGGCGGACACGACCAACCTGGGCGATGCCCCGCCCAAATCTTTGCAGTTTTTTCCTTTCCCTCGTGTCGATCCGAGAAGACACCGGAGCTAACCCGCACAATCCAAATCACTTACTAGTAATTACTTGACAAATTATATAAATGTGTTATAATTAGGGCCGTAGCTTGGGCACGATCCTCCGTGCCCTCCCGATCATGCTCGTCCGCCAGGCGGTTCCTCTAACTCCTTCAAAGTTTTCGGGCCTCACGAAGTCACTTTCTCGTCAACCGGTAGTTTGCGTAAGTCCTTTAGCTGCAACACTTATAGATCTCCCCGCAAATGTTGCAAACAAAAGACTTACCGCATGGCTAACTCCTTTAGATGCAACACTTACAAAAAACAGGGAGGGCCAGGGTATCGTTGACCAGCTATTCCTTCCGAGTAACTCCTTCAGCTTCGCTCCAAACTTCAGACAAGACCTCTTCGACCACTCCCTGGCCTGCCTCGCGGATGGGCGTTTCCCTCCGCATTTCTTCTTTCAACTTTCAACTGTCGACTGTCCACCTCCTCGAACACTCACCCGCCACGAGTCACCAGCCACTTGCTGATAGAATCGGGGGAGCAGCCATTCAAGGAGTCCTCCATGTCTGAAGCCACGCAATCCGCCCCGACCATCCCGACTCGCACCGAGTCCGACTCCATGGGCAAGATCGACGTCCCAGGCGACCGCTACTACGGCGCGCAGACCGCCCGCTCGCTCATCCACTTCGCCATCGGCAAGGATGTCATGCCCCCCGAGCTCATTCGCGCCTTCGGCATCCTCAAAAAAGCCGCCGCGCTCGTCAATCAGGATCTCGGCAAGCTCCCCGCCGACAAAGCCGCCCTCATTACCCAGGCCGCGGATGAAGTCATCGACGGAAAACTCAACGAGCACTTCCCTCTTCGCGTCTGGCAGACCGGCAGCGGCACGCAAACCAACATGAACGTCAACGAAGTCATCTCCAATCGCGCCATCGAAATTGCCGGCGGCGAAATGGGCAGCAAGAAGCCCATCCATCCGAACGACGACGTGAACATGTCGCAATCCTCCAACGACACCTTTCCCGCCGCCATGCACATCGCTGCCGCCACGGAAACCGCGCGCCGTCTCCTCCCCGCCATCAAGACTCTCCGCGACGCGCTCGATGCCAAAGCCAAGGAATTCGCGGACATCGTAAAAATCGGCCGCACGCATTTGCAGGACGCCACGCCGCTCACGCTCGGCCAGGAATTTTCCGGCTACGTCAATATGCTTGACCGCGA